>Ga0187866_1000053_pt1 | contig 157558 bp, 126 predicted proteins | sample June2016WEW_11_1_3_FD_133013 | JGI IMG/M metagenome (GOLD analysis project Ga0187866, IMG submission 133013) | Peatland microbial communities from SPRUCE experiment site at the Marcell Experimental Forest, Minnesota, USA - June2016WEW_11_150 | ecosystem: Environmental > Terrestrial > Soil >... | reverse complement strand
CTCGCCGATCGGCACACTGAAGTGCTGCCAGGTCCCAAAGGTGTCCACAAACTTGATGTCCGCCATCTTTGCCCCGGCCTTCTTGGCCAGTTCGATCGCTTGTTTCGGTGTGCTCATGGTGATTCTGTTGCGTTTTGTTATGGTTTGTTTATGGATTTAAGCCGCCTGCCGGATTCAAAGTGATCCGACGGAGTTGAGCCGTGCCAGGGGCGAATTCCCCCTCCGATCCCTGGCACGGCTCTTTGACGCCACCCTCGATCAACTGTGGTATCCCTCCTCACCGTGCTCGGCGAGGTCCAGACCCAGCGTTTCCACCTCCTCAGTCGGACGCAGACCCACCACCGCCTTCACGATGAAGGCAATGACCGCCGTGCCGACGATGGCCAGCACCAGTGTCACGCCGATCGCCTCGATTTGTTGGAACACCAGAGGTTGCGTGGACGAATCCGTCACGTATTTGCTCAGGTTCGTAGCCAGGTTCGGATTGGCGGCATTGCGGGCGAGCACCCCCGTGAGGAACGCTCCGATGGTGCCGCCGACCGCGTGGACACCAAACGTGTCGAGCGCATCGTCATAACCGAACCAGGCCTTGACCTTGTAGCAGAAGAACCACGGGATCAGACCGGCGGCGATGCCGATCCAAACCGCCCCACCGGACGTCACGAAACCGCAGGCCGGGGTGATCACCACGAGGCCCGCCACGGCGCCGGAGCAGAAGCCCAGCACACTCGGTTTGCCCCGAAACAGCCATTCCGCCATCGGCCACACGAAGGACGCCACGGCTGTGGCGAGCGTCGTCGTCGTGAAGGCGTTCGCCGCCACAACGTCTGCCGCCACCGCGCTGCCGGCGTTGAAACCATACCAGCCCACCCACAACATGCCGGTGCCAATGAGGGTAAGTACCATGCTGTGCGGGGCGAAGTTTTCTTTGCCGAAGCCGAGCCGCTTGCCCAGGATCAAGCACAGAACCAAGGCGGACCAACCGGAGGTCATGTGGACCACGGTGCCGCCCGCGAAATCGATCGCCTTGATGCCGGCGTTGGCGTTCCAGACACCGTTCATCAAGCCGTCAATACCCCAGACCATGTGGGCCTGCGGGAAATAGACGACAAACATCCAGAGCGTCATGAACAGACAGATCGCCGAGAATTTCATGCGCTCCGCGATGGCGCCGATAATCAGGGCAGGCGTAATGATGGCGAACATGAGTTGATACATCGAAAAGACGTTTTGCGAAACCCAGGCGGAGTAGTCCGTGTTCGGGCTGGAATCCACCCCGTTTAAGAAGGCAAACCCCAGACCGCCCAGGAACTTCCCGCCGTTATGAAACACCAGGCTGTAACCACAAGCCCACCAGAGGATGGTTACCAGGCCGGTGATGAAGAAACATTGGGCCACGACCGACAGGACGTTCTTGCGCCGCACCAGGCCGCCGTAGAACAAGGCCAAACCCGGCAGGGTCATGAACAACACCAGCGCGGAAGACGTCATCTGCCACGCATTGGCGCCAGGACCCGGATTGGGCGTGAACGTGTTCGATTTTTCGTCATAAGTGCCCAGCTTGGAGCTGACGTTGTTCGTGCCGTCGGCCACGCGGGCGCCGTTGTTGACGTAGGCTTCCAGGTCCGCGAGGCGTTGTTCGACCGTCGGGTCCGCCCGCTTGGGCGCGGGGGCATTGGTCGAGGTGGCCACGGGCGCATTCGTCACGGCGTCATCCGCCAGGACACGGCCCAGCGGCGCCGCCAACAGGGTCAGTGCGGTAAGGATTGATAGGGTTCTTTTCATGATCGTGGAAGGGATGGTTGAGATTGAATGGGTTGGTGCAATCAGCTCAGACAGCGGCCTCACCATGTTCTTCGGTGCGAATCCGGATGGCCTCCTCGATGGATGAGACAAAGACCTTGCCGTCGCCAATCTTGCCGGTGCGGGCGCTCTTGATGATGACGGCCACGGCCGGCGCCACCTGTTTGTCACCGAGCACCAGCTCGACTTTGATCTTGGGGAGGAAATCCACCGTGTATTCACTGCCGCGGTAGATTTCAGTGTGGCCCTTCTGCCGGCCGAATCCCTTCACTTCCGTCACCGTCATGCCCTCGATCCCGATTTCGTTGAGGGCATCCTTCACTTCTTCAAGCTTGAACGGCTTGATGATGGCTTCGATTTTCTTCATGTGTTCGTTGGGTCTGTGGTTTCTGCGGTAACTGGCGGAGTCTCGCGGGCATCAGGCCCCGACCCACCGGCGGCCAGCACGGCGGGGAGTTCGGCGGCACAGCCAGGCGAATAACCCCCGGCGGTCATCCGCTTTGCCCGTGCCCCGAACCACCGAGTTCGCAACCCTGACTTGGCATTCAAATAATGCACGCCGGCCCTCAAGCACCCGGAATGCCAGCGCCCGCAATCTTTCGGACATAAAATCGCATCTCATTGACCACGACAATGTTACATTGAGATAAAATCTTCGCGATGGTGACGATGCATGCGCCGTGGTCACAGTGACGTGTCGCAATCTGGACACGGTGCCGATTTTCGCGCAGGCTGCCGGCAGCGCCAAAGTATCTATCCAAACCGGCTGGATTCCGGTTCGTGACTGGGTCGCACAGGCCACTGGCCCGTCCCGTCGGGCGACCCGCCCGACAGAACGGCGCGCGATGGAAAATGGATAACGCCAATGCTTGCCAAGCGTTTTCCCGCGTTCCGCCCGGCGAGTCGCCAGGCGGGACGGGCGAGCCGCCCGTTCCACCCAGTTTTGATGCGTCTGCCTTGCTACCGGCAGGCGTCGGAGTTTAGCGTCACGGATCGTGGCTTGGTGCCGGCCGCAAAGCTGCAGGCAGCCAAACCGAATCAAAGTTTATGATGAACCAATTATTCGCAGTGATGGCATGTCTGTGCGCCCTGGCGCTGCGCGACCAGCACCACCTGACGCTGTGGCTGGGCGAGAGCGGCGAGAACTCCAACGAATGGTTCCGCGACTGCGTGGCCCCGATCGAGCGCAACCACATCGGCTGGTCCTGGTGGCCGCACAAGAAGGTCAACTCCACCCCGTGCACCCTCACCGTGAAACGGCCGGACGATGTCAAGAAGGCGGTGGATTACTGGAACGGCAAAGGCGACCGACCATCCAGCGAAGTCGCGACCAAGGGACTATTCGAACTGACGGAGAACCTCAAAGCCGCGAACTGCCGTTTCAGCACGAACGTCGCGCGAGCACTCATCCCGCCCCCCTGATGAGTTCGACCGTCGTTTCCAGAAGCCGTGCCCGGTTGCTCATCGCGAAAGATTGCCTCCCGGCGTTCCCCTCGATTCATCACGTCGTAAATCACGCCGGGGAACTCGACTCGAAGTTCACGCGCCATCGCCGAACCGGGCCGCCATCGTAGCAAGGTGGGGCAAAAAGGATTGACTCGATTGCTGCCGGGGTGTTGAACAGGACCAACATGTTCAGCTGGCAACCATCACTCGAGCGCTTCCTCAAGGCTGAGGAAGTTTGCCGATTTGGCGACAAAGTCGGTGCTTTCTTGGCATGGAGAACGAGGTGCCCGAATGACTGATCCAGAAGCTTTGGCGAGCGCCCTGTTCGATGTGATGGCGGGTGGGATGGAGTAACTCGCCGAATACCACTTTTACGTCCACATTGACGAAGCGGAACGAAGCCGTCTGTACCTCAGTTCTTTCCTCCTTCCGATTTCAACAAGCCACGCGATTGCAACTATGACGTCTCATGGGGCCGCAAGCACCGTGGGGCAGGCCTGCGAGATCTATCTGAACCGGATGCGTGACCAGGACCAAATCGTGAGGGCTGGTGCCTACGTTGTCTGGGGCATTGAGCGGGAAGCGGTTTCGCGCATCTTGCGGGAACGTTTTTTCGATCTGATCAGCCCCGCCCTGTTTGACGCCCATCAGGTCCGCTACGGCACCTTGGCTCGGGCCATATCGGAGGTGCGTCGAGAAACGCAACAACTTGATATGAAGCACGCGATCATGACGGCCCCAAAGGACTATGTCCGGGCGTACGTAGGATTATTGGGATTGAACATGGCGGCGAGCTTCACCAAGCAGATTCTCAGAATGGATCCGTTTGCTCCTGCGGGCAGCGAGGATCATACCAGATACAGCGTGAGTGTCGCACACGCCGCACACTTCATCAGCCACATTTACATCGAGACTACAAAGCTGCTCAACCAACTGAATGTGTAACTCGCCTCCCAGTGTGAACCTAGAACGCCCCGGATGCTTTTCAATTCAACACAGGATTACAACTCAGACAATCCACAACAAAATGAAAATCTCCAAGCAAATTGCTGAACTGAATCGCATTCGAAGGGAACATGGAGATTTGCAGATTTCAGGCGCGCACGTCCCAGGCCATCCAGAAATGACCATTCATGGCATCCACTACGTTGCGCCTGGACCGCTGCTTACGGCGTCACCGCACAATCGCCAAGAACAATTACCCGCACGGTTCCTCATCGAGTGGAAAGTGCCCTAATCTTATGGGGTGGTTTAGGATGTTCAGATTGTGGCAGCCGCACGCGGAGGAGTACTTGTTTGTGTGGAACTGGGTGGTTGCCAGGCATACCTTGGCTCAGCTTTCCCCAGCACTGGTCGGAAAAGTAAGAGAACACTACGATAGGATGTTGGCTCTGAACCGTCCTGACCCAAATCACGACATCAGCTTCCTTGCCAAGATTGACTACTTCTGGCTGTCTCTGACATTCGCGGACATGGGCATTGCGCCGATGCTTGGCCCGAAAGGGGCCAAATGGTTTTATATTCAGAATCATCGAAGAGCGCGCTGGATGGCCGGACAGTATGGAGCAACAGTCGGGCCGAAAGTGTTGAGCGACATTCTTACTGAATACGGCGTCAAGATTGAGATGGAGGAATGAAGGTGAAGGCGTAACGGGTCAATCCAAAGTATTGACAACTCTTCCCCACGGTGGTTAAGGCGATCTCTCCATTACTAGTCGCTGAAACATTCCGTGCGGATGACGGCGTGCTGGTGCAGGCCGGTCGCACGGTGAGTTGAGAGTTTATGGTTGATGGTTGATAGATCAAATGCGTGCCTCAATGTTTGCGGTCAGGCAGCACCGTTAGACCGACCACTTCGTCGTCTTCGTAACGCACCAGGATGTCGTCATCGGTCAGCTTGCGGTCGGTGGCGTGGCTGGTCCTTTTGAAGTTGATGTAAAGCGCGTCGGCCGCCGCGTCGTAGGATGACCAGAGTCAACCGGGCGGCGACCACCTGACGGAAGGCGTCATTTTCTAGTTCGGCTTTCCGGTGGGGCGAGCGTCCGGGCGAGCTGGCTCGTCGGAGCCTCGCCCCACCCAATCAGGACATTGCTACGGCGGGCATCAGTTTCAAGAATTCGTTGATTTCGGCTCTGGCCTTCATTGTTTTCTCCGGATGAGCGCGGCTTCGCGGCGCGTCAGAAACACGGTGATGATGAAGCCATCGCGCTGGTCTTCACGATCCACGACCACAAGGGTTTTGCCATCCGCTTGTTTTTAGCCGGCGGACCAGGGCAGCGAAAAACAGCCAAAAAGTGCTTGATCCCGGCCGACAACCGGCCGAATATCACCGCCAGTGAACGCGATAGAAAAGCAATTCCCTGTGAACCGCGGAGTGTCAACCGGGCAAGTTGCTATCAGTTTAGTTTCGGGCAGTTCGCAACTTCCAGCTCAGAGTGCGGCGACAACGTGCGTTGCCTGGATGATCTCCAGTACGAGATGTTGCCCATCCTGAGAAAAACCCTGAGGATCTTTAGAAAACAGTTGTCGTCATTATGCCGAGCGGGCATGGAGTCTCATTGTGTCCAAAGCACGCAACGTCAGCAAATTTCTGGGTGAATTTCTGCGGCACCCAGCCACGACCGGGGCCATCGCCCCAAGCTCAAGCTTTCTGGCCAAGACCATGGTCGGATGGATCGACCTGCCGAGGGCCAAAACGGTCCTGGAGTATGGCCCGGGCACGGGCGTATTTACCGAATGCATCCTCCGGCGCATGCGTCCGGATTCGAGGTTCGCGGCGATCGAGTTGAACCACCGGCTGGCGGAATTGTTCCGGCGTCGTCATCCGCAGGTCATGCTCGTCGAAGATTCAGTGGCAAATGTGGCAGCTATCTGTCAGAAGCTGGGGATGACGAGCGTGGACTGCATCGTTTGCGGCTTGCCCTGGGCCTCCTTCCCCGAAGTTTTGCAAACCCGTATCCTGGACCAGATGATGGCCGTCATGAGCACCCGAGGGCAATTCGTGACCTTTGCTTACCTCCAGGGTCTGCTGCTGCCGGCCGGCCGGCGCTTTGCGGAGCTGCTCCCCACCTACTTCCGCCAGGTTTCAAAAAGCAGGACCGTTTGGCTAAACCTGCCACCCGCGTTTGTCTATCAGTGCCAGAGATAGGGCAAGGGGTCAGTCCAAAGTACTGACAATTCGTCCGCCCTTTGGTTAAGATGATTTTCCCTCCCGGCAGCGGCTGTAGCCTTCCATGCGGATGACGGCGTGTTGGCGCGCGCCGCTCAGCCCGGCGACGCGTTGCGCTGCCAGCTCTGCTCGATTTCCTCGAGGCTGCGGCCCTTGGTTTCCGGCAGCATCGCGGCCACGAAGACCAGCGCCCCCAGACTGCAGACGGCATAAATCCAGAACGTCCGGGCCGGCCCGATGTTCGGGTTGTCGTTCAGCATCGGAAACGTCTGGGCCACGATGTAACACGAGGTCCAGATGGTGAACGTGGCCAGAGACATCGCCCGGCCGCGGATCTTCGTGGGGAAAATCTCCGAGCACACGATCCAGGGTATGGGCCCCTGGGCGGTGGCAAAGGCCCCGATGAACACCAGGATCGCCGTCAACAACCACTCGCCGCTGCCGCCGAACTGAAACATCGCCCCCACCCCGAACAACGCAACGACCTGCACCGTCAGACCCGCCAGCAACAATCTGCGCCGGCCGGCTTTATCCACCAGCGCGATCGCCACGAAGGTGAACGCCAGGTTCACGAGCCCGACGATCACCGACGACGTGAACGAGTCCTTCACGCCGATGCCGGCGGTGGCGAAAATCTTCGTCGAGTAATACATGATCGCGTTGATGCCGCTGAACTGCGAGAAGGCCATGAGCAGCACCGCAATGAGCAGCGGCTGGCGGAACCGTGGCGAGAACAGTTCGCTGAAGCGGCCTTCCTCCTGGCCAAGGACCTCCCGCACCGCGGTGAGCTCGCGCTCCGCATGGGCCGCGCCGCCCACCCGTTCGAGAATCCGGCGCCCTTCGGGTTCGTGTCGGGCCTGGATCAGCCAGCGCGGGCTCTCGGGCACGAAAAACAGCACGGCAAAGAGCAGCGCGGCCGGGGCCACCTCTGCGCCCAGCATCCAACGCCAGCCTTGGGTCGCGTTCCAAGTTTCGTCACCAAACCCCTGGATCAGCCCGTTGATGAACAGGGTCAGGAAAATGCCCGTGACGATCCCGAGTTGAAAAATCGAGCCCAGCCGGCCACGCCACGCCGTCGGGGCGAGTTCCGCAATGTAAACCGGGCAAACCATGGACGAGGCGCCGATGCCCAGTCCGCTGATAAAGCGCGCGACCAGGAACTCGTCGAACGTCCGCGGGACCGCCGAGAGCACGCCCGACAGCGCGTAAAGCATCGCGCAGACGAACAGCACCCGCCGCCGCCCGAACCGGTCGCTCAGAAACCCGGCGAACATCGCGCCGGGGATGCAGCCGAGGATGGCGCTCGCACCGGCCGTGCCTTCCTGCAGCGACGTGAGGTGGAAGTGCACCGTCAGATACCGGTTCGCGCCGTTGATCACCGCCGTGTCATAGCCGAACAAAAAGCCTCCCACCGCGGCCACCAGCGTGATGAGCGCCAGATAGCCCAGGTTGTACCGATCCGAGGAGTTCGCGGCTTCGTTCGTGAAAGTGCGGGCTTCAGCCATGGTTTTAGTCTTTCACTTGCGGCGGTCGTCAATCGTGAGGCGGCCTTTGCGGCATCCACCAGTCCTTCAGTCCTGCCGTTTCAGGGTCGCGACAAACCCGCCCCGCGGACGCATCTCGACAGTGAATTCCTCGCCGGCCGCCAGCATGGAATTCTTGTCGGCGAAACTCCGGTCGTCCGCGCCGTCGCCGATCATACTGAGCTGGTAGCGGCCGGCCGCCAGCCAGGCGCCCAGCCGGACGCGCTGCAGGCAGGACTGTTCCTGGCCGTTCACCCCCGCGAGATACCAGGTGTGGCCGTGACGCCGCGCGAGAATCACGAACCGCCCGGGATAACCTGCGACGAAGCGCGTGTCGTCCCAGGCGACCGGCACGTGCTTGAGGAATTCCTTCGGCGCGTCGGGCAGTCCCAAATAGGCCTCCGCCTTGTCGGCGAAATGGAGCAAGCCGGACTCGAACACCACCGAAAGCGCCAGCTCGTGCGCGCTGGTCGTGCGGTGCGGATAGCGGTTGTCCGAAAAGGCGACGGGCGTGTAGTCCATCGGGCCGACGGCGTTTCGCGTGAACGGCGTGATGGTGTTTTGCACCGGCGCGCGGGCCGGGAACTGCGGATCGAAGATGTAGCACTCCGCGCCGCGCACCGCTTCCATGGACATGAGGTTGGGCCAGGTGCGCGACCAGCCGCGCGGCAGCGTGCACCCGTGAAAATCAACCATGATCTGGAAATCCGCCGCGTCCTGCATGATCGCGTGGTAGAGCTGCATCACGGGCTGCTTGTCGCTCTGGAAGAAGTCCACCTTGATGCCCTTGACCCCCCATTTGTGGAGCATTTCCAACTCGAACCGGCGCACCTCGAGATAGGTCAGGCAGTCGCGCGGTTTCTCGGTAACCACATTGTGCGGCCCGCCGGAGTTGTACCACAACAGGACACCCACGCCTTTTTCCTTCGCGTAACGCAGCACGTCATGGATCGTGCCGTTGTCCATGATGGTCCAGTTGGCGTCCACCAGCACATATTCCCAGCCCATCGCCGCCGCCAGATCAATGAACTTGCGCTGCTTGACGCCATCCTGCGGGCTCGGGTTGTCCGACCACCAGCTCCACGCGACGCGGCCGGGGCGGATCCAACTCACGTCCTTGATCCGTGACGACGCGGCCAGGTCGGTGACCAGCGTGCACTCGACGATCGTGGCCAGGGAGTCGCCGAGGACGATCACCCGCCACGGCATTTCCCAGGGAAGCTTGGCCGACGGTTCGGCCGCACCCTGGCCGTTGCCCTCGGCCGGGTTCGGCAGAGCGACACGGTACACCCCTTGCACAGCGGTGCTGCTCAGCCGCGAGCCGCAAAAATCCGGGCCGACGTTCGCCTCGGTGACCAGGCCCCAGCAACGCGAATCGGCCGTGCGGAACAGCACCGGAAACGACCAGCCCAATCCCAGCGGCGCGGTCGTTCCCACCGCGACCTCGCTTTCGTAATAGGTTTCATAAGCGGGCGAATAGGTGCTCGCCTTGTCAGCGGGCGCGAGCCAGAGCCGCCCGTCCTCGGGCAGGGCGAACCCGGTCGCTTCGCGCGTCAGCGTGGCCTGGCGGTCCGCAACCCCGGGCACGCGATAGCGGAAGGCGACGCCGTTGTCATAGGCCCGCACCTCCAGTTCGAGCGGCTGGCCCGTGGCATTCTGGAAGACCAGCATTCTTTGCTCCGCGTGATTCTCATAATGGCTTCGCTTCCCGTGCGGCAGGTCATAGGCTTCGTCAATCCGCTGCGCGGGGGACGCCGACACCGCCCGCAGCCCGTGCAACAGGTCCCGGCCCGCCAGTTCGAGGCCGAGTGGTGAATCGCCGATCGCCACCGTGCGACTCCCTTCCGGGCCGAGTTCGACGCGGTAGCAAAGGTTGGTCTCGCCCTTCGGGTAATCGGCCTTCCCGCCGGCGTCGGCGAGGCGGACGATGAGTTTCACCGCGTCGTTGGGGGAGGTTACGGACCAGTCTTCCGCCTGCACGGACTGGCTCACGGCGAGGCTGCCCGCCAGCGCCAGCAACAGAAGGCAGGTCCGAAGCCGGTGTTCACCGGGGATGGAGCGGTGGTGGTGAGGCCACGCAGCAAGGGCTTTGCTCATAAGTGTTGTGGCCGGGATTAGGCCCTGTTTCCGTTGGCGGGTAAAGCCCTTTTGCCACAACCCAGGGCAGACGCGTCAAAACTGGGTGGCACGGGCGACTCGCCCGTCCCGCCCGGCGACGCGCCGGGCGGAATGGAAGGAAACGCGGAGAAAGCACCGGCATTAGCCATTTTCCATCGCGCCACCGTTCCGTTGGCCGGGTCGCCCAACGGCACAGGCTAGTGGCTTGTTCTACCCTTCACGAGCCGGAATCCGGTCAGTTTGACTCCGATGCATCGGCCCTGCCACAGCCTGGTTCAGTTCCGTTCGAGCAGGAAGGCGCGGGAGGAGAGTTCTCCCAGCGCGGTCTCCAACTGGATCAACGCCGGGTATTTCTCCGCCGGAATGAGGGCGGGGCTGCTCTTGAGCGAATAGTCGAGTTGCCAGGCGTTGCCGCGGGCATTGGAATCCACCCGCGCCACTCCGGCGCCGGCCGGCGCCCACAACCGCTGACTGCGCGGCGCGATCACGACTTTCGGAAAGCCGGCCGGCCATTCGATCCTCGCGTGAATGGCGCGGTCCTGGTTCCGCCCCGTCATGATCGGAAGCTGCCGGTGGTCGGCCCGGAAGTTGAACAGCGCCGCCCGGTAAGGAACCTGGAAAAACAGGTGCGCGTTGTCCACCACCGCAAAGCGATCCACCTCGACCGTGAATTCCTCGACTCCGGGATAGCGGTCGAACTGCGTCGCCAGCTCACCCACCGGTCGCGCGCCTTGGACCACGCCCGACACGAGCTCCTGGTAATAGCGCCGGCGCTCTTCGGGCGGCAGCTCGGCGAAGAACCGCCGTTTGCCGTTGTAGGCCGAGCCGTAGAACCGATTGGCGATTGTGATGCGGGTCTTGCCATCGGCGGCGAGCGCGAACCGGAAATCCGTTTCCTGCCGCTCGCCGCAGCCCTTCGCCGGCCGGATCATCTCGAACGCGCGGTCCGCCGGCCGGAAAGCCAGATGGCCGGCACTCGCCGTCGTGCCCAGCCGGGCATACTGGTCGGTGTCGTTGAGGTAAACCGCCTCCCCGTCCACGCGGACTTTGACCAGCACACCGTCGAACAAGTACGGCAACGGGAAGGCCGCCACCTTGGCGCGCAGGGACGGGATGTCCTCGATCCCGGAAACCAGCACGAACTCAGGCTTGAAACCGGCAGCGCTCAACATCGCGTGCAGCAGGATCGCCTTGTCCGCCGCATGTCCATAGCCGTCCGCCAGGGTCGTGTCCGCCGCTGACAGTTCGCTCAACGGCAATTCCAGGAAGCCCGGACCGGCGGTGCGGATTGACTTGGCCACGAAATCGCGGATGGCAATCACCGCGTCGCGCTTTGTCCGGGTCGGGCCGGTCAGTTTCGCGGCCTGCGCCGCGGCGGCCGGCCGGTGATTCGAGCGGTCACGCAACACGCGATCCAACTCGTGCCAGTAAGCGGTCGGATCGCCGACGCCGAAGGCGACGCCGGGCAGATAAGCCCAGGCGGGCGGGCAGCCGGCCTCGTTCGGCAGCGCGGCGACATTTGTGGCGCGCCATTGGAAGGTGGTGGCTCCGGGCACGGTCAGCCGGCTTTCGGCCACCGACCCGCGCGGGCCGGTCAACCATCGGCGGGCCGCGAGCTTGTCCGGCACCGTCAGCTCCAGCGAAAGCGAGTCCATCTTCGATTCCGTCTGGAAGGGGTCAAACCCGCCGAGGAAGGGACGGTTCTTCGAGCGGATCTCGTATTCGGTTTCGATGGTCGAGCCGAGATCCACGCCGGGCAGGTTGACGACGAGAATTTTGCCGCCGGTGTAGCGCCGGGCGGAGGCATTCCAGCCGGCATCCATCAGGTTGATTTCCTGGGTGGCCACCTCCTGCCGCTGGCCGGTGGCGGACGTCACCGCCGCCGAGATCAACTTGACCTCCTGGACCGCCGGATTGTACGGAATCTTCACTTCGGCTTCCTCCTTCTTGCCGTTATAAGTCAGTACCCGCTTCTTGGTCTTGACGCGGGTCACGGCCGAATGGGCGTCAACGACCTTCACCGTCTGGCTCGCCGCGAGCACCTCGAAGTCGGAATCCACCGGCGGATTCGGCTCCGCGGAGCGGCGTGCGACCGTCGCGATCGTCGCCCGGGTGACGGCCAGGACCGGGGCCTTGCGCCGGTCGTACTCCATGTTCTTGAGCGTCTCCTTGAGTTTGAGATACTGCGTCGGCGAGAACTCCACGACCTTGAGCTTGAACGCCTGGGTGCCGGTGAGCGTCCGGTTCGTGGACGCGAGGCTGCGTTCATATTCCAGGCAATCGTCCTTGACCGCCGGGCATTGCGGCAGCGACACGGCCGACCCGAAACCTTCGCCCAGGCGGATCTCCAGGGATTCGGCGGTGCCGCAGGCGACCTCGGTGTTCAACGGATACCGGCGCTTTTCGAGCCCGGTGCCCTGGAGCACGAAATTCACGATGCCGAACGTCTCGCCCAACCACGGCACGCTGGCAACCGCCCGGTCCTGACCGCGGGCGATCATGCCCTCGGCGGCAAACTCAAGCTCGGCCCGCAGGCCCACGGAAACGTCGAGCATGTTCTCCGGCGTAAGTTTGAGCGAAACCAGCCGCGCGCCGGGCATGGCGTTCTTCAGCCGCGACTCGAAAAACCGGCGGTGTTCGTCCGGTTTCATCCGCGCGAAATTCATGCGGTAAATATTGTCGTTGATGCCCTCGTAGATGAGCTCGGACTTGCCGGTCATTCGTCCATTGGCGTCAAGGGTGGCCGTAGTCTTCACCCGCAGCAGGTTGTCCTCCGGGGGGATGATCGGGCTCAGGCGCAGCGCTTCGCCCCCGGGTTTGCAGACGAGGTAGCTCTGATGGCAAAGGTAGGACGGCAACAGCTCCTTGGTGTTCTCATCGGTCGGGTCCATCAACGTGTACTCACCGGTCTTGAATTCGACGCAGACGATGGCGTGGTTGAAATCCGGGTCGGGCACCTCGTCGTCCTTGCGCAGTCCGGCGCTGACGAGGACCGGGTAGGCTGGATAGCCCGCCAGCCGCAGCATCGAGACGAGCAGGGCCGCTTTGTCGCGGCAGACGCCGTACTTGTTCGCGAAGGTCATCTGCACATCGTGCGGCTCGAAGCCGGGGCGGTCCTTCTCCGGCGTGATGCCCATGTAACGGATTTTCTGGGAAACGTAGTAGAAGATCGCCTTGATCCGGTCGAGGTCGGTGGCGGCGTTGTTGGTGAGGCCAGCCAACGTCTCCTGCATCGCCGGGGAAACCGCGTCCAAGTGCGGCTGGCAGACACCCGCATACCAACGCGACACCGTCGGCCAGTCCGGTGATGTGCTCCACACCAGGCGTTGTAGCACCATGGAATAGGGCGGCATGCCGGGCTCGTCGAACATCCGCGGCACGTCATGGACGTCCCACCGGTAAATCAGCGTGCCGTTCGGCGCCGTCTCGGTGGAGGCGGTGACGGTACCGGGCACTTCGTCCTTGAGCGCGATGCGCTTCAACGGCTTGTCCGCCGGCGCACGCACTTCGTAAGACGTGTGCTTGATCAGGCCGGGGTACTCGAAAGTCGTGTTGTCATTCGATTCGCCCGCCATGATTGCGCGCACCACCCGCGTCCGGGAGATCGCGTGCAACAGGTCGCCCACCTCGAGGTCGGGCACGTTCACGCGGAGGACCTTCAGGTTGGGATCGTAGATGTTCGCGCCCATCTGGCTGTCGTCAATCGCCTCCTTCGAGTTGGCGGCCAGGTCCACCGGCACCACGCGACCATCCGGCTTGATCACCTCCATGCGCACAACTTCGACGGTGAAATAGGGCAGCATGAAACTGAAGCTCGCGGTGCGGTTGTTCCGCTTGCCCTTTTCCGTCAACACCTTGGTGAACGACTCGTCCTGCCGCGCGCCCGTCCCGTCCGCATGCACCACCCGGATCATCCGGGCGTCCACCGTGGCCTCGTCGCAGTCCGGGTACTGGTTGGTGGTGATGGTCGCGGCGACCGCGGTCACCTTGCCGGCCTCGAGCAACGCCCATTCCGGCCCGTCAAACGTGTCGGCCGCGGCGGCCGGGAGCGAAAGGAACAACAACAGCGCCGTGGGGACCAGACGCCGGAGAAACATCGCGTGGTTCATGATAATACGTTCAGGTCGGCAATGTCCCAATTTGCTGGGCTCGGACGAGCCGCTGGCACAAGCCGGCTCGCGACGACGCTCCACCGGGAAGCCGAATTCGGACACTACGTTCAGGCCGGGACTCTACCAGCTAATCAGCCGGTTGCACAACTATTCTGCCGGGGCTGTCGGGGCGACAGACGGCGCGCGACTCTGTGAGTCGCAGCAATCTCCGCAGCGCAGAACGCATCGGCTCGGTCGAAAGGCTTGGTTGCAGACGAACCTGCTGCGGGTCACAGACCCGCGCTCCCAAGGCGGCTGCCGCCCATCTTGTGGTGGACACCGCCCGGCGAGTCCGCTAAGCCAGTGCCATGTTCAATCCCGTAAAATCGTCCGTCCTGACCACCCTTGTCTGCCTGTGGGCTTTCGCTGAAATCATCGCCGCCGGCCCAGGCGACCCCACGACGCTCAACGTCCGCGACTTTGGGGCGAAGGGCGACGGCCAGACCGACGACACCGCCGCCTTCCAGCAGGCGCTCAATGCTTCCGCCAAGGCCGGCGGGGGCACGGTGCTCGCCCCGCACGGCAATTATTCCTTCGCCGGCCACCTCAACCTCCCGCCCGCCGTCACGCTGCGCGGCATCTGGGAATCCGTCCCCGCGCACAACGGCCAGCGCGACGCCGGCCTGCCCAAGCCCACCGACGACGGGACCTGCTTCCTCGTCACCGAAGGCGCCGGCCACGAGGACGGCCCCGCCTTCATCACGCTCAACCACAACAGCACCTTGAAGGGCGTCGTCATTTTTTATCCGAAGCAGAAGCCCGATGACGTGCCCGATGCCTATCCGTGGGCAATCGCCATGCGCGGCAAGAACCCCGCCGTGCTCGCTGTGGAGCTGCTGAACCCGTTCAACGGCATTGATGCGACCAAGAACGAACGCCACCTCATCCGCGACGTTCAGGGCCAGCCCTTGCGCCGCGGCATCCTGGTGGACGCCATCTATGACATCGGGCGGATTGAGAACGTCCACTTCAATCCTTGGTGGAGCACGAAGCCCAGGCTGTTGCAATGGCAGCAGGAGAATGGCGAAGCCTTCCTTATCGGCCGCAGCGACTGGCAGTACATGTTCAACACCTTCTGCTTCGGGTACAACGTCGGCTACCGCTTCCTGAAAACGCCCACCGGCGCCTGCAACGGCAACTTTCTCGGCCTGGGCGCGGACGATTGCTACACCGCGGTGGTCGTGGACGAATCCGCGCCGATGGCGCTGCTGATCACCAACGGCGAATTTGTCTCCTTCCACGGTCCGGACCCGACGATGGTCGAGGTGAAGCCGGAGCACACGGGCGCGGTGCGGTTCGTGAACTGCGCTTTCTGGGGACCGTGCAACCAGATCGCGAAAATCGCCGGGCGCGGCACCGTGGGTTTCAGCGACTGCACCTTTGTCCAATGGGACCGCAAGAAGGAAGACCGCGCCGCGATCCAGGCCAGCGGCGGCACGGTGCTGGTGCGCGGCTGCGAATTCCGCGAGGCCAAACCGCAGATCGAACTCGGCGAAGGCGTTCGCCGTGCCGTCATCACCGACAACATTTTTGCCGGGCCGGCGAAGATCGCCAACCACAGCAAGGGCAACGTCCAGATCGGCAACAACACGGCGGAGTAGGTCGCGCCCACACCGCCTTGCCCGGCCAACCGGTTCCAAGGACGACAGGTTTGGCGGAATGACCTAAAAATGAACGGTATGAGTGGGGCTGAGCGCTATCGCACCCTTTCAGGGCGCGCCGATTTGTTCGCGCCATCATTCCCAGTCCTGCGGGCCGGGCTGAGGGATGCCGCGCCGTTGGCCCACACCTTTGGGAGGCCCGAGGTCCGCACCGATTGCTTGACGGCCCTGGCCACCTGGCCGCGGCGTTGGCGCTCGTTGGTGAGAGGCCCAACGGGCCGTCATGCTTCAGCCCAGGCCAGCGGCCTGGGAATGTGTCCATCCACAAACCCATGCGGCCTGAAGGGCCGCGCTAACGACCATGCCCCAATCCCTGTCCCGCATCCTGGTCCACCTGGTGTTCAGCACGAAGGACCGCGTCCCCGTCCTGACACCGACTATCTGTGGGGAACTGCACCCGTATCTGGCCGTGGTGTTGCGCGACAATGATTGTCCCTCGCTGAAGGTGGGCGGCGTGACCGATCATGTCCACCTGATCTTCGGGTTGTCCCGAACGTCGACCGTGGCCAAAGTGGTCGAGACCGTGAAGACCAGTTCCTCCAAGTGGATCAAAACGAAGGGGGCGGAGTTCGCGACGTTCCACTGGCAAGGCGGTTACGGGGCCTTCTCGGTCAGTGAGTCCAACGCCCAGGCCGTCGTCACCTACATCGCGACACAGGAGGAGCATCACCGGCGAATGACCTTTCAGGAGGAATACCGAAAGTTCCTCGATCGCCACCACGTGCCCTACGACGAACGATACGTGTGGGACTGAGCCCTATCGCACCCTTTCAGGGCGCGCTGATCTGTTCGCGCTCCCATTCCCAGCTGGGCTGAGGAATCTCGCGCCGTTGGCGCTCATCATTGGGAGGCTCGGAAGGCCGTCATCCTTCAGCCACCAAGGATCTGTGTGGAACTGGAGATTGTCGCGCCGTTGGCGCTCACCTTTGGGGGAAGACCGGCTTCGGTGAGGATCGCATGACGGCTGCGGCCACCTGGCCACGCGGTTGGCGCTCCTGGTCGGGAGGCCCAACGGGCCGCGATCCTTCAGCCCAGGCCAGCGGCCTGGGAATACGCCCGCCCAACATCCGATGCGGCCTGAAAGGCCGCGTTAACTCCGCTATTTAGCCGCTTTGCTGAATTGCCGGTCCGCAAAATCCAGGAAGGCCTGCCAGTCGGCCCGGATCATTGAGTGCTTGCCGGGACGGATGAAATAGCCCAGCCGGCTGTTCACCAACTGGCCCGTCGGCGGCATCGTCTTCGCCGCCAGTCCGTCCACGCCCAGGAAGCGATACACCGGGTCCGCCGCCCGCAGGACCTCGAACTGCCCCGCCGGGTTGGACCACTCGTCCTCCAGGGCGCACGAGAAAAGCACCGGCCGCGGCGCGCACAGCGCCACCAGGCAGTTCTGGTCGAACGGCAGCCGCTCCGGCGCGTCGTTGAACTGCTTGAACAGCGCGTTGAACCAGTGCGGGAAGTGCTCGTTGATCCGCTTGACCGATTCGCCCACCTGGCCGCGGCTCGGGGCGGTGCCGCCGCAGCCGGCCTGGTGCGGGAACGCGATCGCGATCCGCTCGTCGAAGGCCGCCGCCACCAGCGCCGCCTTGCCGTTGCGCGAATGCCCCAGCGCCGCGATCCGCCGCGCATCAATGTCGCGGTCCGTCACCAGATAGTCCACGCACCGGTGGAAGCCCCACGCCCAGGCGGCGATGCTGCCACGGTTCGCCGGCTGATTGCGCTCGGGGTCGCCGCCCGCCAGCCAGGCGTAAATCCCCGCGCTGACGTCGGCCCGGTCGAAGTCAATGTCGCCGTTGTAGAACGACGCGAGAGCGTAGCCGCGGCCCACAATCTCCTCGAGCGGCCAGGTGTGCGATGGCCAGTCGCCGGTTTCGGCTCCGCGCGCAGCCTCGGTGACCAGGTTGTTCGAGCAGCCCTTACAGTCGCTGTAAACCCAGCCACGGGCCAACGGGACGCGCGGGTCGGCGGTCAGCGCCTGGTTGCCGCAGAAATTCAGCGCGAGGAAGACCGGCGCCGGCGCGCGACGGCCGTTGGGCACCACCAGCATCAGGTCAATGTGCGGCGCGCCTGCGGCTCCGGCCTGGAGCGACACGAGTTTCAACGTGGCTTTGCCGCCGAGGAAATCCGGGTAAGTGGCCATGACCTGGGCACGGATGGCGGCCGGCCTGGGTGGCAGCGGGCCATACATGTAATGCTGGAACAGGGCGAGCAGTTCGGGTCGCCGCTGGGTGAACCATTGATTCGCGTTGTGGACGCGCTGGCCATTGGACATGACCAGCGGGTCGGGGAGCCCCGGCTGCGTGGCCAGCCCCGCCGGTTCGGGGAAGACGCGTGGTTTGTACGTCGCGGTGGAGCTGGCGGCCTGGTGCGCACAACCCGCAAGGAGGCCGGTCAGCAACAGGACGCCCGTGGCGAAAATGCGTTCGGTTCGTTTCATGGCTTGCCCACAGGGTGCCCTTGGGGCCGGGCGAAGGAAAGCTCTTTGCACTCGGTTAAGGCTCGAGGTCGCCCACCAGCAAGAGCGCTCCCGCATACCAGCGGTTGCCCGCGAACCGCTCCGGCCGGTCCATCCGCTCCTGTCGCTGCGCCAGAATCGCCATCTTGTCCAGCGGGTCGGGCGCGACCGTGACGCTCACCGTGTGAACCGTGTTCGACAGGGTCGAGCCGATCCATGTCATGCCGAGCCGGTGATACGTGCAAAAGGCGTCGAAGCGTGGACGGAGGCCGGTGTCCTTGCCATCAAGGGTGACCCGGACCTGGCCACAGTCGGGGCCCAGCAGGTCATAGACCTGCGCCGCGGTGCCGCGGAAGCGGAACGTCAGCGTGTCGCCGGGTTTCTCCGCGCACCACAGCGCCGGCAGCCTTTGGCTGAAATCCCGCGCGAGGTGGTTGGTGGCGGGATCGAACCGCATCCAGCCCGGCCCGGTCAGCTCCGCCGTGAGCGGAATGAGTTTTGCCTGCTCCCAGTTGTCGGCGCGGAAGGGCGCGGGCAACGGGTGCAGGGTTGGCAGGCCAGGGCTGGCGCGCATCTGGGTGAAAGCACGGACCACCGCCTGCAGATAGAGTTCGTGACCGGTCTCCGGAAACGGATGCACCGCATCGGGCGAGAACACGATCTTGCCGCCGAGCGCAGCCCGTTCGGTATCGTTCGTGGGCAGCGTCCCTTTGAAAACGAGTTTGCCTTCTTTTTCGAGCCGTGCGACCTCGAGGCCGAAATTGATCGAGGGAATCCCGTAATGCGCCGCGACCTGTTCCATCGCCGCGGCGGACCGCGGGAGTTCGCCGCGCTGGAGCGATTCGAGCATGTTGCCAGCCAGCGTATAGACGAAACAGATGTCGCACGCCGGAAACGCGCGCCACGTCTGCCGTACAATCCCTTCCAGGCAGCGGTGGATTTGCTCCGGTGCGGCGCCGCCGTCGTTTACCGCGAACTCGACGAACAGCAGGTCCGGTTGGTGGTCCAGCACGTCGCGGCGGAGCCGGAACACGCCGAGGTCCGAACCGGTGCCGCCGATGGCCGCGTTGATCTCGGACACGCGCGCCGCCGGGAACTGCTCCTGGAACCACTTCAACGTCTTCGGCCGCCAGCCGGGCTGCGCGGTGATGCTGCCGCCGAGGTAGGCCACGCGCACTTGCCCGCCGGCACGCAGCTTCGCGAGGACATTCGGCAGCCCGCCGCGCGACTGGAATTCGACGAGATTCGTTTCCGCCACCAGCCTGACTGTGGCGAAGATTGTGAGGAAAGCCACCAGCGCGCCGCGCCGGGCGAAGATTGGTTTCATGCCGCCGAAGAAAACAATCCCACCCCGGCCTGTCAACGCCGGACGCCCGCCGGGCACGATTTGTTGCTGGGAAATCGCGGTCGGACGGCTTAGCCTCGGCACGTGGCGAAACGACATTCCGTGGTGCCGGTGGAGGACCTCATCGCCGAGGTTCGCCGGGGAAGAATGGTCCTCGTGGTGGACGACGAAGGTCGCGAGAACGAAGGCGACCTGATCGTCGCCGGGGAATTCGTCACCCCGGAGATCATCAACTTCATGGTGAAGTTCGGGCGCGGGCTGATCTGCGTGCCGACGACGTCGGAGCGGCTCCAGCAGCTCGGGATCGAGCGGATGGTGGTGCAGAACCGCGAGACCTTCAAAACGGATTTTCAGGTGAGCGTGGACGCCGCCGCCGGCATCACCACCGGCATCAGCGCCGCCGACCGCGCCCGCTCCATCCGCGTGATGACCGACCCGACGGCGACGCCCGGCGATCTCATCCAGCCGGGTCACGTGTTTCCGTTGCGGAGCAAACCCGGCGGCGTGCTCCAGCGCGCCGGGTACACCGAGGCGGCCGTGGACCTCGCCGTGCTCGCCGGCTGCCGGCCCATCGCCGTCATCTGCGAGGTGATGAACGACGACGGCACGATGGCGCGGTTCCCTGAACTGGTGAAATTCGCCCGCAAACACAGGCTGAAGCTGGGCACCATCGAAGCGCTCATCGAATACCGCCGGCGCCGCGAAAAGCTCGTCGAACGCATCGAAACCGTGCGGATGCCGACCGAATTCGGCGATTTTGACCTGCACCTTTACCGCTCGAACCTTGACGGGGCGCACCACGTGGCGCTTGTCTGCGGCGAGGTTGCCGGCCAGGAAGGCGTGCTCGTGCGCGTCCACAGCGAGTGTCTCACCGGCGACGTGTTCGGATCGCGGCGCTGCGACTGTGGCCCACAACTGCAACACGCGATGCGGCAGATCGCCGTCGCCGGCCGCGGGGTGATCGTCTATATGCGCCAGGAGGGCCGTGGCATTGGCCTGGAAGCGAAGATCCGCGCCTACAAACTGCAGGAGCGCGGCCTGGACACCGTCGAGGCCAACTTGAAGCTGGGTTACCCGATGGACCTGCGCGAATACGGGCTGGGAGCGCAGATCCTCGCCGATCTCGGTCTGCGAACCATCCGGCTGCTTACTAACAACCCGAAGAAAATCGTCGGCCTCGAAGGCTATGGCCTCGAGATCGTCGAGCAGGTGCCGATCCGTGTCGAACCCAACCAGCACAACCGGCGCTACCTGAAAACCAAGCGGGAAAAAATGGGGCACTTGTTGTGAACCGCGAACGGCATGCCATTTCCCGCAGCGGCCAGACGGTTTGACCGCGCTAAACCGGGTGGGGGCCTAATCTGCCTTGCCCGGTGGGGCGCCTGTCTGCGTGCAACGCACAGGCAGATCCTCGCGAGCCGTTCACACCTGGGGCTTGACCGGCTCGTCAGAGCCCCACCAAATCAGGACGCTGCCTTAAATCGGCTCGCCTCCGGCAGCGCGCAGGAGTACGTTAACGACGCTATGGAAATTGATTGCACCGTCCAGGTCTGGCGGGAGGGCGGGCAATACATCGCGCACGCGATGCCTTTGGACCTGGCCAGTTCCGGCCTGACACCCGAGGCCGCGCGCGCCGCTCTGGCCGAGGCAATGGGGCTCTTCATCAGAACGGCAGATGAACAAGGCACGTTGACGGAGGTCCTGGAAGAGGCCGGTTATCGCCACGACACCCGGGGCTGGCACAGCCCCGACTGCAACATGATCGGACCGCGATTGTGTGTCCTGCACCAGCCGCAGCAACTTGAAAAACTCCCGCAGCGTCAGGCGTATTTCCACACGCCACTTGGGTGGTGGCGCTGCGGCTGGTCTTCGACACAGCCGCGGTCCGGGGCCGGTGTTCGCATGCGGCCACCAGCGCAAGACCGCCGGCATTTCGCGTGACGACTACTTCCGCCTGCTGGAACATTCTCGCTAGTTTCTAAACCATGCTGCAACCCGTCAAAACCAGACCGGCCCGCGCCGCCGGCGCCCGCTTCGCCATCGTCGCCTCGCGGTACAACGCCCGTTACGTGGACGCCATGCTCCGTGCGGCCCGCGCGACCCTGAAAGCCGCCGATCCGGCCGCGTTGAAAATCGTCCGTGTGCCGGGCGCCTTCGAGATTCCCGTGGTGGCGGCCCGGCTGGCCCGCCACGCCCGGCCACGTTTCGACGCCATCATCTGCCTCGGCGTGATTCTGCGCGGCCAGACGACGCACGCCGAGCACATCGGCACCGGTGTCACGCACGCGCTGATCCAACTCCAGATCGAGACCGGCGTTGCGATGATTCATGAGATCCTGCTGCTCGAAAACGAGGACCAGGCGCGCGCCCGCTGTCTCGACCGCGACCACAACCGCGGCGCCGAGGCCGCCCAGACCGCGCTCGCCATGGCCGCGGTCATGCGCACCCTGCCACCCGACCGCACCCATGTTCCCTTCTGAAACCCCGCCCGCGGCCGAGGCCGGTCGAATCCGGCCCGCGCAGCGTGCCGACGTGCCGGCGATGCTCGCGATCTACAACGACGCGATCCGGCACACCACGGCCACCTACGATTACGAACCGCGCACGCTGGAGCAGCGGTTGGAGTGGTTCGATGAGCACGAGCGCGACGGTTATCCCGTGTTCGTCGCGGTGGACAGTCATGATCTGGTGGTCGGCTGGAGTTCACTGAGCCGTTACCACGCGAAACCGGGCTACCGCTTCACGGTGGAAAACTCGGTTTACGTCGCGGGGGAACATCGCGGCCGTGGTTGGGGAGCAAGGCTGCTGGCGCCGTTGATTGACGCCGCGCAGGCGCGCGGTTATCACGCGATCCTGGCCGTGATTGACGGCGACAACCTGACAAGTATCCGCCTCCACCAGCGGTTCGGCTTCGCGGAAGTGGGCCGCTTTAAGGAAATCGGCTTCAAATTCGACCGCTGGCTCGACGTGGTCTATCTGGAACGACGGGTGTAATGGCACCCACGGTCCCCATTCTCGCGGGGGCACGGACGGAGGATGTCGCTGCCCGGCGGTCCGCGAACCGCCAGACGAGGCGGCACACGAAGAGAACGCTGAAGGCGTGCCAGAGTCGTTTGAGTGTCACGCGACACACGTTTCTTGCATCGCTTTCAGGGTGCAAGCGGTTTGGGTTCGTGGTCCCGGGAGTATCTGCCGAATGCGGATTGCGGAATGACGATGGCGGAGGATGTCGCCGCCCGGCGGGTCACGAGCCACCCAACGGCACGTCGGGTGCGGCCACGTCATGCCACAACGTCACCAGCGCGATCAAACCGCGGCAACCGAGGTGGAGTCGGCGCAGGTTCCGATGGAATTCGGCGGCGGAATTCGAGTTTATCGGCGCCGGTCGCCAAGCAAGGAAGGATGGTGAACGGTTCAGCGATAGACCTCGCGCCGATGGCCTGCTGAGATGACAACGACCTGCAATGCCCGGTCGTGAATCTCGTAGAGCACGCGGTAATCGCCCACCCGGATCCGCCAGGCGTCACGGCCTTTCAGCTTCTTCACGTCGTGCGGGCGGGGATTCGTTTCCAGCGCGGCCAAGCGCTGGAGGATACGTTCAGCCGCCTCGTCCGGCAGCCGGTCCAGTTGCTTCTGGACCGACCTGGGCAGGATGACCGTGTGGCTCATTTAGCCTTACCGCTCCGACGGGTTCGATATTCCGCAAGGGTGACGCAACGGCCGGCCTGCACATCGGCCGCCACTTTGGGCTGGGCGGTGTCATACGCCTGGATGTCCGCCAGTTCCTCCTCGGCTTCACGGAGGCGTTCGTAACTCGCCAAATCCAGCAACACTCCCACGCGCCTGCCACCGGCATCGGTGACAAACTGCTCCTTCAAAGCCATTGCCTTCATGCAACGATTCTACCTGCTGGGGGTCAGTCCGCAAGTCGCTGCTCGAATCGGCTGTCTTCTGATCTGGTGGTGAGGCTCTGACGAGCGCGGCTCGCGAGGACGCCCCACCGACCAGGCCAAAAGGCTATTCGGTGAGTTCCTTCAGCGTGCTGACCTGCGTTTCCATCCGCTTGACGATCGGCGCTGCGCGGCCCAGCGCCGTGTTGTCCGTTTCCCCGGCGAAACTCCGCAGCACGACCCGCACCACGGCCACCGGGTCGCCGTTCTGATCGTGCAGCGGCAGGGTCACCAGGTAGCGGTTTCCGTCCTTGCCGGCGAACGGCATGCCCTTGGTGAAACACTCGTTCTCCACCTTGCCCGCCGGCGTGCCGAGGTCCTTTTCGTCGTCGCTGGCAACCAGCCGGAGCTCCGGTTTCGTCGTGGTGCCGGCGAAGAGTTTCAGGCCCAGCAGCCGCGGATTGCGCCGCAGGGTCGCGCGCACGAGCTCGCGCGCCTGTGATTCGCGCGGCGTGTAGGCGATCCGCGCGTCGGTGAAATAGCTGACCGAGTCCGACTTGGTCCAAAAGGCAATCTTGCCCGCGGTGAACGTGTTGTCGGTCAGTTCCGGAATGGGTTCCTTGCCATCGAGGCGCAGGCGGATGCGATTGCCCTTGCATTCGACCGTCAGCTCGTGCCAGACGCCCTTGGAAATCGGGATTTCCGGGCCGATCGGATTGTCGCGGACGCCATTGGCGACGCGGTAGAAACGGAAGGTGTTGCCGAGCGAGCTGGCGCGGACGACGTAGAAATTCTTCTCGTCCTGCAGGCGAAACGCGATGCCCGCCATCTGCTCGGCGGTGCCGGAAACGGTCTTGAACTTCGCCGTGAGCGTGAAGTCGCCGAACACCTCGTCCTCGTAAATCAGCAGCGGGAAGCGCTCGTCCGTCGGATCCTGTGACACCTGGGCGATGACGGGACGCTTGAGGGCCGGCGCCGGGTTGGGCGTGGCTGGCGGGATGTCGCCCGGCGCAGCGTCACGCAGATTATCCAGAATGACCCGCCAGTCGCCGGGTTTCCCTTCCCCGGCGAGGGCGCTGCGGAAGCCCTTCGGCAGGGCGTTCAGTGTGTTCGTCGTCAGGTCAAAGACCCGTTCGGCAGCGCGCAGCGGGAACAGCGCTGCCAGCGCGACGGCGACCATGATCGAGCATCTCATTCCACGGCAAAGTATCAAAAGCCGGCGGAGCGACAAGCCTTCATCGGGTCGCTCCGCCGGAAGCGGTGGGATCACTCCCAGATCATTTCCTTGACCGTCTTGCCGGCCGGGATGAACGGCAGCACGTGCTCCGTGTAGGGCGTGATGACGTCGAGCACATAGGGCTGGTCAGAGGCGAGCATCCGTTCCAGCGCGGCGCGGAGATCGCGTTTGAACACGACGCGTTCGGCCGGGACGTTGAAGCCCTTCGCGATGGCCACAAAATCCGGATAGATCTGCCGCGTGTTCTCGGGGTCGCCGAGATAGGTCTGACCGCGGTTGCCCTCGTAGAAGCGGTCCTCCCATTGCACCACCATGCCGAGGTGCTGGTTGTTGAGGACGATCGCCTTGGCGGCGATACCTTCGATGTGCGCCGTGGCCAGCTCCTGAATGTTCATGAGGAACGACCCGTCGCCGTCAATGTCGATGACCTGCCGGTCGGGACGCGCCACTTTTGCGCCCAGGGCCGCGGGAAAGCCGAAGCCCATCGAGCCGAGCCCGGCGCTCGTGATGAACTGGCGCGGCCGCTGGAACTGGTAGTATTGGCCGGCCCACATCTGGTGCTGGCCGACGCCGGTGGTGATGATAGCCTCGCCGTGCGTCAGCTCATACAGCAGGGTGATCGCCTCCTGCGGCAGGATCACCTGGCTGGCATCGTCGCCCATCAGGTCGTGGATGTGCCGGGATTTGAGGGTGTCCTTGTTCACCGCATAACGGAGCGGTGCCTTGGCCTTCCACTCGGCGACCTGGTCATGCCAGGCATTGAACCGTTTTGTCAGCGGCCGCTGGGCGAGCAGTTTGTTCAGGCGGCGCAGGGCGTGGCCGATGTCGCTGATAATCGGCAGGTGCACCCGCCGGTTCTTGTTGATCTCGGAGGCATCAATGTCCACGTGGACGATCGTTCCGTGCTCGCAGAACTTCTCCACTTTGCCGGTGACACGGTCGTCGAACCGCACGCCGAAGGCGAGCAGCAGGTCGGCGCCGGCCACCGCCCAGTTGGCGTAGGCCGTGCCATGCATGCCGAGCCACTTGAGCGAGAGCGGATGCGTCTCTGGAAATGCGCCGCAGCCCATGATGGTGGTGGCCACCGGGATCTGGGTGACCTCCACGAAGCGGCGGAGTTCCTCGGCCGCGCCGCTCGAGATAACGCCGCCTCCCGCGTAAATGACCGGCCGTTCCACCCGCTCGATCAGGTCGAGGATCTGGAGGAGGGAGGCATCCTCGGCGAGCAATTCGGGATGATAGCCGCGGAAATTGACTCCGGCGGGATAGACCGGGTGGGCGCGCTGCTGCTGGATGTTCTTGGGCACGTCAATCACGACCGGGCCGGGCCGGCCGGTGCGGGCGATGTAGAACGCCTCCTTGACGATACGCGGCAGGTCGGCGATGTCGGTGACCAGGTAGCTGTGTTTCACGACCGGCAGTGTCATGCCGAAGAAATCCGTTTCCTGGAAGGCACTCTTGCCGATCATGCTCTGGGGCACCTGGCCGGTGATGGCCACCAGGGGGATGGAATCCATGTAGGCGTCGGCGAGGCCGGTGACGAGATTGGTGGCGCCGGGGCCGCTGGTGGCCATGCAAACGCCCACCTTGCCGGTGGCGCGGGCGTAGCCCTCGGCGGCAAACACGCCGCCCTGTTCGTGGCGCGGCAGGTACACCCGGATCTTCCTGGAACGGGTCATCGCCTGGTGGATCTCAAGGCTGGCTCCGCCGGGATAGGCGAAGATGACCTCGACGCCTTCGTGTTCAAGGCTGGCCACGAGAATCTGGCTGCCCAGGAGGCCGGGCCCGGGTTCGGCCTTGGCCGGCGGCGTGGCCGCCGGGGTCTTCGGTGCGGTCTTATTCGTCATGCTCATGTTGTCATCAAGTAGGCCAATCCGGCGTCGGGGCAACAAAAAACCCACGACCGTCGGCCAGCCGTGGGTGGTTTGTCGAAATCCGCCTACGCCCGACAAAGCCCCGCGGCACCGTCTCCTACGACGACGACCAGCAGGCGGCTCGGACGAACGTTCAGCAACATACGGGCGGTTTTTTACGGCCGGGGGGCGCGGCGGTCAAGCCCGATCCGCGCCTCAGGCCTCCTTCAGCAGGGCGATGAACTGCTTCATCGCCGTGGAAAGAACCTTGTTGCGCTTGAAGATGAGGGCGATCGGCCGGTATAAATCGGCATCATCGATGTTGCACACCGCCAGGGTCTGCTTGGCACTTTCCTGGGAGACGGTGGATTGCGGAACGATGGCGATGCCGGCATCGATTTCGACCGCGCGCTTCACCGTTTCCACGTTGTCGAATTCCATGACCGAGTTGACGGACACGCCGTGTTCACGCAGCGTCTTGTCAATCGCCTTACGGGTCGGGATGTCGGGCTCGAACGACACGAATCGCTGGCCGGCCAGTGCGCTGAGCTTCACCGATTTGTGGCGGGCGAGGGGATGTTGCGGATGGGTGATGAGCACCATCGGTTCCTTCCGCAGCGGCACGATCTCCAGCTTCGAGTCGCGGGTCGGATACGCCACCAGGCCCAGATCCACCACGTTCCCCAGCACGTCCTCGTACACCTGGTTGGAGCGGCGGTACTCGATGTGGACGTTCACGGTCGGGTAGCTCTTCATGTACCGCTTGATGTACGGGGGCAGTTCATGCAGGCCGATGCTGTAAATCGTGGCCAGACGGATGGTGCCGGAGATGATGTCCTTCAGCTCCTGCAGGCGGCTGTGCAGGGTCTCATACGCCTGGACGATCTGCTTGCTCGTGTCGTAGAGCACCTGGCCCTCGCGCGTCAGCCGGAATTTCTTTTTGCTGCGCTCGATCAAGAGGGACTTGAACTGGCGCTCCAAGGAACTGATCTGCTGGCTCACCGCGGATTGGGTGATGTGGTTGATCTGGGCAGCCTTGGTGAAACTCTCCGTCTCTGTCAAATCACAAAAAACTTTTAGACTTTCGATTTGCATGAGCAAAGATGAACCCGAATTTCAACGCAAGTCAACAGTATAATGCTTTTTCCTAATCATGAACTCCCGCCGGCCGGCCGGCCGGGAACTTCCCGGTTACGACCACGGCCCGGCGTCGGCGGGCGTCCGCGGCCGGCCCGGACTCGACGAACGCCGTCAGCAACCGGGCGGCCACCCCGCCGCGCTGGCGACCGGCGGCGAGCACTTCGGCATGGTTGACCGCGCCGCCCCGGCCCGCCGCCAGATTGGTGAGACAGGAGATCGCCGCCACCCGCAGGCCGCACTGACGGGCCACGATCGCCTCCGGCACGGTGCTCATGCCCACGGCGTCGGCGCCCAGCCGCGCGAACGCCCGGATCTCGGCCGGCGTCTCGTAATTGGGCCCCGGCACCGCCAGATAAACTCCGGGGCGGAGCGGCACCCCAGCCCGCCGCGCCGCCTGCCGCAAAGCCCGCTGCAAACCGGCATCGTAGGTGGCCGACAGATCCACAAACCGCATGCACCCGGGCGCCACGGGTCCGCGCAACGGGTTCGCCCCCATGAAGTTGATGTGGTCGCGCAGCAGCATGAACTCCCCGGCACGAAACCGCCGGTTGATCGCCCCGGCCGCGTTGGTGAGAACCACCGCTTCCACCCCCAGGGCGGCCAGCACGCGGATCGGGAAGGTCACCACCGCCAGTGAGTGGCCCTCGTGATAATGGGCGCGCCCGGAGAGCAACGCCACCGGCCGCCCTGCCCATTCACCCACCACCAAACGGCCCGCGTGACCGGCAACGCCGGGGACGGCGAATCCCGGCAGATCGGCATAAGGAATGGTCACGTCGGCGCGGACCAGGCGCTCGACTGCCTGGAAGCCGCTGCCCAGTACGAACGCCAGGCGCGGGACCACGGATGTCCGGCCCCGGATGGCGCGCACTGCCGCTGCCACCTCATCCGGCCAGGCGCCGACCGTCGGCGCACCGTCGTCCTCGCGCGGGTTCCTGGGCTGGCGGCTTGATTTCCCCATGAGCGTAACTACGTTGCCGGAAAGCTAGGCGAATCATGCCCTTGAGCAACGAAGAAATACGCCGTTACGCCCGCCATCTGGCCCTGCCGGAGGTCGGGGCGGCCGGCCAGGAGAAACTGCGCGCCGCCCGGGTGCTCTGCGTGGGCGCCGGCGGCCTGGGATCACCCGCCGCCCTGTATCTCGCCGCCGCCGGGGTCGGCACGCTCGGCCTCGTGGATTTTGACACCGTGGACGTGGCCAACCTGCAGCGTCAAATCCTGCACGGTACCGCCGACGTGGGCCGGCCGAAAACCGAGTCGGCGCGCGACACGCTGTCCCGGCTCAACCCGACGGTGGCGATCCAGCTCCACACCTGCCGGCTGGACGCCGCCAATGCCCGCAAAATCCTCGCCGGCTATGACCTCGTGGTGGACGGGAGCGACAATTTCCCGACGCGCTATCTCACGAACGACGCCTGTGTGCTGCTGGGCAAACCCTGCGTTTATGGGTCCGTGGCCGGTTTCAGCGGGCAGGCCAGCGTGTTCGCGCCGCACCGGGGCGGACCGTGCTATCGCTGCCTCTTCCCCGCGCCGCCTGCGCCCGGAACGGTGCCCAACTGCGTCGAAGGCGGCGTGCTGGGGGTGCTGCCGGGCGTCATTGGTTGCCTGCAGGCCACCGAGACCCTCAAACTGATCCTCGGTGTCGGCCAGCCGCTGCTCGGCCGCCTGCTGGTGTTCGACGCGCTCGCCCTCCGGTTCCGCGAGCTGAAACTGCGGCGTGACCCGGCCTGCCCGGTCTGCGGCGAACATCCGCGCATCACCGAGCTGGTCCAGAGCGACCCGGGTTGCGCGGGGCGGGGCGGAGCGGAGGCCGCACCGGAGGATGCAGACGAGGTTTCGGTGCTGGAAATGCGGCGCGCGCTGACCAGTTCCGACGCGAAAGTCTGCGTGGTGGATGTGCGCGAGCCGGACGAGACCCGCGCCTTCCGCCTCGAAGGCACGGTGTTGCTGCCGTTGAGCGAGCTGGCGGTCCGGTTCCGCGAACTCGATCCGCGCCGGACCCACTACCTGCTGTGCCACGCGGGCGTGCGGTCGCGCCAGGCAGCGGAGTTCCTGCGGTCGCATGGGTTCGCCTTCGTCAAAAGTGTGCGGGGCGGTCTGGTGGCGTGGCAGTCTGGCGTGGACGCGGGCTGAGGCCGCAACGGCCGCCCGGCGCGGGACGCTTTTCTCCGGCGGATGTTTTTTCTTTGCCCCCGGCAGCCGCCTTCCCCATGCTTCCGGCATGGGCACACGCCGTGAGGCCCGCGAACGCGCGGTGCAATTCCTGTTTCAGATCGACCTCAACCCGCCGGACGATTTGGAGGCGGCGCTGCGTCGTTTCTGGGAATCGCAGCGGGCGGCGGCGATCGCCGAGGAGAAGGGCGGGGCAACCTACGGCCAGCCGGCGGACCTCCCGCCGCCCAACGCCACCGAAACCGCGCTCCAGCTCTTCGCCGAACCGCTCATCCGCGGCACCATCGAGCACCGGGCCGAGCTCGACGCCGAGATTTCGCGCCATGCCAAGAACTGGGACCTCCATCGCATGGCGGTCGTGGACCGGAACATCCTCCGCCTTGCCATTTATGAAATGCGCTTCCGGGAGGACATTCCGCCGGTCGTCAGCATCAACGAGGCCGTGGACATCGCCAAGAAATTCTCGACGGAGGAAAGCGGACGGTTCGTCAACGGCATCCTCGACAAAATTCGCAGTGAACTGATGCGGCCCGCCCGGATCGTCAAATGAATCCGCCCACTCCGCGCTGGTAGGCCGCGCGCATCGCCCTGCCGACCCATGTTCGCCGACCTCCATCTGCACACGCTGTTCTCCGACGGAACCTACACGCCGGACGAGCTCGCCGGCTACGCGCGCCACCACGGGCTCGCGGCCGTGGCGATCACCGATCACGACTCGATGGAGGGCTGCGACTGGATGGCCCTGGCCTGCGCCCGCAACGGCCTCGAATTCGTGCCGGGGGTGGAACTGACCGCCGAGCTGGACGGCTATGAACTTCATTTGCTCGGCTACTATCTGGACCGGACTCAGCCGGTGCTGGTCCGGGCGCTGTCCCGGTTCCAGGTGGTGCGTCAGAACCGCATCCGCGAAATCGTCACCCGCCTCAACCAGCTCCAGATTCCGCTCCGGGCGGACGCGGTCTTCGCCCTGGCCAATTGCCACTCCCCCGGGCGGCCGCACGTTGCGCGCGCCTTGGTGGAGGCGGGTTTTGTCCGGAGCCTCGACGAAGCCTTCGAGCGTTTTCTGAGACGGCACCGCGCAGCGTGGGTGCCGAAGTTCAAAATGTCGGCGACCGAGGCCATCGCCCTGATCCATGAGGCCGGCGGGCTGGCGGTGATGGCGCATCCCGGTCTGAGCCGCACCGACCAGTTGATCCCGCCGCTGGCGGAGGCGGGCCTGGACGGGCTGGAATGCTTCCACGCCAAACATTCCACCTCGACCACCGAGCACTACCTGATGCTCGCCGAGCACCGCGGGCTGCTGGTCACCGGCGGCTCCGATTGCCACGGGCTGAGCAAGGGCAAACCGCTGATCGGCACCGTGAAGCTGCCTTATGACTATTTCGCGCGGTTCAAGGCGGCCCGGAACCGGAGCCGCGCCGCCGTCTGATCCGCCACCAGTTTACCAATGGGTCTCTTCCACAAACTCAAGGCGGGCCTCCAGAAAACCCACAGCAAGCTGGTCCACGAGCTCCGGCGCATCGTCACCGGCTCGCCGAAATTGACGGGGACGACGCTCGAGGAACTGGAGTCGGCCCTGCTCGGCGCCGACCTTGGCCTGGCCATGACCACCACCATCGTGGCCGCCGTGAAACGGGCGTTCGAGACCCAGGGCGGCGCCGGACTGGACGTGTTTGCGATTGCGGAGGCCGAGGTGACCCGGAGCCTGAGCATAGAAGGAGCCGCGTTGCGGCGCGCGCCCGGCGGCCTGACCGTGGTGTCCATCGTGGGCGTCAACGGCACCGGCAAAACCACCACCGGTGCCAAGCTCGCCCACCTCGTCCAGGCCCAGGGCGATCAGGCCATGCTGGCCGCGTGTGACACTTTCCGGGCCGCCGCCATCGAGCAACTCGAACTCTGGGGCGAGCGCCTGGGCGTGCCGGTCGTCGCCGGTGCCTACCACGCGGATCCGGCCGCCGTCGCCCACGACGCCATCACCGCCGCGCAATCCCGCCACGCCCATTACCTGTTCGTGGACACCGCCGGCCGGCTGCACACCAAGCACAACCTCATGCAGGAGTTGCAGAAGATTCACCGGGTCATGGGCAGGAAGCTCCCGGGCGCGCCGCACGAGGTCCTGCTGGTGCTGGACGCCACCACGGGCATGAACGCCATCAACCAGGCCCGCGAATTCCACAAGGCGGTAACCCTCACCGGCCTGGTCGTCACCAAGCTCGACGGCACCAGCAAGGCGGGCATGGTGGTCGCCATCCAGAAGGAACTCGGCCTGCCGATCAAATTCATCGGCGTCGGCGAGCAACCGGACGACCTGCAACCGTTCGACGCGGCTCAGTTTGCGGCGGCACTCTTCAGCGAGAAAAGCTAACGGGCAGGTCCGGCGCGTCCACGGCGAGGGCGTGGCCGGTCCTTTTTCCAGCCTAACTTTTTTCCGGTGGTGTCCTCGTTTCCACCATCAAGCGGCGTTTGGAGTCCCGGCTTCAGCCGGATCGGGCTGCCTGAAGGCGGGACCCACCCACGGGCCGGAATGTGGCCATGAGGACAGACGCATCGGGACTGGGTGGCATGGGCGACGCGCCTGTGCCGCCCGGCGACTCGCCGGACGGAACGGGGAAAAACGCTTGGAAAGCAGCGGCGTCATCCATTATCCATCGCGCAGCTCTTCCGTTGGGCGGGCCGCCCGACGGCACAGGCCAGTGGCCTGTTCTATCCCTATCCAACGCGACGAACTCCGCTCGCGGTACGCCCCAACCAATTCATGACGCTACCTGCGCCTCAGACCTCGAGCACCTTCTCGAACTTCGTGAGATTGCGCGGGGCGTCCTCGGTCACCAGCGCCACGTCCTCGAGGCGCACGCCGCCGATGGATGGGTAGTAGAGGCCGGGCTCGACGGTGATGACGTGTCCTGATTGGAGCACCGAGTCCGTGGCCGCAGAGATCCGCGGCGGCTCGTGGAGTTCCAGACCCAGGCCGTGGCCCGTGCCGTGGAAAAACCCCTGTAACCGGCCATTTTGCCGGCCGGTCGGATAGCCTTTGCCCTCGAAGAACCCCTGGATGGCGGCGTGAACTTGGCCGCCCTTGGCGCCGGCGCGGACCAGGTCGAAGCCGAGTTCCTGTCCCCGCTGCACGGTGTTATAGAGTTTTCGCACCGCCTCGCTGGCACGACCCTTTACCACGGTTCGGGTGATGTCGCCGTAATAGCCGGTTTTTTGCGACCGCGGGAAAATGTCGAGGACGATCGGCTGTCCCGCGTGCAACGGCCCGTGACCGACCTCATGTGGATCGCAGGTTTGCAGACCGCCGGCCGCGATGGTCCGGTTCGCCGTGCCGCCGGCCTGGAGGATGGCGATGTTGATGATCGCCCGGAGCTTCTCGGAGGTTAGCGGAACGCCGTGATACAGGAGTTGGCCGCCGGCGCCGATCTTCGAGTTCCGGACCGCGTGGATTCCCTCGGCCATGCCCACCTCGGCCATCATCAGGGCGGCGCTGATTTTCTTCACCTCGGCGGGGGTTTTGAATTCGCGTTCCGGGAAGAAGAAGGGGCCCGGCCGCACCTTCACCCGCAGCTTAAGCCGGCGCAATTCGCGCGCCAGGCCGTAGGGAAAATTCACCGGCACCAGGAATTTCCGGACTCCCACCTCCCGGGCGAGCAGCCGGATGACGGGGGCGAACCCGTCGTTCTTGCCGCGCTGCCGTCCCAGCTTGCGCCGGCATTGCGACCACGAGAGCACGCGGCAGTGGCGCGCCCGTCGCCGCGCGCGACCGACCTCGAGATCGCCGAGAACAATATGGGCGTGTTCGCCGTCGTAGAGATAAATGAACGGGTCGGACACGAACATGCCCACGGCATAGAGCATGTTCGCGTCACGCTCGCTATCGGCGACAATGAGGAGCTTGTCAGCGCTCATATTGGTCAGGGCTGCGGCACTGTGTCACGTTGTCTGGCGGATGAAAAGTCCTGTTTCACGCCTTCTGCGCCGCGCGGACGGACGGGGGCGGGCCGGGCGGGGGCCGTGCCGGAGCGGCCACGCGGTCGCGGCAACGGGCAGGCGCCAACCTCCAACGCGCCGCCCACATGGGCCGGTCCATTTTGCAGTCGGCGTTCAGCCGGCGGTGGTGAAGAGATGGCTCGACGGTTCGGCGAACGCGGGCGTTATGACGTTTGTAACGACGAAAACACTCGCATGGTTCTCGAACTCAAGCTCCGCAAAGTCGGCAACTCGGTGGGGGTGGTGCTGCCGAAGGATGCCATGGCCAGACTGAATGTGCAGGAAGGCGATTCGCTCTGTCTGACGGACGCGCCCGACGGCGGCCTGCGCATGACACCCGTGACCGAAGGCCGCGAGCAGTTTGCCCGGCAGATGAAGGAGGCGGAAGACGTCATCCGCCGGTATCGGAACACGCTGCGGGAGCTCGCAAAATGAAGGAACCGCAGTGGGTGTTGCGGGAGACGGTGCTTGCCTTGCAGGAGCGGTTGCTGGCGGAGTTCGGCGGATTACGCGGTTTCCGCGACGGGGGGTTGCTCGACTCCGTGCTGGCGCGGCCGCAGCAACTCTTCGCCTGCGGCAAGCCCGGCCTGGCCGATCTGACCGCCGCCTACGCCTTCGGACTGGTGCACAACCATCCGTTTCTGGACGGCAACAAACGCATCGAGTTCACGACGGCGGTCGTCTTCCTTGAACTGAACGGCCGTCGCTTCACGGCATCGGAAGCGGACGCGACAATCAAGACGCTGGCCCTCGCGGCCCGCGAACTCGACGATGCCGGCTAAGCGACCTGGTTAAAGAAGAACTCGCGCAAATGATGAGCCCAGCCAGCACCGACTCGCCGAAGGACGTTATGAGGGCCTGGCGCGATTGGTCCGTGCGTGGGTTTGATCCGTCGGGACGCTGCCGCGCGTCCCCATCTTGACGAGCAGCTCCAATCGCAGATTGGGCGTCAGGTCAGCGGTGGTGCTGGATGCGTAAAAGGACATTTGGGCCGAGCCGCCGTTCGGCGACCACCGCTGGCGAACCGGGTCGCAGGTAACAGGCGCATCCCCATTGGCGCCCCGCACCACGCGGAGAAACATGGCGGCCTTTCACTGGAGCGTACCGGCTGAGCCAGCTAGTCAATGTTCTTGATTTCAACTTCAAAACCGCCGAGCCACCTGGCCAAAAGGTTGTAAATCGCGGCGAAAATCACGAAGAAGATGAAACCGAAAATACCGGCAATGATCGGCCCTAGAAGGTAAAACACGCCAATGATTCGGAGCTGGTTGCTGCCGAAGATGATCATCGGAATGCCGATGAGAGTGTAGATGAAGCCCATCAAGACATAGAGAGCGGTCATTATCTTGCTGGATTGAAGAATGGATATGCGGATCAGTTGTTTTTTCATAGTCTGTGGCTGGTAAAACGTGGGCGCTTCATTTGTGGCCAAACGACGTGGCTTGCGAAGTGCGTCGCGGGGGCATCGCTGAAAGTGCGGCAGGTTTCCTGCCAGCAATCGCGAAGCACTCGTCCTCAGCCGTCGGTTCGTGTTTCATAATCCCCGATATTCAATGCCAACAACGTGCGTCAGAAACCGGGCGAACACCCAGGATCGTATCACGACGACCCGTGGGCACAAGACCGGAAATCAGACCGGAGATCCGCGCGTCAGCGTGCTCAAACTGACAAACGCTGGGGGCAGGCCCAGAGGATGAGTGTACAATTGACAGAACAGACGCATCAACACTGGGTGGCACGGGCGACTCGCCCGTCCCGCCCGGCGACGCGCCGGGCAGAATGGGGAAAACACTGCGAAACCAGCGGCGTCAGCCATTTTCCGTCGCGCGCCTTTCCGTCGGGCGGGTCGCCCGACGGCACCGGCAAGTGGCCTGTACCACCAAGTCACGGAGCCGAATCCGGCCGATTTGACTTTGATGCGTCTGCCCTGGTGTAATTGGCTGACGAATCATGCCTTCAGTATCTGGCGGTGATGACCCACCTGCCTGCTTTCGGCCGCGGGATGCGGATCCATTCCTTCGCCGGATCAAAATGCTTCCACTCCTGACCGTTCACCGTCGCGGCGCGCCTCGGTTTTTCCTGCGGATGGCGGAAACGGACGAGCAACGTGGCGGACTGGGTGCGCGCGGGCATTTCGATGGTGGCGGTGATTTCGCCAACGTCAGCCCGGCTTTCCGTGGTGAAGGACAGCGGGCCATAGCAGGTCGGGTCGCGCCGCACTTCGATGCGCTTGCCATTCTCCCGCCAGGCGCGCGGCGTGGCCTGGCAGAGCAGCAGCGCGTCGTCGTCCTGTTCGCCGCGGATGAGCAGATTGCGATGAAGCTCGAACCACGAGCCGTCGGTACTCAGCGGGCCGAAATGCCGGCCCCAGGCCCAGCGATGTTCGAGGGGTTCGAAGACCGGGTGGCTGAACGCGCAGGCCGTCGTGCTGTGAAACGTCCGGATGGCAGCCTTCAGTTCGTCGCGCAGGAGGCAGGCGGTGCCCTGCATGTTATCCACCGGCTCATTGATCGTGATCCATTGGTGGAAGAATAGATTGTCCTCATGGTCGCGGAGCATCGCTGTGGTGAGCGGGCCGCGCGGGTCGAGCGCCTGCAAGCGCGCGAGATGAAGCGGGCCCGAATCCACGTGGGTGGCATACCAGGTTTCGAACCGTCGGCCCGATCCTTGGGCGTCGCTCGGCACGTAGGCAGTCCAGGTGCCGTCACCCAATTGCACGGCGGGCGAACGGACGCGGGCGCGGGCTAACTTGCGCTCGGCGGCCGCACGCAGGGTCTGCGCGGCGGCGCCGCATTCAGCGGCGCCCGGGTGCGGGTGCCAGGCATGGCTGGGGCGGAACAGTTGGCCGTCGCGCCAGCCGGATGAGAACCGGCGGGCGGCGGCGGGGCGCCAGGGCGCATGGCGGTGTTCAGTCCGGCGCCGCGGACGCGCGGAGGGGGCTCTTTGCCTGGCGGGGCGAGCCGGGGAAGTCCTGCGCCCAAAACGCCGCCCGCCCGGTGAAGTCCGCCGGATCGTCGCCACGCGGCTCCCGGGGGATTCGCAGGACGTGTGATCGGATCGCCGGTTGATTCGGAGAGGTAATCCTTGTTCCACCCATTTTCCAAGATACCATGGGCCCCAGATGAAACACGCCCGGTTTTTGTGTCTGCTCTGGGTTGCCGGCGCCGCCTGGCGGGCCTGGGCCGGGGATTCTGTTTTCCTCAAACCGGAGGCGTTTGAACACTACGTCCATGCCTTCAACCAACAGGACCGCGAGCTTTACGTTCAGTACATTCCCAACACCGCCGCCTGGGAATTCCTGAGCCGGAATATTCCGTTGCTGGATTGCCCGGACAAAGCGATCGAGGAAATCTACTATTTCCGGTGGTGGACCTACCGCAAACATATCAAAGAAACCCCCGATGGGTTCGTGATTACCGAGTTCCTCCCGCCGGTCGCCTGGGCCGGCCAACACAACACGATCAACTGCTCGGCGGCCCATCATTTCCGCGAAGGGCGATGGCTCAAGGATGGCCGGTTTCTCGATGACTATGCGTTCTTTTGGTTTCGCAAGGGCGGGAACGTCAGGAGTTACAGCTTTTGGGCGGCCGATTCGATCTGGGCGCGCACCCAGGTCACCGGCGACGACCGGGTTGCCCGCGAGCTGCTGCCCGACCTCATTCTGAATTACGAGGCTTGGGAAGCGGATCATCGCGATGCCAGCGGCCTGTTCTGGCAGGTGGACGATCGCGACGGGATGGAAGTGTCCATCAGCGGCGCGCTGCACCCGCAAGGGCAGGGCTACCGGGCGACGATCAACAGTTACATGTACGGCGATGCCGTGGCCATTGCCCAGATGGCCGACCGGTTTGGTCAGCCAGCGGTGGCCGACCGGTTCCGGGCCAAAGCCGCGGAAATCAGGCGATTGACTCAGGAGAAACTGTGGGACCCGGCGGCCCGGTTCTTTAAAGTGCTGCCCCGCGGTGATCATGCCCGGCTTTCCGATGTCCGTGAAGAGCACGGTTACACGCCCTGGTATTTCAATCTGCCCGACGCGGACAAATCCGTGGCCTGGGCGCAGGTCATGGATCCGCAAGGATTTTACGCGCCCTACGGGCCGACAACCGCCGAGCAGCGGCATCCGAAATTCGCGGTTTCCTACGCGGGCCACGAATGCCAGTGGAACGGGCCGAGCTGGCCGTTCGCAACCGCGATCACGCTGAGCGGGATGGCGAACCTGCTCAACCAGTACCAGCAAAACGTCGTGCAGCGCGAAGATTACTTCAACCTGCTCAAGATTTATACCGCCTCCCATCGCCGGAAACTCGACGATGGCCGGGTGGTTCCGTGGATTGATGAAAACCTCAACCCGACCAACGGTGACTGGCTTTCCCGGACGCGGCTCAAATTCTGGAAGAACGGTGCCTGGGATGCGGGCAAAGGGGGCGAGGAGCGTGGGAAGGACTACAATCATTCCACCTACTGCGACCTCGTGATCAGCGGTCTGATCGGTCTGCGGCCACGCGCCGATGAAACGGTCGAGGTCAATCCGCTCGTGCCGGAGGGGACGTGGGAATACTTCTGTCTCGACCGGATCCGCTACCACGGCCACGGGTTGACGATTCTCTATGACAAAACCGGCGAGCGGTACCAGCGGGGCACCGGGTTGCGCGTGTTTGCCGATGGCCGGGAAATCGCCCGGGCGGAAACATTGACCCGGGTCACCGCGCCGTTGCCGGCCGCGCCCGCCCCCGAAACCATGGCGGGCTGGACGAAGTATGCCGGCAACCCGGTGATGGGGGGCAAATACGGAACCTGCTTCGATATCTCGGTAATGAGAGAAGGGCAGACCTATCGGATGTGGCTTTCGTGGCGGCCAATGCAGAGCGTCGCACTGGTCGAGAGCCAGGACGGCATCCACTGGAGCGAACCGCCCCAGATCGTCCTCGATCCGAGGCGGGAGACGGGCTGGGAAGACGACATCAACCGGCCGGTCGTGATCAAGCGCGACCGCACTTACCACATGTGGTACACCGGCCAGGTCAAGCCCGGCCAGGCGGACGGCCATTCCTGGATCGGCTACGCCACGAGCCCCGATGGCCTCCATTGGCGGCGCATGAGCAGCAGGCCGGTGCTGTCCTTTGAAAGGCCATGGGAAAAAGTCGCCGTCATGTGCCCGCATGTGATCTGGGACGACCAGCTCAAGGTTTTCCGGATGTGGTATTCAGGCGGCGAGCAGAATGAGCCCAACGCCATTGGCTACGCCACCAGCCCCGACGGCCTGGTGTGGACCAAGCATGAAGCCAACCCGGTGTTCACGCCGGATCCCCAGATTGCCTGGGAAAGATTCAAGGTGGCGGGGGTCCAGGTCGAAAAGCGTGGGAACTGGCATTATATGTTCTACATCGGCTATCGGGACGAAGAACACGCGCAGATCGGTCTTGCCCGCTCCCGCGACGGCATCACGCAATGGCAACGCCTTCCCGAAAACCCGATTGTCCGGTCCGGGCAGGACCAATGGGACCACGACGCCTGCTACAAGCCGTACGCCCTCTTCGACGGCCGGAAATGGCTGCTTTGGTACAACGGCCGCCATGCCAGTCTCGAACAGATTGGCGTGGTGATTCACGAAGGGGAAGACCTGGGGTTCGATCGTTGAAGCTGCCGACCGGTGGCCGGTCAAACATCGGCGGGCAGCCACCGTGTCCTGATTTGTCGAGGCTCTGACGAGCCGGCTCGCGGGGACACCCCACCGACAAGTCAAAGCGTCAGTTTGCGACGCCGAACAGCACGCTCGGCTCCGCAACCGTTTCATTCACAAAACCGTCGTAAAACGGCATTCACCAGGCCGAATCTGGAAATCGTTACGCCTTGGTCCAGCTCTTGTTGTTCCTTCAATTCAATCTTCTTCACTACCGAACCATATTTCTCAATATCCTGGTCGAAATGTTCCTTCCACCCATCAACCAACATCTCCACTTTTTTCAATTGCTCTTTGTCCATCCAAATACCGCCGCATTCGGGACACTTGTGTAAAACAATGCCGCTCGTGTCGCCGTAATTAAAATGCTCCATCCGAACATTCGCACAATGAGGACAATTCAGCTCGTCGTGGTCGTCCTGTTCGGCGGTGAAGATCTCCTCGTTGACGGCGTCAATGGAGGCGATTTCCTCCGGGGTAAACACTTCCTCGTGATGTTCGACGATTTTTTGCAGTTCTCCCGAATGCAGCCATTCGCCTGCGCAGTCCGGACAAACTTCAATCTGCGCACGGTCGTATTCAACCGGGTTAAGGATTGCGCTGCATCGTGGGCATTTCATAGGTTTTCTGCAAATTACGCCGGCGACGGCGACGGAGGCAAGCCAGAAGTCAAGGCCACCAAAAGCCAAAGCCGGGGCTCGCCCCTTGGTGGCAGTGAAGGCGGATCGGATGGCAGGGTTAATCTGACCAGCGGGCGGCAGCAAGAAAAAGGCCGGTGGCGGTGATGACTGAAACGATTCCGACCGTCTTGGCGAGCGGCTTTCCATGCAGCAGTTCTTCGGCCTCTTCCACGAGCACGCCGGACTTGCCGTAATAAATCTCAACATCCCTCACATGCTTCCGGGAATCGAGTGGCGGCAGATTGTCGTCAGGGTTGAGAGCTTGGGCCGCCTCGTTTTCGCGCTCAATCCGGTCCTGGGCACGCCAGATCAAAATGCCACTACCGAAACCCACCAGCAGAATGACCACCCCACACCCGTTGAGCACCTTGCGGAGGCGGGCCAATGACATTGAGCGCAGCCAGTTTTCAACCATGGATGCTTCGTCGCTCGCGATGGGCTATTCTGAAACCAGGACGGCCTTGCTGCGCAACAGGTACTGCAGCAACTCGGGTTTGGAGGCCAGCGTGGCTGGAATCCCCGTTGACCGCGTTCGATACTGTTTGTAGTGCACCAGCGTCTTGCCCACCAAGGTGACGGCCAGATTTAAATCGCCAACCTTCCAGATCTGGCCTTTCGCGAAGGTGGCCACGGCCCGACGCGTTATAGCTGCGGAAATTCGATTCTCCATTAACCCACCATACCACAGATGTTGCGCCGGTGCAAACGTTGGGAAGGGTCGGCAGCAGAATTGATTCTGGGAAAGGCCAAACCGTCATCAATGCGCAAGGCAAACTGCGAGCATTTCCCGGACGTTCCAATAATTCCGGTTCGGCGCAATCAATGGCAGCTCAGAGCAATTGCGTTCGATCGCGTCAGGGAGGCGGATAGCTTCGACGACATGCCCGAGGCCAGTGGGAGTGCGTCAACTTGATTCCCGGATGAGTCGAAAGGGTTCACGGCTGGTGGGCGGTCTTGGGTGGGTGCGGGTCGGTCGCGCTTGCCGCCAGCAATTCAATGGACCGCGGACCGTTGCGAAAGAAGATGCGGTCGAAGCGGACATCGGTGATGCCCGGCTTGAGCGGATCGAAAGGTTTCAGCCGCGCTGAGCGTGTCTGCGCGAGCATGGCGCGGAGGAACGAGGCGTCCCACGTGAACTGGTCGGGCACCGAAACGGTGCCAAGATCCTTCATCCGCTGGCGATTATGAAACAAAGCCACTTTCGCCTTGGGCGCGTCACTCCTGAAGATGTCCTGGTTGAACTCGCAGCCAAGGAACAGGGCGTTCAGGTCGGCGCTCTCTCCCTTAACATGGATGTAAGGAGGACGCGCGGGATCGACCGAGACAACCTGCATGCCAATGAAGGTGGCTTTCCCTTGAAAGTTAGCGATGCCGATGGCGGGCTTGCCGCTGTCTCGATCAGGCATTCCCTCGCCAGCGCCCGGGTAGGTGCCGACCGCCACCATGCCACCGTCCCAGGTGAAGGTCCCCGGGCCGCCGGACAATCCGACACAGGTGCGATACCCACCCTCATACCAGGCATCCCGTTGCAGGATGCTGCCGCCCTTCTGGATGTCAAAGCTGTCCCGACAACCCGCGCCCATGCCGTAGCAAACCACCTGGGTGGTCTTCCGTTTCCCTTGCTGCGCCAGCGGTCCCCCGATGGCCGTGATTTTGCCGAAACCGGAGCCCATCGAACTGACGTCCGTCTGGTCCAGCCCGTTCACATAGAGTTCCGCGGGGCTTGGCCCCGAATCCATCCAGACCTCCTGCAGATTCACGCGTCCGCCGGGTTGGTCGCAGTTCTCCACTCGCACCCCCACGGCCGTGTTCGCGCAGTTTATATAGAGTTCGCGGAAGATGGCATGGCTTGGCCCATGCACCAGGAATACTGGTTGCCCGGCCGGTCCGGTCCAGTTGAGATTATTGCCATTCATGATGCTGTCCCCCACCAGCAGCAGGTCGGCCCCGGCGGGAATCTCGAGCGTCCGGGCGATCGCATACTCGCCCGGCGGGAAATGCACCACCGGTCGCTGACCGGTCTGTTTCGCCGCGGCGTTGACGATCTGTTGAATCGTCTCCCCGTTGGCGCCGGGCGGAACGTCAAACACCTGGCGGCGCCGATTGGGCGGCGTGCCCGGCAGCGCAGGCAAGTCGGTTTTGATTTTGCGGCGGGAGACGACTTGCTCATCGAAGGTGGTCAGCCGGCCTTTCACTTCAAATGGCCTGGCAACCGTGAACGTGTTGCCGAGGGACACCATGTCGGCGTCGCCGGTGGGGGTGGCCAGGCGGATGACCGGCCCGTTCCGCACGTCCGCGCGGCTGCGAATGATATTATCCATCAGCAGGATATTACCGGAGTTGGCGATGCGGATGGGGGTTGCCTCCAGGGGATCATAGACATGATTGCCTTGAATAGCGGTGGAGGCGCCATAGTTTTCTTTATCCGTCCAGTTGCCCGCGCGCTTGGCGACCAAAAAGGCTCGGGAGTTGAGGGAGGTGTTGTGGCGGATGCCGAAGTAGGACGTATGCATGATCGTCATGTCCGCCTCGGTGGAGTTCTGGAACAGGCTCTCATAGACGTGGAAGTGCCCGCCGCCGCCGTTGTATTCGCTGCTCACTCCAATGTGGCAATCCGCAAACACGCTGTACCAAATCCACCAGTCCAGGGTGTTAAAGTTCTGGATGCTAATGCCGGCCTGGCGGCAACGCATAAACTTGCAGCGCAATACCAGGCACTCGGCAATGCCGTCGCGTTTGCCGGTCTCAATGCCGAACTGCACGTCCTTGAAAACCATGTCGCTGTAACCGAGGGCGGTGGCGAAAGGCAGGCCGTGAAAGATGGCGTCCTTCGCCTTGCCGCGGCCATCCAGGGTCAATCGCATCATCCGCGCGTACCACGGGCAATAGTAGAACATGCGGCCGTCTTGCGCGCCATCCCAGGTGATGCTGGTGGTTGCCGGGTCTTCGCCGATGATACCCATGCCGATGGTCTGCGCGTGCTCGGTTCGCGGCACGTTCAGGGTTTTCGTGATGCGATACGTTCCGGCGGGAACATAAAGCACCTTGCGCCGGGCGTTGGCCGGATTGATGGCATCCAAACCCTGCTGGAGGGCGGCGGTGTCATCCGCCACCCCGTCCCCTTTGGCGCCGCATTCGGTCCTGACGTTCACCCAACTGGCGAACGGCCCGACGAATTCGTCATCGAGCGCCGGCGGCCTGGCTGCCGACCCAGCAAAGCCTTCCGGGGCGAAACCGGCCAGCAGCGAGGTGGCGAGCAGACAGACCAATGCAGTTCTCATTTCATGTGTGTGAGTTGTCATATTAACCCGGGGACCTCGCCCCTATTTCATTCTTCGATCAGTTCGATTATCAGGAGGTCCCCGCACTCGATGTTCCCGACATTGCTCTGAACGGATTCATTGTTTCCAGACGACCTCAACTCAACCCATTGGCTCTGCCCAGCCGCTTTCGTACGCCACCCCCGGAACCGCTCAAGCCGGCCGCAGTTTGGCGGCGATCCATTCCCAACACTTGTCCTTCACCATAACGAAGCGGCATTTGCCGCCGCTGAGTTCCTCCCACAGCTCTCCAATCTTGCGGTCCGGTTCGGCGTCGGTCCAGCGATCGGCGCCCTTATATTCCACAATGAGGAACTCGCCTCCCGGCAGTTTGCAGACGAAATCCGGGTAGAAGCGATCCCGCAGCGAAGGCAGAAAGAACGAGCACGTCGCCTTGCGGACGAGATTCCGCACCCAGAACTCAATGTCACCGCGCCGGGCCAGCCGCTCCAGTTCCCAAGCACAGGCTTCCTCCTCCGCGCTGTCGAACGCGGCGCACCTTGGATAGTAATGCTTCTCGAACTCGCCGGCCCGGGGGTAATCACGGCTGGGCGCATAGCCATCGGGATGAAACTCGAACTCGAACCCGGCGCCCACCGTTACACGGTCCGCCACGCCGTCCGTGAAAAGAAACCCTTGATACGCCGTGCTGACGGCCTGCCGCCGCAATTCGCGGATTTTGGCTTCCAGCATGGTTCGCAGCAGGAACTTCTGCCGGTTGGCGCGGGCGAGGTCCAGGCCTTCCGCGTTGAGCAAACTCGAAAGGAACGCACTTATAAAAACCATCATGCTGGACTGCGTGATGTGCGTCTCCCGGACATTGCGGCACAACCATGCCGCCAGTTTCGCTTCCGACCAGTGCTCCGGCGTGTACGCCAAATCCAGGTCGCGCGTGAGTTCCGGCAGGAAGCTGATCATCACCTTGCCGGCGTCCACGTCAATGGCCCCCGCCTCGGCCAGACGGTCCGTGGCGCGGAATCGGCCGATTTCCTCCGGGGAAGGCGCCGCGGCATAGAGCGGCAAATCCCACGGGTAATCGAGGACCTCGGGATCGTCGAAAAGCTGCAACTCCCCATGCACCCGCACCGCCAGTTGCGGGACGCGGAAGGCGATCCCACGCTCGCTCGGCGTCCGGAAAATCTGGACCGCTTCGGACCGGGTTTTCCGCGCGGCTTCGACCAGAGCTTGCTGCGATTTTTCCCAGACCACCGTTCCGGCCATGGCGGCTTCTTCCGCCGGGGCCAGCGGGGCGGTGATCGTCAAGATTTGTGTGTTGCCATCCCACTCGAGCTTCTTGCGCAACCCGGCATCGAGCCGGGTCAGGTCCGGTGTCTCGGAGAGGGAAACCGCCACCGGCTGCATGGTGGGACGACGGGAGGGCGGCAGCGCCAGGGCCGCTTGGGACTCGTTCGCCGCCGCGACGAACTGCCACGCGTCCGCCTGCTCAAAGCCGGCGCCGACGACCAACCGGTCGCGCAACGCGTTCGCCGTCGCGCCGAAATCGCGCGAGGCGACATAAGCGTACGCGCGATTCAGTTCCGGCGACGACCGCTTCTGGGCGTAGGGCTGCCGCAGGATGCGCCCCAGCAACTGCTCGACGCGCGTCTCGCTCCGCAGTTCCGCCACGCTCGCCAGCACGCAGGCAAAGGAACAATCCCACCCTTCCGCCAGCGCCTGCTGCGTGATGATGTATTTCACCAGACAGGCCTTCGCGAACAGGTCCACGTCCTCCAGGTCGCGCTGCTCGCCGGTCGCGATGGCGATTTCCTCCGGCGGGATGTTGTGGTTCTTCGTCAACTCATCGAGCAGCGCTTCCGCATGGAGGGTCGCGACATTTTGGCGGTGCGGCTGGGCCTGGATGAGCACCAGCGGCCGCAAGTAAGGCGCGCCGGCCAGATGTTCGCGATCGGCGAGCGTCTGGAGCTGGTTCCGCCGGTCAATCGCGTAGGCCAGCACCTTCTGCCAGTCCGGTTCCGTCTCCAGCAGGATCGGCAGCTTGACCATCGCCTCGGCTTTCAACTCCGCCGCCGACACGCTGTGCAGAATGTTGCTGGGCGTCTCCTTGAGGTCGGGCGTTGCCGTCAGTTCCAGAATCCCGGACGGCCGGAACCGCGCCAGCGTCTCGAACGACAACGGGGTGCGGGCGTTGTGCGCCTCGTCCACCACCACGAACGGACGCCGCAGCCGCAGCACGTTCGCGAAAGAACGGGGCGACGTTCCTTCCGGGCCGGGCAACAGGTTCCGCTGCTGCTCCGGGGTGAGGTCGGAGAAATGCGGCATGAGCTGGCCGCTATCCTCGTACACCTTGAGCTGGGCCATCTCCTGCTGCGAAAACGCCTGTCGCGTCGCCACGATCACGACCGTCGAAGTGTCCAGCGTCGCCCGTGTCAGCGCCCTGGCTTCCTCCAGGTCCAGCACCGTCAGGGCGCCCGTCTCGGCCAGCGCGGCGTGATACGGATGCTCGCGGTTCCGGAACGCCTTCAGGGTTTGTTCGCGAATGGCGTTCGACGGCACGAGCCAGAGAATCACGCTGTGCTCGGTTTGCAGGAGATGCCGGTTCACCAAGGACACGCACCGGGCGCCGACCAACGTCTTGCCGCCGCCCGTCGGGACGCGCAGACAGAAATACGGCATCCCCTCGTCAAACCCGGCGATCGGCCGGTAACTGCCCGGCTCGCGCCAGAGCTTCAGCATCGTGAAGTGAAACGCCGCCTTGGCGTCGCCGACCATCCGGCAGGCCCGGAAATACTCCTCCACGCTGGCGAGCAGCGCGTTCTGATAAACCTTGGGGGCGAGCTGGCTCATGCGCGGCACTCAATCCTCCGTCTCGGGCCGGTAAACGCGCACCTGGCGGGCATCCACGACCCAGAGCCGGCCGCGCGGATCGTTGACCGCCAGCACGGCCAGCAGCATGCGCAGGGCCGCCAGCAGGTCCGCATAAGCAGGTTCGTCCGGCAACCGCAACACCATGATGCCGGCCGTCGTTTCCGGTGGATGAATGAAGGGGTTGGCGAAATCCAAACCGAGCGTCACCAAACCGCGCTGCTCGGCCTGGCACGCCGCGTACAGCGCCCGGTCTTCCGCGGCGCAAAGCCCCTCTTCCACCACCGTGACGACCTCGTGGCCGCCTGCCGCGAGCAGCTCCCGCCCGCGCCCGGCCAGGTTCTCGTCGAGCTTCAGCCGCATGCGGGCTCCAGGCTGACCGCCATGAAATTGCCCCGCGACATCTCGGAGCCGTAGGCGAGACACGCCCGGATGTCCTCCCGTTCAAGTTGCGGGTAGAGCTTGAGGATGCCCTCGATCGTTTCCCCGTTGGCCAGGAAGTCCAGAATCAGGGACACCCAGATGCGGTGCCCCCGGATGCACGGTTTGCCGCCGCAACGGGCGGGGTCAATCCAGATGCGTTGCAGCACTTCGTCCCGTTTCATGGCTTCAGGCTAACAGCTTTTGCGCCGCGTGGCTACACCTGCAAATCATAGGGCGTCTGCTTGAACGTGATCCGCTCCGCCTCCAGCCGCGCGCGGCCGAGGCGGCCGGCCGCGGCGTAAATGACCTTCGGCCCGGCGTGCGGAGGCAACTGCGCCAGCACCGGCCCCGTCAGCACGTTGCCGCCGTTCACCGTGCGGTCGCCGAGAATGCCGTTGAACAGCAGGTACACAGCCCGGCCATCGTGGACGCCCAGCAGCGGAGAGCGCCGCCGGCCGCGCGACGCCTTCGGCAGGGGCCGACCCGTCTCCTTGAAAAAGACGAACTCGGCCAGCTCCGGGAACGTCACGTCGGCGCGGATCGCGCCGGTTTCGTCGAACAACATTTTGCCGAGCCGCGCGAACTGGAAACCGCCGCCGAGGCCGGCCACGGGTTCGCCTTTGGCGTTGGTGTAACCTTGCGCCACGCGGCGGACCCGCTCGGCGGTGATGTCCCGCGCGATCATCTCGTCAATCTCCACCAGGATGAAACGGCGCTGGCCGCCGTCCTGCTGGTTCAACGCCAGCACCGCGTGTCCCGTCGTTCCGCTGCCGGCAAACGAATCCAATATGAGCGAGTCTTTGTCGGCGGCCAGTCGCAGGATGCGCTGCAGAAGTTGTGTCGGCTTTGGGGTGTCGAAGACTGCCTGTCCGAAAATGTCTTTGATTTCGTTCCCGCCGTCATCAGTCGTTCCTGTCTCCTCGTGCGTCCAAATATCAACCGGCACGAGTCCTTTCGTCTGTTCGTTGAGGTGCAATTTGAGTCGTGGATATTTCGCCTCTCCTGATTTTCCCCACCACAAACGGTTCTCACGAACATGACGCTCGTGCTCCTCTCGTTCGTACTTCCATGCGTGGGTTGGATGATCGACTGTCTTGCCCGTGACCGGATTTGTGAGCGAGTACACCAAGTTGGGGCGCTGTGCTTTGGTCGCTGGATTGACGTAGGAGGCTGTCATCCAAGGGCCGCGCGGATCGTTGTCCGGGTTGTCGTAGTTTGCATCCGACTTTTCCGTTCGAGGTTCTTTCAGAATCTCAAGCGTGTCAGACCGCCGGTAAACAACGATGAAATCCTTCAGCGAGTAGAACAGCTTCGCGTTGTTGCTGCGCGTGTATCGCTTTTCCCACGCAATGCTCGCTATGAAATGACTGCATCCGAAAACCTCATCCATCAGCAGCCGCAGCGAGGCGACTTCGTTGTCATCAATGGACACGAAGATGGCGCCGTCGTCGCGGAGGAACTGGCGGAGCAGGACGAGCCGCGGATACATCAGGCAGAGCCATTTGTCGTGGCGGGAGAGGTCCTCGGCCTCCCGGCCCACGGCGTGGCCGAGCCACTGGCGGATTTCGGGGCTGTTGACGGCATCGTTATAGACCCAGCCTTCATTGCCGGTATTGTAGGGCGGGTCAATGTAGATGCACTTGACCTGGCCGGCATAGCGCGGCAGCAACGCCTTGAGCGCGGCGAGGTTGTCGCCTTGCACGATGAGGTTCTCGGTGTCGCCGTCGGCCGCCTGGCAGGACAGGCTGGGCACTTCCTCCAACAGGCGGAATGGCACCTGGGCATGGTGGCCGACGACCGCTGATTTGCCGATCCACGTCAGTTCAGGCATGGCGTTGGCGGTTTCGCAGCGGCGTCAGCCCTCCGCCCGGCTCGGGAGGCGCCGCAGCGCCTCGCGTCGGGACCACGGAGCAAGTGCCGGTTCATTCCCGCGCAGCATGGCGACGCGCCGTGGGCGTTTCAAGTCCGCACCGGACCGCGGTCGTGTCCTGATTTGCCGTTTCCAGGACCGCGCGAAGCGCCAGCCGCAGCAGGTGGAAAACGCTGCGGCTGGTCTCCGACACAGCCGCGGTCCATCCAATCCGGACATTACCGCTTGCGCCACCGGGTCAACTGCCGTCGCACTTCCTTCGATCCCGGCGCGCCGATCAGCGCACGCCGCGCGAGCGCCTTTTCCAGGTTGAAAACTTCCCGCGCGTCCGGGCCCAACGCCGGTTCGACGCTGCGCAGTTCTTCGAGCGTGAGCTGGTCGAGCGACCGGCCAAGTTTTTCCGCCCGGGCCACCACCGTGCCCACGACATGATGGGCCTGTCGGAAGGCCATGCCTTTCCGCACCAGGTAGTCGGCGAGGTCCGTCGCGAGCAGCAACGGGTCGCCCGCGGCGGCGGCGCAGGCGGCGGCGTTGACGGTCGTGTGCGCCAGCATCGCGGTCATGAGCCGCACGCAGGCGCGGACGGTGTCAGCAGTGTCGAACAGCCGCTCCTTGTCCTCCTGGAGATCGCGGTTGTAAGTCATCGGCAGCCCCTTCAGGAGCGTGAGCAGGGCGACCAGGTTGCCGATCACGCGGCCCGATTTGCCGCGGGTCAGTTCGGCCACATCGGGGTTGCGCTTTTGCGGCATGAGCGACGAACCGGTGGTATAGGCATCGGCGATGCGGACGAAATTGAATTCCGTGCCCGCCCAGAGGATCACGTCCTCGGCCAGCCGGCTCAGATGCACGGCCAGCAGGGCCCCGGCGGCGGCAAACTCCACCACGAAGTCGCGGTCGCTCACGGCGTCCATCGAGTTTTCCGTGAGTCGTGGCCGGCCTCTTTCATCCACAAAGCCGAGTTGCCGGGCGACGAACTCGCGGTCAAGCGGCAGGGTGCTGCCGGCCAGCGCGCCGGCGCCCAGCGGGCAGACGTTCAAGCGCCGGACGCCATCGGCGAGACGGCTGTGGTCGCGTTCGAGCATCTCGACGTAGGCGAGCAGGTGGTGCGCGAAATAGACCGGTTGGGCGCGTTGGAGATGTGTGTAGCCGGGAATGACGACGGCGGCGTTGGCGGCGCCGAGTTCCACCAGCGCGCGCTGGAGGCCGCGGATCTCGGCGGAGAGCGCGGCGATTTCGTCGCGCAGCCAGAGTCGCAAGTCGAGGGCGACCTGGTCATTGCGTGACCGGCCGGTGTGAAGTTTGGCGCCGGCCGGCACGCGGCGCGTCAGCTCGGCCTCGATGTTCATGTGGACATCCTCGAGTTCCGGCTGCCACGCGAAACGGCCGGCCGCGATGTCCACAGCGATGGCTTCCAGGCCGGCCTGGATGGCCTGGAATTCGCGGGCGGTGAGGATGCCGACCTTGCGGAGCATGGCGGCATGGGCGAGGGAGCCGGCGAGGTCGTGTTTCCACAGGCGCCAGTCGAAGGAAATGGATTCGGAAAACGCCGCAACTTCCGCTGCCGGTTCGCCGGCGAAGCGGCCGGAGCGTGAGACGGGAGAGAATTTTTGGCTCATCGCAACCGGGCGAATGTGCGAAGTGCGGGACGGAAAGTCACGCCGGAAAAAGGTGGGGTTCTCATTTGCTCTGCTCGGTGGGGCGAGCGCCTGTCTGCGTGCGACGCACAGGCAGGTCCTCGCGAGCCGTTCACACCGTGGAGCTTAAGCGGCTCGTCAGTCTCGCCCCACCAACTTGATGGCACTGCCAGGCAAACCCGTCCCCGGGCTTCCAAGGCTGGGCTGTGTCCCGGCCCAAACTTACCGACAGGAAAATGGAGACGCGGCGCAGCACGTCCCGCATTGCCGCGGTACGTCCCCGGCCTCCCGGACAAAAAAACGGCGGGCCGGACAACCAACAAACCGGCCCGCCTTCCGCTGGTCCCAACCACCGGACTCTATCCGCGTCTCCCTGACCTCACACACACTTGGCGCGGAAAGTCATCGGGTTCCCCTTCACGGATCGTCATTACTCGGTGGTCAAAGATCGTGCGGACACCCGAGAAAATAGCAGGTGCAATGCCAACTTTCGGGCTAGGGCTGCACGAGAACCCGGTAGAATCGGGTTTGGTCGCCACCGCCCGTCGTGTCCTCCAACAACAATCCCCCTTGGCCATCATCTTGGGGCGTGCCCGGCAGATTGCGCCAGACCGGGTCATTCAGATTGTCCTTCGCCTGCACCACCGGCGTCCATCCGGGCGTGGCATTCCAGGTCACAATAGGGCCATGCCCGGGCGAGGCCGGGCGGAGGCCAATACGCAGCACGGGCAGGGTGCCGGCGGGCACGTTGAATACCAGCACGTCACCCAGGCGGTTGAAATCGCCCGGAACCAAGTCGCTGGCAAAGCTGGTGAAGGCGACCACCGCGCCGTTGGCGCTGATGAGCGGGGTCGCGACGAGACCGGGAGTGGAGTCCAAGGTTGCTGGGTCCTCGTTGACCAGCCAGGTGATCCCCTGCGCCAGATCGCGCACGAAGAGGTTCGGACCAGGGCTGACCGGGTTGGGCACCAGATCGGTGGCCCAACTGCGGAAGGCGACGAACCGGCCGTCAGCGCTGAGCACGGGACTGTCGGAGGGTCCGTTGCCCACCGCGCCGAGCAGATTCATGCTCACCAAAGTGAACCGCCCCGGCTGCGAGAGGTCCGCGACGAAAACATCATTGGTGGCGTTGTTATCACCGACCGAAAGCTGGCCTGAATTGTCCAGGAAGGCGAGGTAACGGCCGTCGGCGCTGAGCGAGAGGGCGGCGTTCACGCCAGTCATCCAGACGGCGCCGGTGTTCGTCAGGACGACCTCGGTGACGCCTGTGTCCAGGTGATCCACCAGAACTCGGTTCACCGCATTGAGGTGAATCTGCCGTGCGACCGTCAGGCCATCCGGGGTGACCGCTGGAAACGCGGTGCTGCTGCCGATGAATTGATTGGTCCGGGTGGCGAGGTCGAAGTTGTACAGGTTGGTCCCGGCCAGCCAGAGGAAGCGGCCGGGAACAATGGCCAGCGGCTTGTAGGCGCGCAGGTAAGATGGCAGGGAGGGCGTCAGGGTGGCCGTGACCGGCAACGTGGTCTGCGTTTGCAGGTCGCGTAAATACAACTCCACAAAACTCGTCCCCAGAACTTGGCCTGCCACCACGTTCGTCGCCCGGCTGCCGAAACTCACCCAGCGGCCGTCAGCGCTCACTGCCAACGGAATCGTGAGATCCACCGCGACCGCTGCGGTGCCGGTGAGGTCGGAACTTACCAATGTCGTGGTGCCGGACTGCACGTCACGGAGAAACGCGTTTTGTGCCAGCTTCGTCACCGAGGGGCTGAGTTCGGAAGCCGTGCTCAGGAAGGCCACAAACCGGCCATCGGGCGACATCGTGGCATCGTGGGAGATTCCGGCCGCCGCCGCGCCGGCCGGGTTCACGCTGACCAGGGTCGTTGTTCCGCTGGTGAGATCACGTAGAAACACATCCGGCGACTGGTTGGTGTCGTTGGTCACCAGGTCATCGGCCTGGCTGGTGAACAGGACGAACCGGCCGTCTGCGCTCAGGCCATTGACCGCCAGGGCGCTGCTGGCGTCGCTCGTAACGATGGCGGTGGTCGCGTCGCGTGTGGAGACCAGTTCGACCGACGGCGTCGCGAAGTCGCGCGCAAACACGTCCGTCGCCCGGTTGTTGTCGTTGGAAACGAGGTTGCCATCGCCGGCCTGGAAAACGACGACGCGGCCGTCGGCGCTGAGCGCGGCCAGGGTGCAATCCGCGTTCGCCGGCGACGGGTCAACCGCGCTCACGCTGGCCAGTTCGGTGACGCCGGTGGCGAGGTCGCGGACATAGACCTGATAGAGGTCGTTGGTGGCGCCGGCCACGAGATTGGTGGCATTGCTGATGAACGCGAGCGTTTGGCCGTCATCCGAGAAGGAAAGCGAACGACAGAATCCCACGGCCGGCTGGCCGTCGGTGCCGGCGCTCACGAGCGTGTTGGTCCGAATTTGGGAATCCCAGACATAAACCGTGTCCGTGGAAGCAGCGAGAACGTACGCCACAAACCGGCCGTCGTCGGTCATTGCCGTTTCCGTGAAGAAGGCCGCCAGTGTGTCAGACCGCACGCGCACATTCTGGCCCGCGAGCATATCCCGCCAATAAAGCTGGGTCCCCGTCACCGGCGTGTTGGTCACCAGTCCGTGGGCCGGGCTCAGGAACGTGATATAGCGGCCGTCGGCGCTCACCGCGGGCGTCGTCGAATAAGCCGCGATGCTGGCCGGCAGACCGTTGGTATCGGCGCTGACGATCAGGTTGGTCTGGAGTTGGAGATTCCGCTCCCACACCTGGCTGACCCACTGGTTGATCAAAGCCTGGTTAACCTCAAAAGCAACGAAACGCCCGTCCCGGCTGATGACCGGCGACGAACCGCCGATCGGTGGCGTTTGGGGAGCGGTTGCGGTCGCGGGCACGAGCACGGTCCGGTTGCTCTGGAGGTCCCGAACAAACACGTCGGACACGCTGTTGGTATCGCCGGGCACGAGATCGCTGGCCGCGCTCTCGAACACGACGAACCGGCCATCCGGCGTGAAGCTGCTATGGAAGGAACTGCCGTTGCCGCCGTCGGAGCCGGAGTCGTTGACACTGACCAGCAGGTTGGTGTCCTGACTGGCGTCATAGACGAATACGTCGCCGCTGCCGGACGTGGGCAACGCCACCAGATTGGTCGCCCTGCTTTCGAAGAGGATGAAGCGGCCGTCCGCCGAAAGACCCGTCGCCACGGAATTAGCGCTGCCGCCGCCGGGGCCGAAGGCGTTCGTGCTGACGAGCCGGGTGAGGCCAGTCTGCCGGTCGCGTAAGAACACGTTCAGTGCCAGATTGTCCGTCTGGCCGGGGACAAGGTTGGCGGCGGTGCTGGAGAAAACGACGTAGCGCCCGTCGGCGCTCACGAACGCGCCCGCCGAATCGCTGCTGCCACCGGCCGGCAGCGCGACGGTTGGGTTCCGGGCGGAGACGGCCTGAATGGCTGAGGCGGCGTGAAGGCTGCCACGGACAGCCAGCCAAGCGATCGAAAGCCCGACCAACGGAAGAAAAAATCGTCTCATGGCATGATCCGGTTGTTCGTCCGGCCGCTTCATTCCCAGCGCACCCCGACCTCCCTCGATGGCAAGGCGGCGTCGAACTTCACGGCCAGCGTGCATTCGGATATAGCCGGCCGGTAGGTTTCCGGCCAGTAAAAACGCGCTTCCATGGCTTTGCATTGTTGAGCACGTTTAATGAGTTAAGGGTTGCCACGAGCATTCATCCTGCTAGTCTTCCCGGGTCGAATCCAAACCATGCCGCCATGAAGAACCCCCGTGCTCCTTCCTCAGGCAACGCTTTCACGCGGATCGAACTCATTTTCGCTCTGGCCGCGGGCGGTCTGTTGCTGGCGCTGGCCTTGCCGGCCGGCGCCAACACCCGCTCGGGCGCCGCTTCCGCAGTCTGCCAGAGCAACCACCGCCAGCTCATCCGCGCCTGGCTGATGTTTGCCCAGGACAACAGCGGCGCGCTCCCGGGCAACCATGACGGCGGCAACGCCACCACCAATCTCGACTGGTGCGCCGGCTGGCTCACCCTGACGGCCGATAGTGCAGACAACACCAACACACTCAATTTGAGCAACGGCCAGTTGGGCCGGTACTTGGGCAGGGATTTCACCGTTTTCAAATGCCCGGAGGATACTTCGATCTCAATGAATGGCGGCGTGGTCCGGCCGCGCGTCCGCAGTGTTTCGATGAACGCTTACATGGGCGTTCGCGCCGCCCCCTACACCTCAGGTTACTGGCAATTCCAGAAACTCAGCGCGATCATCTCGCCGGCGCCGGCGCAGACATTCGTTTTCACTGACGAGCGCGAGGACAGCATCAACGACGGTGTCCTTGAGGCGGACATGACTGGCTTTTCTCCACGCAATCCGACGAATTATGTGATCGTGGATTTTCCGGCGGACTGGCACGAGGGCGGCGACACGTTCTCCTTTGCCGACGGGCATGTGGAAGCCTGGACGTGGCGCGATGCCCGCACCATGCCGGTCCACAAACCGGGACAGTATTTGGTGATCGACGTGGCTTCACCGGCCAACCCGGATGTGGCCTGTCTCCAGGCCGCGGCCTCGTCCAAGATCGTGCCATAGCCGACACGCCGGCCGGTGAACTTGGCCGCAGTTTCGCCTGCAAAACCGTCGGGGGTGGGCTATCTTCCCGCCGATGTCCGAGCCCACTGCCAACGCCACCGGCCTGACGGAACTGGCCATTCAAGGCATGTCCTGTCAGGGCTGTGTCCGCCGCGCCACCGAAGCCATCCAAGGCGTCGCCGGCGTCGCCAGTGTCACCGTTGAACTCTCGCCCGGCCGGGCGGCGGTTCGCTGGCAGCCCGGCGCGATGCCGGACGCAATGGCGGTTATGGCGGCGATTGCCCGGGTCGGCTTTAAGGCAAAACTGATCACCACCTCCGCCGACGAAGGTTGTTCCTGCCACACGCCCGCCGCCGGCGCCGGCTGGTCGCCACTCGAAGGCTGGCGGTTCAACGTCGTGTTGGGCGGCGCGGTGACACTGGTGCTGATGCTCGGTGAATGGGCGTTCAGTTTGGGCACGATGCGCTGGTTCCAGTGGACGGCGTTCGTGCTGGCCCTGCCGGTGCAACTGGTCTGCGGCGCGCGCTTCTACCGCGGCGCCTGGAACCAGCTTCGCGTGGGCGCCTCGAACATGGACACGTTGGTGGCCCTGGGTTCGACCACGGCGTTCGGCTACAGCGCTTGGGGGCTCTTCAGCGGACTGACGGGACATCTTTATTTCATGGAGGCGGCCGCCATCATCAGCGTCATCAGCGCGGGTCATTGGGTCGAGTCACGCGCCAGCGAACAGGCCGCCGGCGCGCTCCGGGCCTTGCTGGGGCTGACCCCGTCGTTGGCCCGGCGGCTCGATCCCGCGGGCGGCGAAACCGAGGTGCCCGTCGCGCAACTTGTGGTGGGTGATCGGATTTTGCTGCGGCCCGGTGATCGTGTGCCGACCGACAGCGACGTGATCGAGGGCCAATCGGCGGTCGAGGAGGCCATGCTGACCGGCGAATCGGCGCCAGTGGAGAAAGGACCAGGCGCACGGGTGTATGCGGGCACGGTGAATCAAACCGGCCGTTTGCTGGTCCGCGTGAGCGCCACGGGGGCGGCCACGGCGCTGGCCCAGATCATCGCCGTGGTGGAGCGCGCCCAGAACAGCCGCGCCGCCATTCAACGACTGGGCGACCGGGTCAGCAGCGTCTTCGTGCCGATTGTTGTCGTGATCGCGCTGGGGACCGGCCTTGGGTGGGGACTCGCTCCGGCGTCGGCGCGGGCGGTCAGCGAAGCGCTCGCGGCGTGGCTATGGCCGGCGATGGTGCCGGACGGGGTCTGGGCGGCGGCTTTTATTCAGACGGCCGCGGTGCTCATCGTGGCGTGCCCGTGCGCGATGGGATTGGCGACGCCGGCGGCAATCATGGCCGGTGCGAACGCCGCCGCCCGCCGCGGCATTCTGATTCGCGACGCCGTTGCCCTTGAGAAGAGCGGTCACATCACGGCGATCCTGTTCGACAAAACCGGCACGCTGACGCAGGGCCGGATCTCGGTGGTCGCGGTGCGCGACCTGCGTCCCGGCGCCGCTGCCGGGCCTTCGATTGAGGCCATGGCGTCGGCGATGGCGGCCGGATCAAACCATCCGTTGAGTCGCGCGATCCAGGGCCTGGGGTCGAGGATCGAGAATCCGGCGATGTTGCCGGCGCTCACGGGCTGGCGCGAACTCCGCGGCTGCGGCGTCGAAGCAAGGTTTGGCGAGGCCACGCTGCGCCTCGGTTCATTCACCTGGCTGGAAGAATGCGGCGTGGCGTCGGAAACGGCCGGTTCATTTGCGAAGGAGTGGAGTGCGCGGGCGGCCACGGTGGTTGGACTGGCGTCGGGCACACGGTTGCTCGGCGTCCTGGCCCTGCGCGACGCGCTCAAGCCCAAGGCGGCCGAGGTCGTGACGCGGCTGGCTCGCGCGGGCAAGGCCGTGTTTCTCGTGACGGGCGATCAGGCGGCCACGGCGGCGGCCATCGCGCAGGCGGCCGGCATTCCCGCCGCGAACGTGTTTGCCAAAGTGCGACCGGAGCGGAAGGCGGAGATTGTCCGGCAGTTGCAGGCGCGGGGCGAACGGGTCGCGTTCGTGGGCGATGGCATCAACGATGCGCCGGCGCTGGCGCAGGCTGACCTCGGCATCGCCGTTGCCCAGGCTAGTGACGTTGCGCGCGAAGCCGCGGACCTGATTCTGTTGCGCTCGGGGATTGAGGCGATTCCCGAGGCCCTGGGGCTGGCCCAGGCGACCCTGCGGATCATCCGGCAGAATTTGTTTTGGGCGTTTTTTTACAACGCGGCCGCCGTCCCGCTGGCGGCGGTGGGCTTGCTCAACCCGGTGTTGTGCGCCGCGGCGATGGGGCTTTCCGATCTGCTGGTGTTGGGCAACGCGCTGCGGCTGCTTCGCTGGCGCGCCTGAGAGTCCAGCCCTCCCGGGCGAGGACCGCGTTAATCGTTCGACGGCGTTTGCGGTTCACCCCGGCGCACGACGATGAACCACGATTGATCGCCGTCCTTGTCGCCGCCGATGACGCTGAAGGGCGCCTCCGCCGCCTGCTTCTCGACGACGGTCAGTTTGCCGTTCCGAAAAACCCGGATCGTGGTCTGCGCGGCCGTGGTCCGTTCGAGTTCGACCTCGCGTTCGGCCGACATGCAGCGGCGGACTTTTTCGCCGGTCTTGAGGCTCACCTTTTCGCGCTTCAGCTCCCAGAAATGCTGCCACTTGAAGACGGCCCGCAGCTTCTTGTCGAGCACGGGGCCGACGGGTTTGGCGTCGGGCGTGGGGGGGGTGGCGTCGTCGTTGCCGCGGACAAGTTGGAGATAACATGACATTGGTTTGTCCTCGGCGCCGAGGGCGGAGCGCGGGCAAAACACCAGCAGACAGGTCAACAGGCAGATCACGGTTTTCATCGTGGCAAGAAACTTCGAGCAGTTGTTGAGACGTCCGGCGTGCCCCCGGTCATTCAAGAAAACCAGCGCCAGGGGCGGAATGCTTCGGGAGTCGGGGACGGGAAGATCGTCAATGCGCGGGCGGAGTGGCCAGCGACACGGTCCGTCGGGCGTGGTCAACAGGCGCGACGAACCTGCCGTGGTCGCTCACGCCTCCGCGGGTTCGAGCGGCGGGCAGAAACGGTGCTTCTTCGCCAGGTCCAGAGCCGCCTTCAAAGACCGCATCCCACCGGTGCAGGTTGGATCGGTGAGACAGGCGGCCGCGGCGCAGTTGCCGGTGAGGAGGCAGCGCTGGATGTCCCAGCCTTCGTGGAGACCGAGCAGCACGCCGGCGCACAACGCGTCGCCCGCCCCGGCCGTGCCGGCAATGGCTTTGGTGGGCAGGTTGACCGCGGGTTGCCAGAAGTCTTCGCCCTTGCGCGTCCGCGCGAAGGCGCCCTCCGGGAAATGCACGACCACCAGTTCCTTGACGCCGAGTTGAAGGAGCGCGCCGGCCGCGTGGCGGAGGGCAACCGTGTCGAGTGTGCCGTCCGGCTGGCGGATTTTGAAACCGGCGGTCTTGCCGGCTTCGAATTCATTCACGATGCAATAATCAACGAACTTGAGCGCAGGAATCACCACGCGGGTGAAACGCTCGCTGTCCTCGCTGACCACGTCCGCGCTGGTTTTCAGCCCGGCCGCCTGAGCGGCCGCGAGCAGGGCGGCCGCGCGGGTGCCGTGGGTCTTGTCGGGTTTGTCCAGTTCATCGAGCAACAACAGGTAGCCCAGGTGGAAGATGCGGGCCCTGGTCCGGGCGAAATCAAGGTCGTTGCCCGACCAGAGCGCGTTGGCGCCGCGCAGGTGGAAGAAAGTGCGCCGGCCGCCGGTCTGTTCGGTCATGACGTCGGTGAAGGACGTGGGGGCGTCTGGCGTCTGGCGCAGGTGTTTGCTGTCGATCTTGAGCCGGCGGCAATCGGCCAGGATGTGATCGCCGAGGGGATCCTTGCCGACCAGGCCGGCGGCGGCCAGGGGGAACGGGGCACCCAGGATGGCGAGATCCACCAGCACATTGTAAGGGGCGCCGCCGGTGCCCTGGGACTGGCGGCTGATGTTGGCCAGGCGCTCGCGTTGCGGATAGACGTCAATCAATTTGACCTGGTCAATAATCCAGTTGCCGCCGGCCAGCAGGCCGACGCGGGTGGCCGCGGATTTGGCATTCATGAAAAGCACGCCTGCGTTCAACCTGGCAGGATGAGCGGATGCTAACCGCTCGGGCCGGGATTGTCAGCAGCAAATTCGCCGCAAAATTCGCCGGCGGCAGGCGGGCGGACGAAATCTCAGCGGGCCGGCTTCTGGAGCGGGTGGCGGTAGCGGCGCTTGAAGCTGTTGCAGGAGGACATGGAGGTCTTGCCGTCGTCGTTTTCCCAGACCTCGTCGAAGCGCGGCTGGCGCGGCTCGACCCGCAGTTGCTTTTCCTTGAGAATGTTGCCCTCCTCGTCGCATTCGATTTCGACAAAGCGCGCGGGTTGCAGCCGGTTCAACCGGTTCGAGAGAATCACCAAAATCTTCCGTTTCATGATCAGCCAGCAAAACCGTGATTGTGCGGCTCCGGCGGGATTCGTCAACTGCCGTTCACGCGGCCGCGATTCCACATGGGGGCGCCTCCGCCCGGTGGGTGGAGCGGCGGCACGATTTGGTTAGCTCAAGAAGCCGCCGGTTGCCTTTTCATTTGAGTCAAGGCGCCGTTCCTCAGGCGTGGCTGCCGGCGTCGGACGCCTGAACCCGGCTCGGCGCAGCGGCGACCGCCCGCAACACCGCCAGCATCCCCTCGCCCATCTGCTCGATGCCGAACCGTTCGTGGATCGCCCGCCGCCCGGCCCCACCGAGCGACTGCCGCCGTTCGGGGTCCAGGAGCAGTTGCTCGATGGCACCCGCGAGCGCCGCAACATCGCCCGGCTCACAGAGCACGCCGCCCCCGGTGGCAGCGACGACTTCCGGAAAGGCGGCGTGCCGCGGCTGCACCACCGGCACCCCCGCCGCCAGCGCTTCCAGCAGGTATAATCCGAACGCCTCGCCGTACAGCGCCGGCACCGAAAACACCGTCAGCGACCGCAGGAACGCGATCTTCTGCACGCGGTTGAGGTTCGGATGAAACTCGACGTCGCCGAGGAAGCCAGCCGCGCCGAGTTGCGCCTTGAGACCGGCGACAAACGGTTCATCCGCCGGTCCGCAACTGCCGCCAATCTTCAGGCGCAACCCGGGCACCCGGCCGCGCCGCTTCAGTTCAATGAACGCCGCCACGAGTGTGTCCAGGCCCTTGTCCCGGCACATCCGGGCGAAGTAGCCCAGGGTCGGGGTTGGAGGTTGGAGGTTGAAGGTTGAAGGTTGAAGGTTACAGGTTGAAGGCTGGTCGGGAGCCGCCCGGTAGCCTTCGAGATTCAGACCTAGTGGCACCACGGTGAGTTGTCCCGCGGGCAGCTTGAGCCGCGCGCCCATCCGGTCGGCAAAATACCGGCTTGGCGCGACGAACCGGTCCACCGCCGGCGCCTGTTCCGCCAGGAGGCGCCAAATCCGGCGGCGCATGGGTTCGTCCATGGCGTCGAGGAAGGCCTCCTCCCCCGCGAGCAGGCAGACGACCGGCGTGTTCAGCGCGTCCCGCAACCGCCGCGCGAAGCCGGCCAGCAGAGCGTTCGACAGGCAGATGACGTCCGGCGCCGGCTGGAGGCGCAACCAGGCGATGAGTTCCTCAAGCTGGCCCGCCTGGTTGCCGTGTTCGCCGCGGAGCATGGACAGCGTCAGCTCGCCGATGTCGCCCGGCCGCGTTTTCGCGGCGAACCGGCCGGTCCAGCGGAGCAGGTCCGGCGAGCGAAACACGTTGCGGAGCCACTGCGGCGCGGAGCGGAACAACGCCGCCTTCTGATCGAGAAAAACATTGATCCCGCTGAAGAAGATCGGCGTGCCCGCGCTGGCGTCCGGTTCGTCCAGGGTCAGCGGCAAATACAGTGGCGCCATGAGCACGGCATGGCCGCGCCGGCGCAGCTCGCCGACGAGCGCATTGTCGCGCAGGCAATTGCCGCAGTACATCGCGCCGGCGCCGGGGCTGAGCAAGACGATGTTCATCCGGAAAAACGGAGAGGCGGGCCTTCAGCGCATCCACCGGCGCTGCAACGCGACGAGTTCCCGTCGCAGCTCGTCCGGTTGGGGACCGATTTTCTCGACCGGGATGGGCTGGAACCCGAGCCGCCAGGCCGGCGAATCCGGCTGCAAACGAAAATCCTGCTTCGCCGGCGCGACAAACCGCGGATCGGTGCCGACCAGGTTGTCCTGCTGCGTGAGCCATTCCGGCCGGGCGTGCCAGACCGTTTCCGCCCATTTACCGACGCAGATGTTGCGAATCACGCGGTTGTTCTCCGGCGGGACGCCGTTGGTCGTGGCGTAGTAGCGGTCCAGCGCCGCGATTTCCGGATAGCGCTCGCGATACAACGCGGCGGGGACGGCCGCGAGCTGATGTTTCATGTAGTCATAAACCATGTTGTGCCACACGGGGGAGGCGTCGAGACCGCGGCCGTCGAGTTGCACCGCCGGATCGCAATCCACGAAGATGTTGTTTTCGACGCGATGATCGCGGCCGCCGCCGAGGAAGGCCGCACGCTGGACCTTGTAGAAAATGTTCCCGAAAAGCTCGACCCCGCTCACACAGTCGTCCTGATAGACCCCCATCGAGCCCATGCCGACCCCGCCGGTTTCGTGGATGAAGTTGAAACGAATCCGGTTCCCACGAAAGGTCCAGTCGCGCCCGGCATAGATCGCGCCCACGTCGCCGGTTTCCAAAGCCACGTGGTGAATCTCGTTGAACTCGATCACGTGCTCGTTGCCGCCGTAAAGGATCGCGCAATGTGGGTGGTCGTGAATCAGGTTGTGCGCGACGCGCTGGCCGACGCCGCTGACCAGCACTGCCGGCACATAGCATTTCGACCAGCGGCCCTGTTTCTGGAAACGGCAGTTCTCCACGAAATGCCCGCCCGGTGTCAGCGTCCGCCGGTCACCGCCACTGAGGTTCACTCCGCCATCGCCGGTGTTCTCGATGTCGCAGCCCACGACCCCGTGCCCGTGCCCGCCTTCGATCCAGACGCCGTAATTCCCGATGTTCCGGAGCCAGCAGCCTGCCACCCGATCGTCCGCGCCGCCGTGAATGGTGACGCCGTGGCTGCGCGTGGCCTCCAGCAGCAGTCCGCGGATGATGACGTTCGAAACCTGGTCCATCGTGATCAAAGGCCGGTCGAGCAACGAGAGAACCGCCTCGCCCTGCGCCAGCGGCTGGGGCGGCCAGAAATACAGCCGGCCGCTCTCCGCATCAAGGAACCATTCGCCGGGTTGATCGAGTTCCTCGAGGATATTCAGGAAATAAAACCGCTGCCCCTTGCGGAAGCCGTACTGGCCGTAAGGCGGCGCCGTTTTCACCAGACGCCGATCGAGGTCGAGGGACACGACTTGTTCGTAGGAATTCGCCCAGTCCCACGCCCAGTAACCATGCACCCAGATGTTCTGCGAAAGCTGCCATCGCCGCGGCCGGTCGCCGGCGTAAGCAAAACCCGCGGTCAACGCACCGAGCTTCCCGCCGTGCTCGTCCGCCTGGCCGGCGTCATCCGGGAAGCCGGCGATCTGCGCGAACTGGCCCTCGTTCGGCCAGCGCGCGAGCGTCATGGGCTGGCCCGCAAAAAACAACTCGGCGTGCGCCGGGGCGGTCGGCCGACCAAACCCGCGCGATTTCATTTCGCCGGAGGCGGCGATGCCCGCGGCCCGCAGGTCCACCTGCCACACCTGGCCGCGCGCCGACGCGTCCAGCCGCGCCAGCACGGCTGGATCGGTGACGGGTTGGAATCCGCTCAACACGCGCCCGCCGAGCAAGCGCACCGCCTCGCCGGGCATCGCCCGATAAACCATCGGCGCCGCGGCAGTGCCGCTGTCCGCGGCCGTCAATTCAAACGCGTTGGTGCGAACGTACGTCCCGCCGCGCAGCCAGACGGTGATGCCGTGCGTGGCCGGTTCGCCAGCCGCGGCCTGACGTTGATGCCGGATTGCGTCCCGTGCCGCCTCGAGCGTGGCCAACGGCCGGGCTTTGGTGCCTGGATTGGTGTCGCTGCCGTTGGGGGCGACATAGAAATCCGCCCGGCCGGCGACGGTCGCGAGACCCAGCGCGAAAGCCAGGGCGGTAAGTTGGGTGTGCTTCATGAGTCGCAAAGATGGTTCCGCCGGCTTCGGCGCAAGGCGGCAATCGAAGGCGTGGGCGGTGGTGTCATGGTGCGCCGAAAGCATACACATTGCCGTCGTCGCTGCCGACGACGATCATCCCGTTCGCGACGGCGGGCGAACTCGTGACGGGCTGGCCGATGTCATGGCGCCACAGCTCGTGGCCGTCCGCGAGGGCCACCATGTAAAGCCGGCCATCGTCCGAGCCCACCACCACCTTGCTGCCGGCCACGACCGGCGAGCTGTCCACCTTTCCCTGCGTCGCAAACGCCCAGACCGGTTTGCCGTCGGCGCGCCGGACACAGTGCAGCCGCTTGTCCCGGCCGCCGAAGAGAACGCGGTCGGCGGTTACCGCTGGCGACGAAAAGTACGGAAAGTTGCGGTCGTGAAAACTCCAGACCTTCGCGCCGGTGACGAGGTCCACACAAAGGAATTCGTTCTCGTAATGACCGAAGAACGCCTGGTGATCGGCCAGGGCCACCGAGGCGGCGATATAAGCGCCGGCCTCCACCGCCTTGACCTCCCGGCCGTCGGCCAGGGCGAGCACATGCAGGACCGCATCGCAGCCACCGAAGACCGTCTGGCCGTCGGCAACGGCCGGGGAACCGTTGATATAGTTGCCGCTCTCGAACACCCAGTTGGTCCGGCCGGTGACCGCATCCACGCAGTGGAGCTTGAAATCGTAGCTGCCGACGAGGATCCAGTTCCCGTCGCCGCCGGGCGCCTTCACCCAGTTCGGCGCGCCGAGGATTTTGTCGCCGGTCAGATAGGTCCAGCGCGGCTTGCCGGTGGCGGCGTCCACGGCATGGAGCCGGCCGTCGCTCGAACCGAAGTACACCCGGCCATTCAACACGAGCGGCGGGGACTCCACCTCCGCGCCGGCGGCGTGCCGCCAGAGGACCTGCCCGTCGGCGAGTTTGAGCGCGTACAGATTGGAGTCGTTGGAACCGATGAAGACGCGGCCGTCCACCAGGGCGGCCGAGGACTTGACGGCATCGCCGGTCTTGAAGGTCCAGCGGAGCCGGAGGGTTTCGGGCAGTTCGCCTTCGGCCACGCCGCGGAGGGCGGGGCCGCCGCGGAACATCGGCCAGTCAGCCCGGGCGGCGACCGCCCCCAATGCCACCAGCACCAGCGCGGCCACGCAGGTCATCCGCCGGGCATTCGCCCGGGCGCCTGGGCGCCACTGGTGGCCGTCATCCATGGAGCGCATCGTGCGGAGAGGATTGGGCATTCCGGCGGTTTTCGCAAACGGAATGCACCACGCCGGGATGGCCACCTCCGTGGGAACACAAGGAGCGCTAAAAGACTTCGACGGTCAGGCCGGTTCCGGCGCGGATGGCCTGCGCGATGGTGGAAAGGCTCCGGAGGGAAAGATGCCCGCATTCGGGGTGGGCTCCCGGACGCATCGCGGAGTACACCTGGACGAGGGTGATTTGAGCGCCGGCTACCCGCAGTTCCCGCAACCGGTCCACGTACCGCTCGATTTCGGCCGGCGGCGGATCCTCGCCGTTCAGCCGCGGAAACAAGCTTTGTATGATGATCGGCCGCTCGCGGCCAACCGCGAGGATGTTCTCCAACACCTTCTCGATCGGAACGGACGGCCGGTTGATGCAGTCAAGGTATTCCTGCGAGCCGCCGTCGAGCTTCAGCCAGAGCTCATCGTTCGCGCTGAGCGATTCCAGGCCCGCGCGGACCGCCGGCTTGTCCAACCCGGTGGCGTTGGTAAGGACCACGATTTTGAAGAAGGGAAACCGCCCCAGCGCGCGCAAATGGGCCACGGCCCGGACGGCCGTTCCGAAGAACGGGCTGAGCGTGGGCTCGCCTTCTCCGCTGAAGGTCACCCGGCGGAGCTGCAACAATTCGGCCGGCACCGAGCGGAACTCCGGCAGGTCGCGGAGCCGGCCCTGCAGGGTGAGGTCCAGCGTCTGTTTCAGTTCGGCGGTCATGACTTCTACGTCGAACGTGGCTTCGGGGATGGGCTGATGCCGGTTGACCTCGCAATAGATGCAGTCGAAGTTGCAGTCGCGGGCGGGGTTCAGGTTGATGCCCACCGAGAGCCCGCGGGTGCGCGGTGACACCACCACGTAAACGAAGCGGTTGGCCAGGCTGTTCCGGGCGTAGCCGCTCGCCGTCTCCCACGCCTGCGAACGCACGGTCACGGCTGCCGGCCGGGGCGACGAACTTGATTCCGGAGGATTTGTCATCGGAGGCCGGCTGAAGGCATCCGCAGTGCCATGGGGGGACCGCTGGTGTAATTCCGCCCGCAATACCGGCCCGGGGAGGAGGCATGGCGTGGGCAAAGTCCGCCCGGCCACCCGGGGGCGGGCTGCCCGGCCGGCATCCGTCGTCGCACCTTGGGAACCGTGGGATGCGGGATGTGCTGAGTGCATTTCAACCTCCCCTTACGATCCGCTGCGGCCGCGGGCGAGGCTTCTCGCGGTTTGCGAAAGGCTTAGCATAATTTGGCCACCCGCCCGGCCCGCGAACATCAACCCGGCTGAAGATCGGCTGAAGATCGGCTTTGACCGCGCGCCTCGGTCTTCCTACCTTCACCCCGTGGACAGAAGTCGGGCCAGCGGAGACCGGTTCGTGAGCCTCCCCGCGATGCTGGAGTCGGCGCTGCCGCATTCCTACATGGATTTTGTCGGCCGGTGGCTGCTTGGCGCCGCCCGCACCACGCACGAGATCCTGGCGTTTGCCCTGATCACCCTCGGCGTGATGGTGACCCGCTTTCACACCGCCACCGCCGTGGTGCGGCCGCTCATCACCGCGCAAATCGCGCGTTCCGGCCTCGGCCTCCTCCCCATGCTCGCGTTCCTCGCCGCCGCGTTGGGCTTCGTGGTTATCGGCCAGATGGTGGCGCTGCTCAGCCACGTGGGGGCTCAAAATTTCGTCGGCGCGGTGATGGTGACGGCGGTGGTGCGCGAACTAGGACCGCTGGTCACCGCCCTGGTGGTGTTGGTGCGGATCGGGACCGCCACCGTCATCGAACTGGGCACGGCGCGGGCGTTGGGCGAGGTGGAGGCGCTCGAGGCCCTTGGCATTGATCCCGTCCATTACCTGATCGTTCCCCGGGTCGTGGGCCTGTCGGTCGCCACGGCCGCATTGACGGTCTATTTCATCCTGGGCACGCTTTTCAGCGGCTGCCTTTTTGCCTTCCTGCAGGATGTGCCGCTGACTCCCGGCGAGTATTTCAGCCAAATCGCGCTGGCGTTGTCGTGGCAGGATTTTGTCCTGCTCGGTCTCAAGTCGCTCTGCTTTGGCGGTATCGTGGCCATTGTCACCAGCTTCCAGGGGCTGGCCCGGCCGCTCGAGCTCGCGGGCGTGTCGCGGGCCACTACCACCGCCGTTGTCGCCAGCACGCTCGCCTGTGTCGCCCTTGACGCGGTGTTCATCGTCATCTACCTGCTCATGTAATCCCGTGAACCCGACCGCCGCCAACCGCACCGCCCTGCTTGTGCCCGACCGCCGCCCCGGCGGGCCGCTGGTCGAATTGCGCGCGGTGGCGGTGGCCGCCCGCGACGCGGCGGAGATTCTGATCGAAGGAGTTGATTGGTCGGTGGAAGCAGGCGAGTTCTGGCTGGTGGCGGGCCTCCCCGGCTGTGGCAAGAGCCAGTTGCTGCAAACGGCGGCTGGCCTGCTCCCGCCGGCCCGGGGCCGGTGCCGCTTGTTCGGCCGGGAGATCGCCGAACTGGCGGAGGCGGAGTACCTCCCGCTGCGGCATCGGATCGGTTTTGTGTTCCCCGACGGCGGCCGGCTGTTCAATCAGCTCACGGTCGCCCAGAACGTGGGGCTGCCGCTGTGCTACCTCCGTGACTGCCCGCTGGACCAGGTTGCCGAACCCATCACGAGGCTGCTGGACCAGACGGGACTGCTGGCCTTCGCCAACGCTTATCCCGCCGTGCTGAGCCGGTCCTTCCGCCAGCGCGTGGCGGTGGCCCGGGCGCTGGCGCTCGAGCCGGACCTGCTGTTCCTGGACAACCCGCTCAGCGGACTCGACGCCGGGCAAGCGCGCTGGTGGCTGGAGTTCGTTGCCGGTCTCGTGCGACGGGGGGCGGCGTCGGAGGGGCATCCCCGCACGGTGGTGGCGGCGGTGGATGATCTGCGTCCGTGGCTGGGTTTGGCGCGCCACGTCGGCCTCATCCAGGACCGGCAGTGGCGGCGGTTGGACGACTTGGCCGCGGCGGTGAAAGCGGGCGATTCACTGCTGCGCGATTTGCTGGCGGAACCTGGGCCGCCGGGCTAGACTGCTTTCCCGTGCAAGACCTCACACCCCAACTCCGCACCCGGCTGGGCCGTGTCGAACGCGCCGTGGGTTTGTTCGTGCTGTTCGCCACGCTCCTCTTGCTCGCGGGATTCTTCTACTACCTGCAACAAACCGCGAAACGCAAGGGCTGGTTTGAGACCAAGGTGACCTATTGCACGGAGCTCAACAGCAGCGCCGGGCTCAAGGTCGGCGACCCGGTGACGCTCTGGGGGTTCAATGTCGGCAGCATCACCAAAATCGACACGGAGGCGCCCGACAAGATTTACAACGTCTATGTCGAGTTCAACATCCGCGCGCCCTATTTCGGCTACGTCTGGACCGAGGGCTCGATCGTGCGGATCGCGGCGGCGGACTTCCTGGGCAAACGCGCCCTCGAGGTGACCAAGGGGACCAATTACTGCCCCACGCACCTGGTCTGGCCGGTGCGCACGTTAAGCGTGCCGAGCGCGCTGCACCTGGCCGACCTCACCAACCAGGTTTTCCTCGATGCCGTGACCGTCCCCGGCACGAACGCGCCCCTGACCTCCGTGCTGCAGGCGGTGAATCCGGAGACGCTCCAGAAACTCGCGGCGGCCGGGGTCACCGCGGTACGCCTCGCCGACCGCTCCCGTGAGCAGGAGATGCCGACCATGGTGTGGAATTTCATCTCCAACCGCTATCAGACCTACATACCCGGTGAACCGGTGTCCGGCATCAATCCCTACTGGCTGGTGCCGGAGGAATCGCCCGCATTGACCGAACGGCTCGACGGTTTCATCAACCAGGTCGGACAGGTTATCACCGCCCAGTTGCCGGCGCTGCTGTCGAACACGGTCAGCCTGACCTCGAATGCCAACCAGGTGCTGGCGCGCAGCCAACCCCTCCTGTCCAACCTCACCCTGATCACCGCCAACCTGACCAACGCCGACGGATCGTTCGGCCAATGGTTCCTGCCCACCAATCTCCATGCCCAGTTGCTGGTCACGCTGACCAACGCCGACGGGACACTCACCAGCGCCAGCCTCGCCCTCACCAACGCCAGCCAGATGATGCTGGCGGCCAACTCGAACCTGGCCGTCCTGGTCAATCAGCTCCAACCCTCGCTGGGCAGCATGGCCACCATGATGAGCAACGCGAACCTCCAGGTGCAGGCCAACACCAATTTCGTCACCACCCTGTCTTCGTTGCTCCACGACACCGACACCCTGATCGAGGGGCTCAAGCGCCACTGGCTGTTCCGCTCGGCCTTCAAGGAGAAACCCACCAACGCACCGCCGAAGAAGAGCCCGGCCAAATCACGCTGAGCGGTCGCCGCCGCCACGGCGCGGGGCTTACCACCCCGGCGGGTGTTCCCGATGCCAGGGCGTGGACTGTTCGTAGGCGTGCGCCAGCCGCAAGAGCGTGGCTTCGTTGAACGGCCGGGCCAGCAGTTGCAGGCCAATCGGCAGCCGGGGAGCCGCCGTGAACCCGCAGGGCACGCTAATTCCGCAGAGGCCCGCCAGATTGCAGGACACGGTGAAGATGTCCGCCAGGTACATCTGCAGGGGATCGCTGGTCTTCTCGCCAATCGGAAAGGCCGCGGTCGGCGCCGTCGGCGTCACGATGGCGTCCACTCCGGCAAACGCCTCCAGAAAATCCCGCCGGATCAAGGTGCGGACCTTCTGGGCACGCAGGTAATAGGCGTCATAATAACCGCTGCTCAGGACGTAGGTTCCCAGGATGATCCGGCGTTTCACCTCGGCGCCGAAACCCGCCCCGCGGGTCCGCGCATACATCGTCGCCGGGTCCGCCCCGTCCACCCGGAGGCCGTAACGCACGCCGTCGAAGCGCGCCAGGTTGGCGCTCGCCTCGGCCGGGGCGATGATGTAGTAGGCCGCCGCGGCGTAGCCGGCGTGCGGCAGGGAAACCTCCCGCACCTCGGCGCCCAGCGCCGCGAACTGCCGCACCGCGGCCGCCACCGCGAACTGAACCTCGGGGTCGAGCCCGCCCACCGCCGCGTATTCCCGGGGCAGCCCGATCCGCAGGCCCCGGAGGTCGCCCGCCAGGGTGGCGCGATAATCGGGCACCGGCGCGGGCGCGCTGGTTGAATCCATTGGATCATAACCGCTGATGACCTGCAGCAGGGTCGCCGCATCCCGGACATCGCGCGTGACGGGGCCGATCTGGTCGAGCGACGACGCGTACGCCACCAGTCCGAAGCGCGACACGCGGCCGTAGGTGGGCTTGAGGCCCACGGCGCCGCAGAAAGCCGCCGGCTGCCGCACCGAACCGCCCGTGTCGGACCCGAGTGCCGCCACACACTCGCCGGCCGCCACGGCCGCCGCCGCGCCGCCGGAGGAGCCGCCGGGGACCCGCGTGGGATCCCACGGATTGCGCGTCAGGCCAAAGCCGGAATTCTCGGTGGAACTGCCCATCGCGAACTCGTCCATGTTCAGCCGGCCCAGCAGAATCGCGCCGGCCGCCTTGAGCCGGGCGGCGACGGTGGCGTCATAGGGGGAGACGTAGTTGGCGAGAATGCGCGAACCGCAGGTGAGCGGTTGACCCCGCACGGCGATCACGTCCTTCAGCGCCAGCGGCACGCCCAGCAGCGGCCGATCCGCGGGCGCCGGACCGGCGCGCCGGACGGCATCGGCGGCCTCCGCCTGGGCGAGGGCGCCCGCGGCGTCGCAGTGCAGGAAGGCGTGCAACCCGGTGTCAACGCGCGCGATCTGATCGAGACAGGCCTGAACGGCTTCGCGGGCGGACAGTTCGCGGCGGTCGAGCCGGGCGGTGAGTTCGGCAAGCGTGAGGTGGTTGGGCATCGCAACGACGGGCCGGCGGTCACTCCACAATCTTGGGCACCACGAACAGGTCGTTGGCCTGCGCGGGCGCGTTGCGCAACGCGTCGGCCGGTGCCAGCGAAGGACGGAGGACGTCTGGCCGGGTCACGTTCACGAGTGGCATGGGATGCGCGGTGGGCTTCAGGCCGGTGACGTCCACCTCTTTGAGCTGGGCGAAATACTCGAGCACGCTGCCGAGCTGGGGACCGAGTTGTACCACTTCCTCCGGCGTCAGCGTGAGGCGGGCGAGGCGGGCGACGTAAGCGAGGTCAAGACCGGCGGAGGACATCGCGGGTGGATCAGTCTTCGCCGAACTTGCGGTTGACCAGCGATTCCAGTTCGCTGACCGCGGAGGGGGCATCGGTGCCCTCGGCACGCAGCTTGATGCGCGATCCGGGGCCGGCGGCGAGCATCATCAGTCCCATGATGCTCTTGCCGTTCACCGTTTCACCATCCTTCTCGACCAGAATGTCGCATTGATACTGGTTGGCGAGGCGGACGAACATGGCCGCCGGGCGGGCGTGGATGCCCAGCTTGTTGCTCACCATCACGTCACGGGCGACGCGGGTGGGCGCCGTTTCTGTCTTTCTGGCGCTCATCGAATCGTCCTGACCTTAACCGTCGGGAACTGGCTCCGCCAATGAATTATTTGCGTCCCGGCGGTGACGAACCGGTGCCGGACGCGATGTGTTTGATCAGGCGCTGTTCGAACTCCTGCGCCGGATTGGCCCCGGTAAGCCGCAGCTTCGCGTGGAAGGCGGCCACCTCCACCAGGCGGGCCAGGTCGCGCGCCGGACGGACCGGGATGACCATGTGCGGCACGCGGACGCCCAGCAGTTCGACCGTCTTCTCCTCCATCCCCAGCCGCTCGATGTCCGGCACCGTCTCCCACGGCTTGAGGTCCACCACCAGGTCCACCCGCTTGTTGGTGCGGATGCTGCGGATGCCAAACATGGCGGGCACGTTGATGATGCCGATGCCGCGCACCTCCATGTGGTTGCGCGTCACATCGGGACTCGTGCCGATGAGTTCCCGGCTCTCGTGCAGCGTGATCTGCGTGGCATCGTCCGACACCAGGCTGTACCCGTGCTCGATCAGCGTGAGCACGCACTCGCTCTTGCCGATGCCGCTCTCGCCACGGATGAGGACGCCGATGCCCATGATGTCCACCATGCTGCCCATGACGATCTCGTGCCGCTCGAACATGCTTTCGAGCAACAATGTGGCCTGGTTGATGAACTTCATCGTCACCAGCGGACAACGGAAAACCGGTATCCCCGCAGTTTCGGCCGCCACCCGAAAGGCGGCGTCGGGCCGGTAGCCGCGACAGAACACGACGCAGGGCACGCCGGGCGCGAGCAGTTCGCGGTAACGCTGCCGGCGCGTCTCCTCGGGCAGCGAGTGCAGGTAATGGGTTTCCACGCTGCCGATGACCTGCACCCGACTTCGCGCAAAGTAACGCGCGAAGCCCGCCAGCAGCAGACCGGGACGGTTGACCGTCGGTTCCCGGATGACCCGTCGCAGGCCGCGTTGGCCCGCTACCAGCTTGAGTCCCAGCGGTTGCTGGTGGCGGCGGTAGAACTCGTGGACCGTGACAAGGGGAGGCGGCGACATGGCTTCAGTGGTGCGGCCGCGGCGGCGTGGCCCGCCGCGACGACGGTTGGCTGCGTGACGCTGACGCGGGGCGGTTCACAGGTTGAATTCCGGCCCCAGGTAAATCTCGCGGGCCTTGGGATCGTTCGCGAGGAATTCGGCGTCGCCTTCACACAGGACTTCGCCACGGTGGATGATGTAGCCGCGATCCACCAGCTTGAGCGTTTCGCGAACGTTGTGGTCGGTGATGAGGATGCCCAGCCCGCGGTCGCGGAGGCGCCGGACAATTTTCTGGACCTCGTAAACGGCGATCGGGTCAATGCCACTGAACGGCTCGTCGAGCAGCATGAGCTTCGGGCTCGTGACGAGCGCCCGGGTGATTTCCAGACGGCGCTTTTCGCCGCCGCTCAACGTGTAAGCCCGGCTCCGGGCCAGCCGGCTGAGGTCAAGTTCGTCGAGCAGGTACTTCAACCGCATCTGCCGTTCCTCCGCCGTCAGACGGCACGTCTCCAGGATCGCCAGGAGGTTTTGCTCGACCGTAAGCTTGCGGAACACCGACGGCTCCTGGGTGAGGTAACCGATGCCCAACCGGGCGCGCCGGTGCATCGGCAGGCCGTTCATGGGCTGTCCCCGGAAGTTCACCGACCCGCCGTCCGGCCGCACCAGCCCCACGACCAGGTTGAAGGTGGTCGTCTTGCCCGCCCCGTTCGGCCCCAGCAGGCCGACGATCTCACCGGCGTCCACGTGAATGGACACACCGTTCACCACCCGCCGGCCGTGGTATTCCTTCACCAGCTTGTCGGTGGTGAGCAACCGTTCGCCGACATGCACCGCAACCGGCGCTGTCGGGTCAGCGCAAGCAACGGCGGGTTCGGACGGATTCGATTCCATGGTGGCGGTCGGGACGCGTCCGCGGACGCTCATTTTGGCTTCAGGAGGTTGGTCAGGTTGGTCCCGCGAGGCAAGTATTTCCACACGGTGTGACTCGGACCCACGGCGCGGTAGCCGCCCGAGGCCAGGTCGTACACCAGGCTGTGGACATTGGTACTACGGCCTTCCGGCGCGTTCAACCCCAGGTGGCCGGTGAAGGTGAACGATTGGTTTCCGCCGCTGTACTCGACCCGGTCCGCCGTCACCGACCGGGCGCCCTGCGCCAACTCCACATTGCCCACGGCGGTGGCGCGTTCGACCCGGTTGCTCGCGCCCATGAGCGCAACGACATTGTCGCATAACAACCGCTTCACGATCGCCGGGCGGTTGGCCGCCGTCTCCTCCTGCTCGCCCACCACCTTCCCGTCCAGCCCCAGCCGCGTGAGCCGGCCCGTGTCATCGAACCCCGCGGTCGCCGTCGCGCAATGGAGTCGTCGTGCGACCAGCCCCCGCGCGCCGCGGGCCGTCGGGAACTCCTCAGCGGCCACGCCGCCCGCCGCTTCGAGCGCCTCAACGTGCTGGCCATACTTCACGGCGAGCGCGGCGCAGTCGAGCTGGCCCAACCGGTTTGTCTCTTCAAAGTAATCAACATGCACCCGGTCGCCGGAGCGCAACCAGCCGTCGCGATAGCTGAGGAAATCCCCGGTGATCTCGAGGAACCGATTGGTCGGCGCCACCCGGTTTGTATCGGCCGTCGGACCCGCGAGGGATTGCCGCAGCGCCGCGACCGGCAGGCGGAGGCGCGCATCGGGCCGGGCATCGAAAGTCGGCGGCAAACTCCGGAAGGCCAGCCGGCCAGCCGTCAGGCGGGCGCCGTGGCCGGTCCATTCCGGATCGCCCGTCAACTCTCCGTCGCCGGCGTCGGTGTACCGGGCGCGGGTCGCCCGCGCCACCGAACCGTCGAGCGTGTCCCGGATGACGACGTTCGTTTCCGCCAGCACGCTCTGCGCCGGGCCGTTGGTCGCGGGAAACTGGAGGGTCAACCGCTCGGCTTCGACCTCGATGAAGGCATTCGTCGCCCTGGCCGGCGCGACCGGGGCGGCCAGCATGAGCAAACCGCCGGCCCCCGCTTCGTGCCGCGGCAGACGCATTTGCGCCTGTCCCAACGCCAGCAACGTGTGGCGGCCCTGGTCCATGATGAACCGGTCGGCGCGGCCGGAGCGCGCACCGTCGGTCCACCGCGGTGAGCCGAGCAGTTCGGCGATGCGTTCGTCGCCGTCCTCGGTGAACACCGCCTGCTGGCACACCGCCTGACCGCCGCCCTGGCGGTTGACGAGGACCACGTCACCGCCGGCCTCGATCGTCTGCCGGGCGCCGTTGGTGCCGCGCTGGATCGTCAATGTCCGGCACGTCAGATCGAGCCGCGCATCCACCGCGCGCACGTGGCCCGTGTAGGTGACGACGTTGGACGCGTAGCGCAGCCAACAGGAATCCGCCGTGATCCGCATCGGCACGGGCTCGGCACGCATCTGCACCAGCGTCACCACGTCGTTGGAAATGACCAGGTCGTAATTGGTCTGCCACCAGAACCAGTTCCGGCCCTCCAGCGTCAACCGGCCGTCACCGGTCAACAGCCGCAGGCGGTCGGGTGAGGCGGCGGTTTGCTGCTTCAGGTCGTAAACGCAGTTCGTGCCGAGGATCGTCAGGTTCGTGCCACGGTTCGCACCACCCTTGTCGTCGAAGTAATCGAGCCGCACCGTCGCCAGCGGCACTTGATTGCCGGCCGGCTTGACCGCCGCTCCGTTGACCAGCGCGACGCCGTTGAGGAGCGCAACGACGCGGTGATCACGATCGAAGATCGGCACGCGGAAGGGCACGGCGCCGTCCCCGCTGGCGGCAGGCTGCGCCACCAGACGACCGGTGAACAGCAGCACGAGGATCGCGCCGGCAACCCCGGCGTTGGTGACGGGGAAAATGGATTTCACGCGGAATACTCCTCGACCAGTGGCCCCCATTTGCCTTGTGCTTTCAAAATCATTTCCGCCACCTCGCGCACCGCCCCGTGGCCTGCTGCGGCCCGCGTCGTGTAATGGGCCAGTACCCGCGCCTCGGCCACGCCGTCGGGCACCGTCACCGCCAGACCCGCCCGGCGCAGTGCGCCCAAATCCACGAGGTCATCGCCCATGAAACACACCCCGGCCCAGGTCAATCCCGTCTCGCCCAAAATGCGCTCGATCACCGCCGCCTTGTTCTCGGGCGACTGGTGGAGGAAATCAACCTTGAGGTCGGCCGCCCGCCGCGTCGTGGCCACCGATTCGCGGTGCGAAACCCAGGCCACGCGGATGCCCGCCCGCTGCAGCAGGCGCAGCCCGAGTCCATCGCGAATGTTGAACCGCTTCGCCTCACCCGCCTCGCCCATGCACACCCCCGAGTCGGTCAGCACTCCGTCCACGTCGCAGCCGAACAACCGCACCCGCCGCAACCGCCGGACGAGGTCCGCGGAGGACCGCCGGCCGCGAATGGCACCCGGAACCGCTGGTTGGGCCGGCTTCGCTTTCATCGCCGGGCCTCGCGCAACCGCACCAGGGTCGCCAGCAGCCGCGGCATCGCGGCGAGGGGAATCATGTTCGGTCCGTCGCTCAGCGCATGGTCGGGATCGGGATGCGTCTCGATGAACACGCCGTCGGCGCCGGCCGCCACCGCCGCGCGCGCCAGGACGGGGGCGAACTCGCGCTCGCCGCCCGAGCACTCGCCGCCGGCGCCCGGCAGTTGCACGGAATGCGTCGCATCGAAAATCACGGGGAAGCCAAACCCGGCCATTACGGGGATCGCCCGCATGTCGGCCACCAGATTGTGATAACCGAAAGTGGTGCCGCGCTCGGTCAACAGCAGTTTCCGCCCACCCGCCTCGGTAAACTTGCGCACCACGTTGCCCATGTCGGCCGGCGCGAGGAACTGGCCCTTCTTGACGTTCACGATCCGCCCGGTACGCGCGGCGGCGACCAGCAAATCCGTCTGACGGCATAAGAACGCCGGGATCTGCAGCGCGTCCACCACCTCCGCCGCGGCCGCGACTTGCGCTTCCGTATGCACGTCGGTGAGCACCGGCACGCCGACCTCCGCCCGCACCCGGGCCAGGATCCGCAGCCCCTCGTCCACGCCCGGGCCGCGATAGGACCGGATTGAGGACCGGTTCGCCTTGTCGAAGCTGGCTTTGAACACAAACGGCAGCCCGAGACGTTGCGTGAGCTTCGCGAGGGATTCGGCGACCCGCAGGCACAGCGCCTCGCTTTCGATCACGCACGGACCGGCGATGAGGCCGAGATGCCTTCGGGCGGCGAGGGCTCGCCAGATGTCAGGGACCGCGTGCAGCACGCGCCCGTTCTACCAGCCGCCAGGGACGATGTAAATGGCGGTGCGACGGGCGCGCGGCCGACCCGCGTGGGATATTCTCATGTCGGGATTCTCATGTCGGGATTCTCATTGCACGGCGCGCCGATTGCAGAGACGATCAGGCCCGACCTGTGGGCGGAGCGTAGCTCAGCCTGGTAGAGCACTTGGTTTGGGACCAAGACGTCGCAGGTTCAAATCCTGTCGCTCCGACCATATTTCCCCGTCGCGCTCGAAACCGGGCCGGGCTTGCTTCAACCGGACGACGGCCAACCAAGTCGGTTGACATCGTTGCCGGCGCGGCCCGCGCGCCGATGACCGCGCGAAGCCTTCTGCAATTCGGCCGAGTGTGGCATGATCCGGCCGCGATGTTCCGCGTCATCTGCCATCTGGACATGGATGCCTTCTACGCGTCGGTCGAGCAGCGCGACAGCCCGGCCCTGCGCGGCCTGCCGGTAATCGTTGGCGCCCCGCCCACGCAACGCGGCGTCATCTGCGCCGCCAGTTACGAGGCCCGGAAGTTCGGCGTCCATTCCGCCATGGCCAGCGTTACCGCCGGACGCCTCTGCCCCAAGGGCGTTTTCGTCCGCCCCCGGATGGAGCGCTATCGTGAGGAATCGCACGAGATCATGCGGCTCGTCGGCGAAGCGGGCGCCGTCATCGAGCAGATGTCCATTGACGAGGCGTACCTGGATTTGTCATCCCGGTGCCAGGACCAGGACGCCGACGCCTCCCTGTGCCAGGCCCTGCCCATCGCCCGGGCGTTGAAACAGCGCATCCTGGCCGAACGCCAGTTGACCGCGACCATCGGCATCGCCGCGAACAAGCTGCTGGCCAAGATCGCCAGCGACCATCGGAAGCCCGACGGCCTGACGCTCATCCCCGAGCGGGAGAAAGTACAGTTTCTGCGGCCGCTGCCGGTGCGCGCCCTTTACGGTGTCGGCAAAGTCACCGAGCAGGTTCTCAACCAGGCCGGTTTCGGCACCGTGGGTGACCTGCAGGATTACCGTGGTGACCTGCGGGCGTTGGTCGGGTCGTTCGGACCGAAGCTGAAGGAATTTGCCTTTGGCCAGGACGACCGTCCTTTGGAACTGGGCGACATCGTGAAGAGCATCAGTGCCGAGGAAACTTTCCTCGAAGACACGGAGGACCGCCGGGTGCTGCGGGCGTGCCTGAAATCGCAGGCCGCCGAGATTGCCGAAAAGCTCAGGCGCCGGCGGCTCGGCGCCCGCACGGTCCAGGTCAAACTGCGCTACGGCGACTTCAAGACGCTTTCCCGCCAGATCAGCGTCGAGGAACCCATCACCGAGGCTGGCGACATCTACCGCCTGGGCTGCTTTCTTCTGGGCCGGGAAAGGCTCGTGTCCCGACCGCTGCGGCTGCTCGGGTTGGGCGTGAGCGGCTTGGAAGAGCCAACCGCACAACAGCTCAAGCTGTTTTAACGCAACGCGACCCCAGCGCAGCACACCCCGGCCGGCCGGCAAAAACCGTCGCGGCTGGGCGCAGGGGCAACCCGGCGGATCGCTGGCGCGGTTTCGGCCCTGATCATGATTCCTGCCCGCCCGGCGGTCGGGCCGCCACCACGCAGCCGCGATTTGTGACCTGGTCCTGACGCCGGTTGACCAACCCGCAGTGGCGAGGCACATTGGGCTCGTTAACTGTTCCCCGCCCGAGGTTCCGAACGGGCGCCCGGCCCGCCCGGCTTTGCGGCGATGGAACACCAGACAACACAAAGTAATGCAAACGCCCGTCTGTCAGGACTGCCGCTTCTGGGAAGCGATTGAACAAACCCGCGGTCATGGGATCTGCCGGCGTTACGCGCCGCGGCCCAAGGTCGGCAACGTGGACACCGACGCCGACATCGGTAGCAACTGGCCGTTGACCCGCGGGGCCAACGACTGGTGCGGCGAGTTCGAGCGCCGTCCCGAGCCGGCCGCCTGAGGTTGCGCCGGCCGGGTTGCGCCGGCCGGGTTGCGCCAGTTCAGCGGCCGCGAAATTCATTGCGCGCCGGGCTGGCATCGCGCAGATTGCCGCCGTTTTGCCGGGCGGAGAGGTGGCAGAGTGGTTTAACGCACACGCCTGGAAAGCGTGAGTGGGCTTATACCCCACCGGGGGTTCGAATCCCCCCCTCTCCGCCAAACTTCAAGGACACCAAATAACGAGAGCGTTTACGGCACAACGGTTCCTCTGGATGGCCCAACCCGGCAGAGCTGCCGGTGCTCCGCCGCCCTCAATGGGGACACGCGCAGCGCGCCCGCACAACCGGTAGGGCGAGACTCCCGGCGAGCCGTCCAAGGTGGCTCGCGGACCGCTGGGCCGCGAGAGGCAACCTGAAGGGATGCCAGAGCCCAGCCAGGGGTTGAGCGCAGCGATACCCCTGGACCACCAACCAAAACCGTTCGCACCCTGAAAGCGGTGCAAGAAGCGCGTACCGCGCCACATCCGGCCTGCTCCGGCACGCCCTTCAGGGTGCATGACGAGGAGAGACGGACATCCTGGGGTATCGTCGCGTTGCTCCTCAACCCCAGGCTGGAATCTGGAACGCCTTCCGCGTTCTTACCACGGAGCGATATGCATGAGCCGGACGACCTTCCACCTGCACGGCCCACCATGTGGAAGCCCTTGAAATCACGCTTGCTGCACCAGGCAGAACCGGATACATTCCATCCCATGACAAACCATCCGCGACTTCGGCTTTCGCCCGTGGCCTTGTCCCAATAATCCTGTTCGATTGGAAGTCTATGGCTATCTTCAGACTCACAGGGATAGACAACTTTGAACCTGTTCGGGCTGTTCCTCCAAGAAGCGTGAGCGAAGATGCGCTGGCCACTGTAAGGGATCTGGATGAGAGGGAGGAAATGGAGCCATGGATTCAAGGAATCCTGTGCGATACAAACCGCACGCCGCACGGTCCCTCCGAGATCGTCGACATCCTCACCCACAAGCTCGTCGTCCGAGGCCGAGAGGGTCTTGCTGCGTTTATACTCAAGGGGCGATCATTTGGGACCGTCAGGCCCGCTCATGTCAGTCACCAAATTTTCAGGCTGGAGCGACTTGAAGGGTTGAGATTCGCCATTTTTGCCGCCACGGGTAACGTCCTTGACGAGGTGAAAGGGCAGTTCGTTTCCACTGCGAAGCGTTTGGGATGCCATTACTGTATCCTCGACGCCCATGACCTTGCGCGCTTATTCATCGCCTTCGGTTTCATTTGCCCAAGGGACGGAGAACGGCTGCGTAGCGGTCGCTGTAGTTGCGGCTATTCTCCCGCCAATATAACGTCGAACCTGCTCCAGCAGGAAGCATTACGCGAAATCGCCACGACCCATAATCTGAACCAGCCAGCAGCGGCGATCATTCTTCCCACCGGCGCCGGCAAGACCAGAGTTGCTGTGCTCGACGTAAAGCGAGTTGGTGCCCAACTATGCCTGTACGTGGCGCATTCGCACGAGATCCTCGAGTCAGCGGAAAACGAGTTTCTGCGAGAGTTTGCCGCTGAGGATATCCGCCGCTTCGAAGCTGCTCCGGCAGCAAACGAGATCAGCAGAATCAACCTGTTCACCATCCAAACCCTGGCGAGGAACCTAGCGGCACTTGATGGACGGCGAGTCGATTATATGATTGTCGATGAGTTCCACCATGCCGCTGCCGCCAGCTACCGGCGAGCGATCGAGACTCTCGCTCCAAAGTTCTTACTTGGGTTGACGGCAACCCCTTTCCGGGGCGATCGGCAAGATGTCCTCGCGCTGTGTAATAACAACGCTGTGGTATGTTATGAATTAAGGCAAGGCATTGAGTGTGGCGTGCTCTGCCCATATCACTACTTCGGGTGCTTTGACGATATTGATTACTCGAATATCCACCACAACGGCCAGCGCTACGACATAAACGATCTGGAGCGAGCCTTGATAATCCCGGAACGCGACGCAGCGATTATTGCCAAGTGGCGAGAGAAGGCCGACGGCAAGGCTACGCTGGCATTTTGCTGTTCGCATCTGCACGCGGATAGAGTAGCCGAGAGCTTTAGGTCAAAGGGAATTCCTGCCGAGATCTATTTGTGCTCCACAGACCGCGACGCAAGGGCGGTCCTGCGCGAGAAACTACGGAGAGGTTCTCTGAAGGTGCTATGCGTTGTTGACGTGCTCAACGAGGGAGTGGATCTCCCATTTGTCGAATGCCTGCTATTCCTTAGACCGACAGAGTCGAAGCGCGTTTTCTTCCAGCAGCTCGGTCGTGGTCTGCGGCGCTTCGTGGGAAAAGAGCATTGTGCCGTAATCGACTTCATTGGCAACTTTCAGAACGCCTACCGAACGGTGGAGAACCTGGGCCTTGAACCCTACGAACACGGTGAGGCTGCGCCGGAATCAGCAGGCAGCCGCTCTGCGAAGGAGATACTCAATCTCCCTGCTGGGTGCGCCGTGGTCTTCGATGAACGAGTAATCGACATTTTCGGGTATCAGACCCTGAATCCTGCGTTTGCCACGCGCCACAACATTTCGCGCATTCTCATCCACCAGTACCGGAAGGTCGAGAGGCGGCTTGGCAGACGCCCAACGAAGCTAGAAATCGACAGAACCTCTTTGTTAGACAGCTCGCTGTACGAACTCGTGTTCGGCAGTTGGGCAGAATTCCAGCGCACACTTGACAGATGAAATCGAACGAGCGAGATCAAGGTAGTCGCCGCCAGCCCCGTGGTTTTGGAAAGCGCGTCGGCGATGCCGGCGTCACTGGTCTTGCGGCGGCGGTGACTCATCTGGAATGTTCGGCATGAGCACGAGCCTAGGCCCTCCACTACGTGTCGTGCTGATCATCGTCACGGCGTTCCTGCTCTTGCGTTTCGTGCGGGAGTGACCGCAGTCGCCAGTTGCCAGAACTCAGTTCCGCTTCTTCTTGGCCGGTTTTTCCGCCGCCGCCGGCAAGGCGGCGTCCACCTTCTTCTTCAAATCGTCCACGCTCTTTCGCAACTCGCGATTCTCCTTCTGCAAGCCAGTCACTTCGTTCCGCAAATCGTGCAGATCGTCGCTCGGCTTCCGGGCGGCCCGGATGTCCGCGATCGCCTGCTCGGCGGCCCGGCGTTCCGGACTGTCCTTGGCCGCGTGTGTGAACGTCTCCAGCACCGCGATCGCCCGCGCATCGCCGAGTTCCCCCAGCGCGGCGATGGCCGCCCGCTGCACCGACCGCTTCGGGTGGTTGACCCGGGCGACCAGGAACTCGCGCACGGCATCCCGCTTCTCCTCGTGCCGGGCCAGGTACCCCAACGTCCTCAGACCGGCGCCAAACCCGCCGCTGGTGAAATTCGTCTCTCCCGAACCCAGCGTCCCGAGCAGCGGCGCGATCAACGTCGGGTCGTCCTGCGCCCGCATCGCCGCAATCGCTGCATCCGCCAACTCGTTGCGAAATGACGTCGAGTGGAGCAGGCCGATCAGCGCGGCCCGCGCCTCCGGCGAGCCATCCGTGCCCAGGGCCGCCACCGACTGCGCCAGCACATCCGGGTTTTTCTCAAGCAGGGTCGCCGCGCGCGCCGCCGCCAGCACGGTGTCTCGATAAAACCCGTCCAGCGACTCCCGCACCTGCCGGCGCACCCGGGCATCGGGCTGGTTCGTTGAAGCCAGCAACGCCGTCAGCGCCTCGTCGTTGTGGATGGTCCGCAGGGCCCGGGCCGCCTCAACCCGCACGCCATAGAATGGATCGTTAGTGAGCGTCGTTTGGAGGTGGTTGACCGCCTCCTGGTCCGTCCGACCCGCCAGCGCGTTGACCGCGAGCACGCGGCCGAGGACGTCATTCGTGTCGGCAAGCTGGGCGGTCAGCATTGCGGCCGGCGGCGTGAACTTGATCTTTGCCAGCAGCGTGCCCTCCGGATCGGTCCGCACCAGTTCCGGCGCCTCCGGCAGCGCGAAATAGAAGTCCTCCTCCTTTTCCTTCACCGTCACCGTACGATCGTTCGTGGCCCCGGCCGACCTGAACCGCACCGGCAGCGGCAACCGGAACAGCAGCACGTTCTCGCTGAGGGCCTGGACCTGTTTGACGTTCAGCTTCGCCATGCGGGTGGGTTCGTCCCACGAGTAGTTGATCTCCAGTTCCGGGTGATGAGCGTGATAGACCCACTGGTCGAAGAACTGGTCGAACGAACGGCCGGAGAGTTCCTCGATCACCCGGTTGAGGTCCTCGGTGACGACGCTGCCGAGCGCGTGGCGTTCGAGGTAGGTCCGGATGCAGCGGCGGTACAGCTCCTCGCCGAGCTGCGACCGGAGCATCTGCAGCACCCAGGCGCCCTTCGGATACGCCAGGTAGCTGAACTGCTCGCCCGGCCGGTCGAATTCGCGCCAGACGATCGGATGGGTGTCATTAGCCTGGTTCAAGACGGTCTGCGCGTTCTGCCACATGGTGTACCGGAAGGCGTCGCGGCCTTCGGCGTGGCCGCGGTAGAGCGCGGCGTAGTAAGTGGCAAACCCCTCGTTCAGCCACAGGTGGCTCCAGTCCTTGCAGGTCACCAGGTCGCCGAACCACTGGTGTGCCAGCTCGTGCGAGATCAGCCCTTCGCTCTCCCGGATGTTCTCCGTCTCCGGCGGGAACAACGTGCGGTCGGTGAGGATCGTCAGCGACGTGTTTTCCATGCCGCCGGCGACAAAATCGTTCACGCACACCTGTCCGTACTTCGCCCACGGATACGGCACGCCGATTTCCTGCTCGAAGAATCCCAGCATGTCCTTCGTGTTGCGGAACGAGCGGCCTGCCTGGGCAAACTCCGACGGTGGCGTGGCGAACGTCAACGGGATGTCGCGGTAAGTGTCCTCGATCGTTTTGAAATAGCCGGCCGCCAGCGCGATGAGGTAGGTCGCGTGCGGTTTCTCCTGCGCCCAATGGAACGCAACCAGCCCGGTCGCCGCGTCCTTGGTCTTTCCCGCCAGCCGGCCGTTGCTGAACACGGTCATGCCCTCGGGCACGCGGCAGACCAGCTCCGACGTGAACTTCGCGTTGGGCGCGTCAAAGCACGGGAACCACTGTCGGGACGTGATGGACTCGCCTTGGGTGAACAGGTGCGTGTCCCCCGCGCGGTAACCCTGCTCCGGCGTGCGGAAATACAGCCCGTCCTTCGGCTCGGCGCTGTAGGCAATCGTCACCGTCGTCTCGCGGTCCGCCGGAATCGCCGAGGCGAACGTGAGGATGATCTGCGTGTCTGTGTTCTGCCAGGCCTGGATCGGTTCGGTGGCGGTGACCGTGCTGACCCGGAGGTCCACGGCGTCGAGCTTCAACTCGCGCAGCGGTTTCGCGATGGGCGCAAATGTCAGCTTCGCGGTCCCGGCGAGGGTTCGCCGCTGGAAGTCGGGCGTCAGGTCGAGCGCCAGGTGGCGGAAGGCGACCTCGCGGTCCGGCGCGTATTGGCGGTGGTCGGAGGCGTCGGCCGGCGCCTGCAGACGCGTGGCGCCGGCGCAGTTGAGGTCGCGTGCCAGCGCGTCCGCGTGGGGCCCGCCCGCAACGAAGCAGCCCAGGCTGAGCCCGAGGAGAAGCAGATGTCGCATCATGTGTCGTCGGATTCCGGTTGCCGCCCGCGCGTTCGCCCATCGCCCGCCGACGGCCCGCCACGTCTTTACACTGGCCCGGCGGCCGACGGAAGACGCGATTTCAAACCGGCAGGATCAGCAGGATCGTCGTGCCCGCGCCGGGCTGCGAGCGAATCCGCACTTTCCCGCGGTGGGCCTCGACCACCTTGGCCACAATGGCCATGCCGAGGCCGGTTCCCTTGGGCTTGGTGGTGCTCAGCAGTGACGTGAACGCCCGCCGCCGTTGCTCGGCGCTCATGCCGGCGCCGGTGTCGCGAAAACTGACCGCCACATGGGTCGGCCCCGGGCCGCGGCGCCCCACGCGCAAGGTGCGGGAAGCGATCGTCAGCCGGCCGCCGCCGGGCATCGCCTCGACCGCGTTGAACGTTAGGTTGAGGAAGGCCTGCTCGAGCTGCGTGGCATCGGCCAGCAACATCGGCAGGTCGGGCGCCAGGTCGCGCACGAGTTCGACGTTTTGCTGGTGGAGCTTGTGACGCGTGAGCAGGGCCAGATCGTCGAGGAGCTGGTTGACATTCACCGGCGCGGGGTTGGGTTCGGTGCTGCGCGCAAAATCGAGGATGCGGTCCACGATGCGGTTCAGGTGGTCCATTTTCTCGCCCATGATCCGCGCGTCGGTCGCCCGCGGATCCCCGGCCGGAAACTGCAGGTCGAGCGAGTGGAACATCATCTTCATCACCGCCAGCGGATTGCGGATTTCGTGCGCGACCTCGGCGCCCAGCAACCCGAGGGCGGACAGCTTTTCGTTCTGCCGCAACTGTTCCTCCATGCTGACGATCCGCTCGTAGAGCCGCGCTTTCTCGATGGCCAGCGCCGACAGCTCCGCCAGCGCGGACAGGATGCGGATTTCCTCGTTCGAGAAACTGTGCGGCTGGGCGGTGTACACGTTCAGCGTCCCGATCGCCTCGCCGCGGTACGCCAGGGGCACACTGAGGAGGGCCACCAGCCCTTCCTCGCGCGCCATCGCCACGCTCTGGTAGCGCGTCGAGGTCTGGACGTTCTCGAGCTGGAGCGGCTTGCGCCGGCGCACCACCGTCCCCAGCAGGCTGTCCCCCACCGGCAGCCGTTGCCGGGCGATGTAAGCCGGGCCCGCGCCGTGATGGGCCAGCAGCTCGAGCCATTCGCGCGTCGGGTCCAGCAGCCGCAAGGAACACATCTTGCCGCCCATGAGCGAACACGACTCGCGCGTGATCACCTGCAGCGCCTCGTCGAGGTTCAACGCCGAGTTGATCGTCTGGCCGACACTCACCAGCGACTCGAGCAGCCGCGCCTTCAGCCGCACCTGTTCGTAAAGCCAGGTGTTTCGGATCACGCCCGCGACCTGCGCCGCCAGATCCTCGAGCAACTGCTGGTCATCCGCCGTGAAGGCGTCCGCGCGTTCGCTGTCCACGTTCAACACGCCGCGCACGTCGTCGTTCACGAGCAACGGCACCGCCAGCTCGGAACGCACGTTTGGGCGGACGCCGATGTAGCGCACGTCGCGGGTGACATCACCCACGCGCGCCGGCTGACCGTGCCGCGCCACCCAGCCGGTGATGCCCTCGCCCACCCGCAGCCGCAGCTTGGTCGCCTGCGGCGGCAGGCCGTCGGCCGCCTGGATTTCCAGGAAGCCGGTCGTCGGGTTCACCAGCACCACCGAGCCGCTCGAAGCCCGGACCAGCCGCACCGCCTCGCGCACGATGAGCTGCAGCGCCTCCTCCGGTTCGAGCGTGGAATGGATGACCGCGCTGACCTGGTAGAGCAGATTCAGCCGGTCATGGCGCGCCTGCAAATTCTTCAGTGCTGCCGCCGCATTCACGATTCCTCACCTCAACGCACCCGCATCGTCAGCCACACGCCCGCGGCCGCGAACACTGCGTTCGGCAGCCACGCGGCCAGCCACGGCTCCAGCTTGCCCGCCGTCCCCAGCGTCAATCCCAGCAGCCGCAGGACATAATAGGCGAACACGATGAAAATGCTGGTGGCGACCCCGACGAACACGTTCCGCCGGCCCGACGGCGCGCCGAACGGCACCGCCACCAGCACCACCACCAGACACGTCCACGGCTCGGACAGCCGCCCCTGGAACTGCGTCGCCAGCTTTGCGCGATCCGGCCCGCCGAGGTTCGGATGCAGCCGTTCGTAGTTGGCAATCTCCGCGAGCGACAGCCGCGGCCGTTTCGCCGCCTTGAGGTTGTTGAGTTCGGAGAACTTGATCTCGCTGCGGATTTGCTCCGGCGTTTCGGACAACCCGGCCACCTCAAGTTCGTTGGTGGTGATCAGTTGGATGTTGAGCGGATCGTAAGCGGTGCCGGCCGGGTAGCGCATTTCGCGGACGCCATAGAACACCCAGGCGCCGTTGGTGAACACACCGCGCTCGGCCGCGAGCCGCCGCCGCCCGCCGTCCGCCTGCGGCCATTCGAGGTTGGGGGCGAGCATTTCCCCGGTCAGGCGGTTGAACGCGCCGATGTTCCAGATCCGGCGGTCCCGTTCGTTGCGAAAAACCAGGTTGCGCTGCCACTCGGGCCCGAGGGCCGACGCGGCCACCGGCTCGCGCCGGATCTTGATCGCCTCCGCCTTGTCGTTGGCGCCGGGCACCCACAGCTCGTTCAACGCCAGCACCGCCACACTGAACGCGCAGCCCACGACGAAATAAGGCAGGCAAATCCGCCAGAGCCCCAGGCCCGCCGCCCGCATGGCGGTGAGTTCCTGATGCCGGGCGTGGTTGGTGAGTGCGTAGAGCAGCGCCAGCAACAACGCGACCGGGACCACCGTGACCAACAACTCCGGCGTCTTCACCAGATAATACGCCGCCACGTCGCCGGGGCGGAGATGATGCTGTTGAAAGCCGTTCAGCTCGCCGAGCAGATCGAAGGCAGTCCAAAAAATGAGGAAGCCGCCCAGGCAATAGCCGAGCGGGATCATCAACTCGCGCAAGAGATAACGATCCAGCAAACGCACCTGTGGGCCAGTGTCCGGCCCGCGCGCCGCAAAGTCGAGGCCGGAGTCGGCGAGCCGCCAACGACCCTGTGCGGTATCAGGGCAGAGCGAGTCGGCGAGCGACGCCCTGGGTTAGTCGGTCAGCCAATTCCCGAGCCCTGAAAGGGCGGCAGATCCCTTCGATGCGAAGCCAAGCCCGCCTTGGGTGCAGTGGGACGCGCCTCGCGTTCAACAACGGCCGTCGGAAGCGCCTGGCATCGCTGAACCACGGCACCCGGACACCTCCAGTCGCTGGTCAACGGAGGGGTCAGTCCATAGTATGAATAACTTTTCCAGCGGCCGCCACGGTTCGGCGGGCGGCGCGCCCACATTCGATCGAGGTTTCCCGGGCGGATTATCGCGTCACAAGGCGGATAGCGTAAAAGCATGATACTAGGGACTGACCCCTCTGGAGAACACCAGCAGACGTTGTTCGCCCGGTTTCCCGATCAACGCCACGGGGCGGTTCGGGAACAGCGCCAGCAACTCCGCCTCGGTGATGATTTTCACGGGTGGTGCCGCGGTCTGCTCAGGAGGAGCTGACACAGTCGCCGGGGCCATGGCGAGCCGCGGTGGTTGCGCCGACGTGAACAGGTGCTGCAGGAGCACACCGGCGACCAGCGCGACCGGCAGGCCAACGCACAGAATTACGTGCCGGAAGTGACGTTGTTGCCGGCGACGGCGCAGGCCCGCCAGGCCGCGTTCAAGCGAGAGGCGGCGCAGGTCCGGGGCCTCGTCCGCGGCCAGGAGTTCGCGCAAAAGGCGGTCGTTCGAGGGACGGTTCATAAGGTGCGGAGTTTTTGCAGCAGCCGTTCGCGCAACCGCCGGCGCAGCCGCAACAGCCGGGATTCCACCGCCCGGTCGGTCAGTCCGGTCTGCGCGGACAGGGCCTTCACCGGTTCTTCGTCGAGGTACTTGCCTTCGATCAGGCGGCGCTCGTCCGGGTCGAGCTCGGCCAGACATTCTTCGAGCAGCGCGGGCAGTCCGTCGTCCGGCATGCGGTCGGGCGCGATAGCCGGTGGCGGATGCGCGAGCGTGAACCGGCTGAGCAGGGCGAGATAACGGTGGCGTTTCCGGCCGCCGTCACGCGCGGCGCTGCGGGCCACAACCTTCAGCCAGTCCCACAGCGCCTCCTCGGTGTCGAAGGCACGAGCATGGCGGACAACACGCAGCAGGGTTTCCTGCAGGGCTTCCTGGGCCTCGGTTTCCTGCCCGCGGGCAACGATCAGCAAAAACTGGTACAGCCGGTCGAAATAGCGCCCGTGAAATTCGCGAAACGCGGCTTCGTCGCCGGCGGCGATGCCGCGCATCAGGCGCGCCAGGTCGGATGGAGACGAATCGCGAAGGGCAACCTTCGCCGCCGTCGGGCTTCCGTTGAGGGACAAGGCAAGGGAATGGAGGGTGGTCGCCGGCACAATTGTCAACGTTTGGGCGCGGGCTCGGCGGGCTTCGGCGGGCTCCCGGAAGGCGCGGCGCCCGCGGAACCAACCGAGCCACCACCGCCGCCGCCGAAACCGCCCATGCCACCGCTCATGCTGCCGCCACCACCATAACCGCCGGACCCGCCGACCGCGCCATTGCCAAACCCGGCGCCGCCGACACCCCCGCCCATCATACCGCCACCCATGCCGCCCATGCCGCCCATGCCGCCACCCATGCCCATGCCGCCGAAACCGTTGCCGCGCCTGGGTGTCGGCTCGGGTACGGGTTCACCGGTCGCGGCGCGCACGACTTTCCGCGCCACCTCGAGCACGTCCGGTCCACCGGTGACAATCAGCAGTTGGGCATCCGGGTAAAACTGGAAGTGAACGGCTTCTCCTGAACCCGACGGGTCCGGGTTCGCAAATTTGATGGCGTCCTCAATGATCGCGGTTAGCTGGGCGATGGCCTCCTTCGCATCCTTCTCCTGCTTGTGTAAGGAGCCGAGGTTGAACACTTCGAGGTTGGACCGTCCCGAGGCCAGCGCAGCGTTGGGATTTGGCACGAGTGAATAGAACCGGCCCTGGGTTTCCGGCGCACCACGCGTCCAGAGGAATCGGTCGCCGCTGGCGACGCGGAGCGCTTCCAGTTCCTCTTCGAGGTTCAGCCCTTTGACCTTCAGGTCGCTGATGGTGATCTCCGCGAGGCTGGGCGCCAGCACGATGTTGGCGCCACTTTCGAGGTTGGCGCCATCGTGCATGAAACGCAACACATCCACGACGGTGGTCAGCGTGGCCGGCACGGCCTCGCCGATGCGATACTTCTTGGACAGCGCCGGGTTCAAGTGCAACACCCCTTTGACGATCTCCAGATCATAGTGCGGCGCGGCGGCGTAGCCCGGCGGCAGGGGCGCCGCTTCGGCCGCCGGCTTGGGCGGCGCCGCGGGCTGGGATTGATCCTCGGCATTGAGGCCAACCGGAAGCGAGGTTAGGGCGAGGCCGAGCGCGAGGACGGCGACGGGTGAGAAATGAGGCGTTTTCATTCTGGAGTGGGCGTTTCGGTGTTTTACTCAATCATCCACTCTCAACACGTCTGTCACCGGCAAAATCACGCAAAAAAAATGCCCACGGTCGTCAGCGCGCCTCACCGGCGCGGAAAAGGGTCCACGGCTGCGAAGGCCGGCTCTTGAGCAGGCCCTGCATCCAGTCGAACTGCAGATGGGCGGCGAGGAATCGGTCCGCGTCGAAGGCCGTGCCGCAGGCCGCGCCCCAGCGCGCGACGAAGGCCATTTCCTTCGCCATTTTCGCGTCCACCACCTTGCCGTCAATCGTGCCAGACGGGAAGAACGGCCCGCTCGGCCATGAGCCCCACACGTTTGCCTCCAGGTCGTCGTGGGCGCAGAGCGCGCGCGACCCGGGCGCAACGCGGCGATAGAAGCTGTCGTAATGATCGGCCTCAAACCGCTCGGCCAGGCCGAGGTCAATCCGGCCTTGCGACTGCGCCATCAACTGCTTCCAGCGCACGCGCCGCGCGATGCTCGACAGCCGGATGTCGTTCTCATTGGCGTCGGTTTCAAACACGAGCAGCTTGCGGTCCTCGGCGATGTTCGATCCCAGGAAAACGCCGTCGCGTTTGCGCTCGAAGGCGACTTGTTTCAGGCCCAGTTCGAGGCGGGCGATCTCGCCGGAGCGGACGTCACCGAGCAGCCAGGCATTGGCGTAGCCGCCGTTGTTGCCGCGCTTCAAGACTGCGCACCAGTCGTCAATGCTCCCGGCGTCCTGGGTCGCCCGGCGCATGCGGACGAACTCGGGAATGCCGTTGGTTTCGTAGCTGTCGAAGCCGCCGATGGTGGTTTCGGAGCCAACCAGGCCCGCGTCGGTGACGAAGAAGTCAGTGCCGCTGTGAATCCAACCCGGTGTGGCCTGCATCAGGATGCGGTGACCCTTCTCGGGCAGCACGTCGAGCACGACGTTCGCCAGCACCTCGACATAGCGGTTCATGGTGTTGTGGCCCAGGACAACGTTGTGATCCCTCGTCATGCTGCCGGTGGCGATGAACGAGCTGCACGATTCTCTGGCGGGCGGCGGCGTCTCGCCGCCCATGGCCTTCTTCGCCTTCGGCCACCAGTAACCGGCGAGTTCGATCCAGGCGTTGTAGGCGATCAGTTCGGAACGCGAACTGGGGATGCCCGCGGCGCGTAACCCTTCGGCCATGCCGTCGAGTTCGGCGAGACTCTCCGCGTCCACCTGCGGTTCGAGGAGTTCGCGACTCTTCGCGACCAGCCAGGGCCATTCAAGACCGCTGTCGTGGGCCCAGATGGCCCGCGTCACGCGCAGGCCCTCGGCGATTTCCCGCGCCAGGAGGTAGCCGTATTGGAAGCCGCGGGCGTGGGGTGCGCCTTCGACATGGAGATAAACCCAGCCATTCTTGTCATGGCGGTGGCCGGCGCGAAGGCTCGCCTGCTGCTCGGTGGTCAGGTCGGCCGCCAGGGCCAGCCCGACGCCGGCAAAGAAAGCGAGCAGGAGCAGTCCCGTGAAGCATGACAGCGGCGAGGCGAGGCGGCGACGACGGGTAACGGGAAGGGAATCAGCGGTGCGCATGGGGCACAACATGCGCATCGAACCGGCGCAGGGCAAACGGAAAAGAAGTACTGATCAAGGTGGCCCGCCGACCGCCGGACGGCGACAGGGGCGCGGCTGTGTCGGAGACCAGCCGCAGCGTTTTCGGCCGGCTGCGGCTGACGCTTCGCGCACAGCCGCGCTCCGGGGAACGGCAAATTCGGACACTACCCGAAGTTCGTCCGTTTGACACCCTCTCCGCAGCGGCTATAGTCGGCCGCTCAATGAACCGTAATCCACATGTGGCCGTGGTCGGTGCGACGGGCGCCGTTGGCATCGAGATGATCGAAACCCTGGCGAGGCGCAACTTTCCGGTGGGGCAACTGACGTTGCTCGCGTCGGCGCGCTCGGTCGGGAAAACGCTGACATTTCGCGGGCAGGCGATCCCGGTGAAGGAACTGACCAAGGACGCGTTTGCAGGGATTGACATTGCGCTGTTCAGCGCCGGCGGCAGCGTGTCGAAGGAGTTCGCCCCCGTTGCCGCAAAGATGGGTTGCGTGGTGGTGGACAACTCGAGCGCGTTCCGCATGGACGACGGTGTGCCGCTGGTCATTCCGGAGATCAACCCCGAGGACGTCCAGGGGCACCGGGGCATCATCGCGAACCCGAATTGCACCACCGCCGTCACACTCATGGCGCTGTATCCGTTGCACCGGGCGTTCGGCTGTCGGCGGATTTTCGCCTCGAGCTACCAGGCCGTCTCCGGCACCGGCGCCAAGGCGATTGCCGAGTTGCGCCGCCAGGTGGACCAGGTCGTTCACGGCCAGCCGGTGACGCGCGAGGTTTATCCGCATCAGATCGCCTTCAACGTGCTGCCGCAGGTGGATGTCTTCCTGCCCAACGGCTACACGAAGGAAGAAATGAAGATGGAGAACGAGGGGCGGAAGATCATGCACCACCCGACGTTCCGCGCGAGCGTGACGTGCGTGCGGGTGCCGGTGTATCGCGCTCATTCGGTGGCGGTCAGCGCGGAATTCGACAAGCCGGTGAGCGTCGAGACGGCGCGCGCGGTTCTCCAGCAGGCGCCGGGGCTTGACGTGGTGGACGAACCGGCGAACCAGAAGTATCCGATGCCGCTGTTCACCTCCGGCAAGGACAACTGCGAGGTGGGCCGGTTGCGCCGGGACTGCGCGCTCGACAACGGGCTTTGCTTCTGGGTCAGCGGCGATCAACTGCTCAAGGGCGCGGCCCTGAACGCGGTGCAGATTGCCGAGGAACTGCTCAAGCTGGGCTGAGCGAGCCGGTCCGCAATTAACCTGCCGCCACCATGGTCCTGCTCGAACTGCTGAACTGGTTCCGCACGCTGCTCTATTACCTTGCGGCGGTCTGCGTTCCCCTGTTGCACGTGCTCTTCGCCGTGGCGGTCTGGCGCGATTCGCGGCGCTGGGGGCGGCGGGGCGGGCGGACCGTGCTGGTCGCCGGGTGGGTCTGGACGCTGGCGACGCTGGTGTTCGGGTTGCTGACCGTGGCGCTCTATTGGGTGGTGCACCACTCGACGCTGCGCGTGCCGGTGGCCGCGGACGATGGGAGCGCCCAAGAGTCGCCAACGAGCATCCGCCGATTCGGCCCGAGAATTACAGGCGCGGAACCACCGCCGGGAGCTTAGGCGGCGGCCGCCGGCACGGCATTGCGTTTGGCGTGGATCGCCTCGACAATCTTCTGAGCGAGCGCCGGGTTGTCGGCGAGCGCCTTGACGGCGGCGTCCCGGCCCTGGCCGATCAATTCGCCGGCGAACTGGAGCCACGCGCCCTTCTTCTCGACCACGCCCAGCGCCTGGCCGACATCGAGGATGCTCCCCTCCTTGTTGATGCCGTGGTCGAAGAGGATATCAAACTCGGCCTCGACAAACGGGGGCGCAGTCTTGTTCTTCACCACCTTCACCTTAACGTGGTTGCCGAGCACGTTGCCGGCGGCGTCCTTGATGGCTTCCTTGCGGCGGATGTCCAGGCGGACGCTGGCGTAGAACTTGAGCGCCTTGCCGCCCGGCGTGGTCTCGGGATTGCCGAACATGACGCCGACCTTCTCGCGCATCTGGTTGGTGAAGATGCAGGCGGTCTTGGCCTTGGCGAGGATGGCGGTGAGCTTGCGCAGGGCCTGGCTCATCAGCCGCGCCTGCATGCCCATCGTGGCCATGCCCATCTCGCCTTCCAGCTCCGCCTTCGGCACCAGCGCGGCGACCGAATCAATGACGATCACGTCGAGCGCATTCGAACGGGCGAGGGTTTCGCAAATCGTCAACGCCTCTTCGCCGCTGTCGGGCTGCGAGACGAGCAGGTCGTCAAGGTTCACGCCGAGTTTCTTGGCGTAGCCGGGATCCAGGGCGTGCTCGACGTCAATGAACGCCGCCAGGCCGCCGGCTTTCTGGGCGCTGGCGATGACGTGGAGCATGAGCGTGGTCTTGCCGGAGGACTCCGGGCCGAAGATTTCGACCACGCGGCCACGCGGGATGCCACCGCAGCCCAGCGCGAGGTCGAGGCCCAGCGCGCCGGTGGGGATCACGTCAATCTTCACCTGGGCGCGGGCGTCGCCCAGGCGCATGATGCTGCCTTCGCCGAAGGTCTTGGTGATGGTCGAGATGGCGCTTTCGAGGTCGCGCTGCCGGGCGGCCTGGAGGCGGGCGATTTCAGCGGCGGCGGGCTTTTCAGTGGCCACCGATTTCTCGGGGCTGGCGGATTTTTCGGCGGTTTTCGGCGGCATAATGGTTTCCTGTGCGGATCGTAGATTATTAGAACAACGACCGTCCCCAAGTCAACACTGGTTGTGGCCTGGTTTCTGCCGTCCAGCGGCGTTTGGAGTCCCGGCTTCAGCCGGAATAGATCGCCTGAAGGCGGAACTCCCAACGCGAGGAAGGACGCCTGCGGCACGCAGCAGCCGATTCAGGACACTGCCCGTGGCCCGTGATTGTCATCCTCAGCCAAAAAGCTGGCATGAATTCGGCTGTCTATCGGCGCGAAAGCCGCCGACGAGGGCGGAGGTAAGGGGGTGGGGACCGCCTTGCCGGGCTCCGGGACATGGCGATTGAATTCCCGGAGCCTTCGGATTAACGTGTCCAGGCACACGCAGTGGAAAATGTTCTTATGATCAACCGTTCTGCCTTCCTTGGTAACCTGTTTGCGAGTGTCGCGCTGCTGGCCGGCGCGCTGGCGGCCCGGGCGCAGGTGACGATCACCAGCGCGGACATGTTCAACCAGGTGGGCCAGTATTACCGGGCCTACGCCAATAACAGCACGAATACGGTGACGGTCACGACGCTGCTGGGCAGCACCGGCGGGCCCCAGGCGTGGGATTTCAGCACCACCGACCCGAGCAGCGGGCTGCTGGACATGATTTACCGTTTCGACTATCTGGCCGCGACGAACACTCCCAATGGGGCAGATTTCGTCGCCGCCGGCGCCCAGCTTGCCGAACAGAAGACGGACGAGGCGGGTGTGGTCGCCACCTCCTGGCTCTATTTCACCCAGGATCCGACCAAGGGCCGGCTCGACTACGGCTTTTACGATCCTACGTTCAGCCCGTCCCAACCCGAGTCGCTCTTCACAAGTGTGTTGCAGGATTTTCCGGCCGCGATCCATTACGGCGACACCTGGCAGGGAACGACCGTGTTCAACTCGATCTACACGGACCAGACTTTCGGTCTCGGTGATTTCCCGGAGCAGATTACTTACACGTCCACCGACAAGGTGGATGCCTATGGCATCGTCACCCTGCCCAACCTTGGTTTCCTGGATTGTCTGCGGGTTCACGAAATGGTGGAATACGACATCGCCATTGATTTGGGATTGGGCGATGGCTACCAGAACGCCGGCACGCAGTATGTGCTCAACTATTACTGGCTGGCACCCGGGCACGGCATTGCTGCGCAGGTGACCTCCACGTCGCCCACCGACGGGTCACAGCCGGCCGACAACCTGCCCGGAGGCGCTGCGGCCGTGCTGCGAATGTTCCAGACCAACCACTCCAGCACCAACGCCCCGCCGCCGCCGACCGGCATTCAGGGTTTCAAAATCACGCTGGGCAAGACCGGCGCGTTGCTCCAATGGACGACCCTGTCTTCCGTCAGTTCCTATCGCGTGGATTACACGACCAATCTGTCCAGCCCGATGAACTGGCTGCCAATCCAGACCAACACGGCCAATTTTTTCATTGATACCGCGCCCGCCGGAACCAACGTCCCTGTCCGTTATTACCGCGTGGTGGGGCTGAATTGAACCCATGTCCCGTCGTCCCCGCCCAGGCGATTCGCGGCGAGGTCCCGGCACCGGGACGGGGCCGGGGGTGCGGGCCGGATTCACGCTGATTGAGCTGCTGGTTGTCATCGCGATCATTGCGATCCTGGCAGGGCTGCTGCTGCCGGCGTTGTCGCGAGCCAAGGAAGCGGGGCGCACCGCCCGCTGCCAGAGCAATCTTCACCAGCTCGGGCTGGCGCTGACGATGTACGTGGATGAAAATCACGCCTACCCGATTTTCACCTACGACGAAACCGGCTCGTTGATTCCCTTGGGCTTCTGGTCCGACCGGCTGCTTCCCTACATGCGGAGTGGCTGGACCAATGACGTCTATCGGTGCCCGTCGTACAAGGGCTTGACCCTTCCCGGAAACGACATCGGCGACCCGTTGGGCAGCTACGGGTACAATGCCAACGGCGTCCAGTTCGCCTTCAGTCCGTTCGGCCTGGGCGGGTACCTGACGGTGCCGGACGATTATGACTCGGCCGTGCCCATTACCGAGGCCGGCGTGGTCGCCCCGGCGGACATGATTGCGCTCGGTGACGCCAATCTGATGTGGCTGTTGCCGGGGGTGTTGAACCTGTACTACGGCATCACCGGGCAGAGCAGCTACAGCGGCTTTGCGCGACTGGACATCAGCTCGCGCTATCGCTCCGAAGAGTCGGGTTCCGGGGGCGCGGCCGGCATCCTCCAGGCCACGCAACAGCGCCACAGCGGGCGGTTCAACGTCGTCTTCTGCGACGGCCACGTCGAGAGTGTCGTCGAAGCGAAACTTTTCGACAAAGGGGACACCACCCTGCGCCGCTGGAACAACGACAACCAGCCGCATCTCGACAAGCTGACCGGTCCATGATCCCCGGCTGCAGGGAGGTTTGCCGATTTCACTTTGCAGCGGCCCGGAAGGGCCTAGGCTCGCCCCAATGTCGCACGAAGCGGACAATCCGTTGGACGCGCTCTGGGCCGAGTACACGACGGTCTTTCAGGAGTTCGACGACCAGACGCTGGCGCGCTGGATGGCGCAAACCCTGGGCCAGTTGCAGGGGCGGGGTGTGCGGCTCTCTCATCCGCTGGTGGCGGCCTACCGGCTGGCGGGGCGGGTGGCGCATGACCGGCAGGTCTGGCTGAAGAAGCTGGCGAATTACCCGCCGGCCTACGCCGAGGCGCCTTGCTGTCGTGCACCGTTGCTGCCCCTCCTCACGCGCGATGTCGCCGAGTCCGGGCTGGTGTGCCTGCACTGCAACGAAACCGCCGTCCCCTTTGACGAACTCCCGGAGGACCTGCATCCGCTGATCCGCGGATGGGCGGAGGAATATGCCCCGGTCCACGCCATCGCTCATCTGGACGAGCAGGAGCAGAAACGCCACGCGAACTACGATGAAGACTTCGAGACGGCGGCGGCGAAGGCGGAGACGCTGCTGGCCTTCGCCGGGCACCAGATCGTCAACAAGCTCATCGATCTCTACCCGACGGTGATCTGGGAAGACCAAGACGAGTGTCTCGAGGTGCGGCCCGAAGACGTGCAGGTTTGAGCCGGGCGCGGGGGTGGCGGGCAGGCGACGCGGAACAAAAAGGCTGCCCCACCGGAGCGGGACAGCCTCGCTTGGAATCCGGAACGCCGCGCTCAGAGCTTCCAGCCCTGGCGGAAGGGATAGTTCACAAACTTGACGGCTTCGGCGACGTTCGGCGACTTCATATTCGGGCCGTCCCAATCTATCTTCACACCCTTGCCGACGCGCAGGGCCACGCAGCCGAGGAGGATGATCTCGGTGAGATAGGCGGCAATGTCGAACCGCGAGTAAGGCAGCTCGGGCTTGTTCTCCTTGATCGCCATGATCCACTCGGCGTGCTGGCGGAAGTCGCCATCGCCCCTCGCCGGATTGCGCGGGATGCTCTGCGGGATGGCCTTGACGGCGTCGTGGTTGCCGCTGCTCTTGTATTCCGTCTCGCCGTTGAGCACGACGTAGAAATTGGCGCCGTAATCGTCCGGCGAGAAGACCTTGCCCTTGTCGCCGATCAGCAAGGCGCCTGAGCCCGGCAGCTTGCTGGTCATTTCGGTGATTTCCTTGGTGACCTCCTTGCCGGGCCGGAAGCTCTTCGGGTCGTCGGGACTGCCGTCGTACCACCAAAACTTGGTGGCCGGCTGGTCTTCGCGCTTCGGAAACTCGAAGCGGATTTTCGAGGAGAGCGGATAAGTCTCCTTGTTCATCCCGCTGTGGTCCTCGACCTCGACCACGGTCGGGTAACCGAGCTTGGCCGCGCGGAACGGCATGTTCGTGGTGTGGCAGGCCATGTCCCCGAGTGCGCCGGTGCCGAAATCTAGCCAGCCGCGCCATTTGAAGTCGTGATAGACGCCATTCTTGTACGGCCGGAACGGAGCCGGACCCAGCCAGAGGTCCCAATCCAGATAATCCGGCACCGGGTCCTCGCCCGCCGGCCGGTCAATCCCCTGCGGCCAGATCGGGCGGTTGCTCCAAACGTGAATTTCCTGAATTTTGCCGATCAGGCCGGAATGAACGACTTCCACCGCGCGGCGCAGCCCGTCCTCGGCGCTGCCCTGGTTGCCCATCTGGGTGATGACCTTCTGCTTGCGGGCGAGGTCGCGCAGGTAGCGCGCTTCATAGACGGAGTGGACCAGCGGCTTCTGCACGTAGGCGTGCTTGCCCATCTTGATGGCCATCGAGGCGGCCAGCGCATGGACATGGTCGGGCGTCGAAACGGTCACCGCGTCAATGGAACTGCCCATCTCCTCGAGCATCTTCCGGTAATCCTTGTATTGCTTCGCCTTGGAATATCTCTGCCCGCGCTTCTTGAGCGTGTTGCCGTCCACGTCGGTCAGGGCCACAATGTCGGCCCCGGCGTTGGCTGTGTGGTCCGTGTCGCTGGAGCCCTTGCCGCCGGCGCCGATGACGCCCACGGCGATGCGCTCATTGGCGCCGAGCACGCGGCCGATATACGGGGAGGACAACGCGGCGGCGCCGGCCACCATGGCCGACGAGCGCAGGAAGCTGCGACGGGTAAAAGAGGTTGTTGCGAGATTCAAATTCATGTCTTGCGGTGCTTTCATGGGCGTCTTCCTACGCCCTCGGGACACGTCGGACAAGGTTTTTTTCAAGACAAAGCCGGCATACAAGCCGGCAGACAAGGGTTGACACGCGTGAAGACAGGCGGAGAGTTTTCCCATCGGCGGTTGCCGTGATCGGCTTATGTGGAAAACTATGTTCTTCCTCGGATGCGGGTGGTGCCTGCCACCGGCGCTGGCGGCGAACGCAACCAATGCGCCGTCCGCAGCCCCGGCGGTGCCGGCAGTTCTCAACCCGTCCCAGCCGAATTCACCGGCGCTGATTGCTCCGGCGCTCCAGGCACCCGCGAAGGCGACCGCGCCGAAGGTTGAGGTCGGCGGTGCCGTGCCGGACGTGACCCGCAGCCGCCAACCCCTGCAGATGGTCAGCCCACTGGCGCCCCGCGAGTGCGGCGACGGCTCCCGGAACGTGGTGCGCAACTGGCAGACCGGCCGGGCCGAGGGGGTCGCCCTTTTCTCCTTTTCGTTCCCGTCCAAAGCGGCCAAGACGCCCAAGAAGCCGAAGGCCAAGCCGGCGGCGAACCCGGCACCGCCGAAGCCATAAGCAGCCGTCGCGCCCCGCCAGCGGGGAACCGCTCGCGCCGACCCTCCCAGCATAACGTTCGCCCCCGGCCTGCGACCGGACTGGCGGCTGTCACGCAATTGTAACAATTGCGTCATGCAAACGACATCCGCCGAGGCCAGCCTTGCCCCAACGAAACGACAGCGCCGCGCGGCCGAACAACGGCGGGCAGACCCGGCCGACGACATCAAGCCATGAAAACCAACGCATCGAAGCGACCCACCCCGGCCGGTGGCCTGGGTTCAAGAGGACTGGGCGGCGGTGCGAATCATCGCCAGCCGGGCGTGTCGTGGGAATTCCAACCCTTCGGTAACCCTACCGACACTCAACCGTGAAACTCGCAGAATCCAATTATCTTATGAGAAACGTAATCAAGTTCGCCCTCGTGGCCGGCACCGTGCTGGCCTCCTCCGCCGCCCTGGCGGGGAACATTACTGTCAAGGGCTCCGACACCCTGGTCATCCTCGCGCAAAAGTGGGCGGAGACCTACATGAAGAGCCATGCGGACGTGAAGATCCAGGTGACGGGCGGCGGTTCGGGCGTTGGGTTTGCCGCCCTCCAGAACAAGACGACCGACCTGGCGGACGCGTCCCGGCCGATCAAGCCCAAGGAAATCGAGGCCTGCATCCGGGCGTTCGGCAAACGGCCCACGGAGTACAAGGTGGCGATGGACGGCCTTTCGATCTTCGTCAATGAAGACAATCCGCTGACCGAACTCAGCCTGGAGGATTTGGCGGGCATCTTCGGCGGCCAGATCAAGAACTGGAAGGAGGTGGGTGGCAGCGACTCGCCGATTGTGGCTTACAGCCGCGAGAACAGCTCTGGCACGTATGAGTTCTTCAAGGAACATGTCCTCAAGGGCAAGGATTTCTCCGCCGGCGCCCAGACGCTACAGGGCACGGCGCAGGTCATCCAGGCCGTCGCCGGCGAGAAACGCGGCATCGGTTACGGGGGCGCCGCTTACGCCAAAGGCGTCCGCATCCTCAAAGTCAGCAAGGACAAAGGTGGCCCGGCCATCGAGCCGAACGAAGAGAACGTGTTGAGCAACACCTACCCCATCTCCCGGTTCCTGTTCGTCTATATCAACCCAGCGCTCGACAAGGGCGAAATCGCCGCCTACCTGAACTGGATCCGCAGCGATGACGGGCAGAAAATCGTCAAGGACGTGGGTTACTATCCGTTGCCGCCGCAATACCGGCAGAAGTGACGAGCCGCTTTTGATCGCCAGTTCCTCCTCGATCAAAACCGGGGCGGGTGCAGCGGGCCCAGGTTGAGGGTTGCCGGACTGTATCCGCCCCGAATAGTTTAAACGCCATGGCCGGGGGCCAAAAAGCATCAAGACGAAGCATCGGCTGGATGGGGCTGCATCGCGGCCACCACGCGCGGCCGTTGGAGTGGGTCGCCGAGAAATGCATCCTCGGCGTCTCGCTCACGGCCATCCTGATGGTCTTCCTCATCTTCCTGTTCGTCACGCGCGAGGCCCTGCCCATTTTCTTTGGCCGGATGAACAGCGCCGCCGCCCTGACCGCCATCCCGGTCGAGCAGATGGACCGCCTCAAGCCGGAGGAACTGCGCCTGTATCTCGGGCTCTCGCCCCGGGAGTTCGCGGCGATGGACCGTGACACGCGCAAGTCCCTTATGGAAGTGAAGGCCGAGGCGGCGGCCAACGTCTCCAACGACAAGGACGTGCAGATCAACACCATCTCCTGGCGTTACCTGCTCTTCCCTTACCAATGGAGTGGTTACGACCGCCCCGTTTACATCTGGCAGCCCGTTTCGGATATTCATAAATTCAACATCATCCCGCTGCTCATTGGCAGCCTGAAGGTCACCCTGGTCGCCCTGCTGTTCTCCGTCCCGTTCGGCCTGGCGGCCGCCATCTATGTGTCGCAACTCGCGCCGCCCCGGCTGAAGGAATGGATCAAACCCACCATTGAAATGCTCGCCGGCATCCCGTCCGTGGTCCTGGGATTCTTTGCCCTGATCGTGATGGCGAGCTTCTTTCAAAGCGTGCTCCACTTTGGTTCGCGGCTCAACACGCTGGTGGCCGGCATGGCGCTCGGCCTGGCCGCCCTCCCGGTCATCTTCTCCATCGCCGAGGACGCCCTGACGAGTGTGCCCTACGCTTACACCCAGGCCGCGCTCGCGCTGGGATCGTCCCGCTGGCAGGCCGCCTGGCAAATCGTCCTGCCGGCCGCCGTGCCCGGCGTGTTCGCTGCCGTCGTCCTCGGCTTCGGCCGCGCGATCGGCGAGACCATGATCGTCCTCATGGCCAGCGGCAACGCCAGCCTGATGGGCTGGAGCCTGTTTGACTCGACCCGCACGATCACGGCCACGATTGCTGCCGAACTCTCCGAAACCGTGTTTGGCGGCCAGCATTACCGGCTCCTGTTCATGCTCGGGGCGCTCCTGTTCGCCGTGACCTTCCTGGCCAACCTCGTCGCCGACCTCGTGATTCATCGCCTGAAAAACCGGCTGGAGGGCAACCGATGAACGCTGCGCCGCGCCTCGCTTCCCCGCCACCGCCGCGCCATTTTCGGGCGCAGGCGTTCGATTTTCCCTCGTTCTTTTTTACCGGTCTCACCGGCCTCGCCACTTTCCTGATCCTCGCCATCCTCGGCGTCATCCTCGGCAATGTCATCCTCAACGGCTGGCCGGCGATCTCCTGGCGCTTTGTCACTGGCGGCACCCACTCGGACATGTTCGACGTGAACAAGGCCGGGATCATGCCCATGATCGTCGGCACCAGCGCCCGCGTGATCCTGATGACCCTCTTCGTCATCCCCGTCGGCGTGATCACCGCGATCTACCTCACCGAATATGCCCGCACCTCCTCGCCCTTGACCCGCATTATTCGCGGCGCGGTGAACAACCTCGCCGGCGTCCCTTCGATCGTGTTCGGCCTGTTTGGGCTCGGCTTTTTCATCAGCTTCGTGGGCGGGAACCTCGATGCGCTGTTCCGTCCCGCCAACGCCGAGCCGCTCTGGGGCAAGCCTGCGATATTATGGGCCTCGATGACCCTCGCTGTGATGACACTGCCGGTGGTGATCGTCGCCACCGAGGAAGCGTTGCGGGCCATTCCCCCGGGGTTGCGCGAAGCCAGCCTCGCCCTGGGTGCGACGAAACTGCAGACCATCGTCCGCATCGTCGTGCCCAACGCCCTGCCGGGCATCATGACCGGCGGCATCCTGGCGGTGAGCCGCGCCGCCGGCGAGGTGGCGCCCCTGCTGTTCACCGGCGCAGCCTATTTCATGGCCGACCTGCCCAAGGCGCTGACCGACCAGTTCATGGACCTGGGCTACCACGTCTTTGTCCTTTCCACGCAATCGCCCGACATCGAGAAGACCCGCCCGATCCTCTACGGCACGGTGCTGGTGCTGTTGGTGCTGACGTTTTCCCTGAACCTGGTGGCCATCCTGGTGCGCGCCCGGCTGCGCCGCCAGATGCGCGCCGCCCGCTGATGGCGTTTATGACCGACATCCTTCCATCGCGGATCAATGTCACCGCCGGCCTGCGGGAGGGCGCCGCGCCGGACGCCAGTGCGCCCCCGTTGATCGAGATCCGCAGCCTGAGCCTGTTTTACGGTGCGGCGCAGGCGTTGAAAAACATTGCGCTCACCATCCCCGAACGCCTCGTCACGGCGTTCATCGGTCCTTCGGGCTGTGGCAAGTCCACCCTGCTGCGCTGCCTCAACCGGATGAACGACCTGATTGACAATGTCCGCATCGAAGGCCGGACCCTGATCGGCGGCCACGACATCTACGGGCCGGAGGTGGACGTCATCGAACTGCGCAAGCGCGTGGGGATGGTGTTCCAGAAATCCAATCCCTTTCCCAAGAGCATCTACGAGAACATCGCCTATGGCCTGCGCCTCCACGGCACGAACGACCGCCGGCAACTGGACGAGGTCGTCGAACAGAGCCTGCACGGCGCCGCCCTGTGGGACGAGGTGAAGGACCGCCTGCACAGCAGCGCGCTGGGCCTCTCCGGCGGCCAGCAACAGCGCCTGTGCATCGCCCGCGCCATCGCCATCCGCCCGGAAATCATCCTCATGGACGAACCCGCCTCGGCGCTCGACCCGATCGCGACCGCCAAGATCGAGGACCTGATTCAGGAGTTGAAGAAGGAGTTCACGATCGTCATCGTCACCCATAACATGCAGCAGGCGGCGCGCATCTCGGATTACACCGCGTTCTTCTATATCGGTGAACTGATCGAATACGGCCCCACCAACCGCATCTTCACCAACCCGGCCAACAAACAAACCGAGGACTACGTGACCGGCCGCTTCGGCTGATTTGCTTTTTCCCCGTCCACACCTTACCGCTTGACCCGCCATGACCCACGTCTTCGAACACGAAATGAACGAGCTCAAGGAGAAGCTCCTCACCATGGCCAGCCAGGCCGAGTCCGCCACCTCCCGCGCCGTTCAGGCGCTGGTCGAGCGCGACGACGACCTCGCCCGGCGCGTGCAGGAGGATGACGCGGTGCTCGACCGCTTCGAGCTTGAGGTGGACGAAACCAGCATCGGGCTGCTGGCCAAGGCGCCGCTCGCCTCCGACCTCCGGCTGATCACCGTGGCGATGAAGATCTCCCAAAACCTCGAACGCGTTGGCGACGAAGCCACGAAGATCGCGCGCCGTTCGATTGACCTCAGCCAGGAGCCGCAGCTCAAGCCCTACGTGGACATCCCGCGCATGGCCGCCATGGCGCTGGGCATGTTGAAGGAGGCGCTCGACGCCTTTGTGAATCGCAATCCGGAAAAGGCCCGGGCCATCATCCCGCGGGACAAGGAGGTGGACAGCGTCAACAAGCAGCTCCACCGCGAGCTGGCGAGTTTTATGGTGGAGAACCCCGCCACCATCACCCGTTCCCTGCACCTGATGGTGATCTCCAAAAGCCTCGAACGCATTGCCGACCACGCCAAGAACATTGCCGAGCAGGTCGTCTATCTCTACGAAGCCCGTGACATCCGCCACACCGGCAAGGGCGCACTAACCAATTTGCCGACGGCGTGACGGACGGGAGGAAGCAGCGGCTGACACCGCGAGCAGGCCGCCGCCGTCTAAGGAGTGTTGCCTCGTGGCGTGGCTTCCATTCGGAACGTCAACTGGACATTCGCCAGCAGTTCGCGAACGCGCTCGAACGTCTCCCATTTCGCCAGGTCCTCCGCGCCGAGTTGCGTGATGAAATCGCGCAACGCAGGGTGGTCGAAAAACGGGCTGAGCGTGAGCGGCCGGTAGCCGTTTGCCTCCGCGCGCAGCCGCGCCTGCGCCGGCACCGTGACTTCACCCGCGCCGCCGGAAATGGCGTGCCTGCCACCGGCGCGGGGCAGCGTCGCCCGGAAGACCACTTCCGTTACCGAGCCCGAAAGCGGCTGGCCGGTCCGCGCGTCCACCAGCGAAACGTGAATCCGCGCCGCCACCGGTTTCGGTGGCTGGTGCGGTCGGGCATCGAAGAAAAACGCGCCACTGATCGCCCGCTGACGTTGCGCGTCGCCGCCAAACAGACGGACGCAATACCACGCGGAGTTCGTGTCGGCCACGCGGAACGCCGTTTTCAGAGCCGGAATCGGCGGCGAAAACAGCTTGGTCTGAATCGGTTGGCCATTTCGCAGAACTTCCATCCGGGTCAAACCCGCGCCGTCCGTGCCCGCCGGCCAGCCTTCGATTTCGAGCTCGCGAGCCCGACCATCCGCCGCGAACACTGATCCGGGCGGCTGGCCGGCGACCGTGGCCAGTAGCAGCGGTCCGGTGGTGGCAAAGGTGCGGCCCTGCGCCGTCGCGCGGGTCACCGCCGGCCACGAAAAGTTCCGGCCGAGGAATGTGTACGTCCGCGCCACGCCGGGCGTTGCGCCGCCCGGCCGGTCGAAGCAGGCGTCCGACGACGCCGTCGCCGCCACGCGGTAGCCGTGGTTCAGCAGCAGGCGCCAAACCTCGAACGCCACGCCGTCGGCCTGGAGCTCGCCGGAGCCCGTGATCACATCCATGCCGTCGAACGTGGGACCGATCAGCGTGTCGAGCGGCAGCTCGACGGCCAGGTTGGAGATGCGCATGGCGTCACGCTTCGGATAGCCGCCTTGGCCGCCCCACGACCCGGTCCACCAGCGGGCCGGATGCGTATAAAAAACCGCGCCTCCCTGGTCATGAATGAGCCGGTGCGACTCGAAGTTCGCAAAGCTCGGCTTGTCCGACTCATAATCGTGGGCGCTCGCCGCGAGCAACAATTCGATGATATTTTCTCCGCCCGGGAGGCGTCCGCGTGTCCCCAGCATCCAGCAATGGCCGAGGCAGCGACCGGCGTCGCCGCGGTAGTAATTCTTCGGCGCCTCCAGGTTCCAGGTGAGCGCGCAGTCGGGTCGTGACCGGGCGGTGAGTTCGGCTGCGAGTTTTTCCGGCGTGGGATTCGGCAGCGTCCAGGCTTGGGCCAGCGACAGGCATTGCAGATTCTCGGCTTGCGCGGCGAGCGCCACTGCGTCGAAACCCACCGGAATCGTGTTTTCGCCGTGGATCATGTGGACGTGGCTGTCGCCTGCGAACCAGCCGCGCGTCCGCAGGTCCACGATCCGTTCCAGGCGGAACTCCGCCCCGACCTCGCCGCCCGCCGGGATTTCCAGAACCCGATCGAGGGCGCGGGTTTCGAAACCGCGCCAAATCCGGACACGCGTTCTTCCCGCCGGCAGACGGCGGACGAACTGCCCATCGCACCGGAATCCGAGCTGGAACGATTCGTCGGCGGTCACTGTGTGGCCCGTGGCATCCACGATGGCGACATTGCACGGCACCGGTTTCCCGGAGGAGGCGTCCACGATCGTTCCGCGCAACGTGCCAAGGCGGTCGTTGTCCATAGTGTCGGCGCCGGCGACGATCATGAGCCGGGCCAGGCACAATCCGAAGGCGACGGCGAGCTTGATTCCGTAGAACGGCGTTTTCATGGGTTCGCGACTTTCTAGCGGATGCTACCCGCCTGCCGGGGAAACGGCACGACCTTGTTTCGGGCGGAAGCCAAGCCAGCCCGACGTCCAGCCGTGAGACCACGCCAAGAACAGCGCTGAGAAGGATGTCTATCTCTACGAGACCCACGACCTCCACCACACCGGCAAGGGGGTTGCAGCCAATCCGCCAGCGGCGTGGTGAAGCGAAAGGTCTGCCGAGACCCTCCAGATCCTTATCCCCAAGCGGGACCGCTCATTGTGTCACCGGCGTCGGCACTTCGGCGGTCACGGTCGTGGTTTCGCCCGGACGAATCTCCACTTCCTGGAGTGGCTTGAGGTTCCACCAAGTTTGTTCCCCTGTTTTGGTCTCGACCACGCGGACCAGCTTGTGCTTGCCGGGAGGCACCTGCGGAAACAGGAAGTGGCCGCTGTCATTCGCCTTGACGCGGAAGGTCTGAAAATCCAGGAGGACCGTGGTGATGTCACCTTGCTCGTATTGGAGCGACAGCTCGCATCCGGCCGCCGGCTGGCCCTTCACCAAAACCGTGCCTTCCAACCGGCCCCAAGGTTGCAGGCGCAGGACCGGTTCCGCCGTCAGCGCGGCAACCGTCGCTTCGACATAACCGTCCGGGTGCGCCGCAATCACCCGTTTGATCGTCTCATCGGGTGGCAGAAGGAAATGGCCGCTGGCGTCTGTCCTCAGCACGGAGCCACTAGCGTGTTGATGGGAGAAGCCGCCGGGAACAAGTATCAATCGCGAGCCTGGGGAGACGAGGTCGATGTCCGCATTGGCCGCGGGCCGGCCATCCGGCAGTAACACCGTGACGGTGGTCGCGGACGCTGCCCGCAAGCGGACATCGAATTGCGCCTCGCCCTCATCCGCCAGCACCACGCGCGTGATGAACGGTGCGTAACCTTCCGCTTCAACTTTGAAAACGAAGGTCGGATCCTTGATCCCCGACACAACCGGCTCTTCGAAGACATGACGGAACTTGCCGCCCTCGAAGCTGAGCCAGAAACGATCGATTCGGCTCCAAGTCGCATTCGTCGTGCCGGTCATTCGATCCCGCGCGGGCCAACCGGTGATGATGCGGAAGCGGGGAACCGGCTGGCCGGTCGCCGCGTCACGGACCGTGCCGGAAATCGTCAGGGCCGGCGAGAGGATGATCTCGTGCTGCTGCCCGTCCGGCCGCACGGTCACATCATCCGACCGCATGTAGCCAGCGGCGTAGGCGTTGAAGGCCAACTCCCGATCAGGGGCGCCGTCCCATTGGACTCGGCCATCAGCCCCCGTATTGCGTGTGAATTCGATCTGCGCTGTGGGCACCAAGCCGGTGGGGCCGGAGATCGCCGTGTTCAGCGAAACGGTGGCATTGGGCACGGGAGTTCCCCGTTTATCCACGACGATCAGCCTGGCCAGCTTGCCGCGCTGGAGCGTCAGCCGGAATGAACCCGTGTTGGTTCCGATTTCTACCTCCTGCATCGTAGGCGCGAAGCCTTGAGCCTCCGCATTGAGCGGGCCTTTGCCCGGTTTGCAACCAGCCACGGAGAAAGTGCCGTTAGCCAGGCTCTTGGTTTTCCGCGAGTTCACTTCGCCCATGAAACCCACCAGCACCGTCGCGTTTGGCACGGGGTTCCCGTCCGGGTCCACAACGACACCTTGGATGGTGACGGCCCGGCCGAGATGGAAAACGTAACTGCGCGCCAGGAGCTGTGTTTCGACTTCAAGATTGCCAGCCACATTGACATCCATGCGGACGTGTTCCGGATGCGAAGCGGCTCCGGTGATCGTGCGGATAACTTCCTTGGCAATCCGGTCTATGTGCCAAGTGCCGTCCGCACCCGTGGTCGTCGTGATCCAAAACGGCCAGGAGAAATTGTCGCTTTGAGGACGTGTTTCCTGGGCGGGATCGGTTTGGTTGCCGAAACCGATCTGCGCGCCAGCAACGGGCTGGTCATCGGCATCCACGACTTTGCCGCCGATGGGCACGGCGCGCGCCAGACGCAGCGTATATTCGGCCGGAATTGTCTCGCCGCGATCCGGTCGCCATGCCAGCCGGGTCTCGGCAAAGCCGTCCACCTGACTCACAAGAATCAATTGTGTCGCCGTGTCGCGCGGCACCGGAACGTTGCAAATGCCAAAGCGAGTAGATTGTAACTGCTTGTGGCCGTCGTCTGGCCCACCCCAAAGCCAGTAATCCATCCCCACATTCGGGATGGGAGTGCCATTATCGGCCGCCACAAAATGAAGGACCAGCTTGTTGCTCGACGCCACGGTTTCAGCCGGCAGCGGCTTGGCCGATTCAGCGGACGCGGCAGGTGCGGCGCTTGCCGGTGCTGGTGAAACCGAATCAGTTGTCGCCGTCGCAGCCCGGCCGTGATGATTCAACCAGGCAGGCATAAGAAGGCCGATCGCGACCACGCCCACCGCACCCACGCCGATCAACTTCGCTTTTGTGAGGGTCAGGAAGTTCGCAAGACTCGCGCCCAGGCCGCCACCGGCGGCTAGGGTGGCATGTGCGACCTGCAACGCCAACCCCACGGGCGCGGCACCGACGGCCTGTCCGCTCAGTGCCGCGGCCAGCGCCGCCGCGGTCGAGGTCACGCCGCGTTTCGCGAGTGCGGTACGGAGCTTGTCCAGCGCGCGGTCCACCCGCAGGCGGGCGGCGTCCTCGCTCAGGCCGAGCCGGGCGCCGACCTCCGCCAGCGGCCGGTGCTCGAACAGGCGCAGCAGCACGGCCTCGCGGTCCGTAGCGTTGAGTTCATGCATCACATCGTCCAGCACCGGACGCAACTCCGACCAGGCGGGCTCGGGATCCGGGGATTCGTGGATTTGATTCATCGCGCAGGCGGTTTGTTCCCGAACCCGGCGGCGCAACTCGGCCCGGCGCGCCTTGGCGGCCAAGTAGTGCGTGCTGGTGTAGAGCCAGCCGGTCAGGGATGGGTGGCGGGTGAGACGCGTGGCCTTGCGCGCGAGGTCGGTGAAAACCGTCTGCGTCACGTCCTCGGCGGCTGACGTGTCGCCGTTGACCTGGCGCAGCGCGGCCGAATAAACAAGGTCAATGTGCCGCTGGACCAGTTCGGTGAACGCCGGCTCGGAACGGTCGGCCGCATAGCGGCGAAGCAATTCGTTGCTGTCGGTCATCATCTCACTGCCATAACACCCGCCGAACCGCTGGACCGTACAAGCGTTCGACCGCATAGCCGACGGCGCGTCGGCCACGTGCGCAGTTCCGCGACCCACGCCAGTGTGAGGGCTATTTGGCGGTGCTGGTCGCGAGCAGGAAACGTCGCAATTCGGCCAGCTTGTCGGTGTTGATCAGGTCCACACCGGCGGCTTGGTGCTCGCGCCACATCGCCGGAACGTCCGGCCCGCCATAGAAACGCACCTTGCGACCCTGTTCGTGCGCCTTGGCCACGATCTCCCGCAACTTGGTTTTCTCCGCTTCCGGCATGTCGCCCGTCCCGTTCCACTTGAAATGACTCCACCAATCCTCGCTGATCCATGGCACCAGGCGCGCGCTGGGGTTCTTTGCCAGGTCCGGCAGGCGACCGTCGAGCGCGGCCAGGCGCACCGGCTCGGCGGCCAGTTGTTCGCGCGGCGAGTTGCCGGTGAGGATCGCCGTCACGGCCTTGCGCTCCACGGTGTCGCCGCGAAACTCGGTCAGCAGGTCCGCATAACTTTTCAGCACGTCGTGCAGGACCTCCCAAGTTGGCCCGGCGGCGGTCTTGAAATCAATCAGCAGGAAAAACTCGGGCGCGTCGCGGAACACGCGGCCGCCGTTGGCCCGCGCGCGGGTCCGCAAGGGATCGAGGTAAAGCGACTGCAGCGTGCGCTCCAGCTTCACGTCGCGACGGTCGTGCGCGACGAGGAGTTTGCCGTCCACGAGGTAAATGTCCGCCTCGACACTGGTGAACCCCTGGTCGAGGGCGTCGAACAGCGGCCGGGGGTGCTCGTAGTCATTGTGCGCATGGACATTGGTCAGCGCCGTGACAACCGGTTCAGCCGCGCGCAACGCCAGAGCGGACGCCAGCGCGAGCAGCAGACGGAAGGCGATGTTCATGGCGGCGAATCTGCAACGGTCCGCGACGGATGTCCAATGACGAAATCGTGCCGAACGATGGGGAATGCTGGCTCGGCTGCCGGGCAGCAGAGCGTTGACGATGGTGGCCGGTGGACCGCCGGGCCACCGGTTGTCGCCGCCCGGCGGTGAGCGACCCACCACCGGTCACGTTGGGCGCGATCCCCTTTTCGATTCAGTTTTCGGGCCTACGACCGGTGGCCGCGCTTCGGCCGAAACGGCATCAATCCGAACGTAAACGCCAACCAGATCGGCACGGCGAAGGTCACGATGGCCGCCAGCCGTTCCCACGTCCATGGCAGGTAACCCGACTGGATCGGGAACATGGCGATCATGAAATAGGCGCTGAAACGCGTGTGGCCGAGGAAGGCACAATGCCGCGGGAACTTCCGTCGCAGGCCCGCCACGAGGGTCACCAACCCCACCACGATCACCAGCATCGTGACGAGGATGTTCACGGCAAACAAACCCGGCCCCAAGGCACGCGTCGTGCCGGCGCCAGCAGGGTCGTGCAGGTATTGCCAGGTCCAGTGCGCCCCGGCCCAGAGGAAGCCGAAGCCGGTCTGCGTGGCCGTGCTGTAGGAGGCGCGCGGCGAAGTGAGTTCGTTGACGATCCAGCCGAAGTAAAGCGGCACCACGCCCCACACCATGGCCTCGCGCTGAAACGGCGCACGGATCAACTCAAGGAAAACGCTCCAGTGTTGCTCAAGCACGGCGGACTCTGTCCCGGTTTCCCGACGCCGGCAATTCAGGACGCGCCACGGTCCTGCGCCGCCCAGCCCTGCCGCATCAGCCCCAGCAGATGGGCGAGGGCCTGATCATAGGTGCGGTCCTTTTCGACGGCGAGCTGTCGCGCCCGCCGGTCAAGTTGCGCCGCCATCGCCGCCGATTTCTCCGCCGGACAGCCCAGCGACACCAAGCAGCGCGCCAAGTCATCGAGGGACGGTGTCCCGGCGGGCATGGACGGCAAGTCAGGCGGCCGGCTCCGCCGGGACGATCTTCACGCTGTTGACGCCGGCGCGCACCGTCGGCTTGCTGCGCTCGCCGCCGCCACCGGCGGCCACCGGCGTGTTGCCGAGTTTTTCGAGCACGTCGTCACCGCGGACCAGTTCACCAAAGGCGGTGTATTGACCGTCAAGAGACCGCGCGTCGGCCAGGCAGATGAAGAACTGGCTGCCGGCGGAATCGGGATCCCGCGAGCGCGCCATCGAAATCACGCCGCGGACGTGCGGCCGCGCATTGAACTCGGCCTTGATTTGGTACCCCGGACCGCCGGTGCCCCAGCGATTCTCGGCGCGGGCGTCCTTCGTCAACGGATCGCCGCCCTGGATCATGAAGCCGCTCATGATCCGGTGAAAAGCGGTGCCGTCGTAGAAGCCCTCCCGGGCCAGTTTCTTGAAATTCTCGACCGTCTTCGGCGCCACGTCGGACCAGAAGGCGATGACCAGGTCGCCGGCGGTGGTGCTGATGACGGCGACTTCGTTGGGGGTGAAACTCATGGGTGGGATGCGTTTTGCGAAGGCAGGTTACTTGATGGAATCGGCCGGAACGATCTTGACGCTCTCCAGGCCGACGCGCTTGAGCGGCTTGCTGTTTTCGCCCGACGGGCTCGGACCAACGGGGGTGTCGCCCAACTTGAGGAGCACGTCCTCACCTTTGATCAGTTTGCCGAACGCCGTGTATTTGCCATCCAGGAACGAGGCCTCACCCAGGCAGATGAAGAACTGGCTGCCGGCCGAATCCGGATCCCGCGAGCGGGCCATCGAGATCACACCTCGCACATGGTGGCGATCACTGAACTCCGCCTTGATCTTGTAGCCGGGATCGCCGGTGCCGAACCTCGCCTCGTTCTTCTCATCCTTGGTTAGCTGGTCGCCGCCCTGGATCATGAAACCCTTCACGATGCGATGAAACGCCGTGCCGTCGTAAAAGCCCGATTGGGCGAGTTTCTTGAAATTGGCGACCGTCTTGGGCGCAACGTCCGCCCAGAACTCGATCACCAGCTCGCCTTCCGCGGTCTTGAGCACGGCGACTTCCTTGGCCGCGGGTTTGGTGTCCTTGGCTTCTTCCTTTTTGTCGGCTTGCGCCTGTGCGGCCGTCAGTCCGAAGGCCAGCGCGAGCAGGCTTCCCCAAAGCAATTTCTTCATGGCCGAGACAAGTGCCACACTGCCGGGGCGCTGTCACGCGCGGAATTTCGCGCCACCTTTTGGCCGCGCGAACCTCGGCTCGCGCCGGGCCATCGTCGCCTCTCCCATCGGGACGACGCCCCGCGCGGCAGAAAGACCTCGCGGGCTTGGCCGGGCGGCTCACCCAGCGCCAACGTCGTGCCGGGCATCCGCAAAGCCACCGGGACCGGACAATACCCCGCCCAACCTCCGCCCTCGCCCCGGAGGAGACGAAAATGAAACGAAACAGGCTTGACATTTCTTTCCCACAATTTGCTAGCTCAACGATGTCCATTTGAACATGAGGGAGTTGTGAAGCGTCCACAAGAAGTCCTGCGTAAAATGGGAATGAGTAATGGCTCGGTCGGCGGGTTGTTTTGTCGTTGGTCGGCCCTGTCCATTGCCGGGATGGATGGGCCTCCGCCCGAAGAACATCATGTGCCAGCATCAAGACACGTTTCGCGTGAACGAGGCTTCGCTCCCCCGATTCTGTAAGGCGCGCCACTGCAGTGGCTGCGTGGCTGGGCCGGTTCCAGATCTCGCCGTTGGCGCTGCTGCCATCGGGCCGGCGCTTCAGCCTGCAGGCGGTGCTCGGCCGCCGGACGAGCCAAGGTCCTTCGGCGTGGCGACGGTGTTTGGCAACCCCGGCATGCCCACGGTCCTGAATCGACTTTTTCACCGCTCGGATGAATTCCACTCCTGCGGCGGCTACGCCACAGCGGCAGCCGCGCTCCGAGCCATTCCTGACCTTGAGGTTGACGTGCTCCTGACGGAACTGCGGCTGCCGGACGGGTGTGGCATTCATATCGCACGCCACATCCTGGCGTGCCGACCGGGAGTGCATGTGGTCGTCGCTGGTTCCCGGCGGGATCTGTTTCTTGTTCCACACGCCTCCGCTGCCGGGATCACGGGCTGGTTGACGAAACCCTTTTCATTCAGTCAATGTCTGGCGACGCTTCGTCTTGTTGCCTGGCAACCCACGAAGCCACTTCCGCAACCTCCCGCGCCGTCCTTGAATTCCTTGGTCCGCCCTCCGGCCACTGAGGTGTGGAACGCTGCGCTGAACGAGCGGGAAGAATTGGTACTCGCCGCGCTGGCCCGGGGACTGCTCTACAAAGAGGTTGCTGCCCGCCTCGGCTTCAGCGAAGCGGTGGTGAGAAAGGTCACGCACCAGATTTTCGGCAAATTCCATGCCGGCAATCGCACGGAGGCTGTAAACGCGTGGAGGGCAAGTGAGGAGCATTATCAATGCCAATTTGCGCCCCGTGGAGGGTAACTTTTCTTACCATCTTCACGTCCAGAGATTCGTGAGAAAAGGTCAGTGTGAAAATGAGGACTCTATTATCTCCGTTGGCTGCCTTGTTCACCTGGCTGGCCCTTGTAGCGCTTGCGCTCGCCCAGAATTCCCCATCGCTGCTCCCCGCGCCCAGTCCCGACCCGAACGCTGCCGGCACCCTCGTTTGGCAAACCACCCCTCGCGATGGGTTGTCCACCACTTGGGACGCCAGCGAACAGGCCACCAACGCCGCCACCGGGGCCATCGCGACGAGGCACCACCGCTTCGTTGAGGTTGCCTCTGGTCTGAATTACCTCGACCCAGCTACTGGGCAGTTCCAGCCATCGCAAGACCTGATCGAGTTAACCGCTGACGGCGGCGCCGCTGCGGTCCACGGGCCCGCGAAGCTCTATGCTCACCCGAATTTGAACACCGCTGGGGCCATCACCATCGTCACGGTCAGCAACCGCGTGTTCCGAACGCGACCCTTGGGCCTTTTCTTCTATGACGCCCAATCGGGGCACGCCCAATTGATCGCCCCTGTCCAGGATTGCGTCGGTGAGTTCGTACCGCCCAACCAACTGGTCTGGAAGTCGGCCTTTGGCCCCCTCGCGGACCTGCGGCTGACCTATACAAAGTCGGCCATTGAAAGTGACGTCGTGGTCCGGCAGCAGCCCACGCTGCCCGACGGTTGGGACCCGCAAACGACCCGTCTGGAAGTCTGGCATGCGCAGACCGCTTTTCCGCCACCGCGCTTGACGCCGCGGCTCCTGTACGGCGAGACGAACGCCACACTGCGTGGCCAGATGCTCGAGCCGGACTTAACGGATCAGATGCTGGATTTTGGCGACTTGTGGTTTCCCACCGGCGCGGCTTATGGGACGGACGGATCAGACGCTCCCGCCCCGGGCACGGCCCGGACGATCCAGGTCCTGAATGTGGCGGACACCCCCGGATTGATCCCTGTGGCCAAAACGTGGCTGACGGCGCCATCGGGGAGTGTTCTCGTCGAAGCGGTCCGCTGGCCGGACATCCAGCCACAGATCGAGGGCTTGCCCGGAGCTACGCAACCGGTCGCACCGGCGACGTCGCCGGTTCCGTTCGCGCAAGACAATCGCCTCGCCTGCCTGAACCAGTTAGCCGCCCCTCGCTCGGCGTCGCAACCGGGCTTGGCGATCAAGATCGCTCCGGACGGTTACCATCCCGGGGCCTGCGTGCTGGACTACATCACCGTTCCCAGTTCCTATTCCTCGCCCTACAGCTTTGCTGGGTACAGCGGGGCCAATACCTACTACGTCAGTGGCACCACCTACTTCGGCGCCACGGTCACCTTCAATCCCGGCTGCATCATCAAGCTCAACCCCGGCGCCTACTTGCTGATCTACGGCGCCATCGTCTGCAACGGGACCACCGCCAACCCCTCCGTCCTGACGGCCTGGAATGATGATCTCTTTGGGGAGAACCTTCCCAATAGCTTAGGTTGCCCCACCTATGCCGCATCGTCGGGCCTTTGGGACTATTACATCAACGCGAACCTGACCCTGAGCGGCCTGCGCATCCGCTGGGCTCAAACGGGGGTGAGGTTTGATGCCAATGGCTGCGGTCAATATACGCACACACTCGCCAATTCCAGCCTGGAATTCTGCCAGACCGGCATCTATGAAGATAATGGAAACCTGGTGATCAACAACTCCAAGCGTTGTGCGGTCGGAACGCCCGTCAGCAACAATTACACCTGCACCTCCGTTACGGGCAGCCTGACGGACATCGGCAGCGGGGATGCTGATGGCAACGGCCTGGCCGATTCGCTCGATTACCAATACTTTGGCCGTCTGAGCACGCTCCCAGGATATGAGGTCGGCCGGCTCACTGCGCACGTAAGCGGCCACAACGCCAGCACGGACCAGGTCATCTGGTCGGTGCGCGACGATGCCAATACCAATTACGTGTACAACTCAGGTTGCTGGCTTTATGGCGTGCAAGGCCTTACCGCCTTCTCGCCCTGGCACACCCCGTGGTGGAACGGGACTTTCACAGTGGCCAACAATTTATACGGCGGCACCTTGATCACCCCCCGCCACGCCGTCACGGCCGGCCACACGGCTTTCCCTGATGGCCTTCATGTGCGCTTCGCGGGGACTGACAAAACCTATGAGGTCGTCTGCCTGCATAGTGCATTGACAACAGTCATCCCCGACCTGAGCATCATGGTGTTTGATCGGGACCTCCCCACCGGCACCGTTGGATTTGTGCCCGTCGTTCCGACAAGTGTAGCACATAAGCTCACCCCGGCGATGGAAACCTCCTACGACCAGACCTGTCCGTCGGGAACGATTCCATTGGTGAGTTGCAATCAGCAAAAGGAGGCGTACATAAGCGACGCTTGGGATTGGCAGACTGCCGTTAGCGACCGGCACTCTTTGTGGTTCCCGAACTGGGGATCCTGGTGTTATCGGAACGGGCCGATTTGTACGTGCTACCCGACCGATGTAACGGATGGCGACAGTGGCTCGCCAAACTTTCTGTTATTCTACAACCAGCTCGTGCTGGTTGGGCCTTGGGGCACTTGCAATACCGCCACTATGGTCGGAGTAAACACCAACGATGTTAATAACGTGATCACCGCATTGGATACCTGGGTATCCAACACCTACCAGACGAATGCCATGACCGGCTACAAGGTCAGCGTCTTCGATCTCAGCCCCTTCCCTGATCTACGGTAGATGTGTGTCGAATGAGGCCACTGTATGGCAAGACGTGAGAATTGGTTATGACAAATGCGAGTGTCAGTTGAAATCGTTGGGAGGTTTCCCGGCATACCCTGATTAGGTTCCTTTCCTGTTTTGTCATCGCCTTGGGGCCGATCGCCCGGAGCCATGCGCAAGGGATGATCGCCTTCAACAACCTCGCCAACAACGATTCCTACCCGTACGCCCAGAGCGGGCGTTGGTTTGCCTCTGCGATCCGCGCAACGCGCCCTGGCCTTCTGGGTGGGGATTGTTGAACCAGGATCTGAATTTCAGCCTTCAAGCGAATCCCCGTGCCGATGTGAACAGTTTGCAGCCGGTTGGCACGTGGCTCATCAGCAATGGTTCGGCCAAAGGGATAGCGGGGGGCGGGGGCCATTTTGCCAACCCCATTGGCAGCGTCTATGCCATTACCGGCGTCGCGCCAGGCTCCGCGGCCTTCATTGTCATCAAGGCATGGACAGGCAATTATGACAGCATCGCGTCCGCCGTCGCTGCCGGCCAGTTTGTGGGTGGCGTTGGCTTCTGGAACCCGACCGGCGGTGGCGGAACTGCGGCATCGAGCCTGGTTGCCACGCCTGCAGTTAACATGCCTGGCATTCCGGAACCATCGCCGTTGGCTTTGCTCGCGGGGGGAGCCGTGGCCGTGCTGGCTTGAAGCTGGAGAAGGGTTTAACCGCCAGCACTGCCGCTTGACCAAGCGTCCCACGATTCAACAGATGGCGGGGGAAAAGTCCGCGCCGCCGCCGGCACAGTCGGATTGTCGGTGGCCGCCCGACACGCGTGAACCGGTTGCCACATCGGGATGAACTGATGTGGCCGCGGCGGTGGACCCGCAGTCGCGGGATATAGCCGCCCGCCCGGCGGCCGCTCTCAGGAAACAGGACCGGCCGCCAGCACCGGGGCGGAGACCGCGGCGGACTCGCGATCACGTTGACGCATCACGAGCACCGGGCAGGGCGCGTGGCGCACCACCCGCTCGGCGGTGCTGCCCATCAGAATGTGCTTCATGCCGGTATAGCCGTGCGTGCCGAGGATGATGAGGTCGGCGCCGCCCTCACGCGCGGCCTCGGTGATTTCAAACCAGGGCTGGCCGAGACGGATCGCGGCGGTCGCCGGCGCGCGATCGCCCACGTTGGCCTGCACGATCTGGCCGAGCCGTTCCGCGGCACCAGCCGCGAGATCGTCCGGCAGCGGGGGCAGTTCGACCTCGCCGTAGCCGCCGCCGAGATACGGAATCTCCACGACGTGCAGCACGAGCAGCCGGGAGCCGAACTGCCGCGCAAAGGCCACCGCGCACGCCAGCGAATTGAGGGAAAAGGCGGAAAAATCCACGGGCACAAGAATGGTCTGGAAGCGGAGGGCCGGCACCGCTTCGGCACCCGCGCCGGACGGTGCGGCCAGCGGTTCCCGCGAAGAATCGTTTGTCATATAGTTTTCCTTGACCACCCTCGGATTGATGCCGGAAACCGAACCAAGCCGGCGGGTGGATGGCAGGAAGATACGCCGCGCGCCTGCGGGACTCAACTGCTTCCGCGCGGTGGCAGCGTCCTACTTCGGCTTCCCGGTGGGGCGAGCGTCCCCGCGAGCCGCGTCGGCAAGCCCACGTCGAGCCGGCTCGTCAGAGCCTCGCCCCACCAAACCAGGCGAAGCGGCCAATTCCCAGGCGGCGATGGCCGCCGCATAAACGGTCTTCACGGGCACGCCGGTGGCCAGCGCGAGCCGGCGGCAGTCCTCGAACTCCGGCGCCGCCTGAACCACCTGGCCATCCAGCCGTCCGAGCTTGACGGCGACTTCGCCGAATGGCGTCGTCACCGGGCACAGCTCACGGCGGAGCTTGCGTCGTTCGGCGGTGGTCTGGCGAACACCGAACGCGCTCGTCTCCCGCAACACGAGTTCGCTCAACCGGTCGGCGTCCGCGCCGTGGCACAGCACGCTGAGCAGCACGCCTGGCCGCCCTTTTTTCATCTGCACCGGCGTGTAAAACGCGTCCAGCGCCCCGGCCTGCAGCGCCGCTTCGATGAACGGACCAAGCAGTTCGGCGCTGAGGTCGTCGAGATTGGTTTCCAGCACGGCGACCGTGTCCGTTTCCCAGTCGTGGGTCGTTGCCGCTCGCGGCTCCACCTCGCCCAGCACGGCCCGCAGGACATTCGGCCGCGTGCGCATCCGGCGGGCGCCGATGCCATAGCCGATCCGCTGCGCCCGCAACCCCGCCATGAGAGCGAACTCTTCGACGAACTCCGCCAGCAACGCCGCCCCGGTGGGCGTCACCAATTCGTGCGGCTCATCGCACTGGCTGACCGCGATACCCCGCGCGCCCAGGATTTCGAGGGTTGCCGGCGCCGGCACGGGAAAACGGCCGTGCGCGCATTCCACCCAACCCGTCCCCTCGCACACCGGCGACGCCAGCACCCGCGGGCAGCCGAGGCATTCGAGTGCAACGCATGCCCCGACAATATCCACGATCGAATCCACCGCGCCGACCTCGTGAAAATGGACCTCCGCGGGCGGCAGGCCGTGGATTTTGCCCTCCGCCGCGGCAATCCGCTCGAACACGCGCACCGCCCGTTCCCTCACCCAGGGCGAGAGCGAACTCGCCCCGATCAACTCCCGGATGGCGGCGAACGTGCGAGCGGGCTCGTGGTGGTGCGCGGCGGGCTCATGCGGATGCGCATGGCCATGGTCACGAAGGTGGTCATGGCCATGACCGGCGTGGTCACTGGCGCCATGCTCGCCCACGGTTTCGTTGGCCGCCGCCGCGTGGCGACCATGCTCATGGTCGGATTCGAGGTGGACCTCGAACCGCGTGCCGGTGATGCCGTTGCGCTGGTCGGAGCCGGCATGCAAGTGGTAGCCGCCAATCTTGAGTCCGGCGAGCGCGCGCTCGATGTCGGGCAGGCGGACGCCCAGATCGAGCAGGGCGCCGAGAAACATGTCGCCGCTGACGCCGCTGATAAGATCCAGATAAAGTGTGGGCATGAGAGTGCGTGAACGTTGCGATCAGTGGGTCCCGGGTTTCTTCCCGGGCGTGGGGTGGCAGTGTGTTTGGCGGGTCAGCGATTCCCCGGCGAGGGCGTTGATCTGGCTCGCCGCGTAGCCGGCGCCGAACCCGTTGTCAATGTTCACCACGGTCACGCCGCTCCCGCAACTGTTCAGCATGCCCAGCAGCGCCGCCACTCCGCCGAAGCTGGCCCCGTAACCGATGCTGGTCGGCACTGCGATCACCGGCCGGGCCACGAGGCCGGCGACGACGCTGGGCAGCGCCCCTTCCATGCCGGCGACAGCGATGATCACGTGCGCGGTCTGAATGAGGTCCAGCCGCCCGAGCAGACGATGCAGCCCGGCCACCCCGACGTCGAAGAGGCGCTCGACACGGTTGCCCATGAAATCCGCAGTCACCGCCGCCTCCTCTGCCACCGGCAGGTCGCTGGTCCCCGCGCATAGCACGGCGATCAGGCCGGGGCGCTTGGGCAGGGGAGCCTTTTCGAGCGTCACACAGCGCGCGACGGCGTGATGCACGGCCGGCGGAAACGCGCGGCGGAGCGCCCGAACATGCGCCTCCGTGACCCGCGTCACCAGCACCCGGCCATCGTGTTTCCACAGTTGCCCGGCGATGCCGGTCACCTGAACGGGCGTCTTGCCCGCGCCAAAGATGACTTCCGGGAAGCCCTGGCGCAGGCCGCGGTGCGTGTCCACGTGGGCAAAACCCAACTCCTCGAACGGAGCGGCCCGAAAGGCCTGCAACACCCGTTCGCGGCTGGCCTTCCCGCGACGAAACTGTTCCAACAGCGCTATCGCCTCGCTCGAAGTCATGGGCTTAATCTGCCAGAACAGCCGTATCCGGTCAAAACCCGCTTTGGTCCACAGCCCGGCGACGGTCGCCGATTCAGTCCGCCAAGCCCGGCACCGCGATGAGGCAACGGGTTGCGGCTTGCGCCTCCAGGTTCACGCCATCCACGCTGGCCGGCAGCAGGCAGAACTGGCCGGCGCTGAGGACCACTGCAACGCCCGAAGCCAGATGGTCCAGCCGCAGGCACCCGGTGGCCACGCCGATGATCCGCGGGCGGGACGGCGCGGCCAACCGTTCCCCGTATCCCGCCGGCCACTGCCATTCGTGGACGGAAAACAGCGGGTCTTCCACCAGGTTTCGCACACGACCGCCACCGCGTCGCTGCCAAGGGACTTTCACGAGGCCGGGCTCGAAGTCGCAAAAATCAATGCTCGTCATGGCCGGTTGGACATGGAGGGCGCGCGGCTTGCCGTCGGTTCCGAGCCGGTTCCAGTCGAACACCCGGTAGGTCGTGTCCGAATTCTGTTGGATCTCGAAAACGACCAGGCCTTCGCCCAGCGCGTGAACGCGGCCGCTGGGCAGGAACAGCGCGTCGCCGGCCGCCACCGAGATCGCGTGGATGCATTCGCCGACGGTGCCGTCGGCCAGCTTGCGCGCGAAGGTGGCCCGGTCCACTCCGGCCCGCAGTCCGGCCAGGAGCTGGGCCCCGGGTGCGGCCTGGGTCACGAACCACATTTCCGTCTTGGGCTCGCCGGCCAGTTGAGCCGCCACCGCGGCCGGCGGGTGCACCTGGACCGACAGACCCTGCCGGGCATCGAGGATTTTTACCAGTAGCGGAAACCGGTCATGCGAGGTCGGGGCCTTGCCCATCAATTCCCGGGCATGGTTCGCCATGAGCCAGCGCAGGTCCCGACCGGCCAGCGGACCGTTGGCGATCATGGTGCTCGCGCCGGGACGGTCGGCGATCTCCCAGGATTCGCCGATCGGCACACCCGGGGGAAGCGGCTTCCGGTAAAGGCGTTCGAGGTCGCGCCCGCCCCAGACGCGTTCTTGCAGGAGCGGAGTGAACAGCAGCGGATAGAGCATGGCGGAGGCGCCGGGCGCGGGAGGTTGCTCAGGCCGTTTCCGCCGGTGGAAGCTGTTTTTCCGTGAAATGCCCGAGGCAGCGGAACCGCTCGTAGCGTTTCTGCAACCGGTCGGCTGTGGGCAGGGCCTGCACTTCCTGGAGGTGGCGGAGGAGATAGACTTTCAAGGTATCGGCCATGGTGGGGAGGTCGTTGTGGGCGCCGCCCAGCGGCTCCGGCACCACATCGTCCACGAGCTTCAGTTCGGCGAGGTCCCGGGCCGTGATGCGCAAGGCGGCCGCCGCCTGCGGCGCGGCGGAACGGTCCTTCCACAAGATCGCCGCGCAACCCTCCGGGCTGATGACCGAGTAATAGGCGTTTTCCAGGATCAACACCCGGTCGGCCACCCCGATGCCCAAGGCGCCGCCGGAGCCGCCTTCGCCCAGCACCACGGCGATGATCGGCACCGAAAATAACATCATCTCCCGCAGGTTCACCGCGATGGCCTCGGCAATGTGGCGTTCCTCCGCCCCGACCCCGGGATACGCCCCCGCCGTGTCAATCAAGGCGATGATCGGCAGGCCAAACCGGTCCGCCAGCCGCATCAGGCGAAGCGCCTTGCGATAGCCCTCCGGGTGGGCCGATCCGAAGTTGCGCAGGATGTTTTCCTTGGTGTCGCGACCCTTCTGAGTGCCAATGACCAGGACGCGTTCGCCCTCCAGCCGGGCGAAACCGCCGACCATCGCCCGGTCGTCCGCGAACAAACGGTCGCCATGCACCTCCCGGAAATCCGTGAACGTCGTCTGCAGGTAATCCAGCGCGTAAGGCCGCTTGGGGTGGCGGGCCAGTTGCACCCGCTGCCAGGGCGTGAGGTTCGCGAAGATTTCCCGTCGGGTTTCGGCCAGCTTCTGCTCGATGCTGGTGATTTCCTGCTCGAGGTCAAGGTCCAGCGCCAGCGTGCCCGGTCCCTTGCTCAACTCGTCAAGCTTTCGCTGCAACTCGACGATGGGTTTCTCGAAGTCGAGGTAATGCTTCATAGCGCCGCCCGGCGACTGACCATCATTTCCATGAAGTCAACTTTAGGGGCGGCGGTGAACGTCTGCAACGCTATTTCAGCCACGCAACCTTGTTCCCCCGCCGGGGTTTGCTAGACTCACCGCCGTGGCTGCCACCCCCGATCCCGATGCCGTCCTGATGCTGCGCGTCAAGCGCGGCGACCTCGATGCCTTCGAAACCCTCGTGGAGCGCTACCGGCATCCGGTGATGAGCCTGCTTTACCGCACGCTGCCCGATGCCACCGAAGCCGAGGATCTGGCACAAGCGGTCTTTGTCCAGGTGTTCAAGTCCGCCCACCGCTACCGGCCCGCGGCGAAGTTTTCCACCTGGCTTTTCACCATCGCCCGCAACCTGTGCCTCAACGAAATCCGCCGTCGCCACCGGCATCCGGCCCTTTCCCTGGACGAGCCCGGATCGGATGAGGGCGGCGAACCGCGACCGGGGCCGAGCGACACGCACACGAGCGGGCCGGCCGAGTCCCTGCTCGCCGGCGAATTGCGGGAGAAGGTCGAAACCGCCATCCGCGCCCTGCCCGAACACCAGCGCCTCGCCCTCGTGCTCTGCCAGCAGGACGATCTGTCTTACGAGGACATTGCCGAAATCCTGGGCTGTTCGGTGTCGGCCACCAAATCGCTGATCCACCGGGGGCGCGAGACGCTCAAGGCCCGGCTCAAGCCCTACTTGCGCAGTGGCACGTGGGAGGAGGACCCGGGCGGGAACGCAACTTTTCCGCGGGCTCGGTGATTTAGCAATGGTGCTGCCATGAAGAACGTAGAAAACCCGATCCAGGCCGAGGTGATCGCCCGCCGGGGGCTGACCGTCGAGGAACAGGCGCGACTGGATGCCTGGCTGGCGGCGCACCCCGAGGAGCGCGAGCATTGGCAGGAAGAAACCCGCCTGACGGCGCTGCTCGTGCGGTTGCCCCCGGCACCGATGTCCTCCAATTTCACGGCCCGCGTGCGCCAGGAAGTCGAGCGCGCCGCCACCCGCCCGGCGCCGGTTGGACTCCTGCGCTGGCGGGCCTGGGCGACCACGCTGAGGTTCGGCTGGCCGACGGCCACCGCGGTGCTGGCCCTGGCGCTGGTCCTGACGGTGCAGCATCAGCAGCGCGTCCAAGCCCGCGTCGAACTCGCGGCCAGCTTCGCCACCCTCCCCCAAGTCGGACTCTCGGATGTCGAACTGTGGAAGGATTTTTCCCAGATCGTCGCCCTTCCCAACACGCCGCCGCCGTCGCTGGACGAACTCACGGCGGCGATGAAATGAGCGGGTCATGCATGATCGCCAGAACATCCAGTGGCTGGCATTGATTGTGCTTGCGCTTAGCGGGCGTGCGGACGGACCGACGGCAGCGACCGCCACCAACCATGCGGTCCGGCCAGTGCCACCGGCGCCGCCCCCGCCGCTGCCGCCGTCCGCCCCTTCACCGGTGGAGCAGTTCCGCCGTCTTGTGGCCATGACCCCGGCCGAACGCGACCAATGGCTCGCCAGCCGCTCCGAAAAGGCCCAGGCCTATCTGCGCGCCCAGTTGCGGGAGTTTGATGCCCTGACGCCGCGGGAGAGGGAACTGCGTCTGCGCCTGCTTCAGTTGCGCTACTATCTCGTGCCGCTCATGAAGTCTGCGCCGGCGGGACGGCAGGTTTTGCTGGCACAGGTGCCCGCAAGCGAACGGGCACTGATCGTCACCCGCCTGGCGGAATGGGACCGTTTGCCAGCCGAGCAGCAAAAGGAACTGCTCCAGGACGAGAAGGCCCTCGACTCGTTCTCCGTCTTCAGCACCGCCACGGAGGCGGAGCGGCGGGCGATGATCGAGCGGGCCACGCCGGAACGCCGGCAGCGTCTCGAGACGGAGCTGGCCCGGTGGCAATCCCTCACCACCGAACAGCGCGAACGTCTGGCCCGGCATTTCAACCATTTCTTCAGCCTCGGCGATCCCGAGCGGGAAAAGGTGCTGGGGCTTTTGAGCGCCGCGGAACGGCGGCGGACCGAGCGCATGCTGGCCGCCTTCGAACATCTCCCGCCCGAACAACGAACCCGCTGCATCGCCGCCTTGAACCGCTTCATCACGATGACGCCAGCCGAGCGTGAACAATTCTGGCGCAACGCCGCCCGCTGGGAATCCATGACGCCGGAGGAGCGCCGCGCCTGGCGGGCCTTCACGGCCGATCTGCCACCGATGCCTCCCGGTCTTGGCCCTGGCCAACCCCCCCCGCCGCCCCTGCCGCCGGCCCCGCGCCCGCCCACCAATGCCCAGGCGGCGAATTAGCGCGGCCCAGCCTCGGGCAAATTACGCTATTGCATCCGCCACCGGTTCGCGCTTTCGTTTCTTGAAAGCAGCAAAAACTACATTCCGACACTCATGCAGACATTGTCCGGCCTTCGTGCGGCGCACTGTGTCGCCGCACTCGTTCTGGGCTGTGGCCTCGCCGCCGCCAGCACCACCGTCCCCCTGGCCGACCTCGACCTCAAAGCGGTCGAACAGGATTGGGGCAGCCCGCACGCCAATCAGTCAGTGGACGGCCATGCCCTGCGCATCGCCGGCCAGGGCTTCGAGCACGGCCTCGGCACCCACGCCAGCAGCCATCTCCGGCTGGCGCTGGACCGCAAAGGCGAACGATTCACCGCCCGCGTGGGCGTGGACGACGAGGTGGGCAAGGGCCAGGGCAGTGTCGCGTTCAAGCTGGTGGGCGACGACAAGACGCTGTGGGAAAGCGGCGTGCTTCGCGGCGGCGACCCGGCCAAGGAAGTTTCGGTGGACCTGACCGCCGTCAAAACCCTGCTCCTCCTGGTCGAGGACGGCGGGGACGGCATCAACTATGACCATGCCGACTGGGCTGAAGCGCAGTTCGTCATGACGGAGGGCAAACCCACGCCGGTCGCGCCGCCGCCGGAGACCGCGATGGTTTTGACGCCAAAGTCCGGACCGGAACCGCGCATCAACGGCGCCCGCGTCTTTGGCGCCCGGCCGGGCTCGCCCGTCCTCTACACTATCGCCGCCACCGGCGAACGGCCGATGAGCTTCTCCGCCACTGGCCTGCCGGCAGGGCTGCAACTCGACCCCAACAGCGGCCGGATCACGGGGACGCTGAAGGAACGCGGCTCCCACCTGGTCACCCTGCGCGCGAAAAACGCCCGGGGCACGGCCAAACAGCCGTTGCGCATCGTGGGCGGCGACACCATTGCCCTCACGCCGCCGCTGGGGTGGAACAGTTGGAATTGCTTCGCTTGTGACGTTTCCGCCGAGAAGGTGCGGGCTGCCGCCGACGCCATGGTGGCCAGCGGCCTGACCCAACACGGCTGGACCTACATCAACATTGATGACTGCTGGGAAGCCGGCCGTGACGCCCAGGGCCGCATCCAGTCGAACGCGAAGTTTCCCGACATGAAGGCGCTGGCGGACTATGTCCACGGCCTCGGCCTGAAGATCGGCCTTTACTCCTCGCCGGGACCGAAAACCTGCGCCGGCTTCACCGCGAGTTACCAGCACGAATTGCAGGACGCCCAGCAGTACGCGGAATGGGGCTTCGATTACCTCAAATACGATTGGTGCAGCTACGGCGAGATCGCGCCGAACCCCGACCTCCCGGCCATGAAAAAACCCTACGAGGTCATGCGCGCCGCACTGAACCAGGTCCCGCGGGACATCGTCTTCAGCCTCTGCCAGTATGGCATGGGCGATGTGTGGCAATGGGGCACCGAGGTCGGCGGCAATTGCTGGCGGACCACCGGTGACATCACTGACACCTGGAGCAGCATGGCCGGCATCGGCTTCTCCCAGGATGGTCATGAAAAATACATCACACCCGGCCACTGGAACGACCCGGACATGCTCGTGGTCGGCTATGTGGGTTGGAGCGCCAACGTCCGCCCGACGAACCTCAAACCGAACGAGCAATACACGCACATCAGCCTGTGGTGCCTGCTTTCCTCGCCCCTGCTCATCGGCTGCGACATGACCAAGCTGGATGACTTCACGCTGGGCCTGCTTACCAACGACGAGGTGCTGGCGGTCAACCAGGACCCGCTCGGCCGGCCCGCAGGCCGCGTGGCCCGCCAGGGTTCCATCGAAATCTGGGCCCGTGACCTCGCCGACGGCACCAAGGCGGTGGGCCTTTTCAACCGGAGCGAAACCGGGACGACCGCCACGGCCAAATGGGCCGACCTCGGACTCAAGGGCCGGCAACTGGTGCGCGACCTCTGGCGCCAGCAGACCTTGGGCACGTTCGCCGACGCCTTCTCGGCCCCGGTGCCGCGCCACGGCGTGGTGCTGGTGAAGATCGGCAAGGCGAAGTAAACGCCGCGCCTGCACTGCGGGAGCTTCCTGTTCCTTTCGGACCTGCTCACGGAGCATGAACCTGAGAGGCTGGTCGGCGGTTGGGCTCGGAGTTCCGCCTTCAGGCGGTCCGTGCCGCGTAAACGCGGGACTCCAAACGGTAGGTTCATGGGGCGTGAACCACCGCCGCCGCCGGCAGGGCATGTCCACGTCGCCACAGAACGGCGGTTGTGTGCCGACGGCGCCGCGCTATCTTGGTCCCATGAACACGGTCAGGAAACTGTTGCACACGCGTTACCGGCTGAGCGATCTCGAACGTAGCGTCACGTTTTACAAGGAAATCCTCGGCTTGCGCGAGGTGCGCCGGCACAAATCGCCGCGCGGCTCGGAACTCGTTTTTCTCAAAGCGCCGGAGAGCGAGGAATTGATCGAGCTGTGCCATTTTCCCGCCGGCGGCCCGGTGCAAGTGCCGCCGGACCTGACCCACCTGGCGTTCGAGGTGGACAGCCTGGAGGAGTTCGGCCGCCACCTCGCGGAGCGCGGCGTCCGGTATTCCGACGGCCCGCACCTGCAGGACGACGGCAGCGGGTTTGCCTTCATTGACGCGCCCGAGGGTTACGAAATCGAGCTCATGCAACGGCCCACGCAGTTCCTGATCGCCGGCCAGCCCTGAAACACGGAGGCGATTCCCGATCGCGTAGTGTCTCAGGAGCGCGGCTGTGCGCGAAGCGTCAGCCGCAGCCGGCCGAAAACGCTGCGGCTGGTCTCCGACACAGCCGCGCTCCATTCAAATTCGGACATTGCCCCCAGCCCAGCCGCATTGACAGTGCGCCCGCCGAAACCGGATAGTCCGTCGCGTGGCGAGAGTGTATGACCTGGTAATGACCCACAAATTGGACGCGGACGATTTTTTCATCCTCCGCGTGCAGCAGCATTGCGCCGAAGCCGGACTGAGTTTCTTCCTCATCGAGCCGACCTGGGTGCAGCCGTTTTACGATCGGTTCGCGCAGGGCGCCCTCTGGTCCCGGGTGCTGCTCAACATGCACAGCGAGCACCATCTTCCGCAGGAGATCTATCACCGGCTGGTGCGCCTGGCCCATGAGCGCGGAACTCAGGTGATCGATCCGCCCGAGGTCGCCCTGGCGGCGTTCGACAAGGCGGCCATGCACCCGCGGCTGGCGGCGGCGGGCTTCGCGGTGCCCGCCACGATTATCGTGCCGCGCGCCAGGACGGACCGTTTCCAATTCGGCGACGGCGACCGGGAGCGGCTGGGGTCCCCGTTCGTCATCAAGCCGGCCCGCGGCTACGGCCGGCAGGGCGTGATTTTCGATGCCCTGGAACCGACGGACCTGGCGCGGTCGGTGACCGCCTGGCCGGACGAGGCCTACCTGCTGCAACGGCGGATTGCGCCGCGCCTGATCGGCGGCGAGCCGGCCTATTTCCGCGTTTACTTCGTGTTCGGCACGATCTGGTGCTGCTGGTGGAACTGCTTCACTGACCATTATCGTTCGTTGACGCCGGAGGACGAGGTGAGCTTGGGATTGGCACCGCTGCGAACGATCGTCGCCCGCGTCGCCGCGCTGACCGGCATGCGGTTTTTTTCGAGCGAAATCGCGTTGACCGACGCCGGCGAGTTCGTCCTCATTGACTACGTGAATGACCAGTGCCACATGCTGGCGCAGTCGGCGGACCCGCGCATCGGCGTGCCGGATGAACTCGTGGCGGCGGTGGCGCGCCGGCTGGTCGAAGGCGCCGCCGGCCTCATCGGTCGAGCCAAAGGCAGCCCATGAACTGGCAGTGCGGCCGGTTTCCGTTCACGTTCCCCCGCCCGACGCTGCTGATGGGCATCGTCAACGTCACGCCGGATTCGTTCACCGACGGCGGTCGCTTTCTCGATGCCGCCGCCGCCGTGCGCCACGCGCTGGAACTGGTCGCCGAGGGGGCGGACATTCTCGACATTGGCGGCGAGTCCACCCGGCCGGGCGCCGCGACGGTGCCCGAGACCGAGGAACTGCGCCGGGTGTTGCCGGTGATCGAGCAACTCGCCACCCGCGCCACCGTGCCGCTTTCGATCGACACCCGCAAACCGGCGGTGGCGCGGGCGGCGCTGGCGGCGGGCGCCAGCATTGTCAACGACATCGCCGCCAACCGCACGGACACCGCGATGTGGCAGGAGGTCGCCGCCGCCGGGGCGGGGTATGTCTGCATGCACATGTTGGGCACGCCCGCCACCATGCAGCAGGCCCCGCATTACGACGACGTCGTGCGCGACGTGGGCGATTTTTTCGAGGACCGCCTGGCGCGGTTGGAGGCCGCGGGCGTGACGCGGGAACAGGTCGCCCTGGACGTGGGCATCGGGTTCGGCAAGACCCTCGAACATAATTTGCAATTGCTGGCAAAGCTGCGTTTCTATACATCATACGGGCGACCGCTGTTGCTGGGCGTCTCGCGCAAATCGTTCATCGGGAAGTTGCTTGGACCGGCGGTGGAGGCCCGCCTGCCGGCATCGTTGACCTGCGCGGTCTGGGCCGTCCAGGCCGGGGTCGGCATCATCCGGACGCATGATGTCGCGGCCACCACGCAGGCGGTGCGGATGGTCGAGGCCCTTCAATCGTATTCGTCGTGATGGACTGGTTCCAACAAAGCTGGCGGGCGGCGCTGGAGATCGCCATCCTTACGGTGGGGATCTACTCGGTGATTCGCTTTGTCCGGGGCACGCGCGGCGCCCCGGTGGTCACGGGTTTCCTCCTGCTCCTGCTCGCGCTCACCCTGGTCACCATCGTGCTCGACTTGCGGGTGCTGCGGCTGATTCTCAGCAGTTTCTTCACTTTCTTCGCCATCGCCGTGATTGTCATTTTTCAGCCCGAGCTGCGGCGGATGCTGGCGGAACTGGGCAACCTGCCGTTGTTCGGCGGCGCGCATGAACAGCGCGAAAACCTCGAGGTGATCGTCCGCACGGTCGAGCGCCTGGCGGATGTGCGCATCGGCATGCTCGTGGCCATCGAACAAACGGTCCAGCTCCAGGACGTCGTGGAAACCGGCATCGTCGTGGATTGCGAAGCCACGCCGGAGATGCTCGAAACCATCTTTTTCCCGAACAACGCGATTCACGATGGCGGGGTCGTCATGAAAGGCAACCGCATCACCCATGCGGCCTGCATCTTTCCGCTCACCCAGCGCCAGGACCTGAGCAAATCCCTCGGCACGCGCCACCGCGCCGCCATCGGCTTGAGCGAGGAGAGCGACGCGGTCGTCGTGGTGGTTTCCGAAGAAACCGGCGCGATTTCGTACGCGCACCGCGGTCAGCTCGTCCGCGGCATCACCCTCGAGGAACTGCGCGCGTTCCTCACGTCCGTGCTCGTGGGCGGCGCCCGGACGCCCACTCTGGTCGAACGGCTCCGCTTCCGGTTTGGACGCCGGCCCGCTGCCACCGCCGGTCCGGTCGCCCCGGCCAGACGGAATTGATATGCACCTCCGCGACCTGCTGTTCCACAACCTCGCCTGGAAACTGGTGGCGCTGCTGCTCGCCATGCTGGCCTGGACCACCCTGCACTCCGACCTCCCGTCCCGCCGCCAGCCCGCGGTCACGACGGGTCGCCTGCCGGCCGCCATCTACCAGCGCCTCCCCGTGCGCGCGCTCGGGGTGGCGGCCGACCACCGCATGTTCCGGTTCGATCCGCCGGCCGTGGACGTCACCGTGCGCGGCCTGCCCGAGGCCTTGCGCAACTTGGACAACGCCGACGTCGAGGTCTTTGTCAACGTGACCGCCATCACCAACTCCGTGACGCGCAACCAGCGCATCGAAGTGGCGGTGCCGGCCGGGCTGAGCGTCCTCCGCGTCTCGCCCATGGCAGTGACCGTCTTCACGCTCAACCCACCCACCAACAACCCCGACTCCACGCCGCCAGGGGGAAGTTGACCATGAAGCCACCCAAACGCATCTTCGGCACCGACGGAGTTCGCGGCACCGCGAACATCGAACCGGTCACCGCGGAAACCGCGCTCAAACTCGGCCGCGCCGCCGCCCATGTCTTCAAGACCTTCGAAAGCCATGCCCGCGGCCACGGCCGGCACAAGATCGTCATTGGCAAGGACACCCGTCTCTCGGGTTACATGCTCGAAAACGCCCTCTCCTCCGGCATCCTGTCCATGGGCATGGACGTGCTGTTCATCGGGCCGCTGCCCACGCCGGGCGTCGCCTACGTCACCCGCAGCCTGCGGGCCGACGCCGGCATCGTCATCACCGCTTCCCACAATCCCTACGCCGACAATGGCATCAAGTTCTTCCGGGCGGACGGCTACAAGCTGGAAGAGGGTATCGAGGCCGAGATCGAAGACCTGGTCTTCAGCGGCGCCATTGAGAGCATCCGCCCGGTCGCCAGCGAGGTCGGCAAGGCCATCCGCATTGATGACGCGCTGGGCCGTTACATCGAATATGCCAAGGCTTCGTTCCCGAAGGGTATGACGCTCGACGGTATCCGCATCGTGGTGGATTGCGCCAACGGCGCCGCCTACAAGTCCACGCCCAGCGTCCTGCGCGAACTCGGCGCCGAGGTCATCGTCTATGGCAACCAGCCGAATGGCACCAACATCAATCAAGAGTGCGGCTCGATCCACCCCGACAACCTCTGCCAGAAAGTCCTCGAGCACCGCGCCCAACTGGGGATTGCCCATGACGGCGACGCCGACCGCGTGCTGCTGTGCGACGAACATGGCAAGCTGGTGGACGGCGACGACATCATGGCCATCACCGGCCTCGAAATGCTGGCCGAGAGCCGGCTGGCCGAAAAGACGATCGTAGCCACCGTGATGAGCAACGCCGGACTCGACGCCGCCATCAAGGAGGCCGGCGGGCGCGTCGTGCGCACCGATGTCGGTGACAAACACGTGATTGATGAAATGCTGCGCCACGGCTACCGCGTCGGCGGCGAGCAAAGCGGCCACATCATTTTCCGTGACTTTGCCACCACGGGCGACGGCCTGGTCGCCGCGCTCCAGATGCTGCGCATCATGAAAACCAAGAATGCGCGGCTGTCCCAGCTCTCGCTCTGCTGGACCCGGTTCCCGCAAAAGCTCACGAGCATCCGGGTCCGGGAAAGACGCCCCTTCGAGCAAATGGACGGCGTACTGGCACTGGTGGAACAGGCCGAGGCCGAGGTCAAGCCGGGCGGGGGCCGGGTCTTCCTCCGCTACTCCGGCACCGAACCCCAGGCGCGCCTGTTGATCGAGGGCCGCGACGAGGCGGCGCTGGCCCGGTGGAGCGCGCGCATTGGGAAGGCGATCAAGCGGCACGCCGGTGCCTGAACCGCTTATGGCCACCCAACGCAAACTGGCCGCGATCGTGTTTGCCGACATCGCTGGCTTCAGCCGGCAGGTGAGCGAGGACGAATCCGCCGGTTTGGAATGCCGCCGCCAGGTCGAGCAGTTGGTCAAGGGTGCCGCGCTCACCCACGGCGGGCGCGTGATCAAAACGATCGGCGACGCCGTCATGCTGGAGTTTTACAGTGCGGTCGAGGCGGTAAGCTGCGCGTTGGCAATTCAGAAGGGGATGCGTGCGCTCAACCTCCAGCTCGACACCGGCGAACCCGTGCAGGTTCGCATCGGTGTGCATGTCGGCGATGTGGTCGAGGAGGACAACGACCTTTACGGGAACGGCGTGAACATCGCCCAGCGGATTCAAACGATGGCTCAGCCTGGTGGCATTTGCATCAGCCGCGAGGTCTATGTGCAAATCCGCCCCATTCTCAGGTTGCGCTGCGCGCCCGTCACGACGACGCCCGCGAAGCCGCTGCCCGAATTCGTCGAAGTCTTCAACGTGGTGGAGGAAAGCGGCGACACCGATGCTGTCCCGTTCGGGGCGGCCGCGGCCCAGGCCGGCGGCGATCCCAAGCAGCTCGAGCGGTTGCTCCTCGCTCGCGTGGTGGACCTCAAGATCAGCGCCTGTTTGCGCCGGGGATGGCGGCTGGTGCGAGGCAATCCGGGCGTCTGCATGACGAGCACCGGTCTGACCATCCTGATCGGGACCGTCGCTAATTTGGCTCCCTACTATGGCGCCTTCGTGTCGCTCGGCCTGACCGGCGCCGTGATCGGCGGGTTCCATTGGTTTTTGCTGCGCGGCCTGCGAGGACACAAACCTCGTCTCAGGGATTTGCGCGTGGCGTTGAGTCCGCTGTTTGTGCCCGTGATGCTGGCCGGTGCCATCGCTGATTTCCCCCGCGAATTTGCCATCTGGTTGCTCCGCAACGCCCACCGGCTTTTCGCCGGGGCCAGTGCCGAGGACTTGCGGTTTCTTTATGAACTGCTGGCGGCGCTGATCTTCCCGGCCGTGTATTTTTTCGTCTCATGGTGGTTCGCCCGGGTGCTGGTGATTGATAAAGGTCTGGATTTCTGGCCGGCGCTTGAACTGAGCCGCAAGGTCGTGACCCGCCACTGGCTGAAGGTGATGCTGCTGATGCTCACCGCGTTCGGCGTGAGTCTGGCAGGCGTTCTTCTGCTTGGCGTCGGTCTGCTCCTCTCGGTGCCGGTGGGGGTGGCCGCCAACCTCACCGCCTACGAAACCCTCTTCGGCGCCCAAGAGACCCCACCGAAAGCCTGAGCGCGCTGCCGCAGTTGCCGCTTGCCAGCCGCGGCCGCAATTCCAAGACTGCGCCGTGCTTTGTCGAAAATTCACGCTTATCGGCGTCGGCCTGCTCGGAGGCTCGCTGGGTCTGGCCGTGCGCCGGCGCCGGCTCGCGGGCCAGGTCGAGGGCTATGTCCGCCGCAGCGCCAGCCTCGCCGAATGTGAGCGCGCCGGCGCCGTGGACCACGCCACGACGGACCTGGCGGCGGCCGTGACCGGCGCGGACCTGGTCGTGCTCTGCACCCCGGTCGGCCAGATGCGCGCACTGGCCGAAGCCATGCGGCCGAGCCTGGCGCCGGGAGCCGTCGTCACGGACGTGGGCAGCGTCAAGGGCAGTGTGGTCGGCGAACTCGAACCCTGCGTGGCCGCGGCTGGCGCCCATTTCATCGGCAGCCATCCGATGGCCGGAGCCGAAACCACCGGGGTCGCCAACGCCCGCGCGGACCTGTTCGAGGGCGCGGTGTGCGTGGTCACCCCAACCGCGCAGACCGATCAGGGCGCGTTGCGCCTGGTGGAGGACCTGTGGCAACAGGTCGGCGGCCGGCTGCTGCGGCTCCCGCCCGGGACCCACGATGAATTCGTCGCCCGCACCAGTCACCTGCCCCAGGCACTGGCCGCGACGCTCGTCAATTTCGTGCTGGACGAACCGGGCGAAGCCGCGCTGGCGGCACTTTGCGCCGGCGGATTCCGCGATTCCACCCGCATCGCCTCGGGCTCGCCCGAGATGTGGCGGGACATCGCCCTCGCCAACCGGGGACCGCTGACGCAGGCCCTGGCGCAGTTCTCCGACTGCCTGGCGGAGTTTCGCGCCGCGATCGAAAGGGGCGATGCCGCCGCCGTCACGGCCTTCCTCGAAACTGCCAGGCGCCGGCGCGATGACTGGCTCCGCCAGCCGCGCAACAACGCGCCGGAGTAGGCCCGTACCCATGCCCCTGCCCGCGATCATCGAAGTTGTCCCGCTCACCGCGCCGGTCCACGCGGAAATCACCGTGCCCGGCTCGAAGAGCATCACGAACCGCGCATTGATCCTCGCCGCGCTGGCGAAGGGCGAGACGACGCTGCGCGGCGCGCTCTGGAGCGAGGACACGCAGGTGATGACCGAGGCGCTCCAGAAACTCGGCTTTGAAATCAAAATCGAGAACGACCCGGAGGAGTTCTGCAACCGGACCATCACCGTCCGCGGCCTCGGCGGAGTCATCCCGAACGCCGGCACGCCCGGTCAGCCGCTGGAACTTTTCGTTGGCAACGCCGGCACGGCGGCGCGGTTTTTGTCGGTGTTGGTCTGTCTGGGCGATGGCGTTTATCGCTTGAGCGGCGTGCCGCGGATGCACGAACGACCGCAGGCGCCGCTCTTCGCCGTCTTGCGCGAACTGGGCTGCCGGGTGGACTCGCCAAACGACAAGTTGCCGGCCGTCATTCACGGGAACTCGTCCTTTGGAACTCGTCAGTTGGCATTGAAGCCATGCCGTGTCAGCATCGTCGAGAGTTCGCAATTTGCCTCGGCGCTCATGCTTTGCGCCCGGAGCGGCGACTGGGAGGTTGAAGTCGTCGGCGAGAACGCGGAGGAATCGCCCTATGTCGCGATGACTTTGAAACTGATCGAAGCGTTTCCGAAAAGCGGTGGGACTTTTCAAATCGAGCCGGATGCTTCCAGCGGAAGTTATTTTTGGGCCGTCAACGCGACCTGGCCCGCCCGGGCGGGGACGCCCGGCGTGCGCGTGGCCCGGTGGCCGGAATCCGACTGGCAGGTGGACGCCCGTTTCCCGCGGTTCCTGCCCCTGCCCGCGGTGATTTCACGAAACCGCGACCTGGGCGACAGCATGATGACCGCGATTGTGCTTTCGCCTTTCGCGTTGCTGCCCGCCAGGTTTACCGACCTGGGCCGGCTGCGCGTCCAGGAATGCGAGCGCGTCGTCGCGTTGCGGACGGAACTCACCAAGTGCGGCGCGACGGTGGTTGAGGAAGGCGACACGCTGACAGTGTATCCGTCCCAGCTCCACCGCGCGGAGATTGAAACCTACAACGACCATCGCATGGCGATGTGTTTTGCGATTCTGGGATTGAAAGTGCCCGGGGTGAGAATCAAGAATCCTGCCTGCGTGAAAAAAACGTTCCCGAACTTCTTCCAGAAACTCGCCGCGTCGCCGCCCGCCGGCCTGGGCGCGGAGATTCGCGACGGCCGCACTGGCCGGCGGCTGGGATTGGAGGAATTGTTTGCGGAATGATCGGCGTTGCATCGTTGAACCGCAAGCCCGTTACCTCGGCTCCGCTTCAACGGTTTAACGCTTCAACGGTTTAACGCTTCAACGAGTTAGCGAGTGAAAAGCATTGTCATCGCCATTGACGGCACCAGCGCCAGCGGCAAGAGCACCAACGCGAAGCTGGTCGCCGCGGCACTCGATTACGTTTACGTGGACACCGGCGCGATGTACCGCACGCTGGCCTGGTATTGTTTGAAGCAGCGGGTGGACGTCCACGACCCGAAAGCGGTCGCCGCGGCCTGCCGGCGCTGGAAAACGCGGCTGGCCTGCGTGGAGGGCCAGGTGCGCCTGCTGGTGGACGGTTATTTCCCGGAGAAGGAAATCCGCACCGCCGAAACCAGCGCCGCCGTCCCCCAGGTCGCGGCGGTGCCGAAGGTGCGCGACTGGATGAAGAAAACCCAGCGTGCCTGCATTCAGTTTGGCAGTCTGGTGATGGAAGGCCGCGACATCGGTACGAACGTCTTCCCGGAAACGGATTTCAAATTCTACCTCGACGCCGCGCTGGCCGAACGCACGCGCCGGCGGGTGGCCGACGGCGTGCAGGAGGATCTGGCGAAGCGCGACCAGCGGGACAGTCAGCGCGCCGCGGCGCCGCTGATGATTCCGCTCGGCGCCTTGGTGGTCAACAACTCGGGCCAGACGCCGGCCGAAACCAGCGCCTTCATCCTGGATTCCATCCGCCGGCGTTTGCCGGAAGCGAACCGGCGCCCATGAACCGACACCCGGACCATCGAGGCCACTCGAGGCCCCGCCGACGCACGCAACCGGCGCCGGGTTCGACCGCATGAACCCCAGCTACTTCGTCACCTATTGGGTGACCCGCGCCACCCTCGCCACTTATTTTGGCTGGCGCGTCTATCATCCGGAGCGGGTGCCGGCCACCGGCCCGGTGATCCTGGCGGCCAACCACGCCAGTTTCATGGATCCGCACCTGATTGGCGCCTCGGTGCGCCGCGACATTTACTACCTGGCCCGCGCCTCGCTGTTCCGCAACCCGCTGGTCGCCGCCGTGCTGCGGTCGTGGAATGTCGTGCCCGTGGACCGCGACGGCGGCAGCGGCGCGGGATTGAAGGCGATCCTGGACCGCCTGAACGCCGGGGCCGGGATCATCCTGTTTCCGGAAGGCACGCGCACCACGGACGGTCGGCTGCAGCCCGCCCGCGCCGGCGTCGGTCTCACGGTCATCAAGTCCAGCGCCCCGGTCGTGCCCCTCCGGGTCTTTGGCACATTCGGGGCTTTTGGCCGGCACCGGCGGTTCCCCGCGCCGCGGCGGGTGGCGGTGAAGTTTGCCCCGGCCATGGATTTTGCCGCGTTGCGCGCCGAGGCGAAGACCTGCTCCCGGGCGCGGCTCAAAACCATCTACCAGCAGGTGGCGGACGAACTTATGGCCGTCATCGCCCGCCTGCAACCGGCCACCGATGTGACGGAGTTTCCACCGCGGTAGGAATGGGTGGGGCGGCGGGCGGAAGGACAACAGAAGTTGACAGGGGCATCTGCTCGCCATAATTTGCCCATGTGCTAACAATTCCAGCGAAGTGCCACCTACCCGGCCGCGCCGCCTTCCATCACGGCCGCGCCGGGCGCGCGCCCGGGACCGCATGAACTCCAACGGCAAAGGTTTGATCGAAGCGATCAGCGGCTCGAAGGTGTTTGTTGATTACTGTCGCGCCTTCAACAACCTGACCGGGCTGCCGCTGGCGCTCCGTCCGGTGGCCTCGTGGAAGCTGCCCTACCACGGGCGGCACAACGAAAACGCCTACTGCGCTCTCATGGCCTCCCGCAGCAGTTCGTGCGCCGCCTGCCTGCAGGTCCAGCAGCGATTGTCCGAGGTCGCGACCCGTGAGCCGCGAACCATCACGTGCCGGTCTGGGTTGAGCGAAACGGCGGTTCCGGTGCGGCTGGGCGAACAGGTGATCGGGCTGCTTCAGACCGGCCAGGTTTTCCGGAAGCCGCCGACCGCGGCGCATTTCGAGCGCGCAGCCAGGCTGGCGGAGGAATGGGGACTGCAAGTCGCGCCGGACCAGCTTCGCCGGGCCTTTTTTCAGACGCGCATCCTGCTGCCGAAACAGCATGAAGCGGTGGTCAAGATGCTGGCGATCTTCGCCCACCACCTCGCCCTGGTCAGCAACCAGGTGATCGTGCAGCAGGAACATCCGGTGCCGGCCATGATCATGAAGGCCAAGGAGTACATCAACGCGCACCAGACCGAAGACCTCACACTGAGCCAGGTGGCCAAGGCGGTGAACACCAGCACGTTCTACTTTTGCAAGGTTTTCAAAAAGACCACCGGCATCAATTTCACCGACTACGTCTCGCGCATCCGGATTGAAAAGGCCAAGAACCTGGCGTTGAATCCGAATCTGCGGATCAGCGAAATTGCGTTCGAAGTGGGCTTCCAGTCGCTCACCCACTTCAATCGCGTGTTCAAAAAAGTCACCGGTCTCTCGCCAACCCAATATCGCGCTCAGCTCCCGTCGGTCTGAATCCGGCCGAGAAGCTCACTTCACCAGCTTCACCGATCCATCCCGGCCAACGAGAATCTCCCGGGCTCCGTCCGGCACGGCGTTGGTGGTGGTTTTTCCGCCCGGCCAGCGGACCCGCAACGCCGTCGGCGCCTCCGGCGTGGCCAGCACCGCCACCGGACTGTTCTGCGACCAATAGCCCGAGCCGGCCTGGATTTCGTGGGCCGGACCGGCGTGGCCACCGAATTCGAGGCGCAGCCACGCGCCCACCGCCGTCGGGTTGCCCGCGCCACCGTCCAGGCGCACGCGCAGCCCGGGTTTGGCACGGAGGTTGTGGTAGAGCTTCGTTTTCGCGCCGTTCTGGGTCACGACCAGGTCCAGACGCCCGTCGCGGTCGTAGTCGCCGAGCGCACAGCCGCGTTGCTCCCCATAAGCCATCACGCCGCTCACCTGCCCGGCCACCGGCGTGAACTGGCCGCGCCCGTCGCCACGCAGCCAAAGGCCGCGTCCCGCATCGTGGCGCCAGTCGTCCGGGTTCACGTCAAAAAAGTTCTGGCTCAGGAAAATGTCCTCCGCCCCATCGCCGTCGGCGTCGCCAATGCAGACGCCAAAGGCCGGCGCCCATTGGGCCTCCGCCGGCAGCGGCACGGCCTCAAAGTGGTCGCCGCGATTGAACAGGATCATGGAGGCGAGAGTGTTGGCCTCGACCACCCGGCCGGATTGGAGGCGGTCGCCGTAAATCTCGGCCAGGGTCGCCTTGCCATAAGCCTCGTAGGAAGTGATGCGTTCCTGGATGAACGGCAGGGCGGGCTGCACGGACCGCAGGCCGCGGGTTGGCACTTCCTTGCCCGAGGCCGGATTGAAATAGCTCTCAATGATGTCCACGCCGCCACTCCCGTCGAAATCGCCGTAATGAATCCGGATCGGCCGCTCCGGCGTCGGCCGGTAACGGCTGTTCAAACCCCAGTTCGCCACGACGATGTCCAACCGTCCGTCGCCATCCAGGTCGCCGGTCGCCACCCCAGTCCACCAACCCGTCATCTGGCTGAGCGTGGCGGGTCGCGGGCTGGCGGCGGACGCATCCCGCCAGGTGATCGGCGCGTTCCATTCGGTGAACTTGCCGTCTTGGTTCCGGTAAATGCGCACGGGTCCCCATTCGCAGGCAAGAATCAGTTCCGGCAGACCGTCACCATCCAGATCACTGAACACCGCCCCCGTCACCAGGCCCACGTTCTCGAACCGTTGGGCGGGCACCAACCGCCCCGCCTGCCGGCGCAGCAGCAAAGAGGTCGCCGGCTCCGGATACCGACCCGGGACGACGCGCCCGCCGACGAACAGCGCCAGATCGCCGCTGCCATCAATGTCGCCAAACGCAAGCGGGCCGGTGCTGGCAATGGGTCCCATGACGCTCTCCCCGCCGGCCTGGCGCGCAAGGTCGTAGATGCGGACGCTGCCGCCGTTGGTCTGGCCATCCTCGTAATTGCTCGAGCCCACGATCAGGGTCGGGCCCAGTCCCAGCACGGTGGTTTGGTCACGGGCCACAACCCGGCTGAACAGCGGACCGGTCATCGGCTCAAACGTGCCGTCACCGCGATTGCGGAAGCCGGCGAACTGACCGCCCCGCCCGCTGGCGATAAAGAGATCGTCCCAGCCATCGCCATCCACGTCCGACCACGCCACCCCCGGTCCTAACTGGCTCAGCCGGTTGGGCAGCAGAGATTGCCGGGCGAAATCGTCGAACGGGTCCTCATGGTGGTGGTGGCCGAGCAGGTGACTCACATCTTCGAACCACGGTGCCGGCCGGGCCGGGGGAGTCTCCGGCAGCGGTTGGGCCGCCGCTTCGTCCAGTTCATAAAGGTAGTTCGGTTCCACGCCTTCGACGACACTGCGCCGGCCGTCGCGCCAGCGCACTTCGAGGCGCATCCGATTGGTCGGACTGCCGGCCGCGAACACCCGCAGCGGATCGCTCCCGGACAAGTAATGCCCGCCACAGATGACCTCCTGGCTCTGCATCGGCACGGCGCCGCCGAAAACGGTGATCTTCGCACCGATGCCTTGCGTGTTGGGTGACCGCCCCTTCAAGCGGACCGCCAAGCGCGGCGCGCCGGTCTGGTTGCGCAGCACTTCGACCGGACCGTTGAGGTTGTTGACCACCACATCCAGGGCGCCGTCGTTGTCGAGATCGGCCATGACCATCGCGTTGCCGACGCCGGGCGTGGCAAACCCCCATTGCTCGCCGACTTCCTCGAAGGTCAGATCGCCGCGGTTGCGAAACGCGACCTTGGGCAGGCGGTAATGGGGAAACAGGGCGCGCAACTGCTGCCATTCCTCCTTCGTCATGGCCTTCTGGGATTTCATGACCTGGGCCTGGTTGATCACGTCGGCGTTCATCATCTGCAACTGGTGCCCGGTGGTGATCAACAGGTCCTCGTAGCCGTCCAGGTCAACGTCGAGAAAGTTCGGCGACCAGGTCCACTCGGAGGCCTGCACGCCGGCAAACTGGGAGATCTCGGCGAACGTGCTGTCGCCCCGGTTCACGAACAGCGTGTTATGCGAATACTGGGGGCGGTTCTCGATGGCGCCGATCGGCAGGTAGGTCGGCTGGATCTCGCCCAATTCCAGCATCCGCCGCTCGTGCTGCCGGCTCAGCATGTCGGAGACGAAGAAATCCGGATGACCGTCGCGGTTGAGGTCGGCGAAATCCACGCCCATCGAGAACAGACTGGTCTGGCGCATCGCCAGCCGCGGCAACGCCCGGAAATGGCCGTGCCCGTCATTGATCCAGATGCGGTCCGGCGACTCGAAATCGTTGCAGACGTAAATATCCGGCGCCCCATCGTCGTTGATGTCCCGGAATGTCGCGGTCAATCCCCAATCATAAGGCGGCGCCGCCAGCGGCCGGCCATCCTCGTCAAGAAATGCGCCGCCGGTGAACGGCACCACCGTGAAATGACCGTGGCCGTCATTCAAATAAAGCACATCGGGCTCGCCATTCTCGACGATGCGATGGTCGGCGGTGGCCGTGAACCGTCCGACCAGGTCCGGTTCGGTCGTGGGCCGGCCGCCGACCGCTTTGACCACGATGTTGGTGCCGTCGTTGCCCAGGGTATAGACGGCCTGGCTCATGTCCCGGTAGGTGGTTCGCCGGTAATTGGCCACGTAGAGGTCGAGCGTGCCGTTGCCATCCACGTCTGCCAGCGCCGCGGTCATGCCGGCGCGCAGGTAGTTCAACGGCGCGCCGGGAAAGGCGTCCGTGAAATGACCCTTGCCATCGTTGAGAAAAACGAACGTGCCGTTCCCCAGCGTGTTCACGATCAGGTCAAGATGCCCGTCACCGTCGAGGTCGGCGAACACGGCGCCCGTGGCGGAGAGGTTGGTGAGACCGACGCCGGCCTGCGCGGTGATGTCCTCGAACCGCCAGCCGCCCAGGTTGCGGTAGAGCGCGCACGGCCGCTCGATGCCGCAAATGAACAAATCACACAGACCGTCCCCGTCCACATCCCCGGCGGCGAGGCCGGAGCCGTTGAGGTAAATCTGGTTGGTGAGGTAGCGGGACGCGGACAGCGTGTTGGTGAAGGTGATGCCGGTCAGCGTCGCCGGCACCGGAATGAAGCCGGTGCGACCGGGTTGGGCCGGTGTGAGTTTGGCGCGGCGAAAGCCATTGCCCGCCTCCCATTCCAGGGCGTGCAGGCCGGGAACGACCATCAACGACGCCAGCAGCAGCCAGGCCAGCCCGCGCGGCCAGCCGGGCGCGACCGCGCGCCGGGCGCGCGGAGCGCGGGCAGGCGCAGGTGGCGGCGGAGCGTTCATGGGCAACCGGTTGATCAGCCGGCCAAGTTGGCCAGACGCCATCCGCCGCTGTCAAACTGTTTGCTGCCGCCCCGACAACTGTTTGCTGCCGCCGCAGTCACCCCACAATCAACCGGGACGTGCTGCGTCGCGTCCCCATCTTCTCTGAAAGGAAAGGGGTCGCCCATAGTATCGTGCTTTTATACGCCTGAGTTTTTGGTTTTGGCATGTTGCCAGCGACCGGGCTGCGTTCGCGGACAGGTCAGACCAGCTCAGAGGATTCCATTTCAGCGCCCGTGCCCGTGCCGAACGGCGGCGATCCGCGAGGCACCCGGGGAGTTGGCGCACTACGAGAACGCTGTAGGCGTTCCAGATTCCAGCCTGGGGTTGAGGAGCAACGCGACGATACCCCAGGCTGGACGATCCCCTTTGTCATGCACCCTGAAAGGTGTGCCAGAGCGGTCCGCCTATCGGGCGATGTGCGTTGCTTGCGTCGCTTTCAGGGTGCGAATGCTCTAGGGTCCGTGGTCCAGGGGTATCGCTGGGCTCGACACACGGCTGGATTCTCGCGTCCCTTCAGAATGCTTCTCGCGGCCCGGCGGTCCGCGAGCCACCACGCGTCGAAGCTGGTACGGACGCGCTACGCGTGTCCCCATTCCGGGCAGCGGAACCCCGCTCGCCCTATCGGGTGGAGGCTGGCGCGCCCCCTGCCGGCGGACGGACGAAGGAAGCGCGGGGGCGCGGGGTTCGATCTGGACGTTGCCAGGAGCCGCCGCAAGCTCCCGGGCCTCTCATAAGTGTCAAAAGTGAGGACTGACACTTGCACGGTTTATCGCTGACGGTAGCTGGTGTGCGTCTTGTTCATGGACAACCGCTTCAATCCCCCCGCTGTAACTCCCGGTCAAGAGTTCGTTGGCGTCGTTGTAGGCCAAGGCGAAGCGGACAAGGCTGAAGATTTCATCGCAGCAAGCCCGATCGAAGTAGCCCATGATTGTCGATTATAAGAACCGACCCCTTCACGACCCCTTCACGTCCAGTTCCGCCACCATCCGGCACAGTCTTGTCGTTCTGAATCGAGATAAGTTCATAGCCGCCATATTCGACGAGAATCCAACACCGGCTTTATAAGGGCAAAGCTGCTCTTGACCTCAGCGAGGTTAATAGCGCCACTCGAATATCGTTCCCAAAGGTCTTGAACCACCGGATTGGCCTTCTTGACATCCAAAACGCCTGTCCCAATTCGCATTCGCGCCTCGAAAAACTGGTACACTTCCTCCAGCAAGGCCGTTCGGGCGTTCCATGTTGCGGGATCATCAACCACATCCAGAACCAGTAATTGGGAGTGGCAGAAATCCGATAAATCTGTGTAGTAACGTCGCAAGGACCGAACGTCCCACTCTGCTACTTGGGGAAGTCCTGGATAAAACGACGCAAGTGCATTAGAGAATTTACATCGCAACGAGTACTTTGGTGATACCTCATCCAAAGCTCTAAAAAGCGCATCTTTCTTGCGATACTCGACAAGTGTCTTATGGTCGAGTTTGCAATCTTTACCAACTGCAATAATGGTAAACACTAACTGTTCGATTGCCAACCTCAGTTCAAGCGCGGCGTAGATCAAGAGCGAACAACGTTGGCGCTTCTTGCCTTCCGAAAGCAATGTTGCGGCTTGCACAACACTCCAGCCAGCTTCTTGATCGCGTTTTGTATAAATGTCTTTGAAAACTCGCATCAAAGCGCTCCTTTGAAGGCGCAGTCAGGAATGTAAACGGGGCCGTTCTTGATAATGGACACTTCTCGCCCGACCCTCTCCGGCGAGACAACCGGTGGTTGAGATGACCGCATGTTGCCACGGCGAGGCACGCCGCGATTTACTCCACCGTTACCGTCGTCTCCGCACGCAAGCCTGCCGCCAGGGCAACATTGACCGGATGCCCGTTGCGCCTGGTTCTGAGCTCCGCTTCGTGTCACCTTCGCCGCTGCAATTCGTCCGCGATGAGCTGTTGCGCGCGCGCCACCTTCGGCGCGCTCTCTTTTTTGCGTCGCCATGCCGGATTCATGACAGAAACCCGGCGCGGTTGAAAGCCGCTTCTGTAATGAAGGGGTCCGTAGTATCGTGCTTTTTGCGACTGAGCGCTTGATTTTGGCAGGTTGCCATCGGCCGGCGGTGTTCACGGACAGGCCACGCCAGCCCGGAGGGGCTCATTTTAGCGGCCTGTGTCCCGTGCTGAACGGCGGCGCCCGGCCTGCCAAGCGCAGCAACCGGCCTCTCGCGGTCAGTGCCCACTGCCACTCGTCGCCTGAAATCCATTGCGCCTTCTGTACCTTCTTGTGGCCGGTCGATCCTGGATTCGGACCCCAACGTCCCTTGGCGACACGCCGGATTGCTAGATGACGGAACGACTGCTCCGCGCTCCCCGCTCCCCGCTCACGCCGCGGCGGCCTTGTCTTTCGGTTGACACGGCGGGAGAGCCACGGTATTTATCAAACGTTCGTTCAAAACCAACGTGCGCGCCATGACGACCAGCCCGGAACCGGACCGGAAAACCGCCATCCTCGATGCGGCGGAGACGGCCTTCGCCGACGCCGGGTTCGAGGGGGCTTCGCTCCGGCGGATTGTCCGGGAGGCCGGCGTCAATCTCGCCACCGTCTATTACTATTTCGAGTCCAAGGAGGGACTGATGCTGGCGGTGATGGACCGGCGGTTTCGCCCCCTGCGCGAGGAGCAACTGTCCGGCTTGGATGCCCTGGAGCAGGCTGCGGCCGGCCAGCCCCTGGCCGTGGAGGCGATCCTGGAAACGCTCTTAATGCCCACGCTCCGTCTGGTGGGGACCGGCTCCGTCCGGCAGGAGGCGGTCAAACGGCTGATCGGCCGGGTCGTGACCGAGCCGAATCCGCAGATCCAGCAACTGCTGGTCCGCCCCCACAGCGTCATGCGAACCGCCTACCTCCAAGCCCTGCAACTCTCCCTGCCGGACCTGCCCATGCCCGACCTGGTCTGGCGGATGGAATTCATCTGGGGCGCCCTGGGATTCATCCTGTGCAACCCCGCCAAGATCGAAATGGTGACGGCCGGCGTCTGCAACCCGGCCGACACGGAAACCGTGTTCCAACAAATGATCCGTTTCTTCGGAGCCGGGCTCAAGGCCGCGCCGGTTTCCCGCCAGCGGCTGGCGGCGCGCCGGACCGCCACCGCCCGCAAGACGGGGCGCGCTTGATCATTTGACCTGATTCTGAACTGTTCGTCATCGTTTACCTGCCAACGCCTGCCGCGTTCCTTTAGCAAACTCCCATGAACCCCAAGTCTGCCTCGCCGATGAAACTGCCCCGCCCACTGGATCTCATCCTCCTTGCCGCCGTCCTGGCGGCGACCTCGTGCAGCCGCCCCAAACCGCCGGCCCCGCCGCCCCCGAAGGTCACCGTCGCCCCACCGCGGATGATGACCGTCACGAACTGGGATGGGTATCCCGGCCACCTGGAAGCCATCGAGTCGGTGGAACTCCGGGCGCGGGTTTCGGGCTACCTGGAGTCCATCCATTTTGTGGACGGCGCGGAGGTGAAGACGGGCGACCTGCTGTTCGTGATTGACCCGAAGCCGTATCAGGCTGACCTCGATCGCGCCCAGGCGCAACGGCGTCAGGCCGCGACGCACCTCGAACTGACGCAGAACGACCTCAAGCGCGCCGAGGAGTTGCGCGGCACCAAGGCCATTTCGGACGAGGAACTCGACAGCCGCAGCAACGCCGCCCGCGAAGCCGAGGCCGCGCTCGCCGCGGCGCAGGCCGCCGAAGCGGCCGTGAAACTGAACCTGGACTACACGCGCATCACGGCGCCCATCGGCGGCAAGATCGGACGGCGTCTCGTCACCCTTGGCAACCTGGTGCAGGGCGGCAGCAGCCCGACGGTCCTGGCCACCCTCGTTTCCCAGGACCCGATCTACTGTTACTTCGACGTCGAGGAGGCGACGCTGGCCCGCTACCGCGCTTATCAGGCCGCCGCGGGCGCGGGCGATCGCCCGGGAGCCGTTCGGTGCGAAGTCGCGCTGGCCAACGAGAACGGCTTCCCGCATCCGGGCCGGCTGGACTTCTTCGACAACCAGGTGAACCCGCAGACCGCCACAATCCGCCTCCGCGCCGTGTTCGACAACGCCGACCGCACCCTGGTGCCAGGCATGTTCGCCAACCTCCGCGTGATGGCCGGACCGCCACAGGAAACAATGCTGATCCCGGCCGTCGCCATCGGCTCGGACCAGGGTTACAAGTACGTTTACCTCGTCACCCGGGACAACCTGATCGAGAACCGGCCCATCACCGCCGGCGGGGCCTATGGCGACTGGCGCGCCGTGCTCAAGGGGTTGTCCGTGGAGGACCGGGTCGTGGTCAACGGGCTGATGACAGTGATGATGTTGCGCCCCGGCGCCAAGGTGGAGGCGCAAACCGTTCCGGCTGTCCCGGCGCCCGAGCCGGCCGGCGAAGCCACCGCCCGGCCACCCGTCGGACACTAGGAGAAAATCACTCCTGCCTCATCGGGCCCAACTATGAAATTCTCCCACTTCTTCATCCGGCGGCCGGTCTTTGCCGCCGTGCTTTCGATTTTCATCGTGGTGCTGGGGCTGGTGGCGCTGTTCACGCTGCCGGTCGCCCAGTATCCCGAGATCACGCCGCCCACCATTTTCGTCCAGGCCACCTTTCCCGGCGCCAGCGCCGAAACCGTCGCCGACACCGTGGCCATGCCGCTGGAGGAGCAGATCAACGGCGTGGAAAACATGCTCTACATGTCGGCGCAGTGCAGCAGCGACGGGTCCATGCGGCTTTCGGTCACCTTCAAGGTCGGCACGGATCCGAACACCGCGCAGGTGCTCGTGCAAAACCGCGTGGATTCGGCCATGCCCCGGCTGCCGGAGGAGGTGCGCACCCTCGGCGTCACCACGCGCAAGCGGTCGCCGACCATTGCGATGATCGTCAGCCTGATCTCGCCCAGTGGCAAATACGATCCGATCTATCTGAGCAACTACGCCTACCTCCACGTACGCGACGTGCTGGCCCGGCTGCCGGGCGTGGGCGACTCGGTGATCTTCGGCGCACGCGACTACTCCATGCGGATTTGGCTCGATCCGAACCGAGTTTCCACGCGCAACCTCACCGCCAGCGACGTCGTCGCCGCCATCCGCCGGCAAAACGTCGAGGTCGCGGCCGGTTTGTTCGGCCAGGCGCCCCAACCACCCGGCAACCTCTTCCAGCTCGCCGTCCGCACCAAGGGCCGGCTGAACACGCCTGAGGAATTCGGCGACATCGTGCTCAAAGCCGACGCCGACGGCCAGATGACGCGGTTGCGCGACGTGGCGCGGGTTGAGCTGGGGGCGAACGACTACAGCATTGACGGCAAGCTGGATGGCCTGTCCGCCGGCGCCATCGCCTTGTTCCAACAGCCCGGCTCGAACGCCATCCAGACGGCCAATGCCATCGAGGCGGCGATGAAACAGTTGAAGAAGGATTTCCCGGATGGCCTGGACTACCGCATCGCCTTCGACACCTCGGCCTTCATTCGCGAGTCCATCCGCGCGGTGCTCCACACGTTGGTCGAGGCGATGCTGCTCGTGGTCTTCGTCGTCGTGCTGTTCCTCCAGAACTGGCGCGCCTCGCTCATCCCGCTCGTCGCCGTGCCGGTGTCGCTGATCGGCACGTTCGCCGCCATGTCGGCCTTCGGGTTCTCGTTGAACAACCTCACCCTCTTCGGCCTGGTGCTGGCCATTGGCATCGTGGTGGATGACGCCATCGTCGTCGTGGAAAACGTCGAGCGGCACATCGCAGAAGGCATGGCGCCCGCGGACGCCTCGCGGAAGGCGATGGACGAGGTCAGTGGCGCCGTGATCGCAATCGCGCTGGTGCTCAGCGCGGTGTTCGTCCCGACGGCCTTCATCGCCGGCATCACCGGGAAGTTTTACCAGCAGTTCGCGCTGACCATCGCCATTTCGACCCTCATCTCGGCGTTCAACTCGCTGACCCTCAGCCCGGCGCTCTGCGCGTTGCTGCTCGAGCCGCATCATGCGCCCAAGGACCGCATCGGCCGCATCATTCACGGCTCGGTGGGCTGGCTGTTCGCCGGTTTCAACCGCGCGTTCGAGTCGGGCCGCCTGGGCTACGTCGCCGGGTTGCGCCGGGTGTTGCGTCACTGCGGCGTCGGCCTGGTCCTGTACGCCGGCCTGCTGGCGCTGACCTGGTTTGGCTTCGCGAAGGTGCCCACCGGGTTTATTCCGACGCAGGACAAGGGCGCGATCTTCTGCTACATGCAACTGCCGGACGGCGCCTCGCTCCAGCGGACGGAAGCCGTAAGCCGCCGGGTTTACCAGCTCATCAAGGAAACGCCCGGCATCGAGGCGGTTTCCGAATTTGCCGGTCTCTCGTTGGTTTCGCTGGGCAACAGCGCCAATGCGTCCAGCATGTTCGTCCGACTGAAGCCCTTTGACGAGCGCGCCAAGACGGGTCTCATCGCGGACGTGATCGTCGCCCAACTGAACGCCAAGCTCGCGGCCGCGAACATCCAAGACGCCGTCATCCGCTTCTTCGGCGCGCCGGCGGTGGATGGCCTGGGCATCGTCGGTGGTTTCAAACTCCAGGTGGAGGACCGCGGGAACAACGGCTTCACCGCCTTGCAGACGGCCACCTCCGACCTGGCGGCCGCCGCCAGCCGGGACCCGCAACACCGGATCGCCGGCGCGCTCTCCACCTTCCGCGCCGGCGTGCCGCAGGTGTTTTTGGACGTGGACCGTGCCAAGGCGGAATCGCTCGGCGTGCGGCTGAGCGACGTTTGGGACACGTTGTCGGTCTATCTCGGCTCGCTGTATGTGAACGATTTCACGATCTACGGCCGGCCCTACCACGTCGTGGCGCAAGCCGATGCCCCGTTCCGCACGAAGGCGGACGACGTCAAGAACCTCAAGGTCCGCAATGACCGGGGCGACATGGTTCCGCTGGGGACCCTGGTCCAGGTGCGTGACATCAACGCCCCGGTGCTGGTGGGTCACTACAACATGTTCCCGACGGCGGAAATCACCGGCGCAACCCCGCCCGGCATCAGCACCGGCGAAGCGATCCGGGCCATGGACGACCTGGCGCAGCAAGTCCTGCCGCGCGGCATAACGATCGAGTGGACCGATCTGAACCTGCTGCAAATCCTCGCCGGCAACACCGCGATGTACATCTTCCCGTTATGCGTGCTGATGATGTTCCTGGTGCTCGCGGCGCAATACGAAAGCTGGTCGCTCCCGCTGGCCATCATCCTCATCGTGCCGCTCTGCCTGCTTTTTGCCATCGGTGGCGTCTGGCTGCGCCGCATCGATAACAACCTCTTCACCCAGATCGGGCTGGTGGTGCTCATGGGTCTGGCCTGCAAAAACGCCATCCTCATCGTCGAGTTTGCCCGGCAACTGCAGGATGCCGGCAAGGACCGCGTCGAGGCAGCCATCGAGGCCTCGCGCCTGCGGCTGCGGCCGATCTTGATGACATCGTTCGCGCTGACCTTCGGCGTGATCCCGTTGATGCTCTCGCACGGCGCCGGCGCGGAAATGCGCGTTGCCATTGGCACCGCGGTCTTCTTCGGCATGTTGGGCGTCACCTTGTTCGGCATTTTCTTCACGCCGGTCTTCTACGTCGTCATCCGCCGCGTGGTGGAACGGCGGAAGCAGTCCGCGGGCGCGAAGCTCCCCGGTGGCAAAATCGCCGGCGCCGTGACCTCCCTGGGTTTGCTCGCGGCCACGTCGGCGCTGCTGCTGGGCGGCTGCGCGGCCGGGCCAAACTATCACGCGCCGCGGACCGAGGTGAGCGCCGCCTTCGCCGGTGGCAGTCCGACCAACTTTGCCGCGGCGCCCATCGCCATCACCTGGTGGCGTGGCTTCAACGACGCCACCCTGGATCGTTTGGTGGACCGGGCCGTGGCAACGAACCACGACCTCCGCATCGCCACCGCCCGGGTCCGGGAGGCGCGGGCGCTGCGCACCCAGGCGGCGTTCGGCCTGGCGCCGACCGTCACGGCCGATGCCGGCTACAACAAATCGCTCACGAGCAAGGACTCCGAGCCGTTCCCGCTCACGCGCCAGCAGCGCGAGTTGCAGCTCTACAACGCCGGCTTCGACGCCACGTGGGAGCTGGACCTCTTTGGCCACGTTCGCCGGGCGGTCGAGGCCAGCACGGCCGAGGTGGCCGCGACCGAGGCCGCGCGCCAGGACGTGCTCGTCAGCCTCATCGCCGAGGTGGCGCGCAATTATTTCGAGTTGCGCGGCCGGCAAAACGAGCTGGAGATCGCCTGGCGCAACGCGACGAACCAGCAGGACACCCTTGACATCACGCTGGCAAAACTCAAGGCCGGCCGCGCCACCGAACTCGACGGCGCCCGCGCCCGTTCCCAACTGAATGCCACGCTGGCGCTCATCCCGCCGCTGGAGGCTGGCATCAAGCAAACCATCTACCGCCTCGGCGTTCTCACCGGCGGGCAACCGGCGGCGCTGGAGCCGGAACTCGCCTTGCCCGCACCCATGCCCGCGCTGCCAGCGCTTGTCAACCTCGGCCGCCCGGCGGAACTGCTCCGTCGCCGGCCGGACATCCGCGCCGCCGAGCGCTCGCTCGCCGCCGCAACGGCGCGCATCGGCGTGCAAACGGCCGACCTGTTCCCGCGGGTCACGTTTCAGGGCAACCTCGGCCTGTCCGCCAATGAGATCTCCGGGCTGTTCAAGTCGGGCGCCGACACCTACTCCTTCGGCCCGCAGATCACTTGGGCCGCCCTCGACCTGGGCCGGGTGCGCGCGCGGATGAAGGCGGCCCACGCGGAGGCCGACGCGCAGCTTGCGGCCTACGAAAAAACGGTGCTCACTGCGCTGGAGGAAACCGAGGACGCGCTGGTTGAATTCGACCGGGCGCAGGCCCGGCGTGACTACCTGATCACCTCAGCCCAAGCCGCCGGGGAAGCCGTGGCGCTCGCGAACCGGCGTTACCGGAGCGGCATTGACGAGTTCCTCACGGTGCTGGACACGCAGCGGACGCAGTTGTCAATCCAGGACCAGCTTGCCCAGAGCGAAACCCACACCGCGACCGCCCTGGTGGCGGTTTACAAGTCCCTGGGCGGGGGCTGGGAAATCGAAGCGCCCACGATCACGGTGACATCCGCCAGCCAAGCGGCGCGTCCCTGAGCCGACCGGTCGCGCCGTGGCTACCAGGCCACCGGCACCGTAAGCCGCTTGCCGAAGCGGTTCACGTAATGAAGCTGCCGGTGCGTACGGCCATACTCATGCACCAGGCGCGTGATCTTCACGTCGAAACAACAGTATTCGGCGATCTCCGCCAGCTTCCCTTCGCGGAACCACCGGATCGCCTGCAAGCCCTCGCTGGTCTTTTGCACGCCAAGGGTGGCGGCGGCGATGGCGTCCAGCGAGAGCCGGTGCGTCAGCGTATTCTGCAATGCCACCAGCATGTCCAGCGTCCGCACCTGCTGAGGGTCGAAAAACGGGTTGTGACCGGTGAGCACTTCGTAATCGAAACGCAGGCTGTTGAACCCCACCACCAGGTCGGCGCGGCGGAGTTCCTCGATCAACTCGTTGATCCGCGCCTCCTCATAGACTTCATAAGTGCCGCGCGCGGTGCTGAACGTGACGCCGACACTCATCCGCATGTCGCGGATGTGGTCCCAGCCGCCCACGTCGTCGGCGGATTTCTGGGTTTCCAGGTCGAAATAGACGATGTTCTTCATCGGCGACGTTGCCACGGTGCCAGCCGTTCGCCGGCCCAGATGGCCTCCACCGCCTGGCGCGCCCGCACCAAGGCCACCCGGCCGCCATCCACCAGCACCTCGGCCGGCAAGGGCCGGCTGTTGTAATTCGAACCCATCACCGAACCATAGGCCCCGGCACTCAGCAGGGCCAGCAGCTCGCCCTCGCCCACGCGCGGCAGCGGCCGCTCCCGGGCGAAGAAGTCGCCGGATTCGCAGATTGGCCCGACCACATCCGAGACCACCAGCGCACCCCGCTTGCGCCGGACCGGCACGATCTCGTGATAGGCGTCGTAGAAGGCCGGCCGGATCAGGTCGTTCATGGCGGCGTCCACGATGACAAAGTGCTTGTGGCCGGTGCGCTTCACATACTCCACCCGCGTCAGCAGGATCCCGGCGTTGCCCACCAGGAACCGGCCGGGTTCGGCCAGGATCTTCAGGCCCAGCGGCTGCAAGAGGGGAACCAGTGCGGCGGCGTAGGCTGCCGGGGTGAGAATGCCTTGGGCGGCGGGGGACCGCCACCAACGCGCGGAGCCGCTCGCCAGCGCCGGCTCATAAACAATCCCCAGGCCGCCGCCGATGCTGAAGAACTCAATGCCGTGCCGCTCCGCCAGTCGCCGTGCCAGCGGGGCCACGCGTTCCACCGCCTCGCGGAATGGCTTCACCGCCGTCAACTGCGAGCCGATGTGCATCTGGATGCCACGCAACTGGAGGTGACCCAGGCGCGCGGCGCGGGCATAGACGCCCTCCACCTCCTCGAAGGCGAGGCCGAACTTGTTCTCATACGTGCCCGTCGTGATCTTGTGATGGGTGTCCGCATCCACATTGGGATTCACGCGCACCGCCACGGGCGCCCGTCGCTTCCGCCGCGCCGCCACGCGGTTGATCCGGACCAGCTCGGGCTCGCTCTCCACGTTGAAGCAGTAAATGCCCGATTCGAGCGCGAACTCGATCTCGGCCTCGGTCTTGCCGACCCCGGCGAAGACGCACCGGGTGGGATCACCGCCGGCCGCCATGACGCGACGCAGTTCGCCGCCGCTGACGAGATCGAAGCCGGCGCCGAGCCCGGCGAACGTGCGGAGCACGGCAAGGTTCGAATTCGCCTTGAGCGCGTAACAGACCCGGTGGTCCAGCGGCGCCAGCGCGGCCGCCAGCTTCTGGAAATGATCGGCGAGCGTCGTCTGGGAATAGACATAGAGCGGCGTGCCGAACCGCGCCGCCAGCGACTCGAGGGCGAGTTGCCCGCAGTGCAGCCGCCCCCGCACATAACGGAAATCGTGCATGACGCCGGGTTATGCCAAAACTCCGGCCGGCTTGTCACGGAAACAACTCCGCCCGCGTTCCACGCCCGCGTTCCACGCTTGCACCCCTGCCGGGCGCTGCCTAGTTTCCGCGGCGGTGCAAGACTTGCTCGCCAGCATCCCCGCCGACGCTGCCAAGCGCCTGGCCCTGCCGCCCGGGACCCAGCCGTCCCAGGAGGTCGCGCGCTACCGCAAGTTCCTGCGGTTCGAAACCCAGCGCCTGCGCATGCTCCACCGCAGCGGCGGTGGCGGACGCGTCATCTGCCGTGCCTGCGCCGCTGTGGTGGACGCCGTGCTCTGCCACGCGGTCGCGGGCCTCCAACCCGCCACCCCCGAACCGGCGGGCCGCCGGACCTGCGCGCTGGTGGCCATCGGCGGGTATGGCCGCGGCGAATTGAACCCCTGCAGCGACATTGACGTCATGCTCCTGCTCGGCGGCGAAAAGCGGGCGCGCAAGGAATTGCCCGCCACCCTCGATCTGTTCACCGGCGGGTTCATTTTCGACATCGGCCTCAAGGTGGGGCACTCGGTGCGGACGGTGGAGGATTGCGTGGAGGTGGCCAACCAGGACATGCAATCCAAGACGTCGCTGATCGAGGCGCGCCTGATCTGCGGCGACGCGGAGCTGTTTGCGGCGATGCAGCAGGCGGTGGTGGCCCGTTGTGTGCGCCGGCACGAGGACGAATACATCGAGGCGCGGGTGGCCGACCAGGCCGCGCGCCGGGCGAAGCACGGCAATTCCCCCGCCATGCAGGAGCCCAACATCAAGAACGGCTGCGGCGGCCTGCGCGATTTCCAAAACCTGCTCTGGATGGCGTTCTTCAAGTACCGGAGCCGGACGCTGGCGGATTTGCGGAAGGAGGACCTCATCACCGAGGAGGAGGCGACCCAGCTCGAGGCCGGCTATGATTTTCTCCTCCGGGTGCGGAATGAACTGCATTACCTCGCCGAACGCGCCGTGGACGCGCTCACCCGCAACTACCAGCCCGCGGTGGCGTACCATCTGGGCTACACCGACCGTTCGCTGGCGGTGCGGCAGGAGAAGTTCATGCGCGATTACTACACCCACTCGCGCCGGATTTACCTGATCACCCGGACCCTGGAGCAACGGCTGGCCTTGCTGCCGCAACCGCGCCGCCTGCCCTCGCTCCGCCAGTTCCTGCGCCAGCGCCGCCACAACGCCGCCTACGCCGTGGATGGCTTCAAGTTCGTGGACGGCCAGGTCCACGCCGACGCCGAGCGCGTCTTCCGCGAAGATCCGCGCCGCCTGATGCGGGTCTTCCGCTATGCCCAGCAGCGCCGCCTCACGCTCAGTCCGGACATCGTCCAGCGCATCCGCAACCAACTGCACCTGGTGGACGCGGCCTTCCGGCGCGACCCGCGCGTCCGCGAAACCTTCCTCGAGATTCTCAACCAGCGCGGTGAAGTGGCGTCCGCGCTGCGCGCCATGCATGAAGTCGGCCTGCTCGGCCGCTACCTGCCGCCCTTCGAGAAACTCACCAACCGTGTCCAGCACGAGTTCTTCCATCAGTACGCCGTGGACGAACACGTGCTCGTCTGCCTCGAGAAACTCGACCAGGTCCGCGGTGCGACCGAACGGCCCTTCGTCGCTTATGCGCCGCTGTTCCAGGCCCTCGAGCGCCCGTTCATTCTCTACCTCGCCGTGCTGCTGCACGACACCGGCAAGGCCAGCGGCGGCCGGGACCATTCCGCCGACGGCGGGCGCATCGCGCTCAGCGTGGCCCGGCGCCTGGCCCTCGACCCCGCCGCCACCCACACGCTGCATTTTCTGGTCTGCCAGCACTTGACCATGGTCCAGGTTTCGCAGCGTCGCAATCTGGATGATCCCGGCGAAATCCGCCGCTTCGCGGGCATCGTTCAAAACCTCGAAAACCTGAACCTCCTGACGGTGCTGACGTTCGCCGACTCGATGGGCACGAGTGACCAGCTCTGGACCGGCCACAAGGATGCGCTGCTGTGGCTCCTGCACCACCGAACGCATGAGTTCCTCGCCGGCCGCGGCCGCCCCTCGGAGGAGGACGCCCGCCAGCGTGAAGCCCTGGCCGCTGAGGTCCGGCAGGCGGCCCTGGCGGTCATCGGCGAGGATGAGCTGCCGGCCCATTTCGCGACCCTGCCCGCCCGATACTTCCAGTTGCGCACCGGCCGCGAAATCCTGGCCGACCTCAACCTCGCGCACGCCTTTCTCCTCCGCCTCCACGCCGATCACGAGTCGCCCCTGGAGCCGGTTACCGAATGGGTCCACGATCAGGACCGCGGGTACTCGCGGCTGAGCCTCTGCACCTGGGATCGCCGGGGGTTGTTCGGCAAAATCGCCGGCGCCCTCACCGCCGCCCGGCTGAACATCCTCAGCGCCGAGGTCTTCACCCGCACGGACGACATCGTACTGGACACCTTCCTGGTGACGGATGCCGCCACGGGCTCGCCGGCGAACGAACGGCAGCAGCAGCTTTTCAGCAAGCGCGTGGCCGAGGGGCTCCGCGACGAAGAGGCGCTGGCCCGCGCCGTCTTCCAAGAGAAATCGGCCCCCCTGCCGCCGCTGCCGGGTGCCGAGCGACTGCCCACCGAGGTGCGATTCGACAACACCGCCTCCGAGCTGGGCACCGTGCTCGAGATCGAAACCGAGGATCGCGTGGGCCTCCTGTTTGCCATCTCGCGGACGCTGGCCGAACTGGGCGTGGACATCACCGTGGCGAAAATCTGCACCGAGAAGGGCGCCGCCATCGACACCTTCTACGTGCGGGAGCTGCCGCCCGCGAAAATCGAATCGGCCGCCCGCCAAAGACAAATCGCGACGCGGTTGAAAACCGCCATCCGGAGCCTGGGTTGACACCCGGGCCGGCCGGCCGATTCTCGCTGCAATGCCCGGACAACCGGCTAGGCTGTGACCGCTGGCTTACGGCGCTGACGTTCTATGGACAAGCTGCTGCTCATTGATGACGAGGCGGACATGCAATACTCGTTCCGCCGCATCTTCGGCTCGCCGGAGATGCAGGTGATCGCCGCCTCCAGCGGCGAGGAGGGCTTGCGCCTCATCGCGCGCAACAAGCCCGACCTCGTCATTAGCGACATCCGCATGGCCGGCATGGACGGCCTGGAAACGCTCCGCCGCATCCGCCAGCTCGACCCCAAGCTGCCGGTGATCCTGATGACGGCGCACGGCACCACGCAGAAAGCGATCGAAGCCATGAAGCTGGGGGCGTACGACTACCTGTTGAAGCCCTTCGAGGTGCCCAAGCTCAAGCAACTCGTCAGCACCGCGCTGCAGGCCGCCCGGGACATGCGGCGGGTCGTTTCCTATGAGCCGCTGTTGCAGTCCGAGGACTACGAACTCGGCATCGTCGGCCGCAGCGAACCGATGCAGGCCGTGTTCAAGCTCATCGGCCAGCTTGCCGCCTCCGACGTCACGGCCCTGGTCACTGGCGAAAGCGGCACCGGCAAGGAACTCGTCGCCCGCGCCATCTATCATCACAGCCCGCGCAGCCAGCAGCCGTTCATCGCCATCAACTGCGCGGCCATCCCGGAGAATCTGCTCGAGAGCGAGCTGTTCGGCCACGAGAAGGGCGCCTTCACCGGCGCCACGGTCCAGCGCATCGGCAAGTTCGAGCAGTGTCACCGCGGCACCATTTTTCTCGACGAAATCGGCGACATGGCGCTCGCCACACAAACGAAGATCCTCCGCGTGCTCCAGTCGGGAACCTTCGAACGCGTCGGCGGCAACGAGACGATCAAGGTGGATGTCCGCGTCATCGCCGCCACCAACCAGCCGCTCGAAAAGGCGGTTGCCGACCGCACCTTCCGCGAGGATCTCTTCTACCGCCTGAATGTGGTCCGCATCCACCTGCCGCCTCTGCGCGAACGCTCGACCGACATTCCGCTGCTGGTGAATTATTTCCTGAAGAAGATGGGCGCGGCGCAACGGCAGCCGCCCAAGTCCATCTCGTCCGACGCCCTGGTCCTGCTGGAGGCCTTCCGCTGGCCCGGCAACGTCCGCGAACTCGAAAACGCCATCCATCGCGCCACCGTGATGGCCAAGGGCGAGGCCATCCTGCCGGCCGATCTGCCCCCGGAAGTCCAGGGCCGGCGCCCCGCCCCCGCAACACCCTCGCCGCCCACCCCCGGCCCCGTCGGCGGCACGCCCGCCCCACCGGCCGACGGACCGTCGGGCGATGTCTCCGCGCTGGCCGCCCAACTCTTCCAGTGGGCCCGGCAGAATCCGAAACTTAAGATCCTCCCCGCAGTGGAACGGGAGTTGGTGGTCAATGCCCTGCAGGAGACGCGCGGCAACCAGGTCCAGGCGGCCCGACTGCTCGGCATCACCCGCGCCACGTTGCGCAAGCGCATGGACAAGTTCGGCATCAAGTCCGAACTCAAGGTGCAGTGACGCCGCGCGGGCGTTCAGCCAATCCAGCCCAGCGCCATCAGCGCACGGACGGCGCCGTAGGCGAACAGCCCGGCCGCCGGAATGGTGAAAATCCACGCCCACACCATCTGTTCAACCACGGTCCACTTGATGGCGCTGAACCGCTTCACTGCGCCCACCCCCATGATTGCCGCCGACACATTGTGCGTCGTGGACACCGGGATCCCCAGACTCGTCGCCGCCCAGATAACCACCGTGGACGTGGCGTTCGCGGCGAAACCATGAACGGGTTGCAGCCGGACCATCCGGTGGCCCAGCGTCTTGATGATCCGCCAGCCACCGACCGCCGTGCCCGAAGCCATCGTGAGCGCGCAAACCACCTTGATCCAAGTGGCGATTGCCAGCGGCTGCCCGGGGGGCGGCGTGGGGACATGGAGAAAGCCAAGCAGGCCGGGCAAATGGTCGAACGTTCCGGCCTGGCTCGCCGTGAGCAAGGCCAGCGCAATGATGCCCATCGTCTTCTGCGCGTCATTCGTGCCATGCATGAAGCCCATCGAGGCCGCGCTGAGGAGTTGCATCTTGCCGAACACCCGGTTGACGGTTTGAGGCCGCCAGTTGCGGAGCAAATAGTACAGCAGACTCATCGAAACAAAACCGAGAACCAATCCGCACGCGGGCGACGTGACCATCGGCACGATGACCTTCCACAGCACGCCCTTGCCCAGCCACCAGTGCCCGCCCGCCGGCACCGACCACACGATGACGTCCCAGCGGTTCTGCGCCGCCGCCAACGCGCCGCCGCACAGGCCCCCCACCAGCGCGTGCGACGAACTGGACGGCATTCCGAACCGCCAGGTGATCAGGTTCCAAACGATGGCGCCGAACAGCGCGCAAATCAGCACCTCCGACGTGATGACTTTGGTGTCCACCAGCCCCGCCGCGATCGTCTGCGCCACCGCGGTTCCCCACATCGCGCCCGCCAGGTTGGTGATGGCCGCCATCACGACCGCCTGCCGCGGCGTGAGCACCTTGGTCGAAACGACCGTGGCGATGGAGTTGGCCGTGTCGTGAAAGCCGTTGATGTACTCGAAAATCAACGCCACCACGATGACCGTGAGGATGAGCGTCATGGCCGGGAAAGCGGGTGGTTCAGGAGTTCTTCAGCACCACCTG
>Ga0187866_1000045_pt1 | contig 169588 bp, 144 predicted proteins | sample June2016WEW_11_1_3_FD_133013 | JGI IMG/M metagenome (GOLD analysis project Ga0187866, IMG submission 133013) | Peatland microbial communities from SPRUCE experiment site at the Marcell Experimental Forest, Minnesota, USA - June2016WEW_11_150 | ecosystem: Environmental > Terrestrial > Soil >... | reverse complement strand
CGTTAGCTCGCAGGCGCGTTTTGCGTACCCGATTGCTTCGTTTGTTTTTCCTGCTGCCAGTAGTGCAATTCCCATTCTCTTGTTGGCAGCCGGGTCTTCTGGATTCATTTCCAGCGATTTGGCATAATATTTTATTGCCTCGTCGTATTTCTTTTGCATCTCCAGCGCCGCGGCAAGATTGTAGTATATGTCCGCTGTTGCCTCATTGCGCTTTATAATCTCATTAAAGCAGGCGATTGCCTCGTTGAGCATCCCCTTCTTCAGATAAACACTCGCTAAATTGTTGCGGGCCTCGGAATATGCGGGACTTATTCGCACCGCGTTTTGCAAATGCTTCTGGGCCTCATCGACAAGCCCCAGTTGGGACAAAGCGCATCCGTAGCCGTTTTCCGCCAGAACATTGTCTTTTGTTACCTCGATGTCGTGCCCGAACAACGTAAGCGAATTTTCCCAGTACCTTACCTGCATTCGGGTCAGTATAAGCAGCGATAATAACACTAATACTCCCATTGCCGCCGCTGCTTTTTTTGTTCGCGGCCGGCCGGCTATAAAATCCCTGACCGTCCAGCCGATAATCATCAGCAGACCCAGCATCGGGATATACATATAACGATTCGCCATTCCCTGTGCCCCGGCCTGAACAAGCCCTATCACGGGGACAAGTGTCCCCACGTACCATAGCCACCCGACCGCCGTGTATTTTCTTCGCCGACCCGCGTAAATGAAGGCCGCTGTCAGCAGTATAAACAGTATTATGCATATCACTACAGGAGCATCTGAAAGTATCGCGCGGGGATGCGGATAACATATCGCCAAACCGCTTGGCCATATCATTTTGATAATGTATTTGATGTAAGAAAGAAACATGTTCGCAGCTCGATATTCAAGCGGCAATCTCTCCAGCGTCGGGACTATTTCTCCTCCTCGTTGCGCAATGAAAGTCACTCCACTCAATATGGCCGACATTGCCAACAGGGGGAGCTTTTCTACTATCAGCCATACAGCCGACTTTTGATTCGTTTTACTATTATTTGCTTCTGCCTGATGTCCCCATCGAAACCGTTCTAACGGCCAGTAATCCAGCAATAGCATCGCAAAAGGCAGCGTTACAACCACCGGCTTGGTCATAATACAAAGACCGAATATCGCTAACACTAACAGATACCGGCTTAATCGAGGCACTCTTGCGTAGCGAATATACGCCGCCATTGTCAGCAGCCAGAACAGCCCGCTCAGAACCGTCTTTCGCTCCGCCGCCCACGCCACCGATTCTACCTGGACCGGGTGCAGCGCAAATACAGCCGCCACAAATGCACTGGGCCAGATTGCTCCTGCCTGCGGTGAGTTTGTCGAAGCCGTCAAATTATTGAGAATCCAGAAAAGAAGCAGGGCGTTGACAATATGAATCGCAACGCTGACTAAGTGATGACCTGTTGGGTTCAACCCGAAAAGCTGACAATCCAGCATATGGCTCAGCCATGTCAACGGATGCCAGTTTACCGCGTATGGCGTTGTTAATGCCCATTTAACCGACTGTGGTGATATCCCGCCCGTTACGTTGGGATTTTCTGTTATATAGGAAGCATCATCATAGCTTACAAATCCGTTGTGCCGTATCGGTTCGTATGCGACAAGCGTCGTTATCACAATCGCCGCGATTATAAATAAGAAAATGTGTTTTTGGCTTAATCTCATTTATTTCTCACGATATGGCTGTCCCGCCTCGTAAAGCTTTATTCGATTTTCAATCGCGTCTGCTAAATCATTCTGCCCGGTTTCTCGCGCGAGCTTCAATGCTTTTTCGGCTGTTGCCTTTGCTTCAGCGAATCTGCTTGCCGTTGCGTATGCGGCCCCCAAAGTATCCATAAATGCGGGATCTGCGTATTTTGTCAGTTCACAGGCGCGCTGGGCATATACAATTGCCTGATTGGCGTTCTCAGCGGACGCTTTACCCCGGACGGCGAGAAACCAGCCGGCTTTGTCGAGGGCATCTATATTGTCGGGATTCAACTCTATGGCTCTGGTCCAGTTTTGGATTGCCGGTTCATATTTGCCGAGCTGGCTGTATGCCGTGCCGAGATTTTCATATACCACGGACTGGTCTGCCTTTATTCGCAATGATTCATTGAATTGTCCGATTGAATCATCGGTTTTTCCCGCCGCCAGCAGGATGATTCCCATTTTATTATGGGTGTCGGCGTCGTATGGATTTAATTCCAATGATTTATTGAAGTATTTTATTGAATCATTATATTTTTCTTGTATACCGAGCGCCATTGCGAGATTGTAGTAAATCTCTGCGGTTCCATAATTGCGTTTTATAAGCTTTTCATATAGAGAGATTGCCTCGTTGTACTTTCCTTCTTTCATATATATTCTGGCTAAGTGGGGCAGAACCGGGTCAAACTCAGGGTCTATACGAAGAGCATTGTTAAAATGCCGCTCCGCCTCACTGATACGGTCCTCATTGAACAAGGCGCATCCATAGCTGTTTTCCGCACCTGCGTTGTTTTCTGTAACGCTTAAGGTATATTCAAAAAGCGAGATACTGTTCCGCCAGTGCCGCACCTGCATTTGGGTAAGTATGAGCAAACTCAGTATCGCTGTCACGCCCGTTATAGCCGCAATGGTTTTTAATTGAGGTAGCTTCCCGATTAGCTCTTTGCCTGCCATGGCAATGATAATAAGCAGGCCCAGCATTGGCAGGTACATATAACGGTTGGCCATCGCCTGTTCCCCGACCTGGACCAGCCCTATCATAGGGACAAGTGTGCCCGCAAACCACAGCCAGCCGACGGCTATATATTTTTTGCGACGCCCAATATATATGCTTATGGCTGATATCATGATGAATATAAAAGCACAAAACACCGTTGTAGTGTTTAATAAGTTCAAATGCGAAGGCGGATAGAAAACAGCCAGGTCGCTGGGCCATACCAGTTTGCCGATGTATTTTACATAAGAGACGAACGCATTGGCTATTCGGCTGTCTAATGGAACTTTATCTAACGTGCTTATCGCGTCTCCGGATTGCTGCGCGATAACTGTTAGAACGCCCAGAATTGCCGATATTGCCAGTAAAGGTATTTTTTCTGCCGTTAGCCATCCAATTGATTTTTGGTCTGGTCTGCTCCTCGCCTTTTTGTTGTGCTGATGTCCCCATCTAATCCTGTCTAATGGCCAGTAGTCCAGCAGGAGCAATACTAAAGGCAATGTAATGACTATCGGCTTGGTCATAATACAAAGACCGAATACTAATAACACCACAAGATATCGGCCAAATCTAGGTTTTCTGGCGTAATGAATATATGCCGCCATTGTCAGAAACCAGAATAAACCGCTTAAAACCGTTTTTCGCTCAGCTGCCCACGCCACTGATTCCACCTGCATGGGGTGCAGCGCAAATACCGCCGCCACAAATGCACTCGGCCAGATTGCTCCTGCCTGCGGTGAGTTTGCCGGCACTGAGCTTTGTCGAAGTGTCGAAGCCGTTAAATTATTGAGAATCCACAAAACAAGCAGGGCGTTAACGATATGAATCCCAACGCTGACTAAATGATGTCCCTGCGGGTTCAGCCCGAAAAGTTCGTAATCAAGCATATGACTGATTGTCGTCAGCGGATGCCACATGTAAAAATGCGGCTTCGTAAATGCCTGGCCCAACGAGGCCCATGTTATCCCTGATTTTACCTGCGCGTTGTCAAAAATATAGCTGTCATCGTCATAGTTGATAAAGTAGTTGTGTCGAATCGGCTCGTATGCGACAAGCGTGGCGACAACTATACCAACATATACAAATATGCTTATGTGCTTTTGTTGGTGTTCCAAAGTCACTGTAATGCGGCCCAATTTTTATTATCGCGAACCTGATTTGCGGACGCTCTCTTTTATCCGCTGTATATGGCCTCTGCCCAACCCCTTGACCTCGCAGCCAAGCGCAAAGTATTGCTTTATCTGCTCATCGCTCAGTATCCCGAAGCAGTCGATTATCGCTATCGGCCCGCCAGCGCAATCCACTATTTTCTTCGGCTCAAGGTTCAGATACTGCTGATGAGGCACCGCTAATATCAAAGCCCCGACGCCCTTAATCGCCGCCGAAAGGTCATTTTGAACTCGGATATTTACCAAATCTTCCTGGTTACGGAAAAATCTCGCCCACGAATGACCCGGCGCAGGATATACGTCCTGCTGCTCTAATTCATACCAGTGCTCCACGTATGGGTCGTGAACTTTCATCTCCGCTCCCATCTCCGTCAGTTTCCGCACGACAATTTCCGAGCCGCTGTATCGTGTGTCCCCGACGTCCTGCCTGTAGCTCGCCCCGCACAACAGCACCTTCGCGCCGGCGACCATTTTGCCCATATTGCGAAGCGCATCGCGGGTCAGCTCCGCCACGTGCAGGCCGCGTGTATCGTTGACGTCAATCGCCGTCGTTGACATTTTGAAAATGTCGTCTTCAAATCCGAGAATATGCTTATACGCCCAGTATCCCAAACCGCCGTCCTTAGGCAGACAATACCCGCCTATGCCCGGTCCGGGGAATATCATATTGTTGTGCGTAGGCCTCATCTTTATCGCATTGATGACCTTAATCAGGTCAACGCCGTTTCGCTCCGCGAACAAGCTCCACTCATCCAAAAACGCTAACGTCGTCGCCCTGAAAGAATTCTCAACAATCTTCGTCGTCTCCGATTCGATGGGCCTGTCCATCACAGTCAGCGGGAAATCCTTGGTATTCAAAACCTCGTGCAGGAATTTCTCGACCCGCCTCCTCGCATCCTCGTTGCATCCCGAACAAACCCGCCAGAAATCCCGGATTGACGAAACATAATGTTTCCCAGGCATAACCCGCTCGAAACTGTGCGCGAGCAATGGCTCCGATTTTATCCCGCGGGCGGCAAATGCCTTTTTCATAATGGGCCACGCGATAAACTCCGTCGTTCCCGGTGCAACCGTCGTCTCAATCAGCGTAAGACAATTCGCCTGCACTCTGTCGGCTATCGTCTTCATCGTCGCCTCAAGAGCGGCCATTTCGACAACGCCGGTCCGCATATTGCCTAATTCCTGCTTGCTGTAGTCGCACTGCACGTCAACAACCACACAGTCCGCTAATTTCAGGCAGTCGCTGTTATACGTCGCGATGAGCGTTTTCTTTTCCAGCACGCACCGCTTTATCATCGGGTCAACTTCCGGGTCCTCCGCCTTGACCGGCGAGCGGCCCTCGTTGAGCATCGGGATTTTCCAGTAACTCCGCGTGCTCGGCCTTTGGCAGCCGATGACGAATTTGCTGGGTTTGCCCGGCCTGCCCTGAGCGGAGTCGAAGGGCTTCTTATCGACGGTATCCGCTATTATGGCCGCCATCACTGCCCCGACGAACCCTACTCCCATTACCACGACGATTTCCTTGCCTTCCTTGCGTGCCGCCTCCGCCAGCGATTCCACTCGTTTGAGCTCTTTTGAATATTCTTCCTGGCCTGGCAGTTGAAATTTTTCACCTTCAGGGTTCATCGAATAGTCAGACATTCATAACTCCTTTCCTATAAGTTGTAGTTCGTACCAAACTTACCCTGGATTTTACGCAGATTCTCCCCCTATGGCAAGCTTTTCTCGTAGCGTAGCGAAGACCCCCCGCGTCTCGTTTTGCAAAGCAAAACGGCGGGGGGCCTGCCTCCATAGTGCGAAGTGCGACGGAGGGTCATTCCTGCGCAGGCAGGAATCCACGTTTCTCCACCGCCCTGTCCGGCGTAGTCCCCTCCATAAATAAGGTTTGGGACGAAGACGGAAGGCAGGGGAAAGAGAAAAAAGGTGAAGAGGGAACAGGGAGCTTTTCAATCCCTGAATTTCCTGATTATCACCGCACCTGAAATCATTCCTTTGCTCCGGCTTTTTCAAGCAATTTCACGACCTCTGGGTGCTCCTTACGCTTTGCAATCCCTAACGCTGTTGTTCCATCTTTGGCTTTTGCATTTACATCGGCCTTCGCCGCCAAGAGGAGTTTGACAACCTCCTCATGGCCCTCCCTCGACGCCATCCACAGAGCGGTCGCGCCGTCGATTGTATCCTTCACATTTACATCGGCCCCCTTCCCCAGCAGGAGTCCGACAGTTTTCGCATGGCCCCCCTTCGACGCCGCCCACAGGGCAGTTATGCCGTCGGTTGTCCTCTTCACATTAACATCAGCGCCTTTCTCCAGCAGTAGGTTGGCAACCTCCGAATGGCCCTCGTTCGCCGCCACCCACAGGGCAGTTGCGCCGTCGGTTGTAACGATATTGACATCGGCCCCCTTTCCCAGCAGGAATTTGACAACCTCCGCATGGCCGTACTTCGATGCCCACATCAATGCTGTTTCACCATTAGTGGAACTCTTTGCGTTGATCTCGGCACCGTCAGCCAGGGCGGCTCTTACCGCCTGTATGTTGTCCTCCTTTGCGGCTCTAATCAGTTGAGCATTATTGCCTGATACACCCGAATCGGCAAAGCAAGCGGTTGCAAAAGAAATATACACTATCAAAAACAGGATTCGTTTCATAAAACTCTCCTTAATCTGGTATTTCCCATATTTATCCGCCGCATGCCGTTTGGCATCCCTTACGGGAGGCGGATTAAACGCTCGGCTATACAACCAGGCCTTCCAATTCAACGTCTTTTGTTAAACCATAATCCGCCTGTCCCTTTTGCCCCCGGCGGTTCGACTTAACTCACCGGAGCCCAAAGGCGATTTTGATTATACTCTTTTGCCCAGGGCCAGACAATGGCCTTGAGAGGCAAACAGGTGCCAACTAATCTTCACCCTGCGAAGCGGGGGAGTCGTTTTTTAACCCTGTTAGAAAGAACGACAATTCTAACAGGTAAACTTGGCCTGCCCCGTTAGAAAGAAAACGAAGTTTTTCTAACGGGGTCATAAAACTATGATTCCTTACAAATAAAAAAAGCCAGATTCTTAACCTAAGAGCCTGGCTTCGGAGGAGGGTGATGAAAAGCTTATTAAAATTACTGTCTTATCTACGATTCCATTATCGTCCTCAAGTAATCACTAATATAAACGTCGGGACATAGAACTTATATTGGGAATTTGCTTAATACCACTTAGGCGATTGCTTAGGGGGCAATGCAAAAAATTCTCTGTGTCCTCTGTGAACTCTTGCCGAAAGGCATCCCTTACGGGAGTGGCTAAATAAAAATGTTACTTGCTCTGTGGCCTGGATTTGCGGACTTGCTCTTTTATCCTCTGTATATGTCCTCTGCCAAGGCCTTTGACCTCGCAACCAAGTTCGAAATACCGCCGAATCTTGTCGTCGTCTAAAATCCCGAAGCAGTCAACTATCGCGAACGGCCCGCCTGCCCATTCGACGAACTGTTTTGGCTCAATGCCCAGGTACTGTTTATGCGGCACAGCCAAAATCACCGCCTCGACTCCCTTCATCGCCGCCGGCAAATCCTGCTGCACCCGGATATTTACCAAATCCTCCTGCTTATGGAAGAATCTCGCCCACGACTGTCCCGGCGCGGGGAATGTGTCCTGCTGCTCTAATTCATACCAGTGCTCAACGTAGGGGTCATGAACGGACATCTCCGCACCCATCTCCGTCAGTTTCCGCACGACGATTTCCGAGCCGCTGTACCGCGTGTCGCCGACGTCCTGACGATAGCTCGCCCCGCATAGCAGCACCCTCGCGTTGGCGACCATTTTGCCCATATTCCGAAGCGCATTGCGCGTCAGTTCCGCGACGTGCAGCGACCGCGTATCATTAATATCAATCGCCATCGTCGTCATCTTGAATATATCATCCTCGTATCCAAGAATATGCTTATACGCCCAGAACCCCAGCCCGCCGTCTTTAGGCAGACAATATCCGCCCACGCCCGGCCCGGGGAATATCATATTATTATGCGTAGGCCTCATCTTGATGGCCTTGATTACCTTAATCAAATCAACCCCGTTGCGTTCCGCGAACAAACTCCACTCATCCAGGAACGCCAGCATCGTCGCCCGAAACGAATTTTCAATAATCTTGCTTGTCTCCGATTCGATTGGGCGGTCCATCACCGTCAGCGGAAATTGCTCTGTGTTCAGCACCTCACGCAAAAACTTTTCCACCCGCTGCTTCGCCTCATCGTTGCAACCGGAGCATACTCTCCAAATATCGCGAATCGACGAGACATAATTTTTCCCCGGCATCACCCGCTCATAACTATGCGCCAGCAATGGCTCCGCCTTTAATCCTCTGGCTGCGAATGCCCGCTTCATTATCGGCCAGCCGATATACTCCGTCGTTCCCGGCGCAACCGTCGTCTCTATCAGCGTCAGGCATTTTTCCCCGACCTTACTTCCTATTGTCTTTATCACCGCCTCAAGCGCCGCCATCTCGACGTTGCCCGTCCGCATATTGCCCAGGTCCTGCTTGGTATAATCGCACTGCACGTCAACAACCACGCAGTCCGCCAGCTTGAGGCAATCATTATTATATGTCGCCGTCAGCGTTTTCTTTTCCGTGACGCATCGCCTTATCATCGGCGCGACTTCCGGGTCCTCCGCCTTGACTGGCGACTGTCCCTCGTTGACCATCATTATCTTCCAGTAGCTTCTATCGCTCGGCAAATCGCATCCGATGACAAACTTATTCGGCTTGCCCGGCCTGCCCTGAGCGGAGTCGAAGGGCTTCTTGTCGTTCGTGTCGGCTATTATCGCCGCCATCACCGCCCCGACGAATCCCACTCCCATCACCACGACCACTTCTTTGCCCTGCTTGTGTGCCGCCTCCGCCAGAGTTTCCACGCGTTTGAATTCCTGCGCGTAATCTTTCTGTCCCGGTAGCGCGTATCGTTTGCCTTCTGGACTCACCGAATATTCCGGCATTCACTGTTCCTTTCTGCGTCCCGTGTTTACATATTTAACGTCAATAAACCCCGCAGAGTTTACCGTCAAAACCCCATCAGGCAAGGTTTTTCTGGCCAACAAAAAAGCCCCGTCTTTCAACAGGGCTTTCAATAACTAACCGCTATCCGTTGCTTGCCTCGGCGTAGCTATGGGTGTAGCCGGGCCTGCTATTTCTCATCTTCCTGGTTACTACATTCTGCCAGTCCGCCCGGCTCAGCAGTTTTCCTGTAGCCCAGCGCCTTGATTATCTCCAGTACCTCAGTCCACGTCGGGAATGGCCGGGCGTTCGCCTTTTTGTATTCATTGATGGCCATCAAAAACTCGAACTGCTCATCGGACAGCTGTCCTTCTTCAGCGCTTCTGCGGTCCTCACTGCGACGACGGCCGGGTCCTCTTCGTCTGTCCAGGCCGATTCTCCTGTCGAGGCCTGCTCGCCGGTCGATACCGATTCGCCTGTCAACCACACTGTCTCTGCGGTCATCCTCTGTGTTGCATCCCACGGGCTGTTGTTCTTTATTTAGTTTATTTGTTGCCATTGCATCTCCCTTGTTTATTACCTGCACGCCGTACGCTGTACGCCGTGTCCTGGTTTAACCTAATCCTCAAAAATATCGCCTTCTAAGTCATCCTCGTTTTCTTCATCGAGTCCTAAATCAAAAAAATCATAGTATGTGTCCTGCGATTCGATTACCACGTGTGCCTCATCCACCATATCGTCCGGCACATACACCGCGAAGTGAGTTCCTTCGCCGAACTCATTCTGCCTTTCCTTAACCATCGCCGGGATATCGTTGGTCTTCAGCAGTGTCTCGCAGTCCTTCGCCTCATCCAGCGAGCTTGACGTTGCTACCACGACAAGCTCCTGCATCCCCCGGCTGTGGTTTCGGCCGTTGCCCTTCGGCGCTGAACGCACCGATATCAAATTGCTCGCTTGTGTCGATTGCCCCTTCTGTGCCTTTTTCGTCTTCTTATTCATTATTCCATCTCCCTGTCTTACATCTCGTTTCTTGTAGTATTGCGTAGTTAGTTCGCAGTTCGCACTACGCAGAACTCTCGCTATTTTCTTCGTCAATTACTCACCCCCTGTTTATCAAAAAATCCCATCCTTTTTTAATTGTGCCGCCCTCCCATAACCACTTGTCTAAGCTTGACTTACATCAATATTGACTATTGGCTGTTTATCCGCCGCGCGGTTTGGCGGGTTTATCTGCCTGTGGGGGGATATTGGACATTTATCCGCCGTAGTGCCTGCCCTCCGTAGCATTCGGCGAAGGAGGGGCTATTGGCAGGGGGGTAAAAACGAAAAAGGCCACGCAATGCGTGGCCTTTTTCTGAGTCAATTCATGGTCGCTTATTTCGGTACTACGTTTGTCGCGCAGGGGCCTTTTTTGCCCTGGCCGACCTCGTACTCAACTACCTGACCTTCGCTCAAGCTTGAATACCCGGATGACTTGATTTCCGAGTGATGAACGAACAGGTCTGGGCCGCCGTCGTCAGCTACGATAAACCCGAAACCCTTTTGATCATTGAACCATTTTACTTTACCTGTACTCACTAACATACTCCTTGGCCTTTTAATCGGCCGTCAATCTATAATGCCTCTCACATTTTGTGTTTGGAATATCCTCGAGAAGCGAAAAGATATGCCCTACAAGACATTCATTATACCATATTTTCCCTCTGCTGCACTATAAAATAATAAAAAATTATTCAAATTTCCAAAAAAGAAGGTTTTTACCCGCCGAAGGTGGTTTCTGCATCCGTCGTGCTACGGCCCGTCTTCGTCGAAGGACTACGCCGAGGTCTCCGTTTCACTCCGAAAAGTTTAATCTGGCGAACTCGCCGAAGTATTTCTTGGCCGCCTCGTCATAAGTTTTTGCTGCGTCGATTTCGGAATCGAATCTGCCTAAGTATATTCTTTTTTTCTGATAACTAATGTATGCACGCCAGAGTTGGGACTCTTTGTCAAAACATACGCCGATGAATCGCGAAGATGTTTTACAACGCTTTTTTCCCCTATTCTGCATATTCTGTGAGTGTGTCGCAAATCGCAGGTTTGACCTTCGGTTATCGAGCGCGTTTCTGTTTCTATGGTCAACCAAAATACCATCAGGGGCATTCATAATTTCCCTGTGCATACGCACGGTCTTTGTCTTTTTATTAGGCGATATGACGGTCCTGAGAGCATATATCAGGTTGTCTTCTCCATCTGCATACCATTGGAAATTATTGAGCCGGTAGTAGTCCGCCGGCTCGACAATGGCGAATCTGCCTTCGCCTAAAAAAATCTTCCGAAAGGTGTAGCCGAAGCGGAAAAGGCGATAGGCGAGTAGTGGACAGGTGAAAAGAAAATCGAGCCAATTAGGAACTTTGATTCGGATAGTAGTCATTTTATCTCCTCCTTTTTTTAGCCACTCCCTAAGGGATGCCTTACGGCAAGAGGGCACAGAGTTCACAGAGTTTTTCTGGTTTAATTAAAATCCGAAATGGAACTTCTGTTCCTGATGCCTGCCTTCGTTAAAACTATGGCGGGTAAACCTTGCCCTCCCGGGGCTACAGAGGAACTACGCGCCTCTATATATAGGGTGGGTTTGGGGGTGTTTTAAGGAGTTATGAAACTTTATTTTTATGCCCAAAATCAGTAAGTTCTTGTGGGACAAGGAATAAAAAATTTTTCAAAAATTCTCAGATTTTTTTGGGTATATAGGTAATTTCAAAAAAAAGATTATTCGCCGTACCTCAAAAATCAAGAACCCGGCAATAATAACTGCCCTTGACTCCTATCCGCCTTTAACGGACAATAATCGCATAATTTTTGACGGAGAGGTAAATGGCGAAAGTTGAACTGACGGAGTCCGAATCTTCGGCAACGATACGATGAAAATTATTGAGGTGAAAATATGAACGAGACCAAGTTAAGCCGGGATGCCGTGCTGAAGGAATTAAAAAATCATCTTTCACAATTCGGACGGCTGTACGGAGTTACAAAAATCGGTATTTTCGGCTCCGTGGCACGGGATGAACCGAGTAAAAACAGTGATATCGATGTGGTGGTCGAAATGCGGGAGCCGGATTTGTTTTACATCGTGCATATTAAGGAGACGCTCGAAAAGGATTTTCAGCGTCCCGTCGATGTCATACGCTACCGCGATACGATGAATAAGCGTCTCAAAGCTCGAATCGACAGGGAGGCCCGCTATGCCTGATATGTCGCTTATCCGGGAAAAACTGGAACAGATAGAGGAATCTCTGCTTCGTATTCAAAGACGCTCTTCGAGTATTAAGTCGCCGGATGATTTTACTGCCAATGACGATAATCTCGACAAGCTTGACGCCATCGCTATGATGCTCATTGCCGTGGGCGAGAGTTTCAAGAAAATAGACCTTGAAACCGACGGGAAATGGCTTACAAAATATCCCGAAATCGACTGGCATGGCGTCATTGGGCTTCGAAACGTCCTGGCGCATGACTATTTTGATATTGACGCCGAGGAGATTTACAAAATTTGCCGCAGGGATGTCCCTCAGCTTCTCAAGACCGTGCAGCGTATGCTTAGGGAGATTTGACAATTGTCCCTTCCGCATCCCAAAATCAAAAATCGGAAATCAGCAATCATAAATTGCCAGTCCCCTTCCGTTTCTGTAAGTGGCGATGTATAAAGACGTTAACGCGGTTTTATTGGGGTGTTATTTTCCCGGCTTCCAGCCGGTTTTGCGCATTGTCCCGTAAACGTATGCGTCCGCTCGCTTGCCCTTGAGGCCCTTCTTTTTTGCCTCCGCCTTCAATTTCCGCTCCAGTGCCTTTGGCATTTTGACCTTCACTTTCTACAACTTTTTGCGGTTCTATGGCTTCTAAACTCTATTTTATCGCCCAGCCGTCATTGGCATTGATTATCTCATTAATTTGTTTTATCGCAACCTTCAACAATTGCGATTTCGACGGATTCCAGTCGAACATCGAGTTGCTAAGTGTCCCTATTAATCAGCACCCCAAGCCCTTTAATAAGACCAGTAATTTGGTTTTCAGTGAGTACGTATTTTGGTATATACTCCATTCCCTTCTGTTCTAGCTTCTGATGTGAGCATAGCAAGCATCCTTTGCCATTTCCAAAATTAGATAATATAAATTCTTTTAAGACACTCGGCCCCGAAATTGCGTACGCTGTCCTGAATATGGAAAGGTCGCCAATATAATCATTAACTTCAATCCAACAATGACCGTCCCATATTTCAGGTTTTTCCTTTCCATATTTGCTTTTCTCAGGAATATTATTCTTACATTGAAATACTGTTGTATTTTCAATTTTTAGATCGCCGGCAACAACTATGGCAGGTATGGAGTAAAAATCTCTTAGCCTTGCAGCCCATATAGTACTTATCATAGCGCAGATACCAAATGAATGAGGTATGTTAGTTAATATTTCTTTGGCAGAGGATATTAATATTTGTGGGTTATCAATACGAAACTGGAAATAATTTTCTGCCTCCTTAAGATCGTATGCCGAAGTAATTAGTTGCTTTAAAGTTTCGTCGCGCATTGTATATTTTGTCCTATCCTTGGCAATCTCTTTAAAAGTTTCAAAGTAGAGTGGGCTTTAGCCCACACGGTTTTCTAACACCTTGCGAAAATATTCGTATATTTGCAGAATGGTTTGATACGCCTCTACGAAATCTGATCTTTGATACTTGCGAAATTCATAGACGCCATTAGTAGATATTGCGTGCATTATGTCATCTCTAATTTTTATTGCAGTTTCACATTTTGTCATTAGGTCATCCGGTGGTTTTTCTTTGGAGTCCATGTATTCTGAAGTTGCTTTTTCAAGCCGCTTATAAAATCCGGGCACAGAGCGATTTTTCTTTGACTTGTTATTTAGGTTTCTATTACATTTCCTTTTATCCTTTGAAATGCGAACATATGCTCCATGAACTCCTTCAAGGGCTATGCATGACATAAGTACAGCTGCAATATAATCTTCCGATAGCATTCTAACTTTTGCTTCATAAGCAAACTCATAAAACATGAACTTCTTATGAAAATCAAAAGTAGATTGTATTTTCTCTAATGTTTCGGGAGATAAGTCCTTAATTTTAAGGTTTGGGATGATAACACAGTTACCTGAAAGAGAAGGCTTTTTGTTAATCAGATTATCAACATCTAAATCTGTTAGAATATAGCCTTTAGGACAATGATATATGATTTTCCATTCGCACGCTTCAGAAAACTCCATATCTTTCAGCGTCCTTACATCTTCCCCGAATATGGAAATGGGCGTTGTGGTAACAGTCCCATAGGCAACGATAAAATCATTCAATACTTTTAATGCGATATGTTCATCTAGCGACCGTTTGAGCGTAATGAGTACTTTGGTATTAAAGAATTTATTCGTTCCGCATTTTGACGACTTGTTTTTTAACTCAATAATCTTTATGCCTTCTGCAGGGATTTCATATGGATTTCTGAAATATAACTTGAAATCTTCATCATCAGATTTCGGGAAAGCATAGCCCTTTCCGACACGAAGTCGAAAGGGCAAATTGACTACACAACACAAAATTACTTCTGTTGTTGCTCTAGTTTTAGGTTTTGTTAAATCTAAATTGTCAGCGTAAACTGTTTCTAAATAAGTCATTTTCTTTGGTTTTCAACTATGGAGATTTCGTCTTCGTGAATTACATCTTTATATGCCTGTGTAATACCGGCCTCATTTTGCATATTCCAGCCGAATGCTTCGAAGAATGGGTCGATAAATTCTCTCCGCACCCCGGCCTCGTTATACCCCTGCGATTTGTACGATTCGATATTCCGCTCGAATCGCTCAATAAGCTTTATTACTTCTTTTGGTGCACTGCCCATATCGCAAAACTCCATCCAATGCCTTTAATTTCCCGCCCCCACAATACCTCAGTTTTTACCTTTCGTCAACAATCGCAAATCGGAAATCCTTTTGCGTCCTCCGCGGTAAGACTCCGTGTCTCAAATCTTAAATTTTAAATCTCAAATTCTTATTTCTCCGCTTTTGACGTTTCCACAACTAAGCACTCAACACTAAACACTCAAAACTACTTTTCCGCCTTATTGTCTGAACAGCCCCCCCGATTAAAAATTTTGCATTTATAGGCATTTTTCTGTTGCAAAAGTAATAGCAATCCTACATATAAGAGAAGAATTCGTTTGCCGGCTCAATGGTGTGGGCCGGCTAAATTAAGATTTTAGGTTTTTTTTGTGGAGGTTTTTTTAACATGGCAAAGGCAAAAGAAGTTTTGATTGTTGCAAGCAAAGTCAGAGCATATGTAAAAGGCAAGAAGATGATGACCTCGTCTGATGCGATCGGCGCCATCAGCGATAGGGTCTATTGCATGCTCGACAAGGCCTGCGAAAGAACAAAAGCAAATCGTCGCAGCACTCTTAAACCACAGGACCTCTAACCCGCTCTCCAACCCAACCTCTCCGAAAAGCAAAATCAGTTTCCGAAAGCGGGGATCCAGTTCTCTCAAATCTCGCCTTATCTGCTGCGGAAAACATACTCGAACGGCAAATAGAAAAGATTAACATAAAATCATCTTTGCCGGACAATGTCTGGGCAATCTTTTAGAAGTTGTGAGGCAGGTTACAATGACAAACAGCGTTTTGTATTCGGAATAAAATCAAAAAGATTTATATCGACCCGCCTGATAACACGGGCAACGACTCCTCCGGTATCCCGACCGCTTCAACCCCGCCGACGTTAACCATCTCTTAGCGGATTGGGAGGAGGGATAAAAGACGATATAAAAATCCTGCAGGAGCAGTCAAAATATCCCAACCCCGCACAATCAGCCACAGGGGAGCCCAGAAGCAGAAAAATGTTATTCCTCTTCCTCCCGCGGCAGACAGCAACGGTTTAATGTTCTTCAGGTTTGTTTTTATCTGTTCATTTCGGCTGTCATATTTTGCGGCATCCCTGAGGTCTTTTACGGCGGATATCGCAATTTTCTGGATTTCTCTATTAGGCATGGCGACCAACATCTTTTGCCGGATATGAATGCGGCGCATACATCGCCTGCAAAAATCTTTATTTTCCAGTTTGTAATATTTGCCATGTATAATATTGCCGCAGCGGTCGCAGGATGGATTTGACCGGGGTAACGGAAAATTTGAAAGGAGGTCATTATGCGGAAACAGGTCGTGGAGGGGTGTTTTTTGCCATGGCGGGCGTAATAATGATTGTTCGCTATACATATCTTCGGCGGCGTTTCCGAGCAGTTGCTTCAGAATCATGTCCTTGATTCTTTTATCATCCCCCAGATGTTCTTTGTGTTCCAATAGAGCCATAACGAATTTCTTCTGGGCAGCCGGCAGCTTATTTAATGCGATGATAGCGGACGCGGCCCCGGCAAAATCAGAACCAAAAAATTTCGCTATTTTCGATAGCTCTTCTTCAGTAAGCATTTTATATCCTCTTCAACGTCAGAACCAATTGCCATGGATGATGTTGTCCCTTACCCTGGACTGAGCATTTTTAAGCATCTCATTGGCTTTATTGGCTTTCTCGACCGCCCGTGCGTTAAGATATGCCGCCAAACTTTTTTGAGCAATATTTTTATCGCCGGGAAGCATGAGAGCTTTTCCCAGGTACTGAATCGCTTCGTCATACGCCCCCGTCTCTGCCATGGTGTGGCCGACCCTGCACATCCGTTCCAGACGTTCCTGGGAAGTTTCATGCTGCAGAATAGTCCATGCCTTGTTAATCGCGGCGCATAATTCGCCGTCGGAGTCGTGCCGGGATATCATCAGCGTGAAACGGCGACGAATCTTGACTACCGGCTCGCCTGTTGATACGTCCAGTATTTCTTCGAAGCGTTCTTCCTTTGCCAGTTTCAGAATTTCATTGCGTTCCATAGGATTACTACAATATCATCAACAGGCGATCATTTGAATTTGCGAAATGCTGTTGTCGTACTCCTGCTGGGATATCAACTGCTTGTGACGCATAACCGCCAGAAGTCCCAGAATGGCGTTGCAAATGGACGGACAATCTGTTGCCGGTTGTGACCTGGCGGCCCCGGCCTGAGAAACCATAATCAGTTTTTGCTGCAGGGCCGCTATATCGCTGGGGCATGCTCCGCGCAACCTTGAATGAAGAAGCCCCTGAACGGCTGTCGCGGCGTGAATCAGTGCCTCAAGCTGCTGTCCGGTCCAGACAGTCGTTTGGGGATGCCTGTTCTCAATGTCATTCTCATCCCAGGTCTCCGGCGGGTTTGTGTCCTGAAGCCACGGACACTCCTTGCCGTCAAGCTCGTTGAGTCCGGGGTAAGATACGCTTTCGCCGCTTTGTTTATCAATAAATGTGGCCGTGACTGTTTTATCCTGCCGGATATCAATGACAATATCCACACAGGGCAGCTTGCCGGACAGCGAAGGTGATATAAAATAGTTGCCTAAAATTTCGAATTTTGAGACCGTTTGCTTCATCGACTTTGCCGTGTCGGCAAGTTTACTGACCAGCGGCACGGGAATAAGCCGTGCAGCAACATTTCCATGCAGGATAGAGTAGGTGCCTTGAATCGGATATGGCGAGTTCTCAGGGATAATCTTCTGATAGTAATTTTGCCCGAAAATGGTGCCATAGCCCTCGCTGAGAGATGCTCCGACATCTTTGACAATCTTGCCGGCTTTTAGCGCAGCTCCTTGGGACACGCTTTCCATAGGATCGACCGGGAATCCTGTATGCTGCAGCGTTTCAATTTCTTTTAGAACCTCACGACGGGCCCCGAGCTGCTTTAACTCACGGTGTACCAGCATCCGGACACAAGGCATATGGGTCGGCCCCCCGACGAATAGCACGTGGTCGATTCGGCCGGCGTCAATTTTTGCTTCGCGCAGTGCAACCCGAATAGGGCCTCGACATTTCTCAAGCAAACTTTCTAATGCCGACTCCACCTGGCTTCGAATCAGCATAGCCGTATCGCCGTTAGGCAAACTGCAGTTGGCTTTGTCGCGTGTGGACAAAAGACATTTAGCGCGTTCCACATCTTCCCGCAGCATGCTTAGAGATCGACTATCACTCGGAATTTCATAGTTTCGGGTAACGTACTGCACAAGGCAATCGTCCATATCAATTCCGCCAAGTGCCTCGTGTCCGGAGGTGCATAATGCCCCGGGAATCAGGTTGCCTCGTTCCGGGTCCTCCATCATCTCCATTACTGTTACATCCAGCGTTCCGGCCCCCATATCAAAAACCAGCACAACCGCCTCTTTTTCTATTTTTAAGCCATATCGCAAGGCAGCCGCTATCGGTTCAACAACTGTGTCAATGTTGTGGAATCCCGCCATCTTCGCCGCTTCAACTATCGGATTGGTGCGAATGCCTTTGAAATATGCCGGAACAGTTATCATGGCTTCTTCGATACTCCGTCCACCCGTCATCGGGTTTAACGAAGCATCTTCCGCATCCCGTTTAATCTCCTGCAGGATGAAGCTGAGAATGTCCTGCGGGCGATATTTCCTTCCGCCAACACGTATTAATATAGACCCGCCTTCGCCTTGCTCAATGGCGTACTGGAATTTTTGCAGCTCTCCCCGCTCTTTAACTGTTTGATAAGATAATCCAACTAAACGCTTGACTCCCCAAACAACTAATTCAGGATTGTCCGCCAGTTGTCGCTTCGCCGGCAATCCTACCGCCTGTTTTTCTCCTAATTTGTCAAACAAAACAAACGAGGGGAAATTTTTACCGGCTCCGTATGGAGATTTGCCATGTCGGCTTTCTATCATTACAATCTTATCTTTACCAAACGCAATTGCTGCGCTGGAGTTATATGTTCCGAGGTCGATTCCGATTTTCATGGTTTCGTGTCCTTTCGAGTGTTGTCTTTAGACCATTTTTTGCCCTGTCGGCCTAATGCATCATGCTGAATATCCTTCTTCACAGGCAGCTCCTCGCAGGGCCCGGAGGATGCGGGTGCCGCCTCTTTCGGTTTGCAGTTCTCTTCCACCACACTATCGGTCGAGTGCATATTAACTTCTTCGGCAACCGCCTTCTGCTTGGCCGGACCACTGCTGATAATTATCTCTGCCAAACGGGTCGGGATAAATTCACCCCGTTCTCCGGCTATAGCGTATCCTCGTCGAGCGACTTCCAGAATCGTACCCTTGGGATGCTCGTTGTTTCGCATACCTACGACGCTGTGGACGGAGGGATTCGCCGGTTGTCCGCTCTTAACAGAAATTTCCACGATGCCTGCCTGGCCCAGGGTCTCGCCGGTCTCAACAACACATGTTTCTGCCAGGGTAGCGACCTTATCCGGGGAAATTCTGCCCGTTTGGAGGTCCTCCATTCGGTCACGGAATACTATTAGCCCTCGTATTAACTGCTGACACTTTTCTTGAAGCTGCTTGTGTGTTTCCCACTGTCCAAAGGTAAACTGTTCGAACCCGCGATGAAACTCTGTCATTCGCATATTAATAGACGTCAGCAAACCGGACAACTGAATAATATTCCGGCTGATTTCTGCGGCTTGTTCAGAGAGAACGGCAAAAGTCCTGTTCCCCGGGCGAGTATCAGCCGGGCTGGATTGTCCGGCAGAAGAAATAATCCGCCTGATTTTTCGCCGGTATAACATAAAAGCCACGATAACCGCAACAGTAATAAGCACTATCAGCCCAACGGCTGTGCTTAACAAAGTAATACGGTCAAAAGTAAAATCAGTTAAACCCGCTGCCAGTAACTTCATACTTGTGAACCGGCTGTATTCAATCATTCGAACCTCCCTTGGTCGTACCAGTTACAAAGCCAAACGGACGGGGTCGCAGGTCCTCCGTTGATTTAGCGGTATCCTGAATGGCTTTACAAAAATGTGCCATCGTAATTTGGAGTCCGTCGGACTCAAAGTGTTTTTCCCTCGCGGCTATCATTGCCGCCTCGCGGCACACTGCAGCGATATCGGCACCGGAAAATCCTTCCGTCCGGCGAACTAATTCCTGCTGGTCGATATCGTCTGCCAGAGGTTTTTCCGCCAGATGAACATGGAAGATAGATGCCCTCGCAGCGGAATCAGGCAGCGGCACTTCAATCTGATAATCGAACCTTCCAGAGCGCAATATCGCCGGATCCAACATACCCGGTCTATTGGTCGCGCCCAAAACAAAGACGCCTTCGGATGCTTCTATACCATCCATTTCTACAAGAATCTGGTTAACGATAGGATCGGTGTGCGGAGTGCTTTCGTTGCCGCGCATCGGGGCAACAGCATCAATTTCATCGAAGAAAATGATGCACGGGGCAACTTCCCGGGCCTTGGCAAAGATATTCCGGATTCGCTCTTCTGATTCTCCGAACCACTTGCTTCTAATTTCAGGGCCGCGAATGGCAATGAAATTCGCCCCGCACTCATGCGCAACAGCTTTGGCCAGTAATGTTTTGCCGGTTCCCGGCGGCCCATACAACAAAATGCCTCGCGGCGGCTTGATGCCTGCCTTGCGAAAAACATCACGTTTGGTAACAGCAAAGGTCAGATTCTCTGTTAAAAGACGTTTGACTTCCTGCAATCCGCCAATCTGACCCCATGATACCTTCGGAAGTTCTACGAGAAACTCGCGTATGGCTGACGGGTGAGCCCCTGCCAATGCCGCTTCGAAATCAGCTTGTGTTACTCGCAGGTCATCGTAATGAGGAACTTTGATATCTGCCGTACCATCTAACGGGCTGCTTCGCCGCAGAGCACAATAAGCCGCCTCACGACACAAGCTTACCAGGTCCGAACCAACAAAACCAACGGTTCGTTCAGCAAGTAATTCGATAGACACATCGCCGGATAGAGGCATCCGACGACAATAAATTTCCATAATTTGCTTGCGGCCCCGAACATCAGGCGCACCGATTCTCACCTCCTGGCCAAACCGTCCTTCGCGGCGAAGCGCCGAATCAATTGCATTGACACGGTTGGTCGTGCCAATCACCACGACTCCGCGCATAGAAGTCAGCCCATCCATCAGCGTTAAGAAGGTCGCAACTATACGACGTTCCAGCTCGCCGCTGCTGTCCCGCTTGGGCACAAGTGCATCCAGTTCGTCGATAAGTATCACGGATGGGGCGGTCTCGCGGGCCTTTTGAAAGATGCTGCGAAGTTTTTCTTCGCTGTCGCCATAAAATTTGCTGAGGATTTCCGGACCGTTAATAGTGTATATTTTCGCTCCGACCTCACTGGCCAGGACCTTTACAATCAATGTCTTCCCTGTGCCTGGAGGACCGTACAAAATCAATCCCCGTGGCTGGGTGATCCCCAAACGTTCGAACACCTCCGGATAGCGAAGAGGAAACTCCACAATCTCGCGGACAATCCGCACTTCCCGATCTAGTCCGCCGACATCCTTATAGGTCAACGGCACATTATTAACTGCATCCTCGCACAGCTTAGTAACAATTTCAGTTTGCGGACCAATTATCGCCAAGCCAGAAGGGTGAAGCTTTGCGATCTGGATGACTCTTGGCTGTCCCGAGAGCGAGTAAAGTACAGTGTTTTCTCCCTGAGAAACCGGCTTGCCGTACAACCGCTTATTGTCGACCGATGCTTGGTAATCGGCTGTTACGACCAATTCCACTCGTTGTGCAGGCGAGAGAGTAACCAATTGAATCTCGACGTTTTCCCCGTCCCTGACTTTCAGGAACTTTTGTTTGAACCGGTCTATTCGAAGAATATTTTCGGAGGAGTATCGAATGCACGCATCGACGGCACAGCAAACCTTGCCTTTCCGAAGTCCAAGCATTAACCGTTGATTAGCACTTTGCTCGAATAACTCGTGCATAACAGGGTAATCTGTCTCAAGGATGGCCTCGTGGGTCCCATCTAAGTCAGGACGTCCCTGGATAGGGATTTGAACTTTGTTCGCTACCGGTTCTACCATCTTTCTAATCCTCGTTAATCCTCATTAACCCTTTACAGAAAACATGATACTGTATTTTTGCAATCTCGTCAAGATAAACAATCTTGATGCCTGGGACACCTTCTGCGGGCAGGTACACAACATATCCCCTTAATTTGTTTAAAAACCCGTTAAAATTTATGAAATCTTCTTAAAAACAGTGTTTATTCCCTTAATCTCCGGCGTATCCGGCAGCAAGTATCGTGTACCTGCCCTACCTGTCCTGAGCTTGTCGAAGGAATCTGCGTCTAAAAATTCTCCGCGGTTAAGTATCGATAATTAGGTATCCAGCGTCGAGTATCGTTTCTTCTGTCGGTGTCAGTCAGTGTTATCGTACGTGACCGTCAGTGTCTGCCCTGTGCCCGTTGGGGCAGGGGATTAAAAATTTTGCATTTATAGGCATTTTTCTGTTGCAAAAGTAATAGCAATCCTACATATAAGAGAACAATTCGTTTGCCGGCTCAATGGTGTGGGCCGGCTAAATTAAGATTTTAGGTTCTTTTTTATGGAGGTTTTTTTAACATGGCAAAGGCAAAAGAAGTTTTGATTGTTGCAAGCAAAGTCAGAGCATATGTAAAGGGCAAGAAGATGATGACCTCGTCTGATGCGATCGGCGCCATCAGCGATAGGGTCTATTGCATGCTCGACAAAGCCTGCGAAAGAACAAAAGCAAATCGTCGCAGCACTCTTAAGCCACAGGACCTCTAACCTGTCCCGGTGAGGCAATAGCCTTAGCCGGATATCCAGCTTCATTGCAAAGCAGGCAACTGCTTAGCAATGGCGGTATTGGTCCGAACATAACACCTTTAGTTTAAGGGGGTTATGTTCATGGAAGTGAAAAGCATAGAAAGGCCGATATGTCTTCGGGCATGTCGGCCTTTTCCATTATTTTTTAAGGTTAAATTACCTGCCCGCCGGCTGTGGTAATACCCATGCCTACTTAGTTATCACACCTTAAAGCTGTGGAATGCCATCATTATCAGAAAATCCTGAAAATTTTCAAAAAATTTTACATATTTCCCATATTGTCTGGCTACCCTGTACCAGACCGGTAAAATCCAATTGCGTAGGGTTCAAATTGCCCTGTCAGCCAAAAAAAACTCAACTGTAAGCCCTGAAAAGCCCGATTATTGTAATCAGATAGCTTATTTTAGGATGTGGCGTCCGGCTTTGTTTTTGGACGTAATTTAAGATGGTCTAAATTCCTGACGATACCGTTGGAGTATGGTAGTCGGCGGTTTATCGGAGTATTTGTTATTCCACACCGCCTTTTTGGGAACGTGGTTATAAATCATTGCAAATTAAATAATTAACGCAAAAATTAAATAATCAACGCATTGCAGATTAAATTAACGCCTGTTAGGCAACGAGGTAGTCAATGAAAGTTTTTATGCTTGGTTGGGAGTTCCCCCCGTACATCAGCGGCGGGCTGGGTACGGCGTGTTATGGCCTGACCAAGGCACTGGACCAGATAGGAGTTCAGATAACTTTCGTGCTGCCGACGGTGGTTCAAACGCAATTTGCAAGTCATGTGAAATTGGTAAGCCCGGCAATGCAGCCGGAATTGGACAAGCCGATTCGCGTTAAGCAGTTGAAAAATGTAAAATTCCGGACTCTTAGCTCCGCGTTACAGCCATATCAGACAGCAAACAGCTACCAGAAAAAAATCGAGGATTCGCTTGCCCAGATTCACATGGCACACGGCAAGACAGACCAGTTTGTCGGCAAGCTGGATTACAGCGGGGATATGTACGCGGAAGTTCAGCGGTATGCTGACCTGGCGATACGACTGGCGGCGAATGAGGAATTCGACGTTATTCACGCCCACGACTGGATGACGTACCCGGCAGGGGCGGGGGTGGCAAGGTTGACAGGCAGGCCATTGGTGATACACGTTCACTCGACGGAATTTGACCGCAGCGGCGAAAACGTCAACCAGATTATTTACGACATCGAGCGGATGGGGATGCACGTCTCGGACAAGATAATCGCGGTGAGCCATCTTACGAGAAACATAATCATCAGCCGATACGGGATAAGCGGCGACAAGGTCGAGGTCGTTTACAACGGGGTCGAGAGAAACGGCAATAATAACTGGCCCATCGGCGATACCATAATCAACAGGGACGAGAAAATCGTTCTGTTCCTGGGCCGGATAACAATGCAGAAAGGGCCTGATTATTTCCTGCGGGCGGCCAAGAAGGTACTGGAAAAGATGGACAACGTGAAATTCGTAATGGCCGGGTCGGGGGACATGATGAACCGGTCGGTCGAAATGGCCGCGGGGCTGGGGATAGGGAACAAGGTTTTGTTTACGGGCTTTTTGCGAGGCGACGACGTTGGAAAGATTTTCAAGATGGCGGACCTGTACGTTATGCCGTCGGTGTCGGAGCCATTCGGGATTGCACCTCTTGAGGCATTAGACAACGATGTCCCCATCATAATCAGCAAGCAAAGCGGCGTTTCAGAGGTCATTCAGCATGCGCTGAAGGTTGATTTCTGGGACGTCGATGAAATAGCGAACAAGATAGTTGCCGTATTGAAGTATCCGCCCTTAGGGATAACGCTGCGAAGCCACGGCAATTACGAGGTAAGAAAGCTTCGGTGGAGCGATTCGGCGGCAAAATGCGCGAGGATTTATGAAGATACGCTTGTTGGGGCGGGCGCGTAGCCACAGAGGCCTCGGTTTTTTTAGCCACAGAGGGCACAGAGGACACAGAGAAAGAAGTAAAAGGGAAACGGGAACACGAGGATAACATACTTTAGACGAGGGCAAAGGAATGGCTTCGGTTTGCTTTTACTTTCAGGTTCATCAGCCGACACGGTTGAGGCACTACACCGTATTTGACGACCACAGCTATTATTTCGACGACCAGAAGAACGCGGAGATTTGCAGAAAGGTCGCCAACAAGTGTTATCTTCCAGCCAACCGTCTGATGCTCGATTTGATTCGCAAATATGACGGTAAATTCAGGATTTCATACAGCATTACGGGAGTTCTCTTAGAGCAGCTTAGCGCATATTGCCCTGAAGTGCTGAGCACGTTCGATGCGCTTGCGAGGACGGGGTGCGTGGAGTTCCTGGGGGAGACGTATTATCACAGTTTGAGCTTTCTGTATTCGCGCAATGAGTTCGCGGCACAGGTCAGCAAGCATACACAAAAAATAGAGGAGCTTTTCGGCCAGACGCCGAAGGTATTCAGAAATACGGAGCTAATCTATAATAACGAGCTGGCGTCGATGATTGAGTCGATGGGATGTTTCGACGCGATAATCAGCGAAGGAGCAGACCATATACTGGGGTATCGAAGCCCGAATTTTGTGTATAGTCCAAAGGGGTGCAGCAAGCTGAAGTTGCTGCTCAAAAATTACCAGTTGAGCGACGATATCGCTTTTCGGTTTTCGAACAGGGACTGGGCGCAGTGGCCTTTGACGGCGGACAAGTTCGGGCACTGGATTAGCAAGGTCAACGGCAACGGTTTTGTGGTGAACCTGTTTATGGACTACGAGACGTTAGGCGAGCACCAGTGGAAGGAGACGGGGATTTTTGACTTTATACGGCATCTGCCGGGTGAGATTTTCAAGCACCCGGACAATGACTTCAAGACGCCGAGCGAGGTTGTGAAGGCGTATCAGCCGATAGGGGTGATTGATGTACCTCACCTGATAAGCTGGGCGGACATCGAGAGGGATTTGTCGGCGTGGCTTGGCAACGCGATGCAGTCGAACTCGATTCATGAACTGTACCGGCTGGAAAAGAAGATTAAAGCGTCGGGCGACGAAACCCTCATAAATGACTGGCGCAAAATGCAGACATCGGACCATTTCTATTATATGTGCACGAAGTGGTTCGCGGACGGGGACGTGCACAAGTATTTCAATCCTTATGATTCGCCATACGAATCATACATCAACTTCATGAACATCTTATGCAACCTCCAGGGGCGATGCGCAAAACATCAGCAGCAGGCGGTGCCGGCCGGGGCGGTGGCGTAAAGTCATTTGCGATTTTCAATTTTCAATTTTCAATTTGGGATAAGGAAGCCGCCAAAAGCGGGTAAAGTTTTTGGTTAGTTGCCACAGAAGAAAAAGATGCCTTAACCATTTCCCTTCCAGCGGGCAGTTTTTCAATTCAAAAATTAAATCGTAAAGAGCAAAAATGTGGTATCGCCGTGCGATGGATTTTAGACAAGCATATAAGTATATGCGTATATACTTATATAGTGCTCCAACGGTCGAGTTTTTTGGCATAGGTTTTTGAGGCACGGATTAAATCGGGGATTATTTTTTCCAGGAGGCGGTTTGTTTTTCGAATTCGAGGCGGGCCTGGGTTTTTAACTGCTGCATTTGCTCTTCAGTGAGAAAGAGGCCGGCTTTGAGAGAAGCAACTTCTTTTGTATGGCGAAGGGCAAGATCGTTTTCATCCTGAGAATTGAAGGCGGGAAGGGCGGACCTGACTTTGTGGTAGTTGGCGAGTAATTCCAACGCTTCGACTTTGGGCCAGACGTAGCCGGTCTGGTCGGCGATTTTCAGGGCGTCGTTGGCATCATCACCGGCTTTTTCAAGCAGGTCGCTATCTTTTTGGTTTTCCTTTTCGAATTGCAGAAGGGACAGACGGCCGCGTAAGGTCAGGATGTCTGCGTGCCAGAGATGATAACCTTTATCAGTTGCGATGGAGAGTGCATCACTAACTTTTTGAAGGCCTTTTTCGTATTCGCCTTTTGCTTCGTAAAGAAGAGCCCAAACCCAATCCAGACGGCAGACAAATTCCACCATGCCTGAAGGTCGCAGGATACGTTCGGCTTGATTCAATTCTTTTTCTGCCTGAGGTAATTGCCCGCGGCAGATTTCAGACCAGCCCTGAAGGAGGTGACAGACAGCCAAGTAAGTGTTCCAATGATATTCTTCGCAAGTTTGAATGTTGTAGGCATTCACCGCCTCAAACTGTTTCCACGTCCCAAGGCGGATAAGAAATTCAGCTTGTTGGTTTCCATCTAATGAGTATAAGTGCTGCGAATCTGATAGTCTCTTTTGCTCATAGTAAAGGGCAATTTCAAAGTCCTGGTAAGCCCGGCTGGAATTGCCCAGAAGGAATTCATAATAGGCCTTGTAGGTAAATTCTGTAGCTAAATGAGCTAATTTTCTGTTTTCATGCGAAAGGTTCAGTGCCGAAGATACGGTTTCCCGTGCTTGGCGGATATTGCCCATTTCCATTTCAGCGAGTGAAATATTATGTAATGAGGATGCTTGGTGTTCTGTTTTTTTCAGTTGGCGATATATTTCTAAAGCTTTATTCCACCACTCCAAGGCTTGGGCCAATTTTCCTAAAAAGCGGTTACTAAAGGCCACGCCTGAACAATAAAATGCAACATAGTTCTTGCCCAAGTTTTCTTCTGTTTTTTGCCTGCGGGTTTCATCGCCAACAAAGGCCAAATTACATTCAAGACCTTCTGCGACTGCTGGGAGATATTTGAAAACGTTAAAATCATAGCCGCCCGCACTTAATCGGGATATCAGTAAATCATGAGCTGCCTTAAACTCGCCCTCATCGCAGAGCAGTTGGACGGCTTCAACGAGGTCGCGGACTTCTTCGATATTCTGCGGCCTTTCTGCGCCGGGGCGTGCTTTTAGAAAATCAGCCACCTCGCGTCGCGAGCCGGATACATTTAACCCTGAACGGAAATGGTCACGGATAACAGGGTGGGTGGTGATACCTCCATCGGTCCTTTCAACGAGAAAATCATCGGTCAGTAAATCTAATTGCTTCTCAATTTCGGCTTCATCGGCATTTGCAAGAGGTGTGTCTTTTAGAGATTTCATATTACGGAGTAAAGTTATAAAGCTTTTTATTTCCACAGGTCTTTTGAACAAACTTAAGATGCCGAGAAGCTCCTTTTGGCCATTTATTAACTGGCTTTCATAAAAACTGAGCAGATGTCTGAGTTTTTTACTTAATTTGTCATCGTCGCCGATAGCGGTCAGTATTGAATCACCATTGAACTGGGTAAGGTCATTGGAACAGCACCTTTTCACCGTGCTGGCGAGGACGCGCAGGGCGAGGGGATGTCCATAGAGTTTTTCGACATAAGTTTCGAGGAGATGCTGTTCGCCGAGGGTGCCTAATTTATGGAGTAAAGAGACGCCATCTTTTGTGCCGAGGCGGATGAGGCCCAAATGATGAAAGCCAGCGCCGCTATAACGAGCCAACTGGGGGAAATGGAAGCGGCTGGTCAGAACCATAAGGCCTTGATGTTTGTAGCGCAACCATTGGAACAGGAGCTGCTCTAAAAGGTAATGGTTGATGCGGCCATGATTGGGGCTATCGGCTTCTTCCTGCAAGACCTCGAGGCCATCCAATACGAGCAACAAACGGGCCTTCTGGACAACTTGCAGAATAAAGGAAATTGGTTCGATTTCCTGTTTGCCATAAATGCGGACAATCGGCAGGCAGAACTCTACCAATTTAACCAGGAATTTTTCGACGTCCAGGTCTTCATAAAAACTCCAGTAAAACACAGGCATTTTTGCCAGTTCAGGAGTCCTTTGGTGATTTAGCCAGCGGCCTACGAGGGCGGTTTTGCCCTGTCCGCCGATTCCGGTGATGGCGATTGTCCTTGTCGCGGGGTCGTTGGCCCAGCGATTCAGCGTGTCGAAATCATCGGCACGGCCTTTGAAGTTTTCGTCATCGGTGGGTTTATGAACATATTTATCCGGCAGAGCAGTTTTCAACTCCGGCGGAGGAGAAAGCGGTATAATCTCTTCGACGGTTCGGCTGGCGGGGTCAGCGGCGTATTTTTCCGCCAGAGCCGTAAGCCATTCGGTCAGGGCTTTATGATTGTCGCGGGCGGGATAAAAGAGAACCTTTGCGCCATATACCATTTCCACGCGTTCGCGCAAGAGATGGGTAACTTCCAAATTTTCGTCATCAAGGCCGACGAAGGCAATGTGGCCCGGCGGGCTTTTTTTGTAATCTTTGCTGATGTTATTGAAGAGCTCTTTGATGTAGGGGTCGGTCATACCAAACCCGACTATGATAAGCTTTTCGAATGCGAAAATCTTATCCAGCAGGCGAACAAAGGCGCGGTTATCGTAAGCCCTGCGGTAATCATTGAGGGTTAGGATGATGGAATCGGTGCGGTCGTAACGGCCGTGGACGTGCAATACCAAGCGTTTGTAGCCGGGGTCAAGAATTTGCCGGGCTTCTTCCTGATCCCAGAAATAATACGAGGTAGTAGCTTTGGGATAGAGGAATGTTCTGGCGTTGGTAAGGCCTGCATCATAGTTGAGGGTCAGATAGTTATGAATTGGCAGTTGTAACAAGGCGCGATGGGTCGGGGTGAATGCACCGTCTATTTTGTCTTTGAAGGTTTCCTGCAGGTATTCGAAATAAAGCTGGTCACCCAGTTTATTGCGCAATTGCTGAGCGGTTTCCAAAGGGGTTTGCAGTGATTCATTCAGCAGGAACGCTGCTTCGGCGGGGGTTATCTTTGTGTGCTTCGAACTATGGTCGATTAATCCCTCTAGGAATTCATCCCACAAGGGCCACAGGCCCGCGGAGGCGCCGGCGCCAACGAGGGCAAGGGCATTGCCTGATTCGAGGAGTTTATGAAGTTCATCGAGGACCGGGCCATTGCCGGGGATGGATTTAATATCGTTTTCGATTGAATGCCAAGCCATCTTTCTCCTCGGAACAAGGAATATGTTTCCTCAACCACAAGGGCCAAGGATAACAAGAAGCCGTGCGGATTTCAAGACCAGAAAGAGAAAAATTGTAAGGAAAGGAGATTGCGGATTTAATTATGGGTCCCCTGTTCTTGGCCAAGTAAGCAGCACTCGGGGAGAGCCGGGGGATGAGGAATTTTATAACCCCCACCGCGCGGGGTGGGGGCTAAATATTTTTCGCGGCGAAGAAGTTATTCGAGAATGGAGGTGACGGTTTGTTTGGCAGCGCCGTCTGGTTTGAGGACCTTTTCCATTTTGGCGGGATTTGAGGAGCGAGCAATGGCCTCATCTCTGGCGATGAAGCCCTTGAAATAGGCGTCGGCGATACTGTAGTCCATCGTCTGCATACCGAATTTTCTGCTGGTTTCGATGACATTGGCGATTTCGTAGATGCGGTTTTCGCGGATGCAGTTTCGGACAGCCGAAGTGCAGAGGAGGATTTCGGTGCAGGGGACCATGCCGGGCTTGTCAATTCTGCGGAACAATGTCTGCGAGACGACGGCCTGGAGGGTGTTGGCGAGCATTGTGCGAATCTGGTTTTGCTGGCTCGCGGGGTAGATATCGATGATACGCTCGATGGTTTGAGCGGCGTTGATAGTGTGGAGTGTTGAGAAGACGAGGTGGCCCGTTTCGGCGGCGGTTACGGTGGAACGGCAGGTTTCGAGGTCACGCATTTCGCCGACCATAATGATATCGGGGTCCTGACGCAGGACGCGTTTGAGAGCGGAGCCGAAGCTTGGGCAGTCGAAGCCGATTTCACGCTGTTCGATTATGCTCATCCTGTTTTGGAGGGCGTATTCGATGGGGTCTTCGAGTGTGATGATGTGTTTGCGATATTTGGCATTTATGACGCCGAGCATCGAGGCGAGTGTGGTGCTTTTTCCTGCGCCGGTGTGGCCCGTAACGAGGACGAGGCCTCGCGGCAGGTCGGTGAGCTCTTTAACGATTGGGGCAAGGTGCAGGTCGTCGAGGTTTGGAATCCGATTAGGAATCAAACGAAAAGCGATAGCGATGGTTCCTTTCTGGTAGTGAGCGTTGACGCGGAAGCGATGGCCATCGTCGAGAGTTGTTGAGAAGTCGGCGTCGCGTAGCATTTCGAATTTTTTGAAGCGGTCCGGGCCGAGCATCGCAAGGACCATTTCCTTGGCGTGCTCGTTGCTGATGATGGGGAAATCCATATCAATAAGGTCGGTGTTTTTACGGAGAATGGGCGGCAGGCCGACGTTGATGTGAACATCGCTTGCGCTTTGTCCAATAGCAGTCGTAAGTATCGTTTTTACGTCAACCATAAACTCTCACTCAGAACAACTCATTTAAATTATAAGATGTTCATTCAAAGGTACTTAGCGCAATACCAGTAATCCCGCATAATTTCATCGACATAAGGGGGGTGCGGCTGAAGGAGTTTAATGAGAAAATGGGTCCCCTGTTCAAACCCAAGGCAGCAGCACTCGGGGATGGCGCTATCGCGTCAATTACGCGGATTTTTGAGAAAGAAAGCGAAGGAAAGACCGATAAAAACGTGGATTATATTGGATTGTGTTTCAGGGCGATGCCGTAGAATCGCCAGACGGACTGGAAATCTTTATGGGACATTTTGATTTTGCCGAGGATGGGGTCGCCGATAATCACGTTTTTATCGGTGACATCGAGAACGGCGACGCAATGGTCGAGGAGGAAGGCGTCTTTGATGACGGCAAGGGTGACATCAGCATCTTTCAATTGATTGACAGAGTCGAACTGGCGGAATTGGCAATCGACGCCAGAGGGGGCGTAGCGATCCTGGATGGCTTTGCAGAGCGACCAGGGCATAGTTCCAACGATGGGGCTTGTGTGGGAGAGGACGGCTAATTCGCCTTCCTGGGCGTGGAAGCCGAGTTTTAGAAGAGCTGTAACAGCGGCAGCGGGGCCGCAGGTGTACGGGGTTGATTGAACGCAGATATTGTCGGCGTCAGTTATGGTTGGCAGATTGGCGAGGTCGTTTTGGAGTATTAAGGGCAGTGCGAAAGGCAGGACCGCGCCCCAGATGACGACGCCGAGCATAACGAGGAAAACGACGGATTTTTCGATGCGGTTTGTGAGCCGGCCTATGAGGGTCATAGCGCCCATTGTTACGGTGAGGGCGATAATAATGAAGCGTAGACGGCCTGAGGAAATCCAGGCGAAAAAGGGGTTAGAGGCGTTAAGGCCCGCAAATGTGATATAGAGCAGCAAGAAAATAAGCGTCAGGGGCAGCAGATAGCCGAAACACCAGCAGCGGCTTTTGAGACGCGAAAACGAACGACCGCATTCAGCCCCTATAACCGCTGCGTATATGACGCCTGCTAATTCAAACCACCCGCCCATTTTTCTTCTTCTCCGACCTTACCAGAATAACCTAAGATGCCCTTATGATATAAGCTGATGTTCTCTCACTCACCTGATTTTTAGTATAGCAGATTAGGGGGCTTAAATCAAGGGAAATTGGGTATTACGGATTGTTTATTTAGAGGCGGTTGACCCGGCGTCGCCTTCGGCTATGCCGTGGCAAGCATGGGATTTAGGGATGGTTGACAATGTGTTGTTGCGAACATAAGATTCATAAATTCGTAACTATACTTCATATTTTCCACTATCGGGTTGTTTGTTTTTAGGGGACGGTAATGTCGTTTTGGTGTGGTAAAAAAAGCATAATCTCATTTGGGTTGGTTTTGCCCCTTCGACGCGCTACGCTTGCTCAGGGCGGGGCGGTGTTTGGGTTAATGCTGTGGGCGGCGGTCGGATGCGCGGCATCGGCGGATTGTCCGAAGTTTCTGGCGGGGCATAAGGTCGGCACGGTTCAGTCGGCGCTGATAGGCGGGGCATCGGGACTGGCAGCGAGCAGGAAGAATGCGGGGGTGTTGTGGATACATAACGATTATGGCCCGGCGTGCGTTTACGCGATAACGCCTGAGGGAAAGCATCTGGGGGTGTATAATTTTGCGGGGGCGAAGAACCGCAACTGGGAGGATATAGCGATTGGGCCGGGGCCTGAGCCGAATGTTGATTATATTTACGCCGGCGATATAGGCGATAATAACGCGAAAAGAAAAGATGTAACTATCTATCGGATTATTGAGCCGAATGTCGATGCCAATCAAACGCCTGTGAATGTTACTATTACTAATGTTGAGACAATTGTGCTGGTTTATCCCGATGGGCCGAGAGACGCGGAGACACTGATTGTTGACCCGCTGACGAAAGATATTTATATCGTTTCAAAGGAGGGGACGAGTAAGGTTTATCGAGCGGTTTATCCGCAGGCAACGACGGGAAAGACGACGTTGGAGCAGGTTGCAAAGCTGCACTGGGGGATGGCGACGGCGGGTGATATTTCGCCTGACGGGCAGGAGATAATCGTAAGGGGGTATTTTGGGGCATCGCTGTGGATTCGGCCGAAGGAGGGGCCGATGTGGAAGGCGTTTGAAAACAGCGAGTGTTCGATTCCGATTATTATGGAGCAGCAGGGGGAGGCGATTTGTTTTGACGCAAACGGGGCGGGATATTACACGACCAGCGAGCATAGGCATCAGCCGATTTATTATTTTCCGCGTGATACGAAATCAAAGAACTAACGGTGACGTTTCGTCGGCTGAGGCGCGGCCCTTCGACTCGCTACGCTTGCTCAGGACAGGCGAGATACCAGCGTTTCACAAAATTTTGTTCGCTGGATGTGAGCGGGACGAGGCCGCCGAAATGCAAGGCCCATAAGCGGACGAGGGTTGTGCCAGTGGCGAAATCCTTTACGATTGATGCGGTTTTTTTGTCGGCGGCGATGAAAAGCCCAATGCCTTTAACGAGAAACGCGGAGACAGGTTTATTACCGTCGCGCACAATCTTTCTCATACCTGACGCGATTTTTTCCGTGGAAGGAGTTTCGACCCACATCGGGGTGCCGTTGACATAGACCATTTCTGCGGGTTCGAGGGGGCCCATGGCGAGGAGTTTTGCGGCGTCGGGGCGAGTTAAAAAACAGGCGATTGTTTTATTGTAAATGAAGGTAACGGGCAGGAGTCGGCCTGTTGTGTTGAGGACGGCTTTTTGAATAGCGGATTTGACTTCGAGGATTTTTTTCGCGGCGGGTGGTTTGAGGCGTAAAGGTTTTAATTTGGGGAGATTATTTTCGCAGCGGTTGAGGACTTTGTGCAGGAGGCGCATCGCGTCGGGGGCGGTTGAGGCAGCGACGAACAGGCCGTGTTTGGCGAGGAAAATAATCGCGGGTTTTTGGCCGTAACGCTTTTCGTAGGCGGTTACGAGATGGGAAGTTTTTATCGCGAGCGGGAAGCCGGGCGCGGCGTAGGGAATCCAGAGCGGGGGGTATTTTTCGGATTTGAAGAGTTTTGTGATTTCGGCACGACCGTTTTTGGAATTGACATACGCACCTATGACCAGGGGGTGCAGGTGGATGACGCATTTATCCAATAAGGCGTGCAAGTTGGCTTCAACGGAAGGGCGGGCAGTGCTTGCGATTCCGTCGCAGCAGCTTATGAGGTGGCGGCTGAGGATTTCCTGTTCGCGCCGGGCTGTGGGCATTTTAGCAAGACATTTATCTTTGATGACGCCGTGAACTTTGTCGAGGCGGAGTTTTCGCCAGCCGCGATGGGCGTTCATATCTTTGAGGGCGGTGCCGCTTGCCTTGATGAACATATATTTGCCGTCGCTGGTTTTGACGGAGGTGTTGCCGCCGGCGGCCTGGGTAAGAGCGGGGTCTTTGCCCGTTTCGTTGGATATTCTTATCAGAACCGAAAGGGCGTTATCCATTTGACACAGGGGAGGCGTATCGTTCGAGGAGTTTTTGTTCGGCCTGGGCGGTCCAGATACCGTTGCTGAGGCAGGCGGCAACTTCGGGCAATTTTTCGGTCATTTTGGCAATCATGGTGAGGGGCAATCCTTTGCAGACGGGGTAGGCGATAATTTTTCCGGCGATGGAGCGGTTTTCGATGGCACGTATTCCGTCGAGTACGCCGTCGAGGCCGCAGACGGCAGCAACGGAGATATTGGTATCGAGGACACCTGATTCAAGTTTTGCCAGCTCGCGTTTCATATCTTCGAGGACTGAGCCGCTTGTGCCGACGAAATACATTTGCTTTTCGATGTAGGCATCGAGGTTTATTTTGGCGGTCATCGTGTCGGGGATTCCGGCGAAGATGTTTATGATTGCGCGTTTACCTGCGCTGAGGACGGCTGCTGCGGCAAGCTCGGGGGCGGGCGCCATAATGACGGCGTAGTCGGTGCCTTCGGGCATTTTGTCTTTGACGGGGCTGTATTGTTTATACGGGACGTTTTTGGCGGCTGCCATTGGTTCGGCTGTTTTCAACAATATAGCGAGGCGGCCATCATCGGAGTCGCCGGCGGAGATGCTGACGCCTTCGATGCCACGGTAGATATTTCGGATGACGTGCATTGTGCCCATAGGGCCTGCGGCGCCGACGATATTGATTTTGTCGCCTTTTCGGACTTCGCTTGACTGGGGGATGTGTTTCATCGAGTCGGCGGGGGCGTAGCCGACGGTTCCTGTTATACGGATGCCCGCGTAATGGATGCGGCCTATTGGGACGGCGATTTCTCGTCCGAAACGTTCACCGCAGAGGACGATATTGAAAAGTCCCTGCGGGCCGACTTTTGAGAAGAGGGCCTCGACCCTGTTGGGGTTGGCGCCAAGATAAATCACATCGTCGAAACGGGAGTCGGTCAGGCGGGCAATTTCGGGGCAAAGCTCCATATTAACGCCGGGGACTTCGGGAGGCCTGTATTGTGATGCCCAGATTACTTTTGCGGGCTGCCCCCATTGTTTAAACAGTTCCGTGAGGTCATTGGGGGTAACAATTACGTCAGCGACAATGAGCATTGTGTTGTCCGGCTCGATGCGCTGGGTTTCGTCGGAGGCATAAGCGTTTTCAACGCAGCCCCAGGGTTCGATGAGGGCGATAGCCGAGGCGCTGAGTTTTTCGGGCGCCGGGATGAGCATCGATTCACCCTGCGGGGAGGTGATGACTCTTTCGTCCATAAGGACGTATTCCTGGAGTGCGCCTTCGAAATTGTAGCCAAAGGCGCTATTGGATTGGGCGGTGGGGAGCCAGCGATAATCGGTCTCGACGAGGAAACGCTGGCCCGGTTTGAATTGAGTTACGCCTTTGCCGACGGTTTCGATTCGGACGACGGTTTCGTGGCCCGGGACGGTTGGTTTGTCCGCGGGGACGTAACTGCTGATTTCCTGAAGTATGGCTGGGGTGATGCCGGATGTTATTTCTGCTTTTCGGGGATGAGCGGAGAATTGCTTTATGAGTTTGAGGTCGCTGAAGCACAGGCCGACCGCTTCGACTTTACAGAGAACCTGATGAGGCCCCGGTGTGGCGAGGGGTTTAGCTTTGTTGAGGACCAGCTCGTTGGCCGCGACTAACTGCACGGCGTGTTGCGTCTTTGGCAAGTCCGACATATTTTTATTTAAGGCCTTTCAAATATATTCACAACATCAACTCAGTTTTGTTAGTTTATATCTATTGGTCGAGCGATGCAATGTCTTATCGTTTTTTTATAATATTTTTTTGCGGCGGCGTGTTTTGCGGGTGGTATTCCTTCGGTGTAAACGAGCGGCGGACAAGGCCTCTGGCCTGCGAGATGTCGTCTAACTGCCCGGTCGCGCGGGCCTGCATCAGAATGTTGCCGATAGCGGTTGCCTCGACGGGGCCTGCTGTGACAATTTTGCCTGTGGCGTCGGCGGTTAGCTGGTTGAGCAGGTCGTTTTGCGAGCCGCCGCCTACGACGTACAGGCGGTTGATGGGGGAGTCGATTACGTCTTCGAGCTGATTTATTGTTTCGGCGTACTTGCGGGCGAGGTTTTCGAGAATCGTCCGCACCATTTGGCCTTTGTCGTCGATGGTTTTTTGTCCGGTTTTGGTGAGGTAATCGTTTAGCCGATGAGGCATATCGCCGGGGGCGAGAAAACAACTGTTATCGACATCGAGAGAAGCGGAACCGGATTTTGCCTTTGCCGCCAGAGCGGTCAATTGGTTGTATGAGAGGTCGATACCCTGTTTTTGCCAGTGTTTTTTGCATTCCTGGAGGAGCCAAAGCCCCATTATATTTTTGAGCAGCCGGATTTTGCAATCGACGCCGCCCTCGTTGGTAAAGGGATACGCGAAAGTTTTGTCGTTTATGACGGCAGCTGCGGATTCGACGCCTATCAGGGACCAGGTTCCGCTGGACAGGTATGCCCAACTGGTTTTGTGTTCCGCCGCCTGCTCGGCCGGCGTCGAGACGGGCACGGCGGCGACCGCGCTTGCGGTGTCGTGTGAAGCGACTGCTATAATGGGAATCCGTGGGCAGCCGATTTCTTTGGCTACTTTTTCCGTCAATGTTCCGATTACCGTTCCCGGCCTGACGACTTCGGGCATAATATCGAGAGGCAGATTCAATTTCTGAAAAATTGTCTGCGACCAGGCGCCTGAGCGCATATCCATAAGCTGGCTTGTGCTTGCGAGGGTGTATTCAGCGAAGGCGCTACCAGAAAGAAAGTATGAGACGAGGTCAGCTATGAAAATCAGTCGTTTTGCTTTCGCCAGAACCGGTGAATCGGATAATCGCATCGAAAGAAGCTGGTAAGCGGTGTTCAACTGCATAAACTGGATGCCGGTGCGCTCGTAAATTTCACGTTTGGGCAAAAGTTCGCACGCTTTTTCGACCATTCCGTTGGTTCTGCCGTCGCGGTAGTGATAGGGTTTTTCAATGAGGTCGCCATTGTCGTCGAGAAGGCCGAAGTCAACGCCCCAGCTATCGACGCCGATGCCGGCGATACGGGGCGATTCTTTGACAGCTTTACCGATACCGGTTTTGACTTCCGATATAAGCCGGGGGAAATCCCAGCGTAAAGACCCATTCTGTTCGACCGGCCCGTTGATGAATCGATGAATTTCCTCCAGACGAATTTTGCCCGCTGAGATAATTCCCAGCATCACTCGCCCGCTCTCGGCGCCAAGGTCAACCGCTATATATCGCTTTTCGTCTATCATAAGTTTATGTATTGTTAATCTTCGGGCGGGGCGGTGAGATTTGTCGCGGCCTGAATACCGGAAGACACTTCGTTAATAATACCAAGCTTTACGTATATGGGGCGAATGTTTTTTCTAAGTTCGGGAAGTTTACAAGCGAACAGGGCAGCAGCGAGGACGCACAATGCGCCGCCAATAATCAAAGTATTTGGTGCACCAATGGTACTGGCCAGTAAGCCGGCAGTTAAGCTGCCGAAAGGCGCGGTGCCGATGAAGGCCATAACGTAGAAGCTCATAGTGCGGCCTCGTTTGTCGTCGTCAACGATAGTTTGGATGATTGTATTGCTTGCGACCATTTGCACCATCATTCCAAGACCCGTTATGAACATCAGGGGCAGGGAAAGCCACAGTGTCCGAGACAAGGAAAACGTGATAAGCCCGATACCGAAAAGGGTGGTGGATAAAGGGATAATTTTGGTGAGTCCGCGGGCGTTTTTTCTTGAGGCAAGATAAATAGCGCCTGTCAGAGCGCCGGAGCCGGCGGCGGCCATAAGAAGGCCGAGGGTAATAGGGCCTCCATGAAGGATTTTGCGGGCAAAGACGGGCATAAGCACCGAATACGGCATGCCGATGAAGCTTACCAGCGCAAGCAGAAGCATAATGTATCTTAATGGGGCAAAACCGGAGGCATAGTTGAAACCTTCCTTAAGTTCGTGCAGGACGGTAGTCGTTCGGGATTTGGCATTTTGATAAGTTATTTTCATCATGAGCAGGGAAGCGATGACGAAGAGGAAGCTGACGGCATTTATGGTGAAACAGACGCCCTCGTTCGAGACAGCGATGATTATGCCTGCGACGACTGGGCCGATGAGGCGAGCGCTGTTGAACATCATAGAATTCATGGCGATGGCGTTGTTGAGGTCTTCTCTGTTATCGACCAGGGCAATGACGAAGGATTGGCGTGTGGGCATATCGAAGGCGTTGATAAGGCCGAGAAAGACGGCGAGAAGAATAATGTTCGGGATGTTGATGTGGCCTGTAAAAAACAGGATTGCCAGAAGCAGGGCCTGGAGCATAGAAAGGGTCTGTGTGGCGAGGAGGATTCGGTAGCGGTTCCAGCGGTCAGCCATAACCCCGGCGAAGGGAGTGAGGAGTAAGGCGGGTATCTGTGTGGCGAAGCCGACCAGTCCAAGTAGCTTGGGCGAGTCGGTAAGGCGATAAACCAGCCAGGGCAGGGCGATTTGCTGAGTCCAGGTGCCAATAAGGGATAGAATCTGGCCCGAAAAGAAAAGGCGATAGTTCCTGTATTGCAGGGAACGAAAAACAACCTGATGTCCTTTTAATTCATTCATTTTGTGTTCACCGGCCCCGGGAATATATATGCCGTCCGTTTGCTTTTACAATCATCAGTTATCAATAATAAATAGTCAATACGCAGTTGCTCTTAATCGGTGCGGGTTTATAATCTTTGTCACGATGAGAGTTTTGATTTATGGAGCCGGCGCTGTGGGTTTGGGTCTGGCGAGCTGTCTGCTGAAATCGCAAGTGAGGATTATGACAGTGGAAGACAGGAGCTAAAATGCCATTCAAAAGCATGAAAAACGCAGTAAAAATGTGCGGGCTTTGTGTTCTTTTATTCGTTCTTTTTTTAGTGCTAACAAAAGTCGATATCGAACTGGAACAGCGATCCTTGTTCTCGGCTGCTCTTGTTACCCATATTTGTTCTTTCTTGTTGTATATTTGTTTCGGTATTGCCGTGGTAGTGGTTTTTGTAAAGAGCGCCGTAACGAATCGATTTTTGGTTGCTATTATTTATCTTGGTTTATTCATAACCTGTTGTCCTTGTCTTAGCGTAGGGTACTTAATTATCACCAGGGGTATTCTCAATGCGTCTCGTCCTGTAAATGCGGAACATTTCATTAAGGAACGACTGGCAACGAAGCAGCTTTCTGCTCTATCCAGAGAGATGATTCAGAAACGCAACGTTTTTTGGGTTGGCAACGGCCCCGGCGGCTTTACTTTCGGACTGACTTGTGCAGATGGCAATTATCTTTTTGATTCACGGAATATCCCAAAGAATTACCGATTCGATACTCCTATTCCCGTTGAAGATACAAATAAAGTCAGACATCTTGATTTGCCATTCCAACCCGGTTTTAAGGGCACAGATTCAAAGATTCTTGGTGAGGAGGATTATAAGTTTTGTGCTCGCGCAAGTTCACTAATTCGGCGGATTGGATTTGATAATGTTAAGCTTTATCCTGAGCCCAACATTGTGCAGTATCAAATATACGATTTTATGGGATGGGATAATGGTTCTTATTACATCTATTACTATTCGCCAGACGGGCAAATTCCAGACGAATTCAAATATAATCAAAAATTGAATGATAATTGGTATTACGATGCAAGGCCGAGATTTAGATAGTTCCTGTCAGGGTAACCGTGAGAAGGATGTTTATATCGCAAGGTCTTTTTTAAGGCGTCTGTTTACCCTATAATACGTCCCAATATGAAAGTTCTTATTTATGGAGCCGGCGCTGTGGGTTTGGGTTTGGCGAGCTGTCTGCTGAAATCAGGCCCGCCTCGTCCCTTAGGGACGGGCGAGGTCTCGCTGAATGCGGACAGCGAAGTTTGCATTATTGCCAGGCCGAATACTGTTAGCGAGCTGAGGCAGGGGGGCTTGAGCAGGACGGGCATATTCGGTTCTTTTAAAGCTGAGCGGAATTCCTTTGCGGCGTATCAATCTTTGAATGAAATCAGGAATACGGTGTTTGATTTTATTCTTGTCTGCGTCAAGTCGTTTGATTCGGCTGAAGCGGCAGAGGATATTTCGAGGCATCCGGGGATTTTAAACGAGGACACGAAAATTGTTCTTTGTCAAAACGGCTGGGGCAACGCGGAGAAGTTTTTGGCGCATTTCCCGAAAGGACGCGTTTACAGCGCACGGGTGATTACGGGATTTACACGGCGAAAGCCCAACGAGGTTGAGATAACGGTCCACGCGGACGCGATTCATATCGGTTCGCTTTTTGGTTGTGGACTTGAGCGTGTCGAGCCGCTTGCAAAGGCGATAGCCAAAGGGGGGATTCCCGCTGTAACCGTTGGTGATATTGAAAAGGACCTGTGGGCCAAGATGCTCTATAACTGTGCCCTTAATCCTATCGGCGCAATTCTCGATGTTCCTTATGGTGTGCTGGCTGAAGATACTTACAGCAGGGAGTTGATGAACCGAATTGCCGGGGAGGTTTTCGCTGTTATGGCGGCGGCGGGTTTTAAGACGCACTGGGTGACATCGGACGATTTTTTGAAGGTTTTTTATGACAAGCTCGTTCCTGATACCGCCAAACACAAGTCATCGACTTTGCAGGACATAGCCGCTGGGAGAAAAACCGAAATAGAGGAATTGACCGGGTCTGTATTGATGTTGGCGGACAAGCACGGGGTTGATGTCCCTTATAATCGTGCGGTTTATGCGATAATAAAGTTTGTCGAGGCGAGGCGAAGCAGGCAATTTTGACAAATTATCGACGCCTTACCTATTTTAAAGCAGGCAATAAAATGCTTGTGAGGTAAAAAGACACTTGACAAAAGGGGGCTTTTTCAAGAAAATACAGAATAGTTGCCGATTGAAAAAGGGATGGGTTTATGAGGCCGATGAAACTGACCAAACGAGTGCCGAGTGGCAGAGAAAAAGACCAGGCAGCCATACTCAAGCTTGAGCAGCTTCGAGAGAAGGTGTATTGCGATAATCCTTCCGCTGCGCGTCATGCGTCGTTTAACCTGTCGTGGATGCAGGAGGACGGATACGATATTCTCAAGGAAGCGTTATTCAGCACGGCGTGCCGGGCGACAAAGGGAGCGGCGGCATACGGTCTTCGCAAGATGCGGGGCAGGATGAAGAAGAACGGGATAGCCCTTCTCGTGGAGGGTCTCAGGCATTCGAATGAAGGGACACGTCAGGTTTGTGCGCGGGCGTTGTTGCTTGAAAAACAATCGAAGGAACAGGCGGCTCAGCAACAGCAACAACCGCAGCAGCCGGATTCACAGCCGAAATTCAAGCCGAAATTTAAGCCGCAGTTCAAGATTTCTGAAATATCTCATAAATCGATGCGGGAGAGGCCCAGAAGCGGCAGAGAAAATCCGCCTAACGCTTCGAGATTTAACCGGTAAAGCTGCCCCCCATCTCAGGCTCACCACACCGACGGCGGGTAAACTAATCCTATAACTGGTTGAAATGGCACGTCCTATTTCGTAATATGTTTCCCGATTGATTATTTTATCACTATTCGTCGATTTTTGAATGCGTGAGACGATTATGACATATTTAGCAGTTCCGATAGCAGCCAAGACATTGCAGGAAGCCGAGGAGCAGATACAGGCCGCTGTTGCCGCAGGGGCGGAGCTTCTCGAATTGCGCACGGATTATCTTGTGCAATTGTCTGTTGAGCTTGCGTTACAGGTTATCGAGGCGGCTAAACAGCTTGCGCCGGGACTGCCGATTATTGTTACCTGCCGGGATTATCAGCAGGGGGGGATGCTTCGTCATCCGAATGATTTGCGGACGAATGTTCTTACCGCGGCGGTTCGGGCGGGAGCGGATTTCATCGACGTCGAATACGAGAATTTTATATCGGTGGCAATCGGCAGTAAAATATCGCTTGCGCTTTCGACGGGTAGAGAGACGCGGCTGATTCTGTCGGACCATAACTTCCAGACGAAATTCAAGAACATCACCAAGCATTACTGGGAGATTGCCAACGTGGCTGCCGGCGCGATACCGAAGCTGGTGTATTCGGCGCATCATATCAATGATTGTTTCGATATCCTGGATTTGATGCACGACGCCAAGGGCGAGATGATTGCGTTTTGTATGGATGAGCCGGGTTTTGTGACGAGGATTTTGACGAAAAAATTTAACGGCCTTGTCAGTTTTGCGAGTATCGGCGCAAAGACGGCGACGGCACCGGGTCAGCCGACGGTTGAGCAGTTGCGAGACCTTTACCGATGGGATTCGATAGATGAGCAAACAGAATTTTACGGGGTGATTGGAGACCCGATTGCGCATTCGTTAAGCCCCGCGGTTCACAACGCGTGCTTTGCCGAGCGGGGTTTGAACAAGGTTTATGTGCCATTGCTGATTGCGGGCGGGCAGGCGGAATTTAACGCGTTTATGGATAATATTCTCGCTCGGCCGTGGCTTGATTTCAAAGGTTTTAGCGTTACGATTCCACATAAAGAATATGCTATTAATTACGTAAAAGAAAAAGGCGGCGTTATCGACCCGCTTGCTAAAAGAATCGGCGCGGCCAACACAATCATAATCAACGGCTCACAGTTGTCTGCGTACAATACCGATTGCGTTGCTGCGATTGACGCTATAATCGCGGGGCTTGGCATCGACCGTGCGGGTTTGCGGAAGATGCCCGTCGCAATAATAGGCGCGGGCGGGGCGGCAAGGGCGGTCGTGGCGGGGCTGGCGGACGCGGAGGCGAAAATCAAAATATATAACCGCACAGTCGAACGGGCGAAACATCTGGCGGCTGATTTCAAATGCGATTACGCGTCCCTTGACAGCTTACATAAGCTGAAAGAAAAGCTCATCGTCAACTGCACGAGTATCGGTATGCACCCGAACGTGGACGCGTCGCCGGTTGATGTAAATTTGCTGCAAAAGCATATGGCGGTCTTCGATACGGTTTATAATCCGCCTGAGACGCTGCTGTTGAAGCACGCAAAACAAACCGGCTGCCACATAATCTCCGGCGTAGATATGTTCCTCAAACAGGCATCCGCCCAATTCAAGCTATTCACAGGTATTGCGCCAAACACCGGGACAATGCGAAAAGCCCTTTCATAAAAAGCACATGGCGGCGAAATAATTTTCTGCTCATTGTATTGGCGGGCGGTTGTGGTATAATGATGATGAAGGCGGTAAAAAATATGAACAGCCATGTAGCGATACACAAAGAAAGAATAGAGGCGTTTTGCCAGCAGCACAATGTTTGCGAACTTGGGCTTTTCGGCACAGTTCTGCACGACGATTTTCGCGCCAACAGCGGAATCGGCGTGCTGGTCGGTTTTAAGCAGGAACACATGCCCGAATCAGTCAAACTGGGCGAAATGCAGCAAGAACTGGCGAAGATATTCGGTCAGAATGTTGACCTTGTGGAGCGTCAGGCCGTGGAGAAAAGCGAGAACTATATCCGCCGACGGCATATCCTCAAAGCCATTGAGCCGATTTACGCAGCAGGGTAAGACGAGCAAATCGCCCCATCCTTAAAATCAATGCCGAGAAGGCGTTTTCAAACAAGCATAAAACTTTGCTAAAAGTTACTGTCATTGTTTTTCAATAACCAAATGTGTATAATTCCCGTTTTGATAACATTAATTGAGGACGAAAATGGCGAAGAAAGAAAAGGTAGTATTGGCGTATAGCGGCGGGCTGGATACGAGCGTTATTCTGCCCTGGCTCAAAGAGACGTATGGTTACGATACAATCGCGTTCGCGGCGGATTTGGGACAGGGCGATGAGCTTTCGGGTATAAAGAAGAAGGCGCTCGCAAGCGGCGCATCGAAATGCATCGTCAAGGATTTGCGAAAAGAGTTTGTCGAGGAATACCTCTGGCGGCTGCTCAAATCCGGGGCTATTTATGAAAATGGATATTTACTCGGGACGAGTATTGCGCGTCCCCTGATTGCAAAATATCAGGTTGACGTGGCCCACGCGGAAGGTGCGATGGGCGTCGCTCACGGGGCGACAGGCAAGGGCAATGACCAGGTGCGTTTCGAGCTGACGTATATGGCTCTTGACCCGACGCTGAAAATCATTGCGCCGTGGAAAGACCCGAATTTCAAATTGACCAGCCGTGAGGCGGCGGTTGATTACGCGAATAAGCACGGGATACCGATTGACCAGAGCAAAAAGAAGATATATTCGCGCGACCGGAACATCTGGCATATCAGCCACGAAGGTGCGGACCTTGAAGACCCGGCGAATGAGCCGAAAGATGAGCTGTGGGTGATGTCGGAGCCGGTCTCGAAGACGCCCAATAAGCCGGATTACGTGGAGATTGGTTTTGAGCAGGGCGTTCCGGTTAAGTTAGACGGCAAAGCGACCGACAGTGTGAAGCTTCTTGAAACGCTGAATGAAATCGGCGGCAAGCACGCGGTGGGGCAAATTGATTTGGTCGAGAATCGTTTGGTCGGAATGAAATCGCGCGGGGCATACGAGACGCCCGGCGGGACGATTCTTATTACGGCTCATAAATCGCTGGAGACGCTTACGCTTGACCGCGAGACGGCACATTACAAACAGCAGGTATCGCTGAAATACGCGGAGATGGTTTACTATGGCCAGTGGTTCTGCCAGTTGCGCGAGGCGCTCGACGCGTTCATCGATGTTACCCAGCAAAACGTTACCGGCACGGTGCGGGTGAAACTTTTCAAAGGCCGGTGCACGCCTGCGGGAGTGAAAAGCCCGTTCAGCTTGTATAGCGGCGCTTTAGCCAGCTTCAAAATGGGCGCGGAATACAACCAGACCGACGCGATTGGTTTTATCCGGCTGTTTGGTTTGCCGATGCAGGTTGCGGGCGCGGTGCGCAGGAATAAGAAATAAGCAGTGAGCGGCGATAAATGCAGGGAAGCGAAATAGTAATGCCGATGTGGTTCTGGATAGTGTTTCTTTTTGCTATCGGCTGTTGCGTCGGCAGTTTTTTGAACGTTGTTGTTTACCGCGTTCCCCGTGATAAGTCGCTCGTAAAGCCGGCGTCGGCGTGCCCATCCTGTGGAAAGCACATTCGGTTTTACGACAACATACCGCTTTTTTCCTGGCTGGTTTTGGGAGGCAAATGCCGGTATTGCAAGACGCGGATTTCGCCGAGGTATTTTGTTATCGAAATGCTGACGGGCCTGGTTTTTGTCGGCACATTTTGGCTTTTCTTTAATTCCGGATTGCGTTACGGGATACCGGCGTTTTTATCGGGGGGCTGGATTCTGTACCTGATTTCCATTGTTATGCTTTCTGCGCTTATCGCGTGTTCGGCGATTGACCTGGAGATGTGGATTATCCCGTTGTCTATCTGCTGGTTCGCTACTGCGGCGGGGCTGATTGGCGGGGCGGTTGCGCCGCTGCTCATTCATCCGGCGACCATTCGCCATTATTTCCTGCTGCCTACAACCGCCGATTTAATATTTATCAATCACACTACGGTTGCATCATTATCGCTGGGGGCGACAATCGGGCTGGGCATATCAATGCTGCTGCTGGCGACGGGAATTTTAAAAAGAAGTTACAATTTTTCCGGGATTCAGGGTTTATCTGAAAATTCTCAAAATTCTGAAAAGCCGACCGGTTCATCCGCTCAACCGGGTTTGGGGCAGGATAATTTGCCCGCTGAAGGGGAATTTAACGACCGAATTGAGATGTTGCGGGAAATGCTTTTTCTGCTTCCCATAATCGTATGTGCACTGGCTGTTAACCGGCTTTTCAGCGGGTATTCGCCGCTGCATCAGTGGTGGGTGGTGTTTTCGCAAAGGCCTGTCATTGAAGGGTTTATGGGAAGTTTGGCGGGATATTTTGTGGGCTGTATGGTTGTCTGGGCGACGCGGATTTTTGGCACACTGGCGTTCGGGAAGGAGGCGATGGGCTTAGGCGACGTTCATTTGATGGGTGCGGCAGGGACTGTAATCGGGCCTTTATTTATAATTATCGCTTTTTTTGTTGCGCCGTTTTTTGGACTTATTTGGGCGGCGGTGCAGTTGTTTTCAAAAAAAACCAGGCAAATTCCTTATGGTCCCTTCTTGTCAATGGGAATAGTTGTTGCTATGATTTTTCACAATGGTATTATTAACTACCTGAAAGTTGTGTTTGGCAGATAAGAAAGGAATCGCTTTAATATTTTTAAGGAGGCACAGAAATGCAGTTTACAAAGAGCAAAAACGTGGCGTTACTGGTTGCATTAATAGCTGTTATGATGTTCTCCGGCTGCACCGACTGGAAAAAGAAATACAATGAGCAGAATGTCGAGCACCAGAATACAAAAGGATTGCTGGAACGTGAGAAGGCGGAAAATGCACAGATGGCCGACCAGCTCGCCAAAGACCAGCAGACCATTCAGGACATGCAAAAGCAGATTGTCGAAAAGAAGAGGAGTCCCGCTGACGCGACCGGATTCGGCGCGGGTTACGACGTGAGCTTCGATGCCAACGCCGGTACGATTACGGTAACACTTCCGAACGCGATTTTGTTCGACCAGGGCGAGGCCACGCTGAAAGGATCAATACACAAAGAGCTTGACCATATTTATTCGGTGCTGAAGGCCAAATATCCCGGCAGACATATTGAAGTGGCGGGGCATACCGATTCCGACCCAATCAAGAAATCGAAATGGAAGGACAACTGGGAGCTTTCTTCAGCACGCGCTACAGAGGTTGTCAGGTACCTTGTAAAAAAAGGTATTGCTGAGAACAAGATTTCGGCGAGCGGTTATGGCGACGGAAAACCAATCGCGTCAAATACAACCGCGGAAGGCAAAAAGAAAAACCGCAGGGTTGAAATTGTGGTCCATATGATGAAATAACAAAATCAGTCACAGGCAAAATTTACAGGTTTTTCAAAGCAGCCCGTTAATAAGCGGGCTGCTTTTCTTTTGCGAAGGCGGTTGTATTGAGGGATCCCTGTTTATTTACACGGACAGTTATCGCTCCGTCGAGGCCTGTGTAATATGATTTGATGGTTTCTCTTTGCCGGATGACCTGTCTTTTTTCGTAAGATGATTTGCTGCAACTGGCGATGGTAACGACGGCGCCGGTTTTATCGACGAAAGATGGTTCGGTGGTTTTGGCGGAGCCGTGGTGAGGCATTATTAAGACGTCGGCTTTGAGGTCGGGATAAAGCCGGAAGATTTCATTTTGCGCTAATTTTTCGATATCTGAACATATCAGGACTCGTTTGCCGGCGTATTCAATCATCATTACCACGGATTTGTCGTTTGCGCTGATTTTGTCGTCTTCGTAAACAGTTTTGTTTGGCCAGAGGAGTTTGACTGTTGCCGGGCCGGCAAGTGGTATTTTTTCTTCGGCCGGTTTTATCTCAATACCTTTTCGCTTCAGTTCTTCACGGAGTAATTTAATGGTGGCTTTATTCTTTTGGTTTTCGGAGGAAAGGTCATCCGAGTAGATTGCTTTTATTTTGCAGTTAGCAATCGTTTCGAGCAGGCCGTTAATGTGGTCGATATCGGGATGGCTTATTACAACGGCGTCGATATTTCTTATGCCGTTATATCGCAGAAAGGGAGATACGACCCGTGTCCCTATATCGGACCTGCTTTGTGAGCCGGCATCCAGCAGGATATTGCTTCCTCCGGGCATTTGAGCGAGTATTGCCTGGCCGTGGCCTACGTCGAGAACTGTAACGGTCAGATTATCCCCGTGTGTCCTTTGCCACCAGGGTAACGCCAGTGAGACGACGAGGGTAAGGGTTGCTGTCGCGCAGATGATATTCTTGAGCGCCTGTCGGCGCAGGGGAAAGAAGAACGCGAATATTGTCAACGCGTAGAATAATAAAATTGCCGCTACGTTTGTTTTTCCCATGAGCATTTCGGATATATTCAGACCTGCGAATAGTTTGACAATCCAAATCAGCCAATCCGAAAGGTGGTTTATTATTACTCCCATCAATGCTGAAACACTCGGCAAAAATAACGCCACAATTAGTTTCAGGTATCCTAAAAGAGATATCAGTCCAATGAGCGGAGATACGAGCACCGTCCAGATGGTGGTGAGATACTGGATACCGTAAAAGTGATACAAAAGTATTCCGACGTTTGCGAACCAGGCGGCCACGCTTACTGCGAAGGCAGATGTGATAAGTGATACGATTTCAAAAATACCACGGCTCAACGGACCTCGTTTTTCCGGCTCGACGAACCAGCCGGAGGTTGTTTCGGTGAGGAAGTTTTGAATTGGTTTTGAAAACAGCAGGATGCCGAGGACTGATACGAATGAGAGTTGCCAGTCGGGCTGGAAGATACCTGTGGGTTTCATAAGCAGCAGGACGATAGCCGACAGGGCGAGCGAATTAAAAGGATTAGACCTCCGGCGGAATATGAACGAAGCACAAAACGCGAAGCATATAAACGCGGCCCGTAATGCAGGCGCATTTTCCGGGACGACCATAAGGAAAAGCAGGGCGGCAATAGTGCACACAATCGCGCGGCCCGGCTTCATAAGGCCGGCGGTTTTGCAGACCCACCAGACAAATCCAATCACCATCGCAAAATTCATCCCTGAAAGACAAACAAAGTGAAGCAAACCCGTTTTGCGAAAAGCGTTATAAGTTTCTTTGTCGATATTGGTCCTGTAACCGAGGACAAGGGCGACCAACAAACTTTCGGATTGGTCCTGCGGATACGGGCCGCCTAAAAGCGAGTTAACAGCAATCCTGCTCAACCACGATTTTGCTTTGGGGTATAACCATGTGGCGTCGCTGCTTAATAGTTCGATTGCCTGGCGTGAATCTGCTGAGCCGGCGACAAAGACGCCATTGCGAGCCATATATTTGGCGATATCAAACTCGCCGGGGTTTGTCGGGCCGCCGAATTTGCTCAGGATACAGTATATTTGGACACGGTCGCCTGCCCGCAAGTCGAAAATCGGTTCATTAACTCTTACCCGGACAAGCCCGCCTGTTTTTACCCAGCCGGTGGTAGCTTCTGCTTCGGTAAGTTCAATATAAAAACTGCTGCTCTGGTCGGTGGGTGTGAATTTTGAGAATTTCCAGTCGTTGCTGTCAATATACGGCTCGGTAACAATCACGCCTCGCACAGTTGCCAGGTTCGGCTCGTTGCCTACGAGATTGCGGATATCATTCGGCGGCGCACTATTGAAACTTGCCAGGCGAATCGCGCCGAGACATGCGAAAAGCACAGTTGCCAGGAGAGGCAAGGTATAGAATTTTAGAGTTTCTGATGCGGGCCAAAAGAAATAAATTATCAACGACAAAATTAATATTGCTGCGCATAAACCAAGCAATAGCCATCGGCTCCAAACCGGCGAGGGAAAATGGTCTTGTATGATTATTCCGGCAATGAGGCCAATGGCGCAAAATACAAGCGGGGCTGTGCTTACGGTTTGCTTATAGTAATATGCCGGGCATTGATCGAACTGCCTGTCGATTTCTGCTAATCTTTGCCGTATGTTGTCCAAGTTCTCATCTTCCTAATAATTTATGGAAGTTGGGAAGGGTGTTTATAACCGGATATATTCCTTCTGCTTAAAATTTGTCTCTGTTGTCGCCTTTATTTGTTTGCCGGGAAAATCGTCCACGGACGTGGGGGCAAATCCGGCAAATATCCTTTGAGCTGGCTGTACTGGGGATGCTCGGCGAGAAAATCCACCGAGTTGAAATCCCTGTCGCAGGAGCTTCCCCATTTGGCCCATAGCTGCCAGTTCTTAGCCATTTTGGAATCGACAACCTTGCCGTCGATTGCACCGCTTGGTCTATATGGTCCTCCGCTTGCCGGCACGGAACCATCGTCCAGCTCAGCGTGCCCGCATATAGTCCTCGATGACCGGTTTTCTTTTTTCAGGTAAATGTCATAATGGTCAGCCAGCAGATTTTTGGCGGTCTCTGCGGTTATCCTGCCGTAATTATCCTTCATAAGCTGTTCCCAGCGGACCCGCCTTGAAACGCATGGATTTCTTACATCGTCATAAGTAGCGCTTGTTTCTTTCCTTAAAATTTTTAGGTCTTCCGCGACGTTGGAGCCGGTGAAGTACCCATTGGTTTTTTTCTCAAGGTTATGATATTTCAGTCCAAGCTCCAGCCGGGCGATTTCGCCTGTATTTATATCGCCGATTAGCCAGGAGTTGGCGTAGGCGCCGCTGTTTTTATCAATCATTATCTTCGCCCACTCATTGATGTCACAGGCATACTGCATCGCCTTTCTTGCTCGCTCAAAGACGGGGGTGCCTTTGGCGTTAAATCCCTTAAAGCCGCCGATGGTGGTCTCAGTCCCAATAAGGCCCGCTGAAGTTATAAAAAAATCCGTTACGCTGTATATGCACGGCCCCCACGTCTGCATCAGTATGTGATTACCCTTTTCCGGGACAATATCCACGATAATGTTACAGAACCGCAGTTCCGCATACGAAGCCCAGGAGTTATGCGCCATCACTATGGAGCCATCTGCTGTTGCGTCGCCGGCGGCTATAAACGCGCTGCAGCCGGGGCCATCGCTGCGAATCTTATCTTTCTCCTGTGGATACCAGTACCACGCTATATCAATAAATCCGTTCATTAAAAGTATCTGGTCGTATGTTATCTCTTTGCCTGCCGCCCGTGCCCCAGCCGTCATACCCTGCATTTCCTCGACGTATTCTTTTGATACCTTGTTCTTGAATAACCTAGCCGCTGCCTTGACGAAGAAATCCAGTTTCTCACTCGTTTCAAACTCCTGCACGTACGCAAGCGTTTTGTTAAAGTCCTCTATTTCATTTGCCGTCAGATACCCGCGCTGAAATCCCCTTTCAAATGGAGCGCCCTCGATATGCAGAAAAATCCAGCCGTTTTTTTCATACCGGTATGCCTTGCTGAGCCATTGTTGTTGCTGCGAGGCGTTTTTGACGTCCCTGTGCGATACGTTCACTAGCGAACACGACTGCATTAAAAAGGCAGATAACAACAGAAGGCAAGTCAGGATTCGATTGTTTGTGTCCATACTATTTATCTCCTTTTTCTGGTTGGTTTGATTTCTGTCAGGCGATTATAGCTGGATATATTCTTTCGGCTTAAAATTGGTTTCCATCGTCCATATTGTTGCTTTGCCGTTTTTGAGGCAGTAAATGACGAGAACGTCGTAACCGGCGCTGTCCACCCATTTTTTAAGGAACTGGTAATCATCGCCAATTTCTTTTTTCAGCGAAGGGTCTTCAACCACTTCTACCGAGCCGGTTATGCGTATATGTTTATCTTCATCTGTATTAAAAAAGCACAGTTCGACTTCCGGATTGGCCTGGAGCTGCCTGTGCACGTCCTTGTTCTCGCCGGTATTGATTATGATACCGTTCTCGTCAGCCCTGTAAACATTCATCATCCTGACCCGTGCTTTGCCGTCCTCTGCCGTCGCCATCGCAAATACCGGGTTGTTCCTGATGAACTCGAAAATCTGTTCTTTTGTCATTGCGTTGTTCTCCTGATTATGATTTTGCGATTCGTTCCAGTCCACCCATATAGGGCTGCAGGACCTTCGGCACCGTAATTGAGCCGTCGGCGTTCTGGTAAAGCTCCAATATCGGTATCAGGACTCGCGGGCTTGCGATAACAGTGTTATTAAGCGTGTGGCAGAACAGGTTTTTCTTTGTCGCGGTGTCCTTGTATCGCAGGTTCATTCGCCTGGCCTGAAACTCGTAAAATTTACTCGCGCTGTGGGTTTCGCAGTAATTATTCCGCGAAGGCATCCACGCCTCGATATCGTATTTTTTCGCCTGGCCTCTGCCGAGGTCGCCTGTGCAAACAGCGACGATGCGGTAGGGCAACTCGAGAGCTTTCATTACAACTTCCGAATTGCTTAAAATTTCTTCGTGGAATTTGTTGCTTTCCTCGACGCTGTTTTTGCAGATTACGACCTGCTCGACCTTGTCGAACTGGTGAATTCTGTAAAGGCCATAAGTGTCTTTGCCTGCTGCGCCCGCCTCGCGTCTGAAACACGTTGACATCCCCGCGAACTTAATGGGCAGCTCCTTTTCTTCCAGTATCTCGCCCATTCTGAAAGCGGTCAGGGGCACTTCGGCTGTTCCCGCGAGATTGACCTCGTCTTTTTCCATTCGATAGGTCTGCTCTTCCGAGCCGGGATAATAACCTGTTCCGCGCATCGCCTCATCGCGCATCAAAAGCGGGACCGACATCGGCGTATAGCCCCTCGCAATCATCACATCCATCGCGAATTGCAGCACCGCCCAGTGTAATCTTGCGCCGTCGCCCTTGAGAAAATAACTTCGTGTCCCCGCTAATTTTACTCCACGCTCGATATCGATTATTCCGAGGTCAACGCCTAATTGAACGTGGTCTTTGGGTTTGAAATCGAATTTGCGAACCTGTCCTTCTCTTCTTAGCTCGACGTTTTCCGTGTCGTCTTTGCCCAGCGGCACAATGTCATCCGCGGGCTGCGCAACGAGGAGCATAAGCGAATCTGCTTCGGGCTGTAATTGTTTCACTTTTTCTTCGAACTGCGATTCGTCTGCCTTGAATTTGGCTAATTGCGCCAGTGCATTTTGTTTTTCATCGCCGGCGAGTTTGGGTATTGATTTGCCGATACGATTTTTTTCGGTGGCGATTTCCTGAAGCCGCTGCTTGGCCGAGAGCAACTCCGCGTCAATCGCCATCAGTCGGTCGATATCGACCTCGATATTTTTGTTTTTCGCCGCCTGTTTGAATCGCTGCGGGTTTTCTCTTATTTCTTTGATATCAATCATTGTCTTTTCGCCTTTAGTCCTGATACTTTTTTACAATGACGACGTTATTTTGTCCTCCGAAGCCGAATGACTCTTTCATTGCGATATTTACCTGCATTTTTCTCGGCGTGTTGGGGACGTAATCCAAATCCAACTGCGGGTCCGGGTCGTTGTAATTTATGGTTGCGGGTACGATACTGTCGCGAATCGCAAGGACGCAGGTGATGATTTCCGCTCCGCCTGCTGCGCCGATTAAATGTCCCATCGAGCTTTTGATGCTGCTGATGACTATCTGTTTGGCGCGTTCTTTGAACACCGCTTTTATTGCTTTTGTTTCTATCGAGTCGTTTTCCGCTGTGCTTGTGCCGTGGGCGTTGACGTAATTTATGTCCCGATGAGTTATACCAGCGTCCATGATAGCCGCTTCCATTGCCTGAATTGCGCCGCGCCCTTCCTCGTGCATATCAGTAACTCGAAACGCGTCTGAGCTGCTGCCGTAGCCGATGATTTCCGCGAGTATTTTTGCCCCGCGTTTTTTCGCGGAGGTCAAGCTTTCGAGTATCACAATCGCCGCGCCTTCGCCCAATACGAACCCGTCTCTGCTGGCGGTGAAGGGTCTTGACGCGGTCTGCGGGCTGTCGTTTCTTTTCGATAGGGCGGTGAGCCGGTTGAATCCGGTTTGTCCCAAGGGGTGAATCATCGAATGAGCGCCGCCCGCAATCATAATATCGGCGTCGCCCCTGCGGATTGCCATTGTTGCTTCGCCGACTGCCTGGGTGCTTGCGGCACAGGCGGTCAGGCAGCTTCGTATCGGGCCTCTTGCGCCGGTGAGCATCGACAAATGAGCCGCGGGCATATTCGCTTCCTGCTCCAGCTCGTGCATCGCCCTCATTTGCACCGCCGCGACGTCGGCCCATTTTGTCCAGTCCATAACATTGGCCTGATTATCCCAGCCGGCAGCGATGGCTCCGAAGAACGCCTCGTGGTTCGCCGCTCCTTCGCCCGCGCCGAGATAAATCCCGATTCGTTTGCGGTCGATACCATCGGTCGGGTTGTCGGTTTCGACGTTTATGCCCGCCTGCCTGCATGCCTGGACCGCGGCGCCGACGGCGAATTTGCTTCCACGGTTGCCGTTCTTATGCAGGTCGGTATTTTTTACGAACTTCGCGACGTCGTAATTTTTCACTTCAGCGCTGAAAGTTGTCGGGAAGGTCGAGGCGTCGAAAATGGTTGTTTTTGCGACACCGCTTTTGCCTGCCAGTAATGCCTGCCACATTGTTTCAATATCGTGTCCCAGCGGGCAAACTATGCCAATCCCGGTAATTACGACACGCTCTTTTTTTTCATTTTGTGTCATTATTTTAATTCTCAAATTTTTTGAGTATAACAGCGGCGGTTTGTCCGCCGTAGGTGTAGCCGCAGCACAGGGCGTAGCGAATATTCGCCTTTTGTGCCGTTGTTACGATGTTGAGATTACAGCCGGCGGCTTTTTTAACGCAGTTTTTTGTTGCTGGTATAATGCCGTCTCTCATCGCTAAAACCGCTGCGATAACGTCCAGTCCTCCGCAGGCGGCGCCGGTGTTACTCAGCATACTTTTCGTTGGCCACACGGGTATTCGTTTTGTTTCTTCGCCGATTGCTGCCTCTATTCCTTTCGCCTCAGCGAGGTCGTCCTGTAGTATGCCCGTGCCGTGCGGGATTATCAAATCGATATCCTTTGGCGATATGTTCGCCTGTGCGAGCGCCTTTTCGATTGCGATGGTTAGTCCGTATCCGTCCGGTTCGATATGCTCATACACTGAATTGATACAGGCGCTTTGGCCTGTGCCGACAACTTCCGCGTAAATTTTTGCGCCGCGTTTGGTCGCGTTGTCGAGGTTCTCAAGCACGATGATTCCGCCGCCGTCGCCGAATACCGAGCCGGTTGCACCTGAATCAAAAGGTCTGCATGCCCCTTCGGCATCGTCGTTGTGCTGATTCGTAGTTCGTTTAATCAGGCACTGGCGCATTATCAAAACGGGGTTTACTTTTGCTTCCGCTCCGCCCGCAATCGCGATGTCACTATTGCCTCGTGCGATTACCTCCGCCGCCTCGGCTATCGCGATATGCCCCGAAACCTCCGCGCAGGTGATTGTATTGCTCGGCCCCTGTATGTCGTGAATGATACCGACGTGGCAGGCCAGCATATTCGGCAAGTACTTCAACAGCCACAGGGGCGTTACTAAGTCGAGTCCCTCTTTGCCCCATTTTTGAATGTCGAATTTGCCGTCGGACAAGCTTTTGGCGACCGCCGGGGCAAGCTCGCAGGGGTCGCAGCTAATCAACCCCGCGCCGATATTGATTGCCATGCGCTGCGAGTTGACGTTTATTTTCTGCTCGTCGATGGCTTTTGTAATTAAGCCGCTGTCCCTGACCGCCTCATCCGCGGCGATTACAGCAAGCTCGATATCCTTCGACATCAGCTTGGTCGCCTTGCGGAATGATTTGGGGACATACTGCTGGATTTTGTATTCCTCGACTTCGCCTGCCAGCCGGCAGGTAAATTTCGCGGGGTCGAATTTCGTTATTCGTTTTATGCCTGATTTGCCCGCGCGAAGTCCCTCCCACGTCCGGGCCGCTGTCAATCCCAGCGGGCTTACTGCTCCAATTCCAGTTATCACCACACGGGTCCGTCCCACAGGGTTTGTCTCCTATTTGTCGGTTTTCTGGAAAACCGCTCCCTGCAGAAGCGATTTGAACGTATCGGTGAACACAAAGTTTTCCTTCGGAAATTCCTTGCCCGCAAGGTTCTGGTCGATGTGACTGAACATAAGGTCAATGTCGGCTATGGATTTGTCGCCGCAGGTGATTGTTCCTGTTGTGCTGGCGGCCTCAGGGGCTATCGATTCAATCTTCGCAGATAACCTCAAAGTATCACCCGGCCTGACGTAATCGTGGAAGACCGCCTTTTTTATCTTCGCCAGAATGACCTTTTCCTGGAAATTTTTCGCTTCGCCCACCAGTATGCCGGCCGTCTGCGCCATTGCTTCAATCATCAGGCATTCGGGCATAATGGGAAAGCCGGGGAAATGGTCGTGCAGATGCTCCTCGGCTAAGGTCACATTCTTTATCGAGACCGCCGATTCGCCACTTTTGAACTCAACGAACTTATCTATCCAAATCCAACGCATAGCCCGGCATAATAAGGCAATTTCCCCGATTTCTCAAGCAAATCTTTGTTAGCCACTCCCTACGGTAAAGGTTTGCACAAAAACAGGATTTGGAAGAAGTCGGGAGCATAATAATCCGCGTTTTTGTGCGGATATTGGGGAAAACCGCATCAGAGGAGATAAATCTTGACAGTTGTAGCGGATTATTGTAAAATTACTGATATCACACCGGCTATTACACGGGAAAAACATGTTTTTTAGCTGTGCAAATTGGAAATGCCAGTTTAATTACCTTCGGGAGAGGGCTAAAAAGAAGGGCGGGTTATGAAAAGAACAGCGTTAATCATTTCAGCTTTGTCATTAATAATTATTTCCACGGACGCATTCGCAACCAAACTTGTCTGGATGAAGGCCATCGACAAGGACTACCTTATGGTCCAGTTCAAAGATGGAGATGTATGTTTTGTAGATGATGGGCTTGGAAGCAGTGCATTTACAGGAGACCATCAGACAGCCAATAATTATGCCGTGTCTTATAGTAGCGCGCTTAACTTAACAAATGCCGTCGCGACCGCGAACTGGGTCATAAAATCAACCGATGACGCGAATTACGGCACAACCGGCTTAAATCCAACCAATTGCTACCGCAAAGCAAAAATGAATGGTATGGCCGAGATGGATTGGAATTCTGTATCGAATGACTGGACTTACATTTATACGATGGAACATACAATTTATATCAAAGCGCCTGTTTCCTTAACGCAGGGCAAAACATACACAATAGAAATAAATTCAAACACAAATTCAGACACGCTGAGTAAAACCCTCACCTTTGATATCTTCAACAGTCCTTCGGAAGCGATACACCTGAACATGGTCGGATATATTAACGATGCAAGCATAAAACCAGTCGATTTGTATCTGTGGATGGGAGACGGCGGCGCACGTGATTACTCATCGTTTGTCGGCAAAAAGGTTTATATATATAACGTGAATACTTCCGCCAGTCAGCAGGTGGCTACTGTCTCATTCTGGAAAAATCAGGGCCAGGATGTTTATTGGGTTGACCTTACGGCCTCGAATGTCTGGAAAGCTGATTTCACCGGTTTCAACACGCCGGGCACCTATCGCATCGCGATAGAAGGAGTGGGGTGCAGCGAGAATTTCGAGATTAAAAAATATGCTTATTTTGAGCCGTTCAGATTGAGTACGCTGGGTTATTTTTACATGCGTGTCGGCGAGGATTCCAATTATACCGGGATGCCGGTTCCGCGCAGGCCTCTTTATATTCCGGGAGTATCACCGGCAAACACGAAGGTTTACATAACCACTGTGCAGCCATGGGCTTCGGGCTGGAGCAGCATACCTGACGATAAATGGGACAACCCCAGCTCATGGGACGCTTATAAAACCGGTGCTCAGAACAACAATGCATACGGGGGACATTCCGATGCAACCGACTGGGACAGAAATCAGGGACATGTTATAAGTATTTACGATATGCTGCTGCCCTACATTCTTACCGACGGCAGACTGAATGATGACAATCTCAAAATCGCCGAAAGCGGCAATGGTATCCCCGATATCCTCGATGAAGCGAGAAACGAAGTTGATTTCTGGCTTAATTTGCGTGATGGGGCCGGTTACAGTTACGGACTTACCAATCCGACAAGCGGCAATGCCCTTTATCAGGCGGGGACAACAGCGATATCGGCGTGGGCAAGCGCCGCAAACGCGTCCATGCTGGCCAATTGCTTTATGCTGGCAGGTATCAATGATTTGAGAGATTATTACACAAATGCCGCAGTTACGGCCTACAATTACGCCTCAGGTTTAGCTGATCCGTGTTTGAGTGCAACACAGGGTGTCGGTGATTATACCGTCAGAGGTAAAGACCTCAAGATGATGGCCGCTGCATTTCTCTACAATCTGACAGGCGATGTCAATTATGAAAATATGCTTAATTCCTTGTGCGACATAACATCAACTACATCAGCAGTGGTCAATTCGGGTAGGGATCAGCTTTGGGCATGTGCCGCCTATCTCAAAACCAAACGTACTGTTCATTATCCGACTTTATTCAGCAACATGAAGGCCTCCATTATTAATGAAGCCAAAAATATAGAGTCGAATAATACTGCCAATCGGCCGAGCCGCAGGGCCACAGACAATGCCCCAGGATACTGGAAAACATCACACAACGTGTCAAGATGTGCAGTTGCTCACGCGGTTGCCGACAGTAATACTGATAAGGACACGTTCATGAATGCAATGGTCCTCGAAGCCGACTGGGGCCTTGGACGCAATTCGCTCAATATCATTTACATGACAACCGCCTGCACTAACCTGGCGGGCAAGCGCAGCATTGAAAATATGTACACCACGGGCAGAGATGACGGCTACCCCGGTCTGCATCCGGGACACACGCCTTATCTGAATACCGACGACTGGGCTTCTTCGGGTATGGTAGGCAACAGACCGAGCGTACTGGCATCTTTCTGTTATCCTGCTTATTCCGGCTGGCCGAAGGCGGAAGGTTATTTCAATACGAGATACGTCTGGGCACATTCGGAATTTACGCCGCAGCAGACCATGCACGGCAAAGCCGTTCTGTACGGCTATCTGTACGGCTTATATAAAATTGCTGCCGATTTCGACGGCGATGCGGATGTTGACGTGATGGATTTGGCTGTCTTTGCTGGTTCCTGGTTAAAAGTCCCCGGCGATCCGGGCTATGATTCACGTGCAAACCTTTACGTGGATTCGTCCGGCATAGTGGACTTCTATGATTTTGCTGTCTTCGCGAATCAATGGAAACCAGTGCCGTAGCGGTTCAGCGATAATCAGTGTCAAAAAAACATTTGTGGTAAAGATGTTAAGCCGCCTTTAGCTTGCTCTCCACGTAGTTGACAATCATACCTACTGTGAACAAATCTGGCAATTTGCTCAGTTCCGGGTTTTTAGCGAATTCGCTGACGTCGGTATGAGGCATCTTGGCTTTTAGCTCGGCGACGCCCTTGGCGGTCAGTTTGCCGTTGCTTACAAATTCGGGGTTATTCATCAGCGTTTCAGCAGGGAACAATTCTTCCCTTGCAATTTTTATTCCGAATGCCTTTTCGAGGCGGAACACTATATCGAGGAAATCGATACTCTCTGCTCCCAGGTCGCCCATCAGCGTCGCTTCCGGCGTTACCTCATCTTCATCAACGCCGAGAGCATCGACAAGCACGCCCTGAACTTCCTGTAAAATCTGGTCTTGCGTCATAGCCGTAGAATGGGACTTCTTTCCCACAGTCTCTCCGGCCTCAGCCAACTCTCTCTCAATGTCGGACCGCTGCTCAAATCGCGTGATGTCGCATTTATCACAACGGAGCTTCACTATAGGGGCTGGACCCGCCCCGCCACCAATCATCGTAACACCTCCGGAGTCAATCCGCATCTTGCCGCCACATTGGTTACACTGGAGTTTTTTATTTGCCATAGTGTCTCTATCCTTTCGTTTCTTGGGTTTGGCGCTGCCTAACAATTATACAGTCTGTATAAAACGGGAAACACAGATTGTATCTTTCTGTATAAGAAGTTCTCGCGTCATAGCCATAAAATTTTGCCTCCGACGTTTTTAACTTTCATTTCCTTAAAAGTTCCCAGCGTTTTTTCATCTCGCTGATAATGTTGGCATCTACCGCCGCTAAACCCGAATCTTTGTCGGCGAGATTAAAATGTCTCAGGCCGAATCGGGCTTCGACAATCTGTTCGCCGTTCGATACGCCTGTGCCCGTGAAACTGCTTACGTTCTCCTCGATTGTTTTGGCCTCAACCGAGTATTCTACCTGCATTCCAGGCGCCAGAAAGGACTTATATTTAACATTTCTGGCTTCTTCCAGCAAGACCATACTATGCGCAAAGTTTTCCGTCGTCCGAACAAGCCACGATGCCGACTCGATGAGTCCTTCCAAAAGCAATACCCCAGGCAGCACCGGGAAGGTTGGGAAGTGGTCCGCCAGATACTCTTCCGCCAGCGAGACGCTTTTGACCGCCTTTATCCGCTTGCCCGGCTCTATCTCAACAATTTTATCAATCAGTATAAATCGCATGTTCGGGGCAATTGTAGTCGCTGGGCCGGATTTTTCCAGCATTTTTTACTTTGGGATTACGGTATTGAACCCTTCGACTCGCTTCGCTGGTTCGACTTTGCTCACCACAGGTTGCTCAGGGCAGGCTCTGGAAACAATAACGAAATATGTTATAATTGTTCGTTATGAAAGTTCGCAGTGCAAATGTTACTGATGTAAAGGCCATACACGCCCTGATAAATTGTTTCGCGGAGCGTGACCAGATGTTGTTTCGCTCGATGGCCGATATTTTTACAAATCTCCAGACCTTTCTTGTCGTTGAACTTGACGGTGAGACAATCGGCTGCTGCGCACTTGAGGTAATCTGGTCGGACCTTGCGGAGATAAAATCATTGGCTGTTCACGAGGCGTATCAGGGCAAAGGGGCGGGGGCGATGCTCGTAAACGCAGCGGTTGAGCAGGCGCGTCGGCTGGGAGCTCCTAAAGTATTCGGCCTGACGCTTAAGCCGGAGTTCTTTGCCAAACTTGGCTTCCAGGTGGCTAACAAGGATTCATTGCCAATGAAGGTCTGGAGCGATTGTGCCCGCTGCACCAAACAGCAAAATTGCGACGAAACAGCCGTCGTCAAACTTATTGAGGGAAGCAGTTGTCCTATTCGACAGTAGGACGTCAGCCGACCTGTCTTCGCTGGAATATCGCTACTGCCAGTGCTAATATCCCTCCCGCATAGCAAATCGCGTATATAGCGGTAATCAGCACATATTTGAGGGGCAGTGTGCTTCCCTCAAAAATAGCGTCGCTTATCCAGAAGACCTGAAGATTAGGAATGGCAAAATAGCATATTTTTGCCCAGAGATGGGTTTTGGCGAGGGTGCCGAAGGCCCAGTCAGAGACAAGCCCCAGCAGGAAGACGCCTACGCAGGCCGAGAGGGTTACCACGATATTGAACCGGCAGGACAGGGCCACCGCCAATGCCGCGATTATAACCGCCGCCAGAAAGAGCAGAACCGAACCATAAGTATCAACTGCGTTAATATTATTATTAGCAGGATTGAACTTCCAGTTGCGGTCGAAGAAAATCAGGAAAATCAGCGCAATTGTGCCCAGGCCGGCCAGTAAAACCATAGCTGTTGAGGTGGCCTTCCAGTCATAAGTATAGTTAAAGAAAGCAGTTAGAAGGCAGGTAATAACAAGAATTGTCCCTGCGGTTCCTAATACGGTATAGTCGTTGGTAGAATCAACGTTTTCCAGAACGCCGTTTCTTATCGCCATTATCAGTGCTATTGTGCAGATGTAATGGGCCATAGCCACCGCCCCGATAACTCCCAGAAATTTGGCTAAAATAAATATCGGACGTTGCACGGGCTTGCTTAAAACGGTCATAATGGTTTTATTTTCGATTTCCTCCGCCACGGCCCCTGAAGCAGAGAAAATTGCGATGAACAAGCTGGCTATGAAAAGCGTAGATAACCCCAATTCGCGCAAGAGCTTATTGTCGTCATCCAGTGTGTACATCGAGATTGACGGACTGACGAAAAACAGCAGCAGGGCGGCGATGATAATTATCGCATAGACCGGCTGGCGTATGGTTTCTATGAAGGTGTTTTTTGCTATTGTAAATAACTTTGTCATTCCTAACAACCTTTCTGGAAATCGCCGTTTTTCGGCGTCTTTTGAGTTTTAGGCAACGGTTTTTTGCTTAATTTTGGCGATATATTCTTATATGTTACAACAACCGGCTTGTAAATAGCCGGGAAATATTATATCTATATGCCCTTTGCTTTTTAGGGGTTCGGTAGAAACTTTAGGAATTTGATAAATGGCAACATCATCAAGACAGGCAAAGCTTGCTGCAATTGTGTCGCTGATTATCAGCGTCATATTCTTTGTCATTACGATTCTTATCGGCAGATGGAGCGGTTTTGTATCCGTCTATTCAGAGAGTTTTGTTCTGCTTGGCTCGGCGTTAATCTGGCTGGTTTTGCTTATCCAGTTCCATCAGCGAACCCTTGCCGAGCAGGAAAAGCTCGATATGAGCGCGCTTGCCGGCGAACACAGAACGGATAAAATCTTTCACCAGAAAGGCGAGCAGGCACAGTTGTTCGCAGTTGCCCAAAAGCGTCTTGCGATACTTGAAAAGTGGTTTCTGCCGATTTTTTCATTCCTTATCGCCGCCTATCAGGCGGCCATAGGTCTGTATCTGCTCAGGGGTGTTTCGAATTCGAACCCGGCTATCGGCCAACAGCCGCTGTTGTGCGCGGTTTGTATGGTTGCCATTGCGTTTGTGAGCTTCCTGATGTCGCGTTACGCGACGGGGATGTCAAGACAGCCGGAATGGAAGCCGTTGCGGGCGGGAGGCAGTTTCCTGTTCGGCTCGGCGATTTTGTCATTTGTGCTGGCGATAGCGCTTGCGCTGGTTCAGTTCAAAATAATCACCGTAATCAGGGTGATTGACTATTTGATTCCGATCCTGCTTATCATCCTTGGCGTCGAGAATCTGCTTAACATTATATTTGATATCTATCGTCCTCGCCTGACCGGTCAATACAGCAGGTCCGCGTTTGACAGCCGGCTGCTTGGGCTGGTCAACGAACCGGGCGAAATTCTTCATACGGCCACGGGCGCAATCGATTATCAATTCGGATTCAAAGTTTCGCAGACGTGGTTTTACAAGCTTCTCGAAAAAGCCGTTGTGCCGCTCTTTTTCTTCGGCGCTATTACGCTATATCTGCTTAGCTGCGTCATCGTTATTAATCCCAATGAGCAGGGGGTAGTCGAGCACTTCGGCAATCCGAAAGACGCCAAAGGCAATGTCTGGCTGGTTGGCCCGGGTATCCATTTTAAAAGGCCCTGGCCTGTCGATATCGTTCGAATATACCCCACGAGCGATATAAAAGAATTGCAGATCGGCTACGTGCCGAAAACTGACCCCAAAACCGGGCAGATAATCCGCGAGCCGTTGCTGTGGGGCAAGGACCATTACAAGGAAGAATACAACATCCTTGTTGCGAGCCGTCTCGGCGTGGAGAAAAATTCGCAGGGGGCAGTGCCGGTAAGTTTGCTCAAGGCAAATGTCCCCGTGCATTACTGTGTCAAAGACATTTACGCGTTCCTTTATAACCACGACAATCCACAGAAACGGCTCGAAGATATATGTTACCGCGAGCTTGCGAGGTTTGCCGCGAGTTCAACTATTGAGGTTGACGATGAGGTTGCTTTGCAAACCAGCTTGCTTGGCGCAGGCAGGGCACAGGCCAAGCAGGTTCTGACGCAGAATATCCAGGCTGCCGCGGACAAGGCGGGCCTTGGCATCGAGATTGTTTTTGTGGGTCTGCAGGGGATACATCCGCCTACACAGGTTGCTGCCGACTATGAGAAGGTTATAGGCGCGATTCAGAAAAAACAGGCGATAATTCTCCGGGCAGAGGGGTATCGCAATAATACCCTTAGCACGCTTGCCGGTTCGGTCGAGGGTGCGTCCGACCTTTACGTTCTGGCCTCGGATTATCAGAAGGCAAGGCAGGGAAATAACCGTCAGCAGACCGATGAGATTGCCGGCCGGATGGATAAGGCGTTTGGCCAGGCGGACGGCGATATATTCTGCCTGCTGCGAGAGGCCCAGGGTTACAGGTTTGAAAAGGCAACTATCGCTCGCGCTACCGGCGAGCGATTCGACAGCCAGGTAAAAGCATACAGGGCTGCGCCTGAAATCTACAAACGCCAGCAGCGTCTTCTTGCACTGGAGGAAACGCTCAAGCCAATCAGGAAATACGTTATTGTCGCCGACCCGAATGATGCGGAGACATTTATTGTTGACCTTAAGGAAAAATTAACGCCGAGCTTGTATGATATCGGCGGGGTTCAGGAGAGCAGCTCACAATGAAAAATATAACAATAACCATCTTTATCGTTCTGCTTTTTGTCATTTTGGCTCTTGTGTTCACGATGTTCCAGGTGCGAGAGACCGAATCGGCATTGGTGATGACCTTCGGCAAGGCCACGCGGCAGATAACCGAGCCGGGTTTGTATTTCAAATGGCCTCCGCCAATCGAAATGGTTCAGAAGTTCGATTCGCGGTCGAGAGGTCTTGTGGCCGAGATGGGCGAGACGCCTACGAAAGGGGCAGTGCCGATTATTGTCAACACGTTTATCGTCTGGCGTGTTGCCGAGCCGCTCGCGTTTTTTAACGCGGTCGGGACCATTTCGGAAGCCGAGAACAAGCTGATTACCCAGATAAGCGACACTCAGAACAAGGTCATAGGCAGGCATGATTTCTCCGAATTTGTCAACAGCGACCCGGCAAAAATAAAACTCGATGAAATCGAAAAAGAAATGCTGGCTGAGATTCAGAAGGCCGTGCGAAGCGACTATGGGATTGAAATCAAGACGATTGGCATCAGGCAGCTTAAAATCAGCGAAGACGTAAGCAAGGACGTATTTGAGCGGATGAAGGCCGAGCGGAACCGCAGGACCGAAGCGACAATCGCCGAGGGCAACGCCGCATCCAAGAAAATCGTTACGGACGCCCTTTCGATGCAGACCGAGCTGCTCGCGGCCGCGGAGGCCAGGGCCAAAGCCATCCGCGCACAGGGCGACGCCGAGGCCGCCCAGTATTATAAGCTGCTCGAACAGGACCCGCAGCTTGCTATGTTCCTGCGTGATATTGACGCGCTCAAAAAGATACTCGAACAAAGAGCGACGGTTGTTATCAGCGCGGATACCGAGCCGTTCAAACTGCTCAGGCAAATGCCGGACCTGAAACCGAAAGATTAATTGCTGTTTGTTTCATAGGCGGATTTGAAAGATATGACGGAAGAACACGGACACCATCACGGGCACGAACATAAGCAGGCGACGCCGGATGACGCGGGCCATGTGCGGCAGGCGGACCCCGGCTATGACTACCTGTCGGGGGCGTTGAAGGTCAGCTTCGCCGTCCTCAAGGTTATAATGGTCATACTGATAATACTGTTTTTGCTTTCCGGTATCCGGACGGTAGGACCGGGCGAACGGGCGATTGTTCTGCGTTTCGGCAAAATCAGCGGAGTCGGCGAGGCACGGCTGCTTGGACCTGGATTGAAGCTGCTTTTGCCCTATCCGATTCATGAAATCGTTCGAGTTCCCGTCGAGAAAAAAGTCAACTTGGCAATCAATTCGTTCTGGTATTATCAAAAACCAGGCGAAGAAATGGATAACGCGGCCAACCAAAAATCATACGTTGGGCCGACGCTTAATCCCATTACCGACGGCTATTGCCTGGTAAGGGGCGAGAAACAGGAGGGGGCCGCAGCCGTCTCCGAAGGCAGTGATTACAATATCCTTCACTGCAAGTGGGTTTTGACCTACCAGATTACCGATGCGGAAAGATTCTACAAGCACTGCTATGTGCAGGACAGCCATCTTTCTGCCGGGCAGAATTACGCGGACATCATTGAGCAAAATATAAATTCGCTGCTGGAGAGTGTTTTCTCCGATGCGGTTGTCGCGACAATGGTAAATTACACAATCGAAGAGGCGATGTTTGAAAAGGTGGCCTCGGTTACCGACCGGGTCAAAGAGCGTCTTCAAAACAAGCTCAACGCATTAGACAGCGGCATTAAAGTTGTCTCGGTTCAAATCCGCGATATAACTTGGCCCAGGCAGGTAGGGGATGCCTTCCAGGCGTCTTTAACCGCCACCCAGAACAAGCAAAAGGCAATCAGCGAGGCAAAGCTCAACGCCGAAAAGATTCTCAATGAGACCGGCGGTCCGATTGCCGGCGAGCTGCTTGCCTCTCTGCATGATAGTTCCTATGACAAACAAAAACAGGAGCAGTTATGGGGACAGGTTGCCGGCAGGGCACAGGAGCAAATAGCCGATTCACGCGGCTATCGGACAAAGGTCGTCGAGGACGCCAGGGCGAGCGCCGAGTACCTGCAAAGAATACTTCCGGAATATCGAAAGTATCCCAAGCTTGTTATCCAGAGGGTCTATCAGGACGCGATTGAGCAGGTCCTCCGCAATGCCGATGAGAAGACGGTAATTCAGCCCGCGCAGCACGGTAAAGCAACTGATGTCAGGGTTCTAATCAACAGGGACCCTGGGATAAAGCCGAAATCTGAACCCGGAAAATAAACTTAGTGAGGAATCCTGAGAGATAAATAATGGCCCACGAACATCTGCATTTTAAGGACGATATAGCAGTCGAGCACACGCACGGCAAACAGGTTCGCGTCAGTTTGGCGCTGCTGGGGACGCTGGCAGGTGGGACGCTGCTGCTAAGTCACTATGTAAGCAAATGGTTTGTTTACGGTCCTGATGCCTTCCAGACCGAGATTCTCGCGTTCGCGGGCGCAATCCTGCTTGGCTCGCCTATCATCTGGCACGCAATTAAAAGTTTAGCGCATAAAGAAGCCCATATGGATGAGCTTGTGGCCCTTGCGATACTCGCAGCCATTGCCACCCGGCAATATCCTGCCGCCTGTGTGGTTGCGTTCTTTATGCTGCTTAGTGAACTGGTCGAGAGCCGGACGGCGCTTGGCGCAAGGGCATCGATTGAATCGCTTATTAAACTCACTCCTCAAAAAGCAAACCTGTTGCATCCCGACGGCTCTGAAACAGAGGTTATGGTCAGCCAGATTAAGCCGGGCGATATTGTTCGGGTAAGGCCCGGCGATAATATCCCGGTCGATGGCGACGTCGTAAAGGGTTTAAGCTCGGTCAATGAGGCCACAATTACCGGCGAATCGCTGCCCGCTGATAAAGTCCCGGGTATGCAGGTTTTCGCGGGCACAAGCAATCTTACGGGCGCTCTCGATATTACCGTTACCAAGGCGGGCAAAGATACCACCTTAGGCAAGGTACAGTCATTGATTTTGCAGGCCGAGTACACCAAGATACCGATTATGCGGATTATCGACCGCTATGTTAAATGGTACACGCCGACCGTTCTTATGATTGCGGGCATTGTCCTGTTCTTCACGGGCAATATCAACTATGCCATTACCATTCTTGTAATATCCTGTCCCTGTTCATTGATTCTGGCAACGCCCAGCGCGATGGTTGCGGCGATATCCGCTGCCGCCCGCCTTGGCATACTTGTCAAGAACGTTGCCGACCTCGAGACCGCGGGCAAAATCACCGCTATGGTCTTCGACAAAACGGGAACAGTAACGACCGGCCGATTATATGTAACGAAGCTCACCCCTGCAAATGGCGTTGAGCCGTCAACACTGCTTTCACTGGCCTCCTCCGCTGAAAAAATGAGCAAACATCCCGCGGCAAGGGCTTTGCTTGAGGTCGCCAAACAGGCAAATATTATTTTGCCCGAAGTGGATAATTTCCAGGAAACCCCGGGAAAAGGCGTTTCTGCCAAAGTCGCGGGCAGCAGGGTAATTGTCGGCAGAGATTCTTTCCTCAGGGAAAACCAGGTTGATATGTCAAATGTTACTCTGCCGTCTCTGCATGAGGAGCAGGGTTTCAGCACACTTTTTGTTGCTTTGGACCATAATTGCATTGGGTGGATAGGCCTTCAGGATAAAACCAGGCCCGAGGCAAAAGAAGCCATAGCAGACCTTTTCGCACTTGGCGTCAAACGCGTAACTATGCTGACGGGCGACAGGGATGAAGTCGCAGGCCGAGTCGCAGCGGAACTTGGCTGCACCGATTACAAGGCACATTGCCTGCCCCAGGATAAACTGGCTATCGTAGAAAAAATAAAAAAAGACGGTTACATTGTCGTTGTCGTGGGCGACGGCATAAACGATGCCCCAGCACTTGCCGCGGGCGACCTCGGCATCGCGATGGGGGCGGCTGGCTCCGACGTCGCAATCAACTCCGCCTCAATCGCGCTGTTGAGCAACGACCTTAAACGACTGCCCGCCCTGGTTCAGCTTTCGCGCAGAACGCGTTTTGTTATCAACTCAAACCTTGCCTTTGGCGTCAGCTTCATCATCGTGGGCATATCGCTGTCGTTTTTAATTCTGCCGACAATGGCGGCGTTCCTGCATTTCGCAAGCTCGCTTGTCGTTGTCTTCAATAGCGCCCGCTTAGTTCGTCACGGCGAAGAACTTCAGCACCATATGGGTGAGGTTGCGTAGAATATCTATATACAGGCCTGACAGGATTAGCTGAAATTATGGAATATGCGATTGAAACATTTTCTCTTACAAAGATTTTCTCCGACTGGTGGGGCCGCAGCAGGGTTATAGCCGTTGACGACCTTAATCTGAAGGTTCGCCCCAACGAGGTTTATGGTTTTCTCGGCCCTAACGGCTCAGGCAAAACAACCACGCTCAAAATGCTCCTCGGGTTGCTTCACCCAACAAAAGGAAAGGCAATCGTTCTCGGGGGCGACGCCACCGACCCGCAAATCAATCGCAGAATCGGGTTTTTACCTGAAGAGTCATATCTATATAAATACCTTACGGCCCGCGAAACGCTCGATTTTTACGGCCAGTTGTTCAGATTGCCCGCGAAAGTCCGCAGGATGCGTATCGAGGCGCTTCTGGATATGGTCGGCCTGAAGGCCGTCGCCAACAGGACCATCGGGACATTTTCAAAGGGTATGGCAAGAAGAATCGGTCTTGCCCAGGCCCTTATAAATGACCCTGAGCTGCTTATTCTCGATGAACCAACCACGGGCCTTGACCCCATCGGCACAAGACAAATCAAAGACCTCATTATCGAACTTGCCAAACGCGGCAAGACGGTTCTGCTTTGCAGTCATCTTCTTGCCGACGTCGAGGACGTATGCAACAGAATCGCGATTCTTTATGGCGGCAGGATTCAGGCGGAAGGCAATGTCCGCGAATTACTGCGGCACTCCGATAAGACCGAAATCCTGACCGGGTGTCTAAGTCCGGCGGCGATTGAGAAAATAAAACAAACGCTTGCCGAAGAGCACGCGGAATACACTATCGGCTCGCCGATAGACAAGCTCGAAACGTTCTTTATCAATATCGTGACCAAGGCGCAACAGCAGGCCGTCCCGACAAGCGGCGCGGAAAGCAGGACGCAGATTAGCAATTTTCTTTCCGCCGGGACTAATGACCGTGCGAGCCGGGAAGCGTTACTTAACCAGCTCGTTTCCGCCTCTGATGAACGACCAGCTGTTCCTGATACGCAACAGGTCAAATCTCAACCGGCACCGTTGTCGCCTGCGGATGAAAATCTGCTCAAAGAGTTGACCGAACAGGCCGATTCAAAACCGGTTGTTACCCAGCCGACACAAACCAAACCCGCGTCATCGCAATCCGACCAGCCGAATAAGAGCGTCCTCGACGAATTAACGGGCCGGTCCAATGCGGACACAAAGAACGCGCATCCCGGAGATTCCGCCAATGCGTAGCATCTGGGCCGTCGCTGTCAATATGATAAAGCAGGCCCTGCGTCTCAAAATTGCCGCGGTCTTTATGGTTCTGCTGCTTGTGCTGCTGCCGGTAATGGGATTGACGATGACCGGTGACGGCACGGTAAAGGGGCGTATGCAGACGTTTGTCAGCTATGGTATGTCACTGACGGCGTTTTTGCTGTCGATGCTTACCATTTTCACAACCACATATTCGCTCACAAGCGACGTGAAAGACAAGCAGGTTTATACCGTTCTCACCAAGCCGATTCGGCGGTTTCAGTTTGTGCTCGGCAAATTGCTCGGAATTGTTATTTTAGACGCGGGTTTGCTTGTTCTTTTTTCCGCTATCATTTACGGCATCACCATTTTATTGCCGACGGTTCTGCACGCAGACGAAGCCCAGATGGCCCAGATTCGGGACGAGTTTTTTACCGCCAGGGCGTCGGTAAAACCTGAGGCGCCGGATATATCGCAGGAGCTTGAACAGGCGTATAAAAAGCTTAAGCTAAACGGCGAAGTTCCTGCCGGTGTGGATGAAAACCCTGTCGCTCGTCATAACTATATGAATGAGCTTGGCCGCCGTATCGGGCTTAGAAGGCGGGCCGCTGTGGTGGGCGAAGAGCTGCTTCTGGAATTCAATAACGTTAAGCCCAAAGACCCGAACATATTTATAAGATTCAAATACGATGTGGCGGTAAATCCTCCGGACCTTTCGATATACAGTAAATGGGTTATCGGTGACGATCGTCCGTTTCGCATGGCGGCCAATCCGGATACGCCGATATATTCGCTGGAACGAAAAGATGTTATACGCACGTTCCGTGAATTTTCAGTTCCCGCCGACGCGGTTGCCGGCGACGGCTATCTTGCCGTGGCGTTTCTCAATGTTCCTCTTAATAATACGGTTGTTATTTTTCCGTTCGAGGACGGTCTTGAGCTGCTTTACAAAGCAGACACTTTTACCGCCAATTTTATCAGGGCGGCCCTGTTGATTTTTGTTCGACTCGTTTTTCTTTCCGCACTTGCCGTTTTTGCGGGGTCATTTTTGTCGTTTCCCGTTGCAATATTGCTTTGCATGGCCGTATTTACTATGGCCAATATGACCGGATATATCGGTGAATCCTTTAACGTCGTCGGGGGCAATGTCAGCCCGGTATATACCTGGTTTCTTCAGCCGATACTTTCGCTTTTGCCCCATTTCGACAAGTTTGACTCTTCTCAATTTTTAGTTCCGGCCCGTCTGTTGAGCTGGTCTTTGCTTGCCTGGCTCGGCTTTTCGACGCTTTGCATCAGAGCTTTGCTGCTGGTGATTTTGTCGCTGTTGATTTTCACTTACCGCGAAATTGCAAAAGTTATCGTGTGACGTTATTATTGGCCCGTGCCGGAGGCGTGAAAACATCCGCCTGGCGTCTGCCGTAGAAAAGTTCAGTCAAATACGATTATGCGTTTACGTGACAAACTGATTATTGTTGTATGCGTTGTGCTGATGGTTGTCCTGCTGACCGTTGCGGGTATGCGTCTGGATTATATAAATTCGCAGCGGGCAGAGATGAAGCTGATAAGCAACGAGCCGCTGCAGAATGCACCGCCTTCGCTGGCCTTTGCGACGGTTGCGATGGGGGCGTTCAGGGGGCTGGTGGTGGATATCCTGTGGATGCGGGCCGATAAGCTCAAGGAGCAGGGGCAATTTTTCGATGCAAAGCAGCTTGCCGAATGGATTACCGTTCTTCAGCCGCGATTTGCGCAGGTGTGGGCGTTTCAGGCGTGGAATATGGCCTACAACATCTCCGTGGCTATACCGGCGGAACAGCCGGACCAGCGATGGCAGTGGGTGAAAAACGGCTATGAGCTTTTGCGAGACAAGGGCATTCCCCTCAATCCTAAATCAATTAGCTTGTATCGTGAGCTTGGCAGAATCTTCCAGCACAAAATAGGCAGCAACAGCGACGATGCTCATAAATACTACAAGTTACAGCTCGCTCTTTCAATGGAACAGATGCTTGGCCCGGCTGATAATGCATGGTTTGAGTCGCTTGCTAAAGCACCTGCCGACTGGAGTCAGATTGCCGCCGACGCGAACATTGCGATGTTTATTGCCGCCCTGAAGGCCGCCGACAAGAATTTCGAGGATGATTCGCGGTTTGTGGGTAATTATCTTTCTCTCCGGCAAAATCCGGGCAGATTCACACCCGCCGCTTTCAAGGTAATCGACCGGTTCAGAAACACAGCCGTGCTCCGTGATTTCGATGTTTTCGCAAAGGCATGGCAGCTTCGGAACGTCTGGAAGCTTGACCCCGTTCTTATGCTCGAATTAAACCGAATGTATGGCCCGACAGATTTCAACGACCCCAATTACCACTACCCGCTTGACTGGCGGCACGCGGACGTTCACGCAATTTACTGGGCTGTTCGGGGGCTTCGCGTAGCTGGTAAGAAAGACGTTATAAAGACGGGCAGGGGAGAATACCCGATTGACGAAATCAATACCGACCGGATTGTTGCGAGCAGTTTGCAGAATCTGTTCCGGTATGGAAAAATATTTATCTACGATACGAACGAAAATCCGGCTTCACCACAGGGCGCCGAGCAGGTCGCTGCGACGGGGCCGACAAAAGATATATTTCTCCGCGCCGATTTCAGGATGTTCGACCCTTACAACAAGGCCATAGTGGAAATAATCAGGAAATACGCCAGATCGGACGACAGCTCGGATGACTCTCATATGATTCAGCACCGCAATATGCTTACCAATGCCCTGACGATGTTTTACCAGGCGGGTCACAGGCAGAAGGCGCAGAAGATATACGACTATGTCAGGCAACTGTATCCCCGTCCGGAGTTTAACGAGCCAGCCGTCGAAACTTACATCATCCAGCAGATACGCAAGGACCTCAAGACCATCACAATCACCAAGGCGATGGATACGATTATGCCGATGCTTAGAGAGGCGTATTTCAGGTATGCCCTGCGCGATGACGACGCTTCCTATGCCCTCGAAAAAATGGCCGAAGACGTCTATAATGTTTACACTAAACAATATGGCGATGAGGCACGGCTTAACTTGCCGGAATTCAAGGTAATGAAATTTGGCGCGTTTATAGATTTCTTTAACGACCAGGGTTACCCGCTCGCGATGCGTCAGAATCTCCTTGCGCGGATAAAAATCGAACAGCCCAAGCTTGCTGAGCAATTCTCGCAGATTGGAGAACAGTTGGATCGGGAATTGCAACAGCAACAGCAGCAACAACCAAACTCGCAATGATGTTCCCCTCGCCTGATAAACACGATGACGCATTTGCTTCCGGACTAACCGCCTCCCAGCAAAAGGCAGTGTTCCACCGCGACGGTCCCTTGCTTGTTATCGCCGGGCCTGGCAGCGGTAAGACCCGCGTCATAACCTGCCGCATTGCCGCTCTCGTCAGTTCAGGTGTTCCCGCTTATAATATCTGCGCCATTACTTTTACCAACAAGGCCGCTGATGAAATGCGCCAGCGTGCGTTCAGATTCGCTGCGTCCGCAGGCGCACACATCAGCACCTTTCACTCACTGTGCGTTCGCATTCTCCGCAGATATTCCGAAGTTGCCGGCATCACCCCAAACTTCAGCATATACGACGATTCCGACCAGTCCAAATGCATAAAACAGGCAATCGTTGACTGCAATCTCAATACCACCGATTTTTCGCCCGCCCGAACGCTCGATGCGATTTCTACTTTGAAAAATAAGCTCATCGACGCTGATGCTTTTGAAAAGCAGGCAGATGATTTTTTCTCAAAGACGCTTTCAAAAATCTATTCCCGCTATCAGCAAATTCTCAAAGACCTTAACGCCGTTGATTTCGATGATTTGCTTATGAAAACGGCCTTTCTGCTCGAAAATAATGCTGCTGTTCGCGAGGAGCTTGGCAATCGATATAAATATCTTCTTATCGATGAATACCAGGACACCAACCACGCTCAATATCGAATCGCAAAGGCGCTCGCCTCCTCGCACAAAAATATCTGCGCGACAGGCGACCCGGACCAGTCAATCTATCGCTGGCGAGGGGCTGATATTCGCAATATCCTCGATTTTGAGCACGACTGGCCCAATGCTGTGGTTGTTCGTCTCGAAGAGAATTTTCGCTCTGCTCCCTGCATCCTTGAAGTTGCCGACCGGCTTATCGCCAATAACCAGAGTCGCAAGGAAAAACGCCTTATCGCGACAAAACCGCCCGCGGGCAAAGTCATCATTGAGCCGTATGAGGATGAAGTTGAGGAGGCCATCGGCGTCGCGGAAAATATCAGGCGATTGGTTGACGAAGGCGTGTCTCTTTCCAATATAGCCATCTTCTATCGCGTCAACGCCCAGAGCCGGGCAATCGAAGAGGCCTTCATAAGAAGCAAAATCCCGTATCAAATCGTTCGCGGCGTCGAGTTCTACAATCGGAAGGAAATCCGCGATATTCTCGCCTATTTGAAGGTCATCGTTAATCCCGCCGACAAAATCGCGCTTCTGCGAATCATCAATACTCCCGCGCGGGGCATAGGCAAGACAACAATCGACAAAGTTCAAAATTTTGCCTCCCGTTGCAATATCGGCTTATATGAGGCAATTAAGACCATTTCGCAGATATCGAGTATCCCGCAGCCCACCGCCGTCAAGTTGACTGCGTTTCTTAATATGATTGAGGGCTTCCGAAAAAACGACTCCGGCTCAGTCGCCGAAATAGTCGAACGTGTTTTCGCCGAATCAGGCCTCGAAAAATTCCTCGTTTCCGAAAGCGCCGACGGGAAAGACGCCGTTGAAAATATCGAGTCGCTCATAAGCGCAGCCGCCGAATATGATAAGCAGACCGAAAATCCCTCATTGGTCGATTACCTTCAGCAAATTGCCCTGTTCAGTGATGTTGACGCTTACGATATTACAGCCGAACGCGTCGCAATGATGACCCTGCATTCCGCAAAGGGTCTCGAATTCGATACCGTCTTCATCGTAGGCGTCGAAGAAGGCCTCCTGCCTCACGAAAGAAGCGCGGATAATGAAAATGAAACCGAAGAAGAACGCCGGCTTTTCTTCGTCGGCATAACACGCGCAAAAACCAACCTCTATATCAGCTTCGCTAAATACCGCCAAATCAGGGGCCAGACCCTCCGCACCATACCATCGCAATTCCTATTCGAGCTTGGTCTCGCCTTTTCCGAATCGAATTATCAATCAGAAACCAGAAATAATGAATCAGAAATAGAGAACGTTAAATACGAAGTTCGCAAAACACAACCTGCAGCTCCTTTTAATCGTGGCGATATCGTTGTCCACAAAAAATTTGGCATAGGCACCGTAAAGGAATTTGCCGATATGGGCGATAACTCCATTATTACTGTCGCTTTCAACACCGGCCATACAAAAGCCCTGATGCTCAAACATGCCAAACTCATGAAACTAAAGCAGGTTCAGTAACTTTAGGAGGTACAATGAAGATGCATCTTTTAAATTCGATGATGTGTGTGGCCTTATTGCTGGCCGGCTGTGCGGAAACGTTGCGCTCATCGCGTATAGGTGAGTATAAAAACCTCGCATTAAACCCAAACGATACCCGCGGCCCGGCTGTAACTTATCCGCACGCCACAAGCAACAGCGAATGCAGGAATGAAATCTGCTACGCCGCCCAAAATGTTATCGACGGCAATACCGCCAATAGAGGGCACGGTCCCAAATTTCCCTCCTGGGGGCCGGATAAACGCACGGACCTGTGGCTCAAAATAGATTTTGGCCGAAAAGTCGAGGCGGACAAGGTTGTCATTTACATAAGGGCTGATTTCCCGCACGACGCTTACTGGAAGGGGGGCACGATTGAGTTTTCCGACGGCTCAAAAGAAAAAATATCCTTTCAGAAAACCGCGACGCCTCAAGAGTTCAAATTTACTCCTCGCCGAATCGAATGGCTCCGCATAACAGACCTTGTCCAGGACGAACCTCTCGGCTGGTGCGGCTTCGCCGAGGTCGAGGTCTGGGGCCGGGAAGATTAAGAACCACCAGTCAGCAATAAAAAAAATCTTTGTGTCCTCGTGCCTTTGTGGCTGATTTATTTCAGAATCGGGTAATGGATTTTGGGTTTCTTGTTTTTTATCCAGGGCAGCTTTTCCCAAGTAATGGTTTCGTTGCAGTCGTAGGCCTCGCGGTTGCTCCCGCGAGCGAGATTGCCCCAGACCATAAACCATGCCCATTTCGGCTGTTCTCGTAGTTTTTCCAGCGGCGGCGGCGCGCCCACCTCGCCTAAGGCGATTGGTTTGTCGCCTGCTACAGCTAAAAGCTGGTTATAATCGTTCGGGTCAAAGCCGTTTTTGTAAACATCGGTCGCGAGAATATCCACTACGTCATCTCCCGGGTAAACGCTATCGTAAGGAGCCACGTTTTCTCTGATTTCGTTGCAGTTGTAAACCCATATCAGGTTATTGAGCTTATGGAAATTCACTAATCGGTCATATATCATTCGATAGAGTTTTTTCGAGCCGTTGTCGCCGGGCTTGCCGTTCCACCAGAACCAATTCCCATTGATTTCATGATAGGGCCTCCACAAAACCGGCACGTCTGCGTTTTTCAGTTGTTTCAGGAAAAAGGCTATCACGTCCACCTGTGATTTCCATCGCTCATTAAGCTCCGTTCCCGGCGTGATTAAATCCTGCCACTGCTCGTCTGTGATATGACCCTGTATGGAATCCCTGAATACAACCGGTTCCTCTTCGGTAGGGGGCACCGCGTGCCACATTATCGTTATTATGAATCCCTCGTTACTTCGTCGAATTGCCTCATCGACAATCTGCTGGCGAAAATTAATCCCGTCCCATGTGCCCGGTGCGCTGAAGCCGAAGTCAAACCCGCACAATGCCGGGTAATGTCCCGTCCATTTTTCAATCAAGGGAAGCTGTGTAGTTGCGACAAGCGGCGCACAGTGCTGACCGACAAGCGTTTTCTTTCCGGAAATGCGATAAATGTATCGCAGAAGCTTCACCGCCTCGGGCGAGGCATTCGGTGTCACCGGCATCTTCGCGACTCTGCGCGACGATTTGTCTGGCACAGGTTTATTCACATCTGTGTGCGATGGTGCCGGCGTCTTTGGCTGATTTACGTCTTTACTCACTGGATTTGGCTTTGCCTGTTTGCCGGCGTCGGCACATCCCTGGATGGACGAAGAAACCATAAACAATACTCCGATAGTCAGAAGAAAAATCGTTTGCCTTGAATTCATCGTTAGTATTCCTTGATAAGCTCTAACATTTTTCGGTCGAGCTCGTGGCCCTTATAGTCCTCATATTTCACGTCTTCGCGGGCGCTGTCCAAAACGCCGAACGGCCCTCTAAGGTTCCACATCGCGTATCCCCAGCCGACCTCTTTCCACAGCGAAAGCAAATCCGTCATCCATTTAATCGCTACGTCGTGAGGCGTCTTGTTAAAGCATCCCCATTCGCCCACGTGCACCGGTACACCCTTTGCCATTAACGGCTTCCACGTATCAATTAGAATGGCCCTCAGCGCCGCCTTGTCCCAGATTTTCCCGTCGTCGCTTTTCAATGGCCAGGTGGGGACATCAAATGTTTGAAATGAATCTTTAGGCACCCAACCGGCCGTATAATGACTCACGCTCATCGGGTCATACCCGCGTGTGCTCTGCACAACGCCCAAATCCGCTATGCCCATAATAGGCAATCTGCCCACGTCCTTGCCGTCCGCCACAATCAGCCGATTGGGGTCTTCTTCCCTGATGCCTTTTACTAATGCCGTAACAACTTCGACGTGCCGGGTATCTTCTTTTAAAGTTGGCGGTTCGTTAATCAAATCGAAGCTGAGCTGCGTGCTCGGTATGCCCTTATATCGTTTCGCAAACATCTTCCAGTGAAAGACCGCCGCATCAAGCGCCTTTTGCATTTTTTCAGGCGTATCTTCATAAAGGTCCATCGGCTCCTGGTCTCGCCCGTTGATGCAATATCCCGGTATGCGATGCAGGTTGAGATTGATATGTATTTTGTATTGCTTGCCCTTTTCCACGACTGTGTCGATTTCCTTGATAACTTCTTCGTCGATTGTGTACCAATCGTCTTTGTCGGCCCAGTTCCAGTACGACATTGGTATCCGGCCAAAGTCAAATCCCCACTCTTTTATTATCTCGAAATCTTTTTCATCGAATTTTCTTTTTTGCGGGCCTTTTGAGCCGAACCCCATCGGGAAATTAAATCCGCGATAGCGTGGAAACTTCAGGGCTATTTTCTGTGGATTTGCTGTCATATTCGCTCCTGACGCCGGCGTATCGCTGCTTTTGCATCCGGAAATTGCAGTCGCCGCGATTATGCCGCTTGTTTTTAGAAAGTCACGTCTGTTCATTCAAAGACCCCCATTTTTTGCCGGTTCTGTTTTTCGTATCTGGTTCCAGCCGTCGATATTCTAACATCCCGCGGGACCATGTCAACGAAGTCCTTTACAAATGTAAATATGTCGAAGGCATAGCGTTTCAAATTCAGCGTTAGGATGATATTTGCCTTTATTTGAAGGGACTACTATAATACCTGCCAGTTGGTTCTTGTAACCGAAGATTAAGAAAAATGTAAGGAGTCGAAAGATGAATTATGTTTGCAAAAAGCATAGCGTTGTTGTGCTGGTTATAGTGTTTGTTTTGGCCGGCGTATTGTCGGCGGATGTCCGGCTGCCGTCTATCATAAGCGATAATATGGTCCTGCAGCAGGGTAAAGCTGTGCCAATTTGGGGTTGGGCAGACGCCAATGAGGCGGTTACGGTTACAGGAAGCTGGGGAAGTGGTAAATGGAAGACAACAGCCGACCAGGATGGCAAGTGGATGGTCAAGATTGATACAGGCAAAGCGGGCGGCCCTTATGAGATGACGGTCAGCGGCAAAAATCCCATAACGATTAAGAATATTCTCGTAGGAGAAGTGTGGGTATGTTCGGGCCAGTCAAATATGGAATTTACAGTTAAGCAGGCGAAAAATTCGGCTGAGGAAATAGCCGAGGCCAATAACTATCCGCAGATAAGGCAATTTCTCGTGGGACGAAAAGTGATTTATACGCCTATGTACAATTGCAACGGCAAATGGCAGATATGCAGTTCTCAAACGGCAGGAACCTTTACGGCAGCTGGGTATTTCTTCGGCCGGGAGCTTAATAAACAGCTTAATGTGCCGGTTGGTTTGATTAATACATCGTGGGGCGGGACGCCGGCTGAGTCGTGGATGAGCAAAGAATACCTTGAAAATGACCCGAATTTTCAGCCGATTTTAAAGAAGTTTGAGGCAACATCAGCAGATATCAACGAATTGAAAAAGAAATATCGGGAAGATATGCAGAAGTATGACGCGGTAGTGCCACAATTAAAGGCCGAAGGCAAACCGCTGCCGCCAAGACCGGAAGAGCCGATAGGACCGGGACATCCTTATTCGCCAATGGGACTTTATAACGGAATGATTGTTCCAATTCTTCCTTATGGCATACGCGGAGCTATTTGGTATCAGGGCGAATCGAACGCCTGGCGGGCATATCAGTATCGTACGCTGTTTCCGGCAATGATTAAAAATTGGCGGGACGCCTGGCATCAGGGCGATTTCCCGTTCCTGTTTGTTCAGTTGGCAAACTATATGCAATCGGAGCCCCAGCCGGTCGAGAGCGACTGGGCCGAATTGCGAGAAGCGCAATTGATGACTCTTTCGGTGCCGAATACCGGGATGGCGGTTACGATAGATATTGGCGAACCAGATATTCACCCCAAGAACAAGCAGGACGTCGGCAAGCGTCTGGCGCTATGGGCATTGGCAAAGACATACGGCAAAAATATCGTTTATTCAGGCCCGATTTACAAATCAATGAAGGTCGATGGCAATAAGGCCATCCTTACTTTTGATAATGTTGGCAGTGGGCTGATGGCTAAAGGCGATTCGTTGAAAGGGTTCGCGATAGCCGGCGCTGACAAGAAATTTGTCTGGGCGGACGCGAAAATTGAGGGCGACACAGTCGTTGCAAGTTCCGATAAAGTTGTTTCGCCGGCTTCAGTGCGTTATGCCTGGGCGATAAATCCGGTATGCAACCTATATAACAAGGAAGGTCTGCCCGCGACGCCGTTCAGGACCGATACTTGGCCTGGTGTTACGAACGGTAGGCGTTGACCGGAGCGGATTGTGGCATATACTTTTTAGGGGTCGGCGTGCCGTTATCGCCGCGATACAATGACCAAGGGAAATTCATTCCCGAAAGCCAGCCGGCTTCTTGTAAACAGCCAGTTCAGGTTTGTTTTGGCGAAGCGATTGAACGCCCGCGACGGGCTTATTTTGCTGTTTGCCTGCGAAAACGGCCTCGATTACCCCCGTTTGGGCATATCTATCAGCAAATCCTGCGGAAACGCGGTTGTTCGCAATCGGCTGAAACGATTGTTACGTGAGGCCTTTAGGCAAAATAAACAACTTATCGCCCCCGGTTTTGATTTTGTGGTTTTAATGTCGCCCCAGTGGGTAAGGTCCGCCAAAGGGCGAGATCTCGCCAGGGGCGGACAAATCCGTGAAGCAAAGGACGTAAAAGCCGCGTTGGGGGCGATAAAATACGCACAAATTCGCGATTCCTTCCTGAAATTGGCGGCCCAACTGACTTCAGCAGGGGGTTAATTTATAATCTTTAGCTCCTTTGCTGCCGATAAATGCCTATGTGAGTAGAGGTTGCCCATTGGGCCCCAAAACCGGATTAGTTTCGATAGGTAAGGCAGCGAAAGAGGCGGGCGTATCACGCCAGTCGCTGCAGTATTACATTATGATGGGACTGCTCGAAGCAACCAAAATCACAAAAACCGGCAGACGGTTGTTTAACCTAAAGACGATTGACCGGGTCAAACTTGTAAAAAAACTCAATAAAAGCGGCTATCCCTTACGGGCCATACGTGAGTTGTTCCTTGAAGGCAGAACTGATATGAAAGGAAAAGGGCGGTGAGTGATTACGAAACAATACAACGAAGACGCAGTATGGTCGTCGGGATTTTTGTCGTTGTAGCGGTCATTGCGTTTTTCTGGATGATATTCAAATTCGGCGACCTGCCTATTTTGGTCAGCGAGATAAAGTCATACGAGATTAAAGTTCAGTTCCCAAGCGCACCGGGCGTCCAAAGGGATACCCCTGTTCGATTCTGCGGTTACCAGATAGGCACGGTAACAGGCGTCAAGCCGCCGAATGTGCTCCAGGACCTCAACACCAAAAAATGGTATCACCAGACAGTGGTAATTATAAGCATTGATAATCATTTTAAGGATATCCCTGACATAGTAGAGGCAAAGCTGATGACGCGGGGGCTTGGCTCAAGTTATATCGACCTGCGCATTCCGCCTGTTGACGTTCTGAAGGGAAAGGTTCTTGTTGAGGGCAGTTTGCTTCAGGGTTCGACCGGCGTTTCCAGCGAATTGTTCCCCGAGAGAACCCAGGCAAAACTGGAAGAAATGATTACGGGTATTACCACGTTTGTCAAAAACAGTAACGACATTGTCGGCGACGTTGAAAACAAGGCAAGTATCAAAATCGCACTGGCCAATCTTGCGGAAGCCTGCAAGGAGGCCAACGATACTATGCGCCAGATTAAGGAAGCCGCTGACGCAGGCAAGACAATGCTCCAGAACGCCGATGCCAGGACCGCCCAGCTTACCATGTCCATTGTCGCAACCAGCGATAAACTGGGCGATGCTATGACCAATCTCGACAGTGTTCTTGCCAAAATAAACGAAGGCCAGGGAACAGCCGGCAAGTTAGTGAACGACGGCCGGCTTTATGAACAACTGCTCGAAGACAGCAAACAGCTTCATCTTGTTTTGCAGGACCTCAAATCCTTTGTGGCTGAATCAAAAGAAAAAGGTATCCCCCTTAAGCTGAAGTAGGGTTGCCTTGCGGGCCGCAAGAGGTTATCATTTACGTTTCTTTTAATCGAAATCGTGGAAGGTGCGCGCAAATGGCCAAAAGTTCTGTATTCCGTCCGACGGCGGAAGATAAAAAAGCAGTCGGCAAAATCATAGAACTGGCAAAGAAAGCCGGTATCGATATAAAAGGCGGCAAGATAAGAAGAACATCATCGCGATTCTGCCTCGGCGTTGAGCACGGCGACTACAACGGCACCGAGCTTTTCGGCGTGGGCACCGACCGGTTTATATGGATGGCATACAAGCCCGCCGAGGGGCGAGGTCTCGCCAATGGCGGACCCGCCGAAGATTCTTCAATGCGGCTTTACAGCGGCAATTTCCCCGGCGACGGTGTGGTTGAATTTGAGCTGGGTAAAATTCCTGAGCCGAAATCACCGCAGACAGCCAACACGTGGGCGAGATTTGCTTATGGTGTTGATTTTGTTCTGCGCCGGGCCGGCTATCAAATCACCAGAGGAATCAACGCGGTAATCTACGGCAATATCCCCGGCGGCGGGATGTCTCGCTCGGCGTCGCTTGCCCTTAACCTGATACTGTCCGTCCTGGATGCCAATGGCATTGAGGAAGCAGATAAGCTCAAGATAGTTGATTTGGCGCAGCAGGTAGAAAATGACTATATCGGCTCACCCTGCGGCAAATTGGACCAGATTATGATACTTTTCGCCCGCGAAGGTTTCGGCACTTACTACAATCCTAAAAAACAGTCGGTCGAGTATGTCCCATTGGGCAAACGTGCCGCCGATTTTTCGATTGTCGTAATGGATACCGGCACTGTTCGCCCCGGGCTGGAAAAATCTACTTATAAAATCAGGAGAGCCGAGTGCGAACAATTAGTTTCGATTCTCCAGAGGGCCGGCTACAAAATTTCCTGTCTTGCCGACATCAAAACCGACGGCCTGTATGAAAAGATATTAGCCCAGTTTGCCGGGCAATACCCCGACCTTTGCGACCGGTTCAAATATATTTTTGCCGCCCAGCAAAGATTTTACGAAATGTTAGATGCCTGGAAACGCGGCGACGTGGCGACGGTGGGGCGGATATTCTGCGAAGACGGGATTGGCTTGCGTGACGAGTATAAAATCTCAGGCCCTGAGCTTGAAACGATGTGTGATATCGCAAGAACCATTCCCGGCTGTTTGGGCGAGCGAATGTTAGGCGGCGGCGACAAAGGTGCGGCTGGCGCATTGGTCAAGACCGCGAATGTCAGCGCACTTAAAAAAGCGGTTGATACAACATATCCCCGCAGCCGGCCCGACTTTGCTGATAAATATGCTGTTCACGTCTGCAAAGTCGTTGATGGCGTCAGGGTGTACGACAGTCTGCTTTGATAAAAAGGTATCGGTTTTTTCCCCTGCCACGAATTTGTCTGCGGCAACGATTAGGGGCTTAAGAGTTTAATTTGTGAATTTTCCGGCCTGGTTGAGTATTTTCAGGAGTTTATCCCTGTGGCTTGTGTAAAAGTTGTTCGTATTAACAACCTCGGCATCATTATTGGTAGTTACCTTCTGTTCGCGAAAGCCGGATACTTTTAAAGGAAAAACGGCCTTATATTGGTCATCGACGTAAACGAGGCAGTTCCAGTCGCATATAACCGTAAAGGACCGCAGCTCATCGCCAAGCAGGTCGTAACCGAGGCAGTAATCGGCCAGCGGATTTTTGACGCCAATCAGTTTCATCAGTGTCGGTGCGATATCGAGATGGCTTGTGATTGAGGTTATCGTTCGTGGTTTGACGCCGGGTATCCAAAGGACCATCGGAGTGATTGTCTGCTCCTCTGTGAAAGCGGAGTTATGCCCCCATAGGCCCTTTTCCATAAATTCTTCCCCGTGGTCGCCGGTAATGATGACAATGGTCGAATCCAGCAGGTCGTTGTCCTTAAGGCACTTGATAACGCGGGCAAGCTGAGTGTCGAGATGATTGCATGAGTTTATATACCTGTTCTTTATCAGCCCGATGTCCTTCTTGATATCTGCGGTGGTGTAGCTGAAGTCCTTCAGGTATTCAGGCCGGATAATGGTTTCCGGGGGAAAATAATAGCGAGCATGAGGCGATTCAAAGAACATAAACGTCATAAACGGGCGGTTTCGCTCCCTGTTGTCTATAAAAGCTACAAGGTCGGTGATATTCTTGCGGTCACTTTTCCATCCCTGGCCGCCGGCAAACGGGTGGAGGTTGCACGGGTCCATCCTGGAAAAAATAGTTTTATTAAATTCGGGATAGGTAAACGCGGCGCTAGTGTATAACGAGAATTGGTAGTTGTCATCGATGAGCATATCCATCAGTAAAGGGTCTTTTCGCTCATCGAGAAAGTTGAACCAGTAATTGCCGTATAATCCGTAGAACAAGCCGAAAAGCCCCATCCTTGTGCCGTTTCCGGCGCTGTAATGTTTGACGCATCGGATGGACCTCTGCGCAAAATCCCAGGTTGCGGGCATAATCTCGGGAGTAAGCATATCACCACGCAGGGATTCAGCAACCAGAAATACCACATTATATCTTGTATGATTCGGGTCGCGGATTATGGGATTCAGGGGATATTTGAGCGAAGACGATTTTCCTGTCTTCATTTTAAAAGAAGCATCGGGGTTTTCCAATCCGAGAAATGTTACCGGCAGGTATGCAGGAAACGCTTTTGAAGCGGCGAGAACGGGGGTGTAACCTTTGAAACTGCTTATACTATAAGCTAAACCCTGAAACACGCCAGCAAGAATGAAAACGATAGTTGCAACGATTATAGCCGGACGCATAAAACGCGAGGTAAAAGGGAGTTTCCTCTCGGCCAGAAATTTACTGAAGGCAAGCAGGGCAAACTGTAACAATATGAATCCGGCTGTCATAATAAAGAAAAATGACTTGGTTTGTTTTTCTGCCCCGAGGGAATCAAGTCCGCCGGGGGTGAATATGATATTCCAGACGAATCCATTGATGTGGTAATTGAACATCGAATAGATGAATCTGTCGGCGAAGATAAAAATTTGCAGAAGGGAAAAAAGGACCGCGCTGAATATGTAAAGTATCGCCGAGCCGCTAATTCTGATTTTTCGCAGAAGAGTTTCGACGACGCCGATAGACAGGAGACGGTCGAGCAGGTGCACAGGCAAGAAGATTACAAGCAGATACAGAAGGCAATAGCTGATATATACCGTTGAGGCGAAAACGACAGTTATTGCTGAAGTGTATTTGATGCACTTAAGATAACCTATCGAATTGACCAGAAGGACTATATATGTGAAGCATAGGTAATAGAAAAATACCTTGCCGCGATTTTTGTGGTTCATATTTTATGTCCTTCATTATGATTTAGACCAAGCTAACATCGAATCAGCCAATAATAACGACACTGCTTCGCAGGGTCAAGGCCAATTAGGAAAACTATAATCCGGGGTAACACGGGGCATTTAGAAGCCGCGAAGGGCGGTGCTTTGTCGGCGGGGCAGGCCGGGTTTGGGCAGACGTTTTAAGATGACGTATTCGATGCCATTTGCTTTGCAGAATTCGCGTTTTTCGGGCCTGTCGCCATCTTCGTTGACCGCGTAAATATCCGGCTTGATTTGGTATATTTCCTGTTCCGCGTCGAGCTGGCCGCTGCCTGTGGCTATGAAGGCCTGCTTGACGTATTTGATTGACTGGACAACGAATCGTCGCTGGTTCTGCGTGAACATCGGGTGCCCTTCGCCTTTTAATTCGCGAATGGTTTTGTCGCTGCCTATGGAAACATAAAGGTCGCCCAATTCGGATACTTCCTCGAAAAACCGCACGTGGCCCGAGTGAAACCAGTCGTAACAGCCGGTAACGATAACTTTCTTTCGGGAGGAAACTGTTTTCTGTAAATCAGGGGCATAATCAGGAAATCTGCTCAGACGATAGTTTTTCAGGACTTGGTATTTAATATTGTTGGCCTGGCAGAATGTTTTTTTTCCAACGTTGTCGTTTTGTTCGTCCACGACCCAAATCTCTGGTTTGAATCCCGGTGTTTTCGGAAGGGCATCCGGATTAATATCGTTGCATACTATTACCTTATGGATATAGCGAATCGAATCGAGCAGATATAGTCGTTCTTCCTGCGGAAATTTTGGTGGTTTGCCTGTTATTTTTACTATCGCGTCATCGGACCAGAGCAGAGCAAACACATTGCCGAGTTTTGCTGTTTCCTCGAAAAACCTGAAATTGGTCGGCCTGAGGTCGTCAAATGCTCCGCAGACAGCTACGGTATTGGTTGTCATTTTGCCACTCTCACGGTAGCGTGAAACGCTCCCGGCACCGGCTCTTCTGAAATTACGTAGAGATAACCGCCGCCGCAGCCGGAACACATCGCACCGGCATACCTGACCTGGTAAAAATGAAGTAAGCTGAGAAGGTCAACGGTCAAAACCGGATGCCTGAAATTGTGCGGCAAAAGCACGTTCCAGCATCGCATATTTTCGTTCAGTGATTCGCCGAGGCCTTTTATATCCATTCTGGTAATTGCGTCAAAACAATCTTTTCCTGCCTGTCCGAGTCGGCAAACCCATTTTGGGTCGAGATTTTTCACGCCGAGGGGATTATAACCTTCGGGCCGGGGCATAACCGTCAGGATGTGAATGACCCGCGAGAGCCACTGTGCGATTTCGGGGTTGTTGTTGGATTCTATATGGCAGGGGAATACGCCCCCCTCATAATTGAAGTCATAATCCAGCCGGTTTATGCCGGGATAAATCAAACCAATCATATCCTGCGAGCCGGAGGGTTCTGCCTTACCCTTGTTTTCCGTTTCGTAAAGTTCTCGGACAAGCTCATCGCGGCTTTTGTTTTGCGGTATGTCGCCATTCCACAATTTCAACGCGATTGACCTGGTGCTGCTGCAGATGCCGGCCCTGTCCATAAAACGGAACTCCGGCTCAATATTGACCACCACCATCGAGCCCGGAGGCGACGGGTTGTGTTTCGAGACGAAGGGCTGGTCAATCCATCCGCCCGCCAGTGCGAGGCGGTATGGTATCCTGCCTATAAGGTCGGTTATGTGAGGTTCCTGTTGTCTTTTCATCAGATAACAATTTTTCTGCCTGCTTTTCGGGCCATATACTGCTGCTCTATCCACTTATATGTCGCCTTTAGCCCGTCTCGCAGTGTAGTGTCCGGTTCCCAGTTCAAAATTTTTCTAATCATCCTGTTATCGCTGTTTCTGCCTGCCACGCCTTTGGGTGCGTCTAAATCGTACTCGCGTTTTAGTTTAACGCCGCCGATTTCTTCGACAATGCTCACTAATTTGTTGATGGAGACCAGCTCATGCGAGCCGAGATTGATGGGGGTGGCGATTAGGTCTTCACAGCGCATAATCATATCGATGCCCTTGGTGCAGTCATCGATAAACATAAAGCTGCGGGTCTGTTTGCCGTCGCCCCAGATTGTAATTGTTTCGTTACCTGTATCTTTTGCCTCAATCACCTTACGGCATATAGCGGCTGGCGCTTTTTCCCGTCCGCCATCCCATGTGCCGAAGGGGCCATATACGTTGTGGAATCGGGCGATGAACGTCTTGAGGTTTCTTTCCGCCCAGTATTCCTGGCAAAACATTTCGGACATAAGTTTTTCCCAGCCATAACCTCTTTCTGCCATAGCGGGATAGGCGTCCGATTCCTTCAAGGCCCTGACTTTGGGGTCTTTTTGCAGGTCGGTGTTATAAGCGCAGGCGGAAGAGGAAAAGAAGTATCGTTTTGCTCCTGCTCGCCATGCGGCTTCAATCATGTGCGTATTGATGAGAATACTGCGCAGGCATTCGATTCTGAACCGTTCGATAAACCCCATACCGCCCATATCCGCGGCGAGGTTATACACTTCGGCTGCGCCTTCACAGGCCTTTCTGCAGTTGGCCTCGATGCTCAGGTCCATACAAAGACATTCTACGCCGGGTGTGCGTTGATACCATTCTGGCAATGGTTTCTTGTCTATCGCGCGAATCCGTGTAAACCCGCGGTCGTGGAAATATCTGGCTAAGGAGCCGGCGATAAAGCCGCCTGCGCCGCCTATTACAATCAAATCATCTTTTTTCAGTTCTGAGCTGATAGCACTCTTTTTGGGCATAGTAATCATCTCTTTTCTGGTTGGATTCTAACAAGGATTACGCCGTGGGGCCGGACCACTGCCTCGAAGCTGTCGCTGTATGTGCCGATATTCTTTTGCCTCCAGAGGTCGCGGACGGCCTGATTGCCGGTTACGCCGAGTTGTTGCCATGTAATTTTGACGGTGTTCGGTTCTTTACCTGTATTGAAAAGTCCTACTGCTTTTGAACCGTCTTCGAGATTCTTGGCCAGAACCTTGCCGCTGCCTGCTGTCGCGATTTCTTTTGCCTGTTCGCCGAGTGGGTCCTGATTTAATGCCAAAACCTCATCGTTGGTGAGCAGATTCAGCGTGAAACTGTCGAGCTGGTCTAAGGGGCAACCCAGCAGCAGGGGGGCAGACCATAAGCACCAAAGCGATATATGCGTGTATTGTTCATCGGGGGTCAGTTTGGTGGGATGGGGCGTTCCCCAGCCGACCTTGCCAACGACCAGCATATCCGCGTCGTTCCAGTGCCCCGGACCGTTAAATGGCACCCATCTTTCGTGCTGTTTCCAGATGTCAATTACGCCCTGTGCCCACTGACTTTCGTTTGGCGGTAGTTTGGTTTTACTCCATACGTCGCGAATATCGCCGGTGGTTCGCCAGCAGTTGGCTAATTTTGCCCAGGTAGCCGCTTTATTGAACGGTGCGCCATTGGAAAGCGAATAGACAATGTCACGTCCACTTGCGCGAAGTGCGTCGGCCATACGTTTTGTGTTTATCTCATCGTTGGGATTCCAGTCATATTTGAGATAATCGATTCCCCAGGCGGCCCACTGGTCGGCGTCGTTTGAATCGAAGGCGAATTTTCCCACGCGGTGGTTCTTTTTGGAATAGTTTTCATAACCCTCGATTTTTTCCCAGGAGCCATCCTCATTATCGCTGGAACCGCCTACGTAGCCGCCGTATGTGGTTATCCATGGTGTCGAGTAAATGCCGGATTTCAGACCCAGTGAGTGGATGTAGTCGCAAAGCCCCTTCATATCCGGGAATTTTTTGTTTGGCTGTATGGCGTTTAATTGCCCGCCTCGACTTGCCTCCCAGGTGTCGTCGATATTTATATATGTCCAGCCGTGGTTGATGAGTCCACTGTCAATCATCGCCTTTGCGGATGCGCGGACGTTTTTATCTGAGACCTGGGCTGCCCAGCAGTTCCAGCTGTTCCAGCCCATAGGGGGTGTCAGGGCAATACTGTCGCCGACGACAATTTTGAATTCCCTTGTTGCGGTGCCGCGGGCGTTTTGTGCCTTGAGCGTTACGTTATATGTTCCCGGTGTTGTGAGTGTTCCGGTTATCAGGCCGGTGCCGCTGTCGATTGATAGTCCCATCGGCAGGTTATCCGCGGCAAAGACAATCGGTCGTTGGCCTGTAGCGGGGACGATGAAAAGGAAAGGACTTCCGGGCCTGACGCCGAAAACCTTTGCGCCGTTAATTTGCGGCGCATCCGGGGCTTTTGGGGTAAGGATATATTTCGCATCAGGGGGCAGCTTTACTTCCTTAGGCGAGTATATTTTATTTTGACCGGCCATATCACATCCGGAAATTAAAAGCAGGGTAGCAAGAACGTTGATTATCGCGATTTGTTTTCTCATAAGACCCGTCCTTTCTTATTCTTAAAACGGCCATAAGCATTTGTTAATTGCTGCATCAGTGATTCTAAACTTTAACTTATTGCGGGCGAGTTATCAAGCACCGATAAACAGCGACAGAGCGGAAAAATTTTTAACTTTCATTATGAGCCATTTGATGATATAAAAGTGTCCGCGAGCATGGTGGCGAAATTTAAGATATTAAGAAAGATGGTATATCTGGAGGGCATTTGTGACTCCTGCGGGGGCAAATCGAGGCATAATCCTTTAACCACGGGAAACGGTGACCACATATGAAAGCGATTGTAATAACAGAAAATGGTGAGCTGGATAAGGTGAAGCGGGCCGATATCGCCAAACCGAGGCCGGGTAACGGCGAGGTGTTAATCGAGGTGAAATCCGCCGCCCTTAACCACCTGGATATATGGGTAAGGAAGGGCAGGCGGGGAGTAACATTGTCAATGCCTCACGTCCTTGGCTCGGATGCCGCGGGTGTGGTTAGTGAGATTGGAGCCGGCGTCGAAGGCATTGCCGTGGGCGATGAGGTCCTTGTTAATCCAGGGTTGAGCTGCGGCAAATGCGAGTATTGCAGAAGCGGCGAACAAAGTGAGTGCGAATCATTTGGTATTTTAGGAATGATAAGACCCGGGACATTCGCGGAGTATGTCGTTGTGCCGGCGGGCAATGTGTATCGAAAGCCGGCTCATCTGAATTTCGATGAGTCAGCCGCGTTGCCTCTTTCCTATGTTACCGCCTGGCGAATGCTGATGAGGAGGGCCGAGTTAAAGCCGGGACAGACATTGCTTATTCACGGCATAGGCGGGGGCGCTGCTCTTGCGGCTTTACAATTAGCAAAACCGGCAGGCGCGGTGGTAATCGTAACATCATCGTCGGATGAAAAACTGAAACGGGCCGAACAATTAGGCGCCGACCATCGAATAAACTACAAAATCAGTGACGTGGCTTCCGCAGTGAAAGACATAACGGGCGGACGAGGAGTTGACGTCGTGTTTGAAACGGTCGGTGCGGCGACGTGGCCGGTCGATTTCGCCTGTGTCCGGCGGGGCGGCAAAATCGTAATCTGCGGCGTAACCAGCGGCCCGAAGGCGGATACTAATTTACAGGCGTTGTATTGGAACCAGGTTACGATTATGGGTTCGACAATGGGGTCTAACGAGGATTTTCGCGGGATGCTTTCGGCGATTTCGGCCATAAAGATGAAGCCCATGATTGATTCTGTTTTTTCTTTGGACAGGTTTTATGAGGCAATGACAAAGATGGAGCAGGGCGCTCAATTCGGAAAGATTGTTTTGAAAATGCAAACTTGATTAATTTTAGGAGAACATAAATGAAGCTTAAAGGAACACAGACGGAGAAGAATCTTCTTGCGGCATTCGCGGGCGAATCGCAGGCGAGAAATCGTTATACTTATTTCGCGAGCCAGGCCAGGAAAGAGGGCTATGAGCAGATAGCGGCCATTTTCGAGGAGACGGCCAACCAGGAAAAAGAGCACGCCAAAAGGGAATTCAAATTTCTGGAAGGCGGCGAGGTTGAAATCACAGCGGCATTTCCTGCAGGCAAAATCGGCAGCACGCCGGAAAACCTCAAGGAAGCGGCTGGCGGTGAGCATTATGAAAATACAATTATGTACCCGGAGTTTGCCAAGACCGCGGAAAAGGAAGGATTTCCCGTGATAGCGAATGTTTTCAAAAGCATTGCCATTGCCGAAAGGAGACATGAGCAGCGTTACGTTGCGCTGGCCAAGAACATAGCCGACGGGGTTGTGTTCAAGAGGCCGAAGCCGGCCAGATGGGTTTGCAGGAATTGCGGATACGTTCACGAAGGGACTGAGGCGCCTGATTCGTGCCCGGCCTGCGCGCATCCGAAGGCGTACTTTGAGCTTGAGGCGGTTAATTATTGAGGGTATATAGGCAACCTCCCATCATAAAATAGGGGATTTGCTTATAGTAACAGTTTTCTCGTTACTATATTCTGATGGTTGAGGGGCAAAGAAGCGAGGCTAGGTTTGGTCCCCGAAACCGGGATCAAACCTGGCCGTATCCCAGCGGTATGTTGGAGTAGTAGATTATGTTTAGAAGTTGGATGGCAGTATCAGTATATGGATTGGTTGTATCAATAGCGTTAATGTTTACAGGATGCAGGGAGAACATTATGGAAGAACGGAAAGGTTTGGTTACGATGAAGGGTAAGCCGGTTACCCTTGTCGGTCAGGCGGTAAAAGTAGGACAAAAAGCGCCCGATTTTGAAGTTACGGCAAACGATTTGTCGCCGGTCAAGTTTTCGTCTTTTGCCGGCAAGGTGTGCATCATCGCGTCGGTGCCTTCGCTGGACACATCGGTCTGCGATATGGAGACGCGCAAGTTCAATGAAAAGGCGGCCGAGCTTGGCAGCGACGTGGTCGTGCTGACAATCAGTATGGATTTGCCTTTTGCGCAGAAGCGATGGTGCGGCGCGGCGGGGATAAAAAATGTTCAGACCCTGTCGGATTATCGCGACGCCTCATTTGGCAATGCCTACGGGGTGCTGATAAAGGATTTACGATTGCTGGCAAGGGCGGTTTTCGTTGTTGATAAAAAAGGCGTTGTGCGTTACCTTCAGATAGTGCCTGAGATTGCCACTGAGCCGGATTACGATGCGGCGTTGAAGGCAGTCAAAGAGTTGTAAGGACAAAGCTAAAAGGATTTTGACTTATGACCAACGAGATTAAACCAAATGTATATGCGGTGGGGGCAATTGACTGGGACAGGCGGCTGTTCGATGAATTGATTCCGCTGCCGGACGGCACCAGTTATAATGCCTACCTGATAAAGGGCAGCCAGAAAATCGCGCTGCTCGATACCGTTGACCCGCACAAAACACATGTTTTGCTGGATAACCTTGTCAAAGCGGGGGTTGAGCGAATTGATTATGTTATCGCGCATCACGCTGAACAGGACCATTCCGGCTCAATACCCGACGTGTTGATGCTTTACCCTGAAGCGAAAGTTGTTACCAATGCCAAGTGCAAGACGATGCTAATGGACCTTCTGCGTATAGAGGACGATAAATTCATCGTTGTCGAGGATGGGCAGGAATTGTCGCTGGGCGATAAGACGCTTAAGTTTGTTTTTATACCCTGGGTTCACTGGCCCGAAACGATGGGCACTTACCTGGTGGAGGACAAAATACTTTTCCCCTGCGATTTCTTCGGGTCGCACCTGGCGACGAGCAGCTTGTTTGTTGAAGATGAGCCGATGGTTTATGAATGCGCGAAGCGGTATTACGCTGAAATTATGATGCCTTTCAGGACTCCGATAAAAAATAATCTCAAGAAGCTCGAAGCGTTTGATATTCAGGTAATTGCGCCAAGTCACGGCCCTGTTTATCAAAGGCCTAAGTTTATTATTGATGCCTATAAGGACTGGGTCAGCGACGATGTTAAAAATGAAGTGATAGTGGCGTATTTGTCGATGCACGAAAGTACGCGGGAAATGGTTGAGCATCTTGTAAATGCGTTGGCCGAGCGAGGTATAAAGGTGAGGCAGTTCAACCTGACAGGCGTTGATATCGGAGAGCTTGCAATGTCGCTTGTGGATGCGGCTACGGTGGTTATCGGTTCGCCGACGTTTCTTGTCGGCCCGCATCCCACGGCTGCGTATGCGACGATGCTGGCCAATGCGCTTCGGCCCAAGACCCGATTTGTTTCGATTATCGGCTCATTTGGCTGGGCAGGCAAAATGGTCGAGCAATTGTCGGGTATGCTTGGTAATCTGAAGGTTGAAGTTATAGAGCCGGTGATAACAAAAGGTGTGGCGACGGATAAGGATTTTGTTTCTCTGGACATGCTGGCAGATAAAATCGCTGCCAAACACAGGGAAATCGGAATTCTTAAATAGTTGTTAAATGGTTGGGCGAAAAACTGGAAAAAGCCAACCAATTTTGATATTAGAGGGGCTTACGATGGCTGAAAGATACGAAGTTTATGAGTGTAAGGTATGCGGCAATATACTTGAGGTGCTGCGAGGGGGCAAGGGCGATCTGGTATGCTGCGGGCAGCCGATGACAAAATTAGTTGTCAATACAGTGGATGCCTCGAAGGAAAAACACGTGCCGGTCATCGAGAAACTCGCCGATGGTTTCAAGGTCAAGGTCGGCAGTGTTCCTCACCCGATGGAGGAAAAGCATTATATTGAATGGATTGAGCTTTTCGCGGACGGCAAAGAGTATCGCCAGTATCTCAAACCAGGTGCCGCACCGGAAGCGATATTCAATATAAAGGCGACAAACGTGACGGCTCGCGAACATTGCAACCTTCACGGCTTGTGGGAAGCAAAGTAACCTATATGCTCGACAAAGGGTCTGGCAAAAAGGGACCGCGAAGTAAGGAGATTACTGATGGCGATAAATTTCAACCTGGACGAAATTTTAGAGATGGCCGAGCAGATAGAAAAAAACGGCGCCAATTTCTACCGTGAAGCGGCCAAAAAGGTTTCAGACAAAAAGATGCAAAATATGTTCGTTGCTCTGGCGGGGATGGAAGACGGCCATTTCCAGATATTCCATGAAATGAGAAGCCACCTCAGTGCCGCCGACAGGGAACCGACGATTTTTGACCCTGATAACGAGGCAGCTTTTTATTTGCAGGCGATGGCTGAAAATCACGGTGTCGAAGGCAAAAAAGACCGGACAACCAAATTCACCGGCAGGGAGACAATAAAAGAGGTTTTTGAGGCAGCGGTTGATGCGGAGAAGCTCTCGATAGTTTTTTATTCCGGCTTAAAAAAGTTTGTTTCTTCGTCCGGGAAGGAAAAGATTGACACAATTGTCTCTGAAGAATTTAATCACCTGTCCATTCTGTTTATGCAACTGGAGAAAATGCCGTGATGCTGGTCAGGGGCGGTTTGACTTACGCTGAATAGGCAGGAAGCCGAACGATGCTTGATTTGGAATCACTGTTCAAACTAAGCTATGGTATGTGCATCCTCGCTTCAAAAGAGGATGATAAGCTAAACGGGTGTATTGTTAACACGGTGTTCCAGTTAACGCCTGAACCGCCTGTGGTGGCCGTAAGCGTCAACAAACAGTGCCTGACGCACCAGTTTATCGTAGCAAGCAGGGTTTTTGCCGTTTCAATACTTTCGGAGGCGGCGCCGGTGCCCTTCATAGGGAAATTCGGTTTCAGGACGGGCAGGGACATCAATAAACTCGAAAAATTACAGTATCGTCTCGGCGAAACGGGAGCCCCGATAATTCTCGATTATGCCGTCGGGTTTCTCGAAGCCGAGGTGATGCAATATGTTGACGTTGGGAGCCACACGCTTTTTATAGGCAAAATAGTTGCCTGCGAATCGCTCGAAGGCAAAGGTTATCCGATGACCTATGCCTACTATCGCGACGTCAAGCACGGCCGAACGCCCAAGTCGGCGGCTACGTATATCGAACATAAACCTCAGGCGACTGAAGGAGTAAAAAAGATGAAAAAATACAGATGTATTATGTGCAGTTATATTTATGACCCGGCAATTGGCGACCCGGACAACGGGGTCAAGCCGGGAACAAGTTTTGAGAATTTGCCTGCCGAATGGGTATGCCCGGAATGCGGCGCGGGTAAAGACGAGTTTGAACCGGTCAAGGACTGATTTTCCGGCCGGGCAGCCGTCGTCGCTGGTTTAATGGATGTCTGCTATGAGTGATATTTGTCCGACAATTTTACCGCAGCAAATCGCCTGTGCGGAGGTCAATGCTCCTCCCTGCGGTATAGTTGTATTCGGAGCTTCCGGCGACCTGGTCCGTCGCAAATTACTCGGCAGCGTATTCGAGCTTTTCAGGCGTGGTTTGCTCAGTGAGAATTTTTATCTTGTGGGCTGCGGCAGGAGCAATTTCTCCGACGAGCAATATCGAACCGATGTCGGTAAAGCCGTGAGTGAATCCGTCGGAGATGTTCCTCCGGAACTGCTTAGAAGTTTTACGGACAAGATTTATTATATTGTCGGTGATTACGAGCAGGAGTCATTTTACAAATCGATTGCAGCGATATTAACAAAACTCAACAAGGCGCATAACGTCGGCGGCAGTCATATTTTTTATATGGCTGTGCCGCCTTTGTTGTATGGCACAATAGTAAAAGGCCTCGATTCGGCGGGCCTTTCCTGTCCCGGGCTGCCCGGCTGCGAACAAATCCGGCTGGTCGTCGAAAAACCGTTCGGCGCCGATTTGAAAAGCGCAAACGAGCTTAATAATATCATTCAGAAGCATTTTGCCGAACGGCAGATATACCGCATCGACCATTACTTGGGCAAAGAGACCGTCCAGAACATTTTGATGTTCAGGTTTGCCAACACGATTTTCGAGCCGGTCTGGAATCGCAATTTTATCGACCATATTCAGATTACAATAGCCGAGTCCGATGGCGTTGAGCATCGCGGGGGCTATTACGACAAGGCAGGCGCATTGCGGGACATGTTCCAGAATCATATTCTCGGGATGCTCGCTTTTGTTGCGATGGAACCGCCAGTTTCTTTCGATGCCGATTCCGTTCGCGATGAAAAAGTCAAACTGCTGCGGTGCATAAGGCCGTTAACCGAACAGAGCATAAACACCGATTTTGTCAGGGGGCAATATGTGGCCGGCGAGGTTGACGGCAAAAACGTTGCGGGCTATCGCAATGAGCCGAAGGTCGATGCATCTTCGACAACCGAGACGTATGTGGCCGCGAGATTGTTCGTGGATAACTGGCGATGGCAGGGCGTGCCTTTTTATCTCAGGACCGGCAAACGCTTAGCGAGAAAAAACACCGAGATTGCCATAACGTTCAAAAAAGTTCCTCATTCGATGTTTGTTTCCGCCGGCCTGGGTGATTTGCCCGCCAATACCTTGGTGATGCAGATACAGCCGGAGGAAGGAATATCGCTGAGTTTCCAGGCCAAGCGTCCCGGCTCCAAGATTTGTATGGGAACGCTTAGAATGAGGTTCCGTTATTCCGATGTCTTCGAGGGGCAGTTGCCGGAGGCGTATCAACGGCTGCTTCTGGATTGTATGCTTGGCGACCAGACGCTTTTTACCCGCCAGGATGACGTCGAGGTTTCCTGGGGGTTGCTTGACCCTGTTTTGCGGGCGTGGGCAAATAAACCATCGATGCCCTACGAATACAAGGCGGGTTCGGAGAGTTTTCCGCAGGCCGACCGGCTTATCGAATCCGAAGGCAGGACCTGGCGGCCTCTGCGTGAGATATGAAATTATCTGTCTGGAGAAACATACAATGAACATATTTGAATTCGCTATTGAAAAGGAGCAACTGGCGGAACAATTTTATCGCGAGATGGCGCAGCGTGCACCTCACAAGGGACTCGTAAGTATCCTCACAATGCTTGCCGACGAAGAACACAGCCATATTGATGTCGTTACGAAAATGAAGGAAGGGGCCTCCGCCAAGGTCGCGGATACGATATTGCTGACTAATGCCAAGACAATTTTTGCAAAGATGAGGCAGAGTAAAGACAAGTTAAAGTTCGGCGACAGCCAGATTGACCTTTACAAAAAGGCGCAGGACATAGAAAAAGACAGCAGGTCGTTCTATCGCCAAAAGGCACAGGAATCGGATAATCCGAGTCATAAGGCGATTTTTCACACCCTGGCGGAAGAGGAAAACAAGCATTATTTCCTTCTCGAAAATATAATTGAGTTCGTTTCCAGGCCTCAAACCTGGCTGGAAAACGCGGAGTTTCATCATCTCGAAAAATATTAAAAAATGTTGGAAAGGGGCAAAAATGGAGAACATGAGGGGTTACAAATGGGTGTTGGGGATTTGTTTGTTTTTGGTGGCAGGTATTACCTCGCTGGTGTATTCGCATTGTCAGATGCCATGCGGCATTTATGATGACCCGGCACGGCTGACTGAGATTGCCGAAGATATCAATACTGTTGAAAAGGCAATGAAGTCAATAGAGGAATTGTCATCGCAGCCGAAGCCGAATATGAACCAGATTGTTCGCTGGGTTAATACCAAGGATGAACACGCTGAAAATATAGCGCATATTGCCGGATATTACTTTATGACCCAGCGGGTAAAACCGGTGGACAAAAGCGATGCAGCGGGTTATGGAAAATATATTAAACAGCTTACGCTGCTTCACGAAATGCTTGTTTATTCGATGAAAGCCAAGCAGACAACAGATTTGACCAATGTTGAAAAACTTCGTTCGCTTCTGAATGATTTCCGTGGTGCATATCCTGGCTAGCAGGTGCAAAGTCATTAGGCCTCGTGTTTGAGCAGACGATTAGGTGTTTTTATGGCTAAAAGCGTAAATCTCAGGGCAGATGGTATTTCAATAGTTCTGTGCGGCCAGGCGGGTATGGGCATACAAACGGTCGAGGGCATCCTGACCGGGATGCTGAAACTCGCCGGCTATAACGTTTTTGCGACAAAGGAGTATATGTCCCGCGTTCGTGGAGGCAATAACTCCACGGAAATACGAGTTAGCTCCAAGCCGGTTTCTGCTTATGTTGACCGTATAGATATTCTTGTTCCGTTGAATAAAGGTGCAATATCACATCTGCGGGACAGGATTTCCGCAGACACGGTGATTATCGGCGAAGCGGAATTACTGGGCGACGAGGTTTCCGGGGGCAAATTAAAATTCGTCGAGACGCCTTTTACTAAAATCGCCAACGACCTCGGCAATAAAATTTACTCCAACGTCGTTGCTACGGGGACATTGGCCGGATTGCTCGGAATGAAGCTCGACGACGTTTGCGAATACGTAAAGCATTCGTTTTCCACAAAGGCCGCGGATATTATTTCGAACAACGTTAAGGCCGCGGAAGCCGGTTTTCGACTTGCTGCGGACGTGGCGGTCAGGGCTGATATCAAAATAAATATCAGTCCGGACGCAGGCGTTAAAGACCAGATTATACCGAGCGGCGGCGAGACAATAGGGCTTGGCGCTATGGCGGGGGGGTGCAATTTCGTTTCTTCGTATCCGATGACGCCCTCGACGTCCGTGCTTAGCTTTATGGCAAAGCACGGGCGGGATTCAGGCATAATCGTCGAACAGGCCGAAGACGAAATCTCCGCGATAAATATGGCGATTGGCGCATGGTATTCCGGCGCACGGGCAATGGTAACAACGTCGGGAGGGGGTTTTGCCCTGATGGTCGAGGGCGTGAGCTTGGCGGGTATGCTCGAATCTCCTGTGGTTATTCATCTTGGTCAAAGGCCAGCTCCTGCCACGGGATTACCCACTCGAACAGAACAGGCCGATATCGAGCTTGCGCTTTACGCGGGCCACGGTGAATTTCCCAGAATTCTTTTTGCGCCGGGAACTCTTGAGCAGGCATTTTATCTTACCGCCCGCGCGTTTAATCTTGCCAGCAAATTCCAGATGCCGGTTTTTGTTCTCAGCGACCAGTATTTCGTTGATTCTTATTACAATACCGCTGCCTTTGATGCGTCGAAGGTCAAAGTCGAAAAATATGTTGTCAAAACCGCAGCCGATTACAAACGCTACGAGATGACCCCGGACGGCATATCGCCTCGCGGCATTCCCGGCTTCGGAAAGGGTCTGGTCTGTGTGGATAGCGACGAACACGACTCTGAAGGGCATATAACGGAGGATTTGGGCCTTAGAACAAGAATGGTCGATAAACGACTGCGAAAACTCGAATCCGCCAAGGCAGAGATTATCGAGCCGCAGCTTTATCACAATTGCAAATACAAGAATCTCATTGTTTGCTGGGGTTCGACTTATCCTGTCGTCAAAGAGGCGATTGAGCTTTTAGGTAAATCCGATACTTCTCTTTTGCATTACAGCCAGATATATCCCCTGCATCCGAAGACAGCGGATTATTTGTCTAAGGCGAAACGGGTTGTTATCGTCGAGGGTAATGCCACCGCCCAGTTTGCCAAGTTGATAAAATTACATGCTGGCTTCGATATTGAACACAAGATTCTGAAATACAGCGGCCTGCAATTTTCAGTAGAGGAAGTAACTGTCGCGTTGAAAAAAATCCTGAAGTGAGGTTCTTATGGATACGAATGTTTTCGATATGGGTGAAATTGATATCGCCTGGTGTCCGGGCTGCGGTGATTACGGCATTCTCAACGTGCTAAAAAAAGCCCTTGCCGAGCTTGATATCGCTCCGGAAAAGCTTGTTATGGTCTCAGGCATAGGGCAGGCGGCCAAGATTCCGCATTACCTAAAGACGAATTTTTTCAACGGCCTGCACGGCCGCGCTCTTCCGCCTGCCACCGCAATTAAAGCGGCGAACCCCTTGATGACTGTTATCGCGGAAAGCGGCGATGGCGATATGTACGGCGAGGGCGGCAATCACTTCATTCACACCATCAGGCGAAATCCGGACATCACAAATATCGTCCATAACAACATGGTTTACGGCCTTACTAAAGGGCAGGCCTCGCCGACGAGCCAGCTCGGTTTCAAGACCCCAGTGCAGGTCGCGGGCGTTATGCTTGAGCCGTTTAACCCGTTGGCTGTTGCGATTGCCCTCGATGCCGGTTTTGTCGCAAGGGCATTTATTGGCGACGCCGACAAGACCAAAGAAATCCTCAAAAAGGCGATTACGCACAAAGGGTATGCCCTGGTCGATATATTCCAGCCCTGCGTTACTTTTAACAAAATAAACACCTGGCAGTGGTTCAAAGAGCATACTTATTATCTTGAGGATTCTTACAACCCGCACGACCGCTCGGCTGCCTTCAAAAGGGCGCTCGAAACAGACAAACTGCCGCTGGGAATTTTTTATATCAATCCCAACAAGAGCACGTTCGAGGATAATGTCGGGATTTATCAGCAGGACAATCGGCCGTTGTTTGAAAGAGAGCCGGATGTGAATCGACTACGAATGCTTATTGGGAAATTCCGGGCCGCCGGCTAATCGCAGGAGTCATGAGTTAATGAAAGAAATGACTGCTAATTCACCAGCCGATGCTTCTGCGGCAAAGCCCGAAAAGCTAAGGGCATTGTTCGAAGGGCTGTATAAAAGATACAACCGGAAAGAGTTAATCAAGCCCGACCCGTTGCAATTTATTTACCGATATAGCAATCCCGCGGATATGGAAATCGTCGGACTTCTGTCTGCCTGCCTCGCTTATGGCAGAGTTGAGCAGATTCAGAACGATTTGAATGATTTGCTTGGCAGAATGGGCAACAGCCCTTACGAATTTGCGATAAATTTCACGAATAAAGACCGGGCATCACTTGAAGATTTCAAGCACCGTTTCAATACCGGTGATGACATATCCGACTTACTGACGCTGCTAAAAGACGTGCTCGCAGAACACGGCAGTATCGAGAAGTATTTTATGCTTGGTCTTGACCCCGCCCACGAAAATACGATTTTCGCCCTGATGCATTTCTGCGATTCGCTTTTGGATAAGTATCGTATGACACATCAAGGGCATCGGTCGAAAGGACTCGCATTTCTTCTCGCGGGTCCCAGCTTAGGCGGAGCCGCCAAACGGCTTAATCTGTTTCTCCGCTGGATGGTTCGCAGCGACGATGTTGACGCAGGCCTTTGGCGCTCGGTTGATAGGGCGAAACTGATTGTTCCCGTCGATGTTCATATCGCCCGGCTTTGCAGGATTCTTGGCTTTCATAATCATAAAAACGTTTCTTTGAAAACCGCCATTGAAATAACGCGTAATTTTGCCCTGATTTCACCTGATGACCCCGTAAAATATGATTTTGCTCTGTCTCGCATCGGCATACTCGAAGATTGCACGGGCCGGCGCCGGGACCAGTGTAACATCTGTGAATTACTCCCGTGGTGCCGCAACAGGAAGGACTGGTAATGACGAAGATTAGACCTGAAGACCTCGAAAAGTACAGTTCAGCCGTAACGCTTTCGGATATGGAAGTGTTTGTGTTCCCGGAATTGTTTTACGCGCTGATTCTGGCCAATATAATGAGCCCGCTTGTCTGGAAGTGGCGAGAAGAGGATTGCTTCAAAAAACTCAAAGGCAAGGATAGTTTCAAAAAACTTCTTCGACTTCGCCAGTTCATAATGGACGAATACGATTTCAACCTCGATTTGGAAACCTGGGGTTTGACGAGTAAAACGAGAGAACTGGGTCGTTTTGCCAAATTCGTTTCACCCGAAGACGTCGCCCAAAGCAACGGTCTTTTTGGCTACGAGGGCGACAAATACTATTTCGATGTGGATATACGAAAGCACTTCGGCCTGGATAAATACGACACTGATGTTATTCCTTATTGGAAGACCGAAACCGTCGAGGCGATGGAGGCATTTGTTCACAAGCCAAACTACTCCAAAAAGGCCGGCGAGTGCGTCTCACTGTCTGCTCTTTACGCAGCCGCGGCGTTTATTGTCTGCGGCATACCGCTTGAGAATATCTATGCGATACTAACGCCGTTACATTCGCAGAACTTTATCGATATCCGCGACGGCGTCCTTACCAACAACCGGCGCCTCGTTACAAAGGCGATGTGGTTCAACGGTACCGAAATCTCAGCCAAGGCCCAGCGTGCACTTCACCACGAAAACGTAACAATCGTCTCTCATCCCTCCGGCTATATTCATTGTTTCTATAAGGAAGCCACGATAAAGCCCGATGTTTACGGGTATTTCGTAAAGCAGCTTAGCTCATATTTATCCAGTGAGCTTTCGCTGATTGTTTTCGCCAACTATCTCAGGAGCAATTCATCGTATCAGAAATACTTCCAGCTTTGCCGGGATTGCCACGGCCACCCGCAATTTTTGAAGGCCGAAATATTGTTCAGTTACGAGCATGGCAGCGATTATCGTATAGCCGATAGCACACACGAAAAATTGCTGGCTGAGGTTGCTGATGAGGATTTTGTCCACTCCGAAATTCCGGGCAGGGCGCGCTGCGATTTTATCTGTGATTTTATAACCAAAAAGAAAATTGATGTTCGGACCGCCGAGGGCAGGGCGGTAATAACCGGACTCCTTCAGCCGTTTATGCCCGAGGTTAAGAAGTTTGTCGATGGACTTGCTGAGTTTGTTCATTGTGAGCCAAAACTGCCGTCGCCCGAGAAAAATTATCTGCCGGCCCCGGCGATTGAAATCGGCGTTGACTGGACGCGTGGCAAAATTATCGATTATCTGCAAAACCTCCGCGGCCAAAGCGTTACTGCCGACCTGGCCTTTTATGCTTATCGTGATATGGAGACCTGTGACTGGACGCCTTTTCTTAAGGCCGTCGTCGAACGAAATCCTGTTTCGCTGGAGATGGCCCGGTCAATGTCGCCCGATGCTGTCTATGGACTTCTGCAAAAAATGGACGGCGTTTCGATTTACGACGGCAAACGTCTTGCCCAGCCCGATGAGGTCGCAAATTACCGCAGGGGCGACGGTTTCGAAAAGGCATTGCTTTTGGCTAACGTCATCCGTCAAAAATTACCAAATGAAAATATCGATATTGCCGTTGCCGGCAATACTGTTGTTCTTAAAGGAGCAGGCGAATACCGCTTCGATTCATCGAAGGGGCTCAAAAAACAGATTCGTATTTCGTCTGCCGGCGAGATTGCCGTGTCCGATTGAAAGCCGACGCGGTTAGTAAGTTTTTTTAAAAAAGTTATAAAAAAACGAACTTTTTTTGTTGACACCGGCATTAAATAGGACTATATTAGTCCTATAGTTGTTAATCTTAAAGGAAAGTATGGATATTATCAGGCGAAATACGGATTACGCGTTAAGGGCTGCTATGGAGCTGGCAGCCAGGTTCGGCGGTGAGCCGGTCTCTACTAAAGAAATCGCGGACAGGCAGGAAATACCGTATCAGCTTGCCTGCAAGCTTTTGCAGCGTCTTCATAACGCCGGGATTGTAAAAAGCGAAATGGGGCCGTCGGGCGGGTTTATACTTTGCAAAAATCCGTCAAAGATTACCGTTCGCCGGCTGGTCGAGACCATTCAGGGACCTGTCCGGCTGAATAATTGTAAATTTTGCCGGCTCTCTCGCTGCTGCACTATAAACCCGGAATTAGCCCGTCTCCAGGACAAAATCAATGATTTCCTTGACGGCCTTACTTTGAGGCAGTTAGCGGATACAAACGGCGGTAAAAAGCCAGCGAAGAGCAAACGCGGCAGGAGCAAAAAATGAACGAAAAGAAACGCAATTCGGCTGTTCTGGAAACCTGTCTGGCAAAACCAGCGATTTTGTCGCAACTAATCGATTATGCCAATGACTCGGTAGTAAGTAAAACCATAATTGATAAGCCAGTCGGAACAATTACGCTGTTTGCTTTTGACGAGGGCCAGGGACTGAGTGAGCACACAGCGCCGTATGACGCGGTTGTGCAGGTGCTTGATGGCAGGGCGTTATTGACCATCGGAGGCAAACAGATAGCTGTTTCCGCTGGCGAGTTGATAATTATGCCCGCGAACATTCCGCACGCTGTTGCTGCCGAGGGAAGATTCAAAATGCTGCTTACAATGATTCGTGCATGATGATGCAATAAAACAGTAAAAATAAACCGAAGCGAGATTTAAGGAGATATTTTATGGGTATGTTTTGTTATCAGTGTGAACAAGCGGCGAAAGGTACCGGATGCACCGTTTTAGGGGTTTGCGGCAAAGAGCCGACCACGGCAATCCTTCAAGACCTTCTTGTCCATGCGGTAAAGGACCTTTCGCGTTATGCCAATCGCGCAAGACAATTGGGCAGCGTTGATAAGGATGTAAACGTTTTCACTGTCAAGGCGATGTTCAGCACGCTCACAAACGTCGATTTTGACCCCGCCCGTTTTCAGGTGTTGTTGAGGGAAGCGGCCTCGATAAAAGAAAGGGCCAAATCGCTTTATGAAGGCGCCTGTAAGCGTGTGGGCAAAAAAGCAGAATATTTGCCCTGCGAAGTTCAGTGGTGGGCTAATCTCGATAATTTTGATGTGCTGGTTGAAACCGGCACCCTTGTCGGCGTACAGGATAAAATCAACAAACTTGGCCCCGATGTCGCCGGCTTGCAGGAGTGGATTGTTTATGGAATCAAGGGGCTTGCCGCGTATGCCGACCACGTCCAGATTCTCGGAAAAGAAGATGACGCGGTTTATGCCTTTATTCATAAAACACTCGACCGGCTTACCCAGAAGCCGACTGATATTGGCGAACTCCTTCAAACCGCTCTCGCGGTAGGCGAAGTCAATCTCAAGGCGATGGAATTGCTCGACGCTGGTAATACAGGCACTTATGGTCATCCGGAGCCGACACAGGTCCGCATTACCCCGGTAAAAGGCAAGTGCATCGTTGTTTCAGGCCACGACCTCAAAGACCTCGAAGAGCTGCTCAAACAAACCCAGGGTAAAGGCATCAATGTTTATACGCATGGTGAGATGCTCCCCTGTAACGCCTATCCGGGGTTGAAAAAATACAAGCATCTCGTCGGTAATTATGGCGGCGCATGGCAGGACCAGCGAAACGAATTCGACGCCTTTCCCGGCGCAATCCTGATGACCACCAACTGCCTGCAAAGACCAAAAGACAGTTATAAATCGAGAATCTTTACCTCCGGCGTTGTCGGCTGGGCAGACGTAACTCATATCTCAAACGGGGATTTTACCCCAGTCATCAAAGCCGCTCTGGCCGCACCGGGATTTACAGAGGATGCTCCTGCGAAATCCATAACAATCGGCTTTGCCCGAAATACTATTATGAGCGTCGCAGGCAAGGTTATCGACGCAGTAAAAGCGGGTAAAATCAGACACTTTTTCCTCATCGGCGGCTGCGACGGCGCAAAACCGGGAAGAAACTACTTCACTGAATTTGCCCAGAAAGTCCCCAATGACTGCGTCATCCTGACGCTGGCCTGCGGCAAGTATAGGTTCAATAAACTCGATTTCGGTGCAATCGATGGCATACCTCGCCTGCTCGATTGCGGCCAGTGCAACGACGCCTACTCCGCTATTCAGATAGCCGTCGCCCTGGCAGGGGCCTTCAAATGCGGCGTAAACGACCTGCCATTGTCGTTTGTTTTGTCCTGGTACGAGCAAAAAGCGGTTGTAATTCTCCTGACGCTGCTGCACCTGGGCATAAAGAATATCAAACTCGGCCCGTCGCTGCCCGCATTTATCAGCCCGGCAGCCCTTAATGTCCTGGTTGAAAAGTTCAATATCGCTCCAGTTGGTTCGGTGGATGAGGATTTGACGGCGATACTGGCAGCCAAATAAAGGAGGCGCTATGGCCTTGCGGAATATAATCGTTATCGACGAAGAAAGGTGTAACGGCTGCGGCCTTTGTGCCGGGGCCTGTGCGGAAGGTGCAATTAAAATAATCAGCGGCAAAGCAAAATTAGTCAGCGAGACCTATTGCGACGGCCTTGGCGTCTGCATCGGCCACTGTCCAGAAAACGCGATTACTATTAAGCAACGGGAAGCCAAACCCTTTGATGAGGAAGCGACAAAAGAGCATCTGCAGCAAATGGAACAGCAACCGCAGCCGGCGCCGTTTATATGCCCCGGAATGGTGTCCTCGCAATTGCGAAACACCGCCGAAAAATCGGATTCGGCGTCAGGTGATGTCTCGTCGCAACTGACACACTGGCCGGTTCAGCTTAAACTTGTCTCCGCGCACGCATCTTATTTCGCAGATGCCCGTCTGCTGCTTGTGGCCGATTGTGTCCCATTTGCGATGGGTGATTTCCACAGCAGGTTTCTCAGGGGCCACAGCATTGTCGTTGGCTGTCCCAAACTTGATGACGCCCGTTTTTACATCGAAAAGCTTGCTGATATTTTGCGAGCCAACAAACTCAAGTCGCTGGGCGTAGTACATATGGAAGTGCCTTGTTGTCATGGTCTGACTCGAATCGCACAAGAGGCATTGGCAAAGGCCGGAGTTAAAATGACGTTCGAGGATGTTACAATAGGCCTTAATGGCAGTGTAAGCAAGGTTGAAAAAATATCGGTTAATTGACCGGCCTTAGCCGGATGTGAGATATGGCAGATTTTATTAAATCGATAGCGATGGGCTTCTGGAATACAGTTCTTGAGATGTCGCCGTATTTGTTGTTCGGCTTTTTTATGGCGGGACTGCTTGGCGTCCTTGTATCAAAGCAGCTTGTTGAAAAACATCTCGGCGGCAGGGGGCTTTGGCCCGTGGTCAAGGCGTCTCTTTTGGGTGTGCCTCTGCCTTTGTGCTCGTGCAGCGTCATCCCAGTAACAATGTCGCTTCGCAAACACGGCGCAAGCAGGGGGGCGGCTGTTTCATTTTTGCTCTCGACCCCGCAGACAGGCGTTGACAGTATTTTTGTTACTTATGCCTTGCTTGGCCCGGTCTTCGCTATATTCAGACCGATAGCGGCGTTTGTTACCGGCATAGTCGGCGGCGTGATGGTCAATTTGTTCGGCGATTCTCTCGAAAACGGCTTACAACAAAATCAGAGTTGCGAGGACGAATGTTGTTCCGGCGAGCACAAAACTAATCCTGTTACGCGAATATTCAAATATGGCTTTATCACGCTGCCCCGCGATATTGGCAGGGCGATGCTGCTCGGCCTGGTTGTTGCTGCCTTTATTTCAGCCCTTGTACCTGACGGCTTTTTTGCGGACAAGCTCGGAACCGGCATTTTCCCGATGCTCGTAATGATGCTTTTGGGAATACCGATGTATGTTTGCGCAACTGCTTCGGTCCCGATAGCGGCTGCACTGATGATAAAGGGTTTGAGCCCGGGAGCTGCTTTGGTTTTCCTTATGACGGGTCCAGCTACCAATGCTGCGTCTTTTGTTACCATCTGGAAAATTATGGGCAGGGCTACGGCAATTACTTACATCGCTGCCGTCGCCGGATGCGCATTGCTAAGCGGCATAGTTCTCGATTATATTATCGGCGGTGTTATATTCGCCCATACTGCTCATCATGGCTGGATGATGCCGCGGAGTATTGAATATATTTCAGCAGTTGTGCTTTTTATTGTGCTAACATTTGCTATAATCCATAAACCTAAAGAATAAAGGATTAACGCGCAAGATTTTTTACGGAGATAAATACAATGGCAAAGACAAGTCTGCCGCACGCCGGCCACAACAAACACCTTTGTTATTTGAACAATCTTGGCTATCAAATAAGCAACCCAAAGGAATACAAGGCCCTTGTAAGGAACGCCAGATTTATATGCAAAATATGCGGCAGGGTTGCCGCCAGCCATAAAAATCTGTGCAAACCAGTAGTTCTCTAATAGTGTCCTATAAACTGACGTAAGGATAATTGGGTTTAATCGCAGCATTGGCGTTTCTGTGACAGTTTCTGTCAGTCATCGCGCCAAAATACCAGCCCTGTTTAGGTAGTATTGCGTCCCCAAAAGAGGGTTTTCCTTATTATATTCTACGGCTGTTGCGCCGATATTTTCCACAAGGCCTTTTCTTAGGTCTGTTTATTGGGGGTTTAAGTTAAGGATGCGAGATCTAAAACCAGTTCTTCTTTTGGAAGATGACAGCGTTGATGCAATGACCGTTAAGAGGGCGTTGAAAGACCTTGACGTTAAAAACCCTCTTGTCCATGTGTTCGACGGCGAACAGGCGCTGGAGTATTTGCAGAATAGCGATAACGCCGAGCCCTGTGTGATTCTTCTTGACCTGAATATGCCCAAAATGAATGGCATTGAATTCCTTAAGATTGCAAAATCAGACCCAAGATTGAAATGTATCCCGGTTGTTGCTCTTACCACTTCCAGAACCGACAAGGATAAACTCGAATGTTTTGACAACGGTGTTGCCGGCTATATAGTTAAACCGGTCGATTACAATGGATTTCTCGATGCAATGAAGATACTCAACCTTTACTGGACACTCAGCGAACCACCTTGCAACCTGATTGAAAAGCATAATGTTGAACCCCAAAAAGCTGTCTGCTCCTAACCGGCAAAATCGCCAAGTCCCATAATTACCCAAAACCGTTTCCGCGGCTAATCCGGTATTGTCACTCCTTCAAAAGAGCGGTTTTTCTCCTCAAATCAGCCATATTTTGTGCCGATAATTCTACCAGGTTTTATGTGCTACTAATGAATTATGCAAAGGAGGCAACGATGAGGAATCTGAGACCGATACTGCTTGTCGAAGACGATAGCGTGGATGCTATGACAGTTAAGCGAGCTTTCGGTGAGCTTAAGGTTGTTAACGAGCTTGTCAGGGCAATCAATGGCGAAGAGGCGTTAAATTACCTGAGAGAGCATCTCGACAGGAAGCCCTGTGTAATTTTGCTCGATTTGAATATGCCTAAAATGAACGGCATAGAGTTCCTCAAGGTTATGAAAGCTGATGACGAACTGCGACAAATACCCGTAGTTGTCCTGACGACCTCAAAAGACGACCGCGATAAAATGGAAAGTTTCAAAGCATGTGTTGCCGGCTACATATTAAAACCAGTGGATTACAAGAAATTCGTCGAAGCGATGAGAATCCTCAATTTATACTGGACACTCAGCGAAATGCCCGGCAACGCCCCTGAAAATACGGCTGTTGAGCTTCAAAAAACCGGCTATACTGGAACCGGCAGTTAAAAAATAAACGGGCAGATACCTTTGCTCACCTCGCCGCCGGGCAATTTTTACGGTATTGATTCCCCCCGGTAACTCACAAAAGAAACTCACTATATCTAACCACAGAAACTCATTGCGCCCGGCCAGATTCGAACTGACGACCTCCGGTTTAGGAAACCGGCGCTCTATCCAACTGAGCTACGAGCGCTACCGCATTCATTATAGGCGGGAAACAAGTTTTTTTGAAGAATAAAAACTTTAGCGTGGTAAGTTTCGGGTAAAATGAAAGAAGCCGGCTATAATACCGGCTTCTTCTGGTTGTTGCGTTGCCTGCCGCTAATAGATTATAGCGGTTGCTTCTTCTATTTTGCGGATGACTTCCGAAACGTCAGCGGGCATCGAAACATACCCGTCAAACCCTTTGTTCAGCAATGCCGCCGCTTCGCCGCCTGCGAGGTGATTCACAAGGGCGATTACCTTGATGGTCTGCAACTCTTCGTCTGACCGGATATTCCTGCATATAGCCTCTGCGTCGATGTCCGTTGCCAGCAGGTTAACAAGCAAAACGTGCGGTTCGAATCTTTGGACCGCGGTTCCCGTCTCAAAGTTATTTTTCGCAATGCTCACTTCGTAGTCCGATTTGGCCTTCAGCGTCTCCGCCAGTTTTGATGCCGACTCGACGTTGCTATCGACTATAACAACCCGCATTTTGCCTACGGGAACCGCTGGCACCGGCATATTATTCTGCTTCATAAACCGAATCAGCTCATTGACCGGTATCCGCCGGTCTTTGCTTCCCGGTATCCTGTAGCCCTTCAACTGCCCGCTGTCGAACCATTTAGACACTGTTCTCGGCGCGACGTTGCAAATCTTCGCCACATCACCTGTCGTTAATACGTTCTTACCTTTTGCCATTTTTATATCCCTCTTCAGGAGTGGTTTTTTGCCACTTGCACGTGATTTATCGGCTTTACCATGTATGCCGTTTAGGACAACCACTCCAGTTCCAAGCCATATTACTGATATTGGCCTTCGCCTCTATTTATACGTCCCATAAGCCGCGGCGGGCGGAAAGTATTTGGCAAATTTGGGTCTGAACGATAGAATCTATCTTTCCGTATAACCTGCATTTGATGCTGTAAGGAGCCATGTATGCGTATATTTTTGTCTCGTCCTGACATTACTGACAGGGAAATTCAGGCAGTTACCGATGTGCTTAAAAGCCCTAATCTTTCGCTTGGCCCAAAACTGGGCGAATTTGAGCAGGCCTTCGCTAAATATATAGGCAAAAAGCGAGCTATTGCCGTCAACAGCGGAACAAGCGGCCTGTATCTGTGTATGCTTGCTCTCGGTATCGGGCCGGGTGATGAGGTAATCACTACGCCGTTTACCTTCATCTCTACCTCAAACGTTGTGCTTATGGTGGGGGCCAAACCCGTCTTTGTCGATATTGACCCGGTAACATTGAACATCGACCCGGATAAAATTGAACAAAAGATAACCAAAAAAACAAAGGCGATTATTCCCATTGAGGCCTTTGGCAGTACCGCCGGCTTCGATAAGCTTCGCCGGATCGCCGACAAGCACAAACTCGCCTTTGTCGAGGACAGTTGCGAGGCCCTCGGTTCCGCGTTAAACGGCAAAAAAGCTGGCACTTTCGGCGATATTTGTGTCTTCGCCTTTTATCCCAATAAGCAAATCACCACCGGCGAGGGCGGCATCATTCTCACCGACGACGACAAATTGGCGGATATGTGCAACTCGCTTCGTAATCAGGGCAGGGGGGTGGGGGGCAGTTGGCTCAGTCACGAACGGCTCGGCTATAACTATCGCCTCAGCGATATCAACTGTGCCCTGGGTATTGTTCAGCTTTCGAGAATCGAGGAAATAAAACGCAAACGTAAACAGGTCGCCAAATGGTATCAGGAAAACCTTGCCGGCGACGACCGTCTGGTTGTGCCGACCGAACCCGCCGGCTGTGATACCAATTGGTTTGTTTTTGTTGTTCGCCTCGCAGACAGGTTTACTCGCCAGAATCGCGAAAATGTTTTGCAGACAATGCGCGACGCCGGCATACAGGTCAGCAACTATTTCACGCCCGTTCATCTCCAGGCGTTTATGGTCGAGCGTTTCGGCTTCAAGCCGGGCGATTTCCCTGTTACCGAGAAAATCGCCGAAAGGACCATCGCTTTGCCTTTCTACAATAATCTAAGCAAAGACGAAGTTGGTATTGTTTGCGACGAGCTTCGCCGGGCTATCGACAAGCTTTAAAAATATCTTTTTATGCGCATAAAAAACGCCGTCGGACATCAAACCAGGCGGCGTTTGTGTATTTTAGGAAGGATGCGTATTATTTGGGCAACTTATCCTCAGCTACCTCTCGCACCGTAAGGTCCGCGTAGATGACGCGATACATTTGGCTGCCGACCGGGCGATACCAGAATATCGCCTTATCCGGAGTCCCGAACTTCACATTCTCGCCCATATACCGCCAGTTGCTGCTCTGCGGCAATCGGTACACGAACAGCATGCCATTGGTCATTCGTATCATCACGGGCATGTTCCATTCTCCCTTGAGCTTGCCCTGCTGGCCCATGTCCATGATGACCTTTGGTGTAGGAGTAGCCACCGGCGGGAACATCCCATCGACCGTCAAACTCGACCACAACCGCATGAATTCGATGAACATATCTTCCGTAGAAACGGAGGCAAAGGCATCGCTCTTGAGCTCGCTGGCCCGGTACCCTTCAGGAGGCGTCATGCTGAACAGCGAATCGTCCAGCACGACATTGAACTTGATGTTCTTGATTATCTTATTCATCCCGGGGGCGCTTGCGTATTTCTGTTCCACCTGCACAAGGTCGCCGGTTTTTGCGTCTATCCAGACCGTCGTTGTGAGGTCGCCTTGTTTGACCTTGTATCCATCGCAGATAACGCCGTCTATCTCCCTTGGGTCAAGGTGCTCGTCCGCCTTTGCCGGCAGTTTCTTCATTGACTCGATAGAGTCGAACGGCCCCTTTGTTGTATCGATGTTGTTCAAGAGGTTCTTTACATCGCCGATGGTGTACATTTGCAGCGTCGGCACTATCGATATCACCTTGCCGCTCGTACTATCAAGTATTATGACATAGCCATCTACCGTGGACATCCGCAGCAGGCCGGGTTCCTTATAGGCCACGTCTGTTTTCACCGTCTCGCCATTGCCCTGGTTGGTCTGAGTTATCACCGTATAGACGACCGTGCGAGCGTTTCGAATCTCCTGGACGACCTGGGCATAAGCGTTCGTTCCGGTCAGGAATTGAACGCACAACACTCCCGCGATGACAACGACGGCCGCCGCCGCCAATTTTGTTGTTCTGCTTTTCATAATGGTTCTCCATATATTCGCCTTCTCAAAAGGCGATTGTGTTCCTGTTTGTTCGTGTGCCTTCAGTGCGTCATCTAAAAGCTGCTTTCGCAATTCGGCATCCGCTGAAAAACTCATTTTCTTTACAGCACTTTCTATGTTTTCTGACGGCCTCATTTTTGCACCTCATCATTCAACATTGACCGCAGTTTGTCTAATCCGTATCGATATCGACCCGCAACTGTGTTGATGGATACATCCTGCAATTTTGCTATCTCTCTGAATCTCAGATCGCCTTTTAAATGGAGGACCACCGTCTCACGTTGCTCGTATGGCAGTTCCGCCAGAGCCCTGTTCAGCCGCTGTGATACCTCGTCGCCTATGACTATCTGTTCAGGGCAGTCCGAATCACCAATCAAAGCATCTTCTTTTAATTCGCCCGGCTGATGTTTGGCCCTGCGAATGTGGTCGCGTGCCTGGTTTACTACGCAAGTTGTCAAATAGCTCTTAAGGTTTCCCTGTTGACCGAAACCCTGCCATGAGGCCGCGAATCGAACAAATACGTCGTGCACGATGTCCTGGGCCGTATTGAAGTCATTGGCAAACCCCACTGCCAAAGTCAGCAGATAGTCGAGATACTTCTCGTAGATGCGGCAAAGCGCCTCCTTGCTGCCTTGCCTGAAACGCCATTTCAAAATTTCATCTTCTATCATCTGATTCCGGTCTAAACCTTTCTAACGGCCGCCATTCACTAATAACACGGTTGCACTATATGTTTTAGTATAGGCAAAATAACATTTTTAGGAAGCGCATAAAAAACGCCGTCCCTTAGGGACGGCGTTTTGGGTTTTACAGCTGCCTGAGTTATTTAACCTGGTAATCTTTGGCTGGTATCAACGAGTTAACCAATCCGGTCAGCTCTTCTTCAGTAACGGAACCGTTAACGGCTATTAATACGAATGTGTCCGCTGGTGTCTGGACTATGAAGCCGCATCTGTCCTTCGCCGGCTCGATGTTGGAGTTCTTGAAGGACAGTTCCGTCCAGTACGCCTCGCTGCCGGTGTTCCTGTAAACTTTGCACCCGTTGGCATATTCAACATACGGAAGCTTGTGACCCTGTGCCTCGGCCTGCTTGAACATCCCGCCCATATACTTGTTATGCGTCTGGGACTGAATGAGCATAACCGTACGGGTATCATTATCGTTCGGCTGGAACATCATCACGAACAATCTGGCCTGCGGATTCATCGGGTCCATCACGTCAACAATCATTCGGCTTTTTGTCCAATTAGGGTCAGTCGCGAAGATGTATGTCTCAAAATCTGCCTTGTCAATCATATGCCGAACAGATACGTTCGGAATCGCGACATCCGAGGATACCGTTACCGCGCTGGGCTTTTCACCTGCCAAATCTTTGCTGCTCAGCTCCGCGAGGTTCCACGAATAATCCGGCTTATCGACCTGCTCGCTGACTATCCTGCGAATTAGCATTTGTTGCTGACCGTTAAAGATGTATTCAATCTCAGCAATAATCTCGTCGGCCTGACGAATTTTGAACAGGTAATACGTTTTCAAATCTCCCCCATACGGATTTGGGAAACCAACCTTATAAACAAGCACGGCAGTTCCGTCCGCAAGGGTATCTTTTGTAACGCCCTGTACTGGCTGTCTGAAACATTTATCGACAAGACACTGCTGAACCCCGGCGGTCATACCAAGAAACTCCGCCGGATTTTCAGGCGCCTTGAAGTTTGCGCTGACGGCTTCGCTTTTGAGCTGGACTTTTCCGTCCGCCGTGGTCTCGGTGATGTTCACAAACTGGCCGTCATAGGAATTGGCGAAAATCACCTTGTCATTGACGTCCATCGTTCGGACGAATCGTCCCGTTTTCGGCTCATACCAGGCGTTGTCAAAGATTGTATAGGTCTGGTTTGCGTCTTTGGCTAGATTTATTTGCGTCATCCGGTGTTCGCCATTCGGCTGCAATGAGCACATCGGCAGCCGGCCTACTAACCAAGAGCTGACCAGCTCACGATTCATTTTATCGAGTTCCGCATCTGTCATATTTGTGTCCCCGATCTTTTCAATCATTTCGCGAGTCTTCGGGTTATACTGGCTGCGATAAACACTGATTTCACTCATAATGTGCGCAATCTTGTCTCCGGCAAACAGCGCCTTTTCTGCTGCCTGTGCCTTTGCCAGCAGCTCTATGGAAGACATCATTGGTTTTTCTACGCCCTGGTGGAATATTGCCCAGCTTACAACTCCCACGACGGCTATTACCGCCGCCGCTGCTGCTAATCTCATTGGTCTGTTTTGCATAATCGTTCTCCAAACCCCGGCCTGCCCCCAAGGGGTTTGACGGGATTGTTTTTCTTGCCATTGGCGTCGTGCAAAAGCAGCCAGCAGTTCCTGTTCGAGCTTATCTCTGTGACGGTAATCCGGTTTGTCGTCGAATGTCATCTTGCTCATAAGTTCTTCAAATTTTCTTTCGTTAGGATTCATATTGTCACCTCCTGCCCGTCGATTTGGGCTGAAGAGATACGCTTTCGCAGTTTTTCCATTGCCCGCGATAACTGACTGCGGACCGTGCCGGCGCTTGCGCCTACTACCTCGGCGATTTCCTCTGTTTTCATGTTTTCAAAAAAACGCATTGTGACGATAGCTTGTTCTTCCGGCTTTAGCGTGAGCAGCGACTTTTTGATGACGGCCTGATTATCCTGCGACTCGTCAGCCGCAGCGCCCTCATCGACGCCTGCTTTGCTCGACCCCCACCATGCCCAGGTCAATATCGCGCTTCGGCGGGTGGTCTTTCTAATGTGTTCATTGACGGCGTTTGTGGCTATCCGGTAAAGCCAGTTACGGAATTGCTTCTCGTTGCCGTCAAATGTATGAAAGTTCTCCACCATTTTCAGGAAAACTTCCGATGTGATGTCCTCTGCCGTGGTTCTCTCAAAGAGCCGGTGCGCACAATACCTGAAGATCGCATCGTAGTGACGTAAATATAACCTTGTGAATGCCCCGGGGTCACTTTTCGCCTGCGTCATCGGGTCCGGCTCGAAGGCAAAACCACTAAGTTCGCTTATGCCCATCATTCTGCTCTCTAAATCGAATTGTAAATTTCTTGCTATCATCACGATTATAAATGCGCGACCGCTAAAAACGCGGCAGTAAATCTTTTGAAATTTGATGGTTTTTGGGAAAGTAGGGATGTAAGTGCTTATATGACAGATGGTTATGGCTGTGTTCCGAGGTCTATCATTTTCGCTGCCGGTATCTGGTTTTTTATGATTTCGCCTGTCAAATCGACCCATTTGCTGCATTTATCCAGAATCACGCTGTCGCTGCTTGCGACTATTTTTTCGCCCTTTATCAGCGCTGCGTCGGGACTTGTAACAAGGTCTATTTCCCATTTCCAGTTGCTCTTTTCCACAAGTTCACGAAGAAGAGTTTTTAATCGCCCGCTGTTTGAAACAGGACTGTCCAACAACCATAATGCCTGGCTGATGCCGGTTTGTTGCAGAAATCCGCCTATAAGTTCGATGGCAGGTTGCGTTTCACTGACCCTGCGATATGTCCCGTGAATGCTCGCCAAATCCCTGCAGCATCCGTCTCGCCCTCTGAAAATAAGCCCGCCGCTCATCGCCGCTTCAATCGTTATTAAAACATTATATCCGTCAATCGCGATTACCTGCCCGGCAATCTTGCTGATTTCAAGTTGTCGGCTCCTGCGGCTTGCCCGCTGCTCATCCGAACACGCACTTCGCATCACCGCTAATCGCTGTCTCTCGGTCAGTGTGAATCGGTCTCCCACAAGCTTCAGCGAACTTTTTTCAGCGTATCCTTTGCTCAGCAAAAGCGAATAATCCGCGACCGCTCGCCGGATGTCCGGTATCCAAACCTCCCCGAACAATTTTTCGTCGGCAGGGTGCTGTCCCCTGTGTGTTCGTTTATCAGGCATAATCAATCATCAATTTTGTTTCTCTGATAATTTGCCGTATTATTTTTTGGTTTGATTTACATCTCCCATTGCCGGCTTTTCGCGGTTGGTCGTAATTAGTGATATCGAATTGGATGCCCTTGCCGAAAAAGCCGGGCAGATTCGCATCGCCATACGGTATTTGTTGACGGCCTCTTCCTTTTGGCCGGCCAAACTCAATTGTTCCGCCTGAGTGATATACTTATCAGCTATTGATATGGCCGATACCGCTCGAACAACGGGCGCCATAAAGTTCTCTACGGGAACATAATCGTCGTCGAGGACAATCCAGTCCGCCTTTTTCTCGAAAGCAGTCAGGTCATTTTTATTGCGTATTACCAACTGTGCGTCCGAAAGGTTTTCTTCCGTATTTATGTTCTCAAGGTTGATGGGCCTTTTGCCCGCTATCACTATGAAATTAACAGGCAAATCATAAGAAACTGACCTCGTTACCAAGTAAACGTATGGAAAGGTCTCCTTCACTGTGGCGACGAAACTGGCGACAACTTTACTTCCTTCGCGCATATCAATTATATTCGTCAGATACACGCCGTCTGTTGCCAGTATATCGAAGACCTTTTCGTTAAACTGCCGCGTCACTAATTGAAATGGCACCGACAAATCGTTAAACGCGTCCATATATACAAAATCATATTGTGGTATCTGTTCACATAGGCGTTTCTTTTCCAGTAATTCGTCAACATAGTTCCGGCCGTCAAGATTAATCGTGCGAACAGGCGTATCCCGCGGTAATCCGAACGCCTGTATTGCCGCCTCGGTCACCGCCGGGTCTATTTCCGCTACGTCCACGCTGCTGCCGGGCCATAAGTCCAGAATGTATCGCGGGAAAACATATCCGCCGCCTCCTATCGACAGCGTGCAAAGTTTTTCTTTCCCGGCTGCGGCCCTGCGGGTTACCGCCCCGTAAACACGAACATAGAAAAACCGCAGGTCCCGAATCTTACCCATTATTATCTGGCTGTGACTTTTCATGTTGTCCTGGACAAACTGCCGTTCATCGGGTTGTTTACTCAATTGATGAACGGCTACGTAGCTGTATTGGCTCTCGGTTTCATACAGCATATCCGGCTCTCGCGGCTGTCTCAGTGACATTGCCGAGCCGAGATATTGTGCCTGTTTCAAATTTATTGTCCCTGCTGCCGCCAGAAAAACAACCGTAACGGCATACATATACATCCACACGGCTCTCGGCGGGTATATTAGGGCGATTACAAGCAGGATTCCCGCTGTTACCCATAGCGTGTTGATTGTCCCGATTGTCCCAATAAGCCAGAAGCCCGCGAGGAATGTCCCAAGTATGCTCCCGGCCGCGCCAAGCGCATACATCCTGCCTACTGTCCGCCCGCTGTCCTGCCTCGATTCCAACGCCATCTTCACTGCCAGTGGACTGACAGCGCCCATAAGCGTCGATGGAATAAAAAACACAATAGCGATATGACACAGCACTCGTTGTGCCATTTCCATACGCCACAAAAAAGTCCACTCGCCCATAAGGTTGTTCAGAATTATGGCGGCGATACAGGCCCCCGATGATGCCGCGAGAAGCAGGCCCATGGTTTTTCTTGTCGCAAATGAATCCGCCAGACGCCCGCCAAGATAATAGCCGAGCGTGATTCCCCCAAGTATAACGCCTATAACAGCCGTCCAGGTGTAAAGTGAGGAGCCGATATGTCTTGCGGCCAGCCGTCCGGCGACAATTTCCATCATCATAACGCAGACGCTTGCGAAAAATATCGTCGCCCCCGGTACGACGCTTGATGAAAATGCCTTTTGTTCTGTATTTGCTTCGTTCATCTGAATGGCTGTTTATTATTCCCTATGCCTTTTTGTTAAGGTTGATTACCAACACGTTTATCGTTACAATTATCAGTTATCAATTACCAATAATCAATAATCAATGCGTTATTTCAGAAAGACACGATGCCAAGCCATAACTTAGCGAAGATTACGATAGATGACCTGGATATAATCGGCTATTCGATTGCCGGCGAGGAAACCGTCGTTGCTATACCTCAACTCGACGTCTGCTTCGATATCGGCAAGGCCCCGGACCAGATTATACCAATAAATCATGTTCTCCTTACCCATGGCCATATGGACCACGCCGCCGGTATCGCCTATTACCTCTCTCATCGTAATTTCTGCGGACAAGCCGCTGGCACAATTGTCGCCCCCGAAAATCTTCTGCCTCCCATTAAAGACATCATCGACGCGTGGGCTCGTCTCGATGGCAACAAACTTCCCGCCAATCTCATAGGCGTTAAGCCCGGTGACGAGTTTCAGATAAAACCAAACCTGGTCGCCCGCGTATTTCCCACAAAGCACAGCAGGGGGTCTGTGGGCTTTACCGTTATCGAAAAACGAAAAAAAATAAAACAGGAATTTGCCAATCTCTCAGGCCCGCAGATTGTCGAATTGAAAAAACAGGGTGTGGAAATCGATAATCCTCTTGAGATTCCGATTGTAACTTACCTCGGCGACACCCAATACGTCGATTTCTCACAACTTAAATACATTGCCGAAAGCAAAATCCTAATCGCCGAATGTACTTTTTACGTTGATGAGCACGCCGACAGGGCCCATGCCGGCAGACATATGTACATCGATGAATTTGTGAAATTGATTACTGAGCTTAACAACCAGCATATCATCATCACACACACCACCCAGAGAACGCCTATGAGCCAGATTCGCAAAATACTCAAAAGCCAGATACCCGCCGACCGCTTCGACAGAATCATCCTCCTGATGGACAAAAACCAGAATAAAAATACCGTATAATCAAAATATCATTCTCGCTATTTCTGACGATACGGCTGTCCCGCTTCGTAAAGCTTTATACGCTCCTGAATCTCGCCGGCCAAATCCTCTCTGTCAGATGATTTTACTATACTCAATGCCTTCTTCGCCGTCGCTTTTGCTTCCTCGAACCTGCCCGCCGCCGCGTATGTGACTGCCAGGGTATCCAGATACTCAGCATCGTTGTTGCCTGTTAATTCGCAGGCACGTCCGGCGGCTTCTATCGCCTTGTTGGCGTCACGCAAAGATGTATCCTCTACGGTGGCCAGCGCCCACGCCAGGCGATTGAGATTGACTATGCTGTCGGGTTTTTGTTCGATTGCTTTGTTAAAATTATAAATCCCAGGCCCATACTTATCCAGCCGCATATAAGCCGTGCCGAGATTTCCATACACCTCTGATTTGTCTTTGTTTATCCGCAACGCTTCGTCGAAATATTTGATGGCTTCATCCGGTTTTCCGATTGCCATCAACGCTATCCCTGTTCTGTTGTGTGCGTCAGGATAATTGGGTTCTATCTCCAGTGTTTTGGCAAGATGTTTTATCGCCTCGTCATATTTTTTTTGCATGCCCAGTGATAAGGCCAGGTCGTAGTGTGTTTCCGCGGAGTTTTCGTTTTGGCGTAAAAGGTTAGTAAAGCAGGATATGGCTTCATTTGTTTTCCCCTGCTCTATATAAACCCTGCCCAGGTTACTGAGGGCCTTGGCGAACGTCGGGCTTATTCGCACAGCGTTGCTCAGATGTTTTTCCGCCTCGTCGAGCCGTCCGGCTTCATAGAACAAGGCGCACCCGTAATAGGTCTCTATGACAGGATTGTTTTTGGTTGTTTTCAGGGCATATTCAAAAAGTGTAATACTGTTCTGCCAGTGTCGTACCTGCATTCTGGTGAGCACAAGCAGGCACGACAGTGATATCACGCCCATTATCGCCACAATGGTTTTTAATCGGGGGTGTTTTGCGATTAGTTCTTTGACAGCCAGGGCAATGATAATAAGCAGGCCCAGCATTGACAGGTACATATAGCGGTTGGCCATAACCTGGAAGCCCGCCTGGACCAGCCCTATCATAGGCACAAGCGTTCCCACGAACCACAACCAGCCGACTGCCATATATTTTCTGTGACGCCCGATATAGATGCTTATGGCTGTTATCAGGATGAACAGGAGTATGTAAACTGCTGTTGTTGTTTTTGGAATGGCCGGATACGAAGGAGGATAGAAAACAGCTAGGCCGCTGGGCCATACCAGTTTGCCGATGTATTTTATATAAGAAGAAAACACATTGGCGATTCGAGTGTCTAATGGAATTATATCTAACGAAATAACCGCCTTTCCACCTTTTTGCGCAATGATGGTTATAACTGACAGGGCTGCCGACATAGCCAGAAGAGGCGTCTTTTCCGCTATCAGCCATATTGCCGATTTGGATGTAGCGGCGACTGATTGTCCCCGGCGAATTCTCTCAAGAGGCCAATAATCCAATAACAGCAATACAAGCGGAAGCGTAACGACGGTCGGCTTGGTCATAATACAAAGGCCGAATACAAACAGCAGCAGCATATATCGGCCGAATCCGGGTTTTCTTGCATAGTGTATGTATGCGGCCATTGTCAAAAGCCAGAACAGTCCGCTTAGCACTGTTTTTCTTTCGGCCGCCCAGGCGACCGACTCTACCTGTAACGGATGCAACGCAAATACCGCTGCCACAAACGCGCCAGCCCAAATTGTCCCCGTAATGTTTTTGAGTATCCAGAAAAGCAGCAGGGTGTTGGCAATATGAATCGCAACGCTGACAAAATGATGTCCCAGCGGATTTAGGCCGGAAATCCGGCAGTCCGCCATATGGCTCAGCCACGTCAACGGATGCCAGTTTGCCGCGTACAGCGTTGTTAATGCCCATTTAAACGACTGTTGTGTTATCCCGCCTGTTACGTTTGGGTTTTCTGTTATGTACCCGCTATCGTCGTAGTTGACAAAACCGTTGTGTCGTATCGGCTCGTATGCCGCGAGCGTAGCCGCGACGAGCGATATGCTTATAATAAACAAAACCTGCCTTTGGTTGAATCTCGTTGTCATTTTATAGCGTTACAGTATATATATATTTTTGTACGCTTACAATTGATAGAAAGTGGAAAAAACAGAACCGCCTCATAGTATCAGCCAACTGCCGCCTGTTTCTCACAGAGAAAAATGGGTCTTCGGTTTTGGGGCGTGATAAACGTTTTTTGCTTGCGTTATGGGCCGGTTTGGGTAGATTTTAGGGCGATAGTTAAATACTTTGCAGGAGGCCTGGTTATGATAGGCAAAAGCGTTCGTTTAGAGAGAATAATCGACCGCAACAGCGGCAGGACGGTAATCATCCCGATGGACCACGGCGTAACCGTTGGGCCGATTAAGGGGCTGACAAATATGCGCGACGCGGTGAGCAAAGTCGTGGCGGGCGGCGCTAACGCGGTGCTGATGCACAAGGGTTCGCCCCGTTTTTGCCATCGCGGCAGCGGCAAGGACGTCGGGCTTATCATACACCTTTCCGCGGGGACGACGCTTAGCCCCGACCCCAACGCCAAAGAGCTTGCCTGCACGGTTGAGGAAGCGCTGAAACTCGGGGCAGACGGCGTATCGGTGCATATCAATCTCGGAGCGGATACCGACAAGGAAATGCTTAAGCAGCTCGGATACGTCGGGGAACGGTGTATGGAATGGCAGATGCCGCTTCTGGCGATGATGTACACTCGCGGGCCGAAGATAAAAAACGAATATGATGTCAATAACACCAAGCACGCGGCGAGGGTGGCTGCGGAACTCGGCGCGGATATTGTCAAGGTGGTTTATACGGGCAGCTCGGAGAGTTTTGCGGAAGTAGTTGATGGGTGCCATTTGCCTGTGCTGATTGCGGGCGGCGAGAAGATGGAGACAGACGAGCAGATTGTGAAAATGATAGAAGGGGCCTTGAAGGCAGGGGCGGCGGGGCTGTCGATAGGACGTAACGTGTTCCAGCACAAAGACCCCACGAAAATAGTTTCGGTTTTCAGCAAAATGGTGCACAAAGGCCTTTCAGCGGCTGATGCATTAAAAATGCTGAAAGAATAGGGAAAAAGGGGTCAGGCCCCTGGAGATTTGATTATGATAGGCAAGAAGATACGATTAGAAAGAATAATCGACCGCAACAGCGGCAAAACCGTAATTATCCCGATGGACCATGGCGTAACCGTTGGGCCGATTCCCGGTCTGGAAGATATGCGCGAGGCGGTAAGCAGGGTCGTCGCGGGCGGGGCAAACGCGATTTTGATGCACAAGGGAATTGTGGGTGCGGGCCACCGGGGAACCGGCAAAGACGTGGGGCTGATTATTCATCTTTCGGGTGGCACGTCGCTTAGCCCGGACCCCAATGCCAAAAAGCTCGTCTGCACCGTTGAGGAGGCGATACAACTGGGGGCCGACGCGGTGTCGGTGCATATAAACCTGGGAGCGGAAACCGATAAGGATATGCTCGGCCAGCTTGGCTTTATCAGCAAAAGGTGTATGCAGTGGCAGATGCCCCTTGTGGCGATGATGTACATACGCGGGGAAAAGATTAAAAGCGAATTCGATGTAACATACGTCAAACACGCGGCCAGAGTAGGCGCGGAATTGGGCGCTGATATTGTCAAGGTTCCCTATACAGGCAGCATTGCGAGTTTCAAAGAGGTTGTCAGGGGATGCCCCGTGCCGGTAGTGATAGCGGGCGGACCGAAAATGGATAGCGACGAGGACATATTCATAATGGCTGAAGGCGCATTGAAAGCCGGCGCAGGCGGAGTGTCAATCGGCAGAAACGCCTTCCAGCACAAGCATCCGGAAAGAATGGTCGCCGCGTTGTGTAAAATGGTTCACGAAGGCGCTAGCGTCAAAGAAGCGATGAAAATGCTGCGGGTGAAATTGAGATGAAAAAACTTTGGGTAAATGCGACACCGTATGACAAGAAGATAGTAACGACCGCGTTGGAAAGCGGGGCGGAGGCGGTGGTGCTGCCTGAGGGCAAGGCGGGAGACGTGCGGCAGTTGGGCAAAATCAAAATCGTCGCAAAAGATGGCGATATCGTTCCCGGCAAAGACGTTGAATTTGTCGATATAAAGGGCAAGGCCGATGAAGACAGGGCGGCGGCGGTTCCCGCAGAAAAGATAGTCGTATTGCGTATGCTGGACTGGACGATTATCCCGATTGAAAACCTGCTCGCCAGGCGCGGCAAGAATATAATGGTGCAGGTGGCAGACGGCAAACAGGCGAAACTGATGGCCGAGATACTGGAAAAGGGCGTTGACGGCGTTGTTTTGAATACGACGGACCTCAACGAGATTAAAAAGACGGCTGAGATTTTACAGGGCATAGGCGAAAAGGTTGAGCTTGTAATCGCGACGATAAAAACCGCCAAGCAACTTGGAATGGGAGACCGGGCGTGCCTTGATACCTGCACGCAGATGTCGCCGGGCGAGGGAATGCTGGTGGGCAATACCGCATCGGGGTTCTTCCTGGTTCATTCGGAGTCGATTGAGAACCCGTATGTTGCCGCCAGACCCTTCCGCGTAAACGCAGGCGCGGTCCACGCATATACGCTTGCGCCGGGCGGCGGGACAAAATATCTTGCCGACCTCAAGGCGGGCGATGAGGTTTTGATTGTCGATTTCAAAGGCAAAGGGCAGGTGGCGTATCTGGGCAGGAACAAGATTGAGAAACGCCCGATGATGCTCATTGAAGCCGAAGCCCAGGGCGTTTCGATAACGCTTGTGCTGCAGAATGCCGAGACGATTCGATTAGTCAGTCCGGAAGGTAACCCCATCTCGATTACCTCGCTAAAGCCGGGCGATAAGGTGTTTGCCCATATTGAAAAGGGCGGCAGGCACTTCGGTATGAAGGTTGACGAAACACTTATAGAGAGGTAACTATGGACTGGAATCACGATATAATTCCTGCGCTCTTGGCGGTTGTTTGCGGAGCAGTCATCGGTCTTGAACGCCAGTTTAAGCACAAGCCCGCGGGGCTTCGCACAAACATTATGATATGTCTGGGTGCGGCGGTCTTTACCATAATCTCACGGGAGATGGCATCCGGCGGCCAGGATTCGATTACGCGAATTGCCGCGCAGATAGTTACGGGCGTCGGTTTTCTTGGCGCAGGTGCGGTTATCCAGGACAGGGGAGGCATTCACGGCCTGACGACGGCGGCGACGATATGGCTGATGGCGAGCATCGGTATGGCCTGCGGCGCGAAATTCTATGGTTTGGCGATTTTTAGCACTATTCTTGCCCTGGTTGTGCTGGTAGGCCTGGGGCGTGTGGACAAATACTTAGAACGCAACGACGAACAACACAAGAGCCACTGACAAAACTGGTTTTATTAGCCGGCGGTAAGCGTCGCATCATTCCGATTGTCGGGTTCATTTCTGTAACGATGGTTTGATTTGCCTGCCTACAGGTCCCAGCCGGCGAGTGGTTTCCCAGCCTGGCTTGTCCAGTGTAAACGCTGGATTTCACGCAGTAGGCCGCCGTGATGGCTGTTTCGCAGGCAATCGGAGATGATTTTGGCGTTTTGCCTGAAGTAATACTGCATCAGGGCTGCCTGGAGGCGTTTTTCCGCCCGGCCATTAGGAATATGGATTGAACGCTCCTTTGCATCCCGTTCGCTTACGAACATCGCTGTAGAGAGCGTTAAAGGCACTGGGACGAAATCCTGGACCTGTCTTAGCCGCCAGCGCCTTCGCACAAGGTATTCGGTGAGCTTAATCGCGTCGTCGGTTTGGCAGCCGGGGTGCGCGCTTATGAAGTAGGGCACTAAATACTGCTCTTTTCCCGCCCTGCGGGTCGCCTCGTCGAATTTCGCCTCGAATTGTTCAAAAATCTCGAAGCCGGGTTTTCCCATAAGCTCAAGCACGTGCGGGCAATAGTGTTCCGGGGCGACCTTGAGATGCCCGCCGACGAAATGCTTAGTGAGCGTATCTATATAATCATTGCTGTAAAGCGCAAGGTCGTGGCGGATACCTGAGGCGACATATACGTTTGATTTTTTCGCTCCCGTGGTTTTCCATTTCAGGAAGGCGTCAAACATTTTGAGCTGCGGGCCATAATCGACTTTCATATTTTTGCAGATAGATGGGTATAGACAACTCGGTCTGTTACAGGCGCCTGCCTTGTCGCATTTCATTCCGAACATATTCGCGGTAGGACCGCCTATGTCGAAAATCGTGCCGTGGAAGTCAGGATGCGAGCGAAATCTGTCGGCCTCGACAATCAGCGATTCAATTGAACGTGAGGAGATATCTTTACCCTGGTGGAAATAGATTGAGCAGAACGAGCAACCGCCGAAACAGCCGCGATGGGTGGTTATGGAAAATTGCACGGGTTTTAACGCAGGCACACCTCCGGCCGAATCATATTTCGGATGCCAGCATCGCGTAAAAGGAAGCTCATATAGCAAATCGAGGGCGGTGCCGTTAATCGGCTCGGCGGGCGGCAATACCACGATTTTGCCGGGGTCCTGTTCCTGAATTACAACGTAGCCGGCGGGGTGTGCCTGCTTTTGATATTGGAGTTGGGCCGACATAGCAAGCGATTTGTCTGCCTGCTGCTGTGGCAGTGAGTGCAGGGGCATGGCATTTTCCGGCAGTGGGGTTCTGCTTTTCACGGGATAGGCAGTGCCGGGGATATTGGTCAATTGGTCAATTGATTCGCCATTGTTTAGTCGTCGGGCGATTTCAATAATCTGATATTCTGCCATACCGTGAACGAGGATGTCCGCTTTTGCGTCGATTAGCACGGAGCGTTTGAGTTTGTCTTCGATATAGTCATAATGAGCTAATCTGCGAAGCGATGCCTCAAGTCCGCCAAGAACGATTGGCACATCGGGAAACGCTTCGCGTGCCCTCGCCGAATAGACGAGCAGGGGGCGGTCAGGCCTCAGGCCCAGTTTCCCGCCGGGGCTGTAAACGTCTTCTTTTCGCTTGTTGCCGAGCGAGGCGTAATCATTCAGGCGTGAGTCGATGCAGCCGCTGGTTATGCCCCAGAATAATCGTGGTTTACCTAACGCCCTGAATGGTTCGACGCTTCGCCAATCCGGCTGCGTCAGAACCGCGACGCGATAACCATTGCTTTCGAGAAGCCGGCCAATCAGCGCAACGCCGAATGACGGGTGGTCAATATACGCATCGCCGGTAATCAGGATGATGTCCGCCTGATGCCACCCGTGTTGCTGCATTTCCTCCGCCGTTGTCGGAAGAAAACAGTTCATATTTTGCGCTAATTTGTTCATATAACTATTTTACCACGCTTTATTTTTTTCTGTTCAAAATTTGAGAGATAAAATGAACAACTGTTCAAGTAAAACGCATGTATTGTATCGGACTATAAGAGTGGTTATTGGACGCAAATGGGTTGCCCAGATTGCCTGTATTTCGCGGTCGCGTTAACCGTTACGGGCAGTTGTTGCCCAGTTCAAAAAGTGCGTAAAAGAGTGATGTGATACTAAAGAGATGGCCGATGTGCAGGGTGTTGACAAGTGAAAAATTGTGGCTCTGAAAAATGACCAATACGGTCATAATTAGCCAGGCCTTATTGACCCGACACGCAAATCGCACACAAGGCAGATGGTGATTCTGGGTTCAACAAGCAACGGCTAACCTAAAAAAGGCAAGAGCCACCTGAATAATGGGAGAGCGTCGTCCGCTCTCCCATTCTTTTTTATTGGGATTAAATCACAGGGGCGACAAAAAAAGGGAGGCAAGGACTCAGCTTTTCATCATTGACCCTATAGTCGGTCTCGATTTTATTTTTATCTGACCCGCCTCCCTTGCGAAAACAACTCCATCGGACCGTGGTGATAAAGAACCACAAAACCGCAATCCGATTATAATGAGCAGCTTCCATGTCGCCAATAAAAAAAGGATAAAAATGTATTTTTTGGTAACTGACTCATTTTTTTGCGTCAAACCGGCCTTTTTTTCGCAAATAACGCCTTTGCACGCTAATAATATTTTCAATGTATGCCGACAAATATAATAGGACGTTGGCAAACGCGAAATTAAAACGCAGATAGAGGTGTGCCGTGAAAATAGGAAGTATAGCCGGCGATATAATTGTTTTCTCAGTACGTGGGGAACCTGACCTTGGAGACGAGCTGCAGGCCATAACTGAGATGGTTGCCGGCAACCTTGATAGTAACGTCATCGTCAATTTCGTATGCGTCGACATCATCAGGAGCTCAAGTTTGACTAAGCTGCTCGAACTCAGGCAGGCATTGGTTGCCCGTGGGTGCCAGCTTGTGCTTTGTAATATTCGTCCTTTAACTCAAAGCATAATGGAAATCACGGACATCAACAGCGTTTTTGCCATTGCCGCCGACAAAGAAGCTGGCGTATCCTTGATTCGCAGCAACCAGTTTGCCTATGTGTCGTAAACCAGGCAATCTGTCAAGCCAGTCCTAAACATACCTAATTTCCGAAAACCTGTTGCAATTTTTGCGAGGAGCGGTTAGCATCTGTCTGGCCGGTCTGGCTTAGGATGTTCCACCATGACCGGGATTGCCGAGCAGGGACACATAGGTTAGGCAGGTTGGCCCCGATGGCAGAAAAAACCCAAAATAAGCCGGGCAAAAGCGCCCCTAAGGGGGACGTCAGCGAATATATCAAGTCGCTAAGCGAGGAGTATCGCATGCTCGTCGTCCTCAAGGCGCAATTGTATGGCGGAAGCTGGGAGCCGATGATTGATGACCTTCGCAATCGTCTTGTCGGCAAGCCGTATATTTTCAAGCTTGCCAGCAGAATCCAGGACGATATCGAGCGAATTGAACAAATGCGGAAATTCGAGGCCGACCATAAAGTTGACCTCGCTGATTATGTAGAAGTGTGATAACGCCCCGGTTATTGTCCGGGCATAGAAAATGTCGTCGGCTCATAATTGGCCGGCGATGGAGGTGGTGAATATGCTGAAATCCCGTTTAGCACTGATTGCAGTGGTTTCCCAGATTGTTTTCACGTCGATGCTTTCGGCTCAGGGTGATTCGCAATGGCTGATTCCGCGAGCGATGGTTGCTTCGACCGAGCTTAAAATCGTCTGGCAGTATAACCTGCCGATGGCCAAAGGCGAATCACTTAACGACATGCTTTTATGCGGCAACCGGCTTTGTACGTTATCCAGAGGGAATTACCTGTCCTGTATCAATAAAGCGGACGGCAACGTGATGTTCGCAAGTTTGATTGCGCCAGTGGGGCTGCCTGTTGCTGACCTCGAATCATATAAGGGCGAATTGCTTACCATAGTGGGCAATAAGCTTGTCGAAATCAACGCCGATTTCGGCACCGAGAAGGCAAAAACGCAAATAGATACCAGGGTGGTATGTCCGGTTGTTCGCAATGAGTCATTCTTTTATATTGCCGGCGCCGACAGGCGTATTCGCGCCCTCAGGGCCGACGACAAAGTAAAGGTTTTCGAGGTTGCGGCGGAGAATGGTTCTCGTATAACGTCGGTTCTGGCTGAGAATGATTTCGTTGTTTTCGCTACAGAGGCAGGTAATGTAATCCGAATAGCCCCCGATAAAGCTGCGAAAATTTGGCAGTTTGACGCTAACTCGGCTGTCGTCGGGCCGATTGTTCACGACGCGACGTCGTTATATTTTGCTTGCCGCGACACGTGCGTTTACCGCATCGATTTGTCTTTGGGCAAGCTGTTGTGGAAATACCAGACGCAGGGGATTCTCGATACCGCACCTCAGCTCGGCGGCAAACTGGTTTACCAGTGCGTCCCGGGCATGGGTTTGGTTGCGATTGACAAGCAAACCGGCAAACAACCTCCTATCTGGGAGGTTAAAGACGGCGCAGGGATGCTTTCTGAATCGGGCGACAAGACGTTTGTTATTACCAAGGGCGGGGTCATTGTAGCGATGGATAGCACCAAGGTAAAAAAACAGCTTTATTCGGTCAATGTAGCCCTGCCGATTCAATATGCCGCCAATGTGGCTGATTCGAGGATTTATATAGCCGACGCACAAGGGCGAATTGCCTGTCTTGAGCCGGCCAAGTAATTGTTTTGCCAATATCTGGTTGTGATTTTGAAAGGGGACATTCAAATGGATGTGAAAATAAAAACCGCCCTGATTAGTGTCTCCGATAAAACCGGGGTTGTCGATTTCGCACAAACGCTCGCTGATATGGGCGTCAAAATCATCAGCACGGGCGGCACCGCTAAAGCGATTGCCGAAGCCGGGGTTGATGTTACTCCCATTGAAAAAGTTACCGGCTTTCCCGAAATGATGGACGGACGGGTCAAGACGCTGCATCCCAAAATTCACGGCGGATTGCTTGCGATTCGAGACAAGGCCGACCACAAGGCCGCGATGAAACAGCACGGAATCGAACCAATTGACATGGTTTGCGTTAATCTGTATCCCTTCGAGCAAACCGTCGCAAAGCCGGGCTGCAAATTCGAGGAGGCAATCGAAAATATCGATATAGGCGGCCCGAGTATGATTCGCTCAGCAGCGAAAAATCACAGGTTTGTCGCTGTCGTTACAAGCCCGGACCAGTACGGCAAGGTCATTGAGCAAATGAGGAAAAATAACGGCTCAGTAAAGGAAGAGCTTCGCGGCGAGCTGGCCAGGGCCGCGTTTGCCCTTACGGCGTCTTATGATGCTGCGATATCGCGCTATCTCAACAAAAAGGCAGACGTTGAATTTCCGGAACGCCTTTCAATTCCGCTCAAAAGAGAGATGTCTCTTCGCTACGGTGAAAACCCACACCAGCCGGCAGCATTTTATAAGCTCGCGGCCAGCGGCGAACCCTGCGTCGGTGCAGGCAAAATTATGCAGGTCGATACCGAAATCAGCTTCAATAACCTGCTGGATTCAAATGCCGCTTTCGAGCTTGTAAAGGAATTTGACGAACCCGCCGCTGTTATTATCAAGCATCTCAATCCCTGCGGCTGCGCTATCGACGATGATATTTGCGTCGCTTACCGCAAGGCATACGAAGGCGACGTAACAAGCGCGTTTGGCGGAATTGTGGCAGTCAATCGCAAGGTCAATATCGAGCTTGCGCAAACGATTATGGAATCATACAGCAGGTTCGGCAAGGCCCTTGGCGCAGAGGGGTTCTTCGCCGAGGTAATTATCGCACCGCAATTCGAGCCACAGGCAATCGAGATAATCCGCACGCTGAAAAGCTGGGGCAGCAGGGTACGTCTTGTTGAAACGGGCGCAATCGATAAAAACAAAATCGATACAGGCGAATTTGACCTTCGCTGCATAGTAGGGGGCGTACTGATTCAGAAACGCGACCTCGTCGGCTGGGAGCCGAAATTATTGACCGTTCCCACGAAAGCAAAACCCACCGAGGAACAGCTCGCCGACCTTCGCGTTGCATGGCTTGCCGCCAAACATACAAAAAGCAATGCTATTGTCCTTGCCAAAGGCCGTAAAATCATCGGCGTCGGCGCAGGCCAGATGAACCGCGTGCAGTCGGGCTTTATCGCAGTCAAACACGCCGGAGAGCAGTCAAAGGGCTCTGTTATGGCCTCAGACGCTTTCTTCCCGTTCCCTGACAATGTCGATAACGCCGCACAGGCAGGAATTGTCGCAATTGCCCAGCCGGGCGGTTCAAAGAAGGATGATGAGGTTATCGCCGCCGCAAACAAATACGGCATTGCGATGGTCTTCACCGGCAAACGACATTTCAAGCATTAATTGAATCGGGATTTGATGCACCAAAAAGTTGTAGGGCGGGGCTTGCCCCGCCTTGTTTGTATAAAAAACGAAAGGGAAGACAATAAAATGGAACTTTGCAGGGAAATTATTGAGGAACTGCAAAAGCAAATAATATCTTTTAAAGAGGAAGGTTTCTACGACACATTCGAATATACGGTTACTGGAAAAAATGAAACACATCCTCGCACAATTGGAATTCTGTGCAAGATACTCTGGAACATAAAAACCGTATCTTCGGTTTATGTTGATATGAGATTTAATGAGGATGGAGGGGAAAAATTTCAACCAGACCTGACAGGGTTTGATAGCTATAAAAATTCCATTATATTTATAGATTATGAAAGCCCTAATTCAAGCGATGCCCGTGTTTTAGAAAAGGATATAAATTCATATAAGAGTTGGGTAACTGCGAAAAAAAGTCAAGTGCCGTATATTATCATTACCACGTTGCCGGACAAATACACGCCGGAGTGGCAAGTGAGATATACGAGCAAAAACGGGTGCAATTATGGCTACGGCGACAAGAAACGAGAGATAAGAGAAAATCCCTTTCGTTTCTGGTATTTGTATTACAGAAAATACATGAAAGGCAAAGACACACGCAATATTTTCTTTGCGAACATTAACGGAAAGTCCGTCAACCTAATAAAAATGTAAAAAATTGCAGGGCGGGGTAAACCCCGCCGAATTTTATTCGCCAAAGTCGTTGATATTTTCGCTTGCTGTGTTTTCAAAATCGTTGAACTTTCCATAAAGCCCATTTTTCAAAAACTGATGATACGTTGACCAGGGCCAATCCTCGGCGGATTTGGTCAAGCCGTGTTTGACGGGATTATAATGAATATAATCGATATGCTTCTGCAAATCCTTCTCATCGCGGATTTGATGTTCCCAGAATCGCTGTTGCCATAAGCAGACCTCGCCTTTATTTGCACGGGATAACGGTATGCTTTTTTGCCCATTTGTCCGTAAATACTCTCGACTGAAAATCCCCTTTATGGCAGACCATCGAATCGAAAAATTTGCGTCCCCTTCGGGCAATTTCCATACGCAGTGCAAATGTTCTGGTAAAAGGCAAATAGCAATCATTTCAAAAGGATGTCTTGATTGTGTTACGGTTATGGCTTGTCTGAGAAGGTTTCTCGAGGTTTCCTCTGTGAATAGTCGTTTCCGGTGATATGTTACGACGGTAAAAAAATAATAACCTCCTTCAAATTTGGCACGGATGTAATTTGGCATAACGCAAATAATATAGTCATTGTTTCGGCGGGGCAAGCCCCGCCCTACAATAAAAAGACAAGGTGAGCAAAAAATAAAAAGCCCGACGTGATGTCGGGCTTTTTGTGTTTTTTCAATTTGTGGCTTGTGGTGCTATATACCGGCGGCTTTGCGGAGTTTTGCGGCCATATCGGTTTTTTCCCAGGTAAATTCGGGAAGGTTTCGGCCAAAGTGTCCGCCGTGGCTGGTCTTCGAGTAAATAGGCCTTTCGAGGTTCAGGTGTGTAATCATTCCCTTTGGAGTTAGCGGGAAAAGTTTGCGGACTATTTCGCCGAGTTTTTTATCGCTGATTTTGCCCGTGCCCTTCGTATCGACGAGCACCGAAAGCGGGTCTGCGAAGCCGATTACATAAGATAATTGAATTTCGCAGGCATCCGCGAGACCTGCTGCGACGATATTTTTCGCGACATATCGCGCCATATAGCTTGCGGTCCTGTCAACTTTTGTGGGGTCTTTGCCGCTGAAGCATCCGCCGCCGTGTCTGCCTTTTCCGCCATAGGTATCGACGATAATTTTCCTGCCGGTCAGGCCGCAGTCGCCGGCTGGGCCGCCTATGACAAATTTGCCCGTTGCGTTGATGTGAAAGATAGTGCGTTTATCGATAAGTTTTTTCGGCAGGACCGGCAGCACAACCTTTTCGATTATCTGCTTGCGTAACTGGGCGTGAGAGATATCCGGGTCGTGCTGTGCAGCGACAACAACCACGGGGATATGCGATGGTTTGCCGTTTGTGTATTCGACTGTTACCTGGCTTTTGCCGTCGGGTCGCAGCCAGGGAAGTTTCTTTGTCTGTCGCACCTGCTCAAGGCGGGTCGTTATAGCGTGTGCCAGTTGAATCGGCATCGGCATCAATTGCGGCGTGTCTTTACAGGCGTATCCGAACATCAGGCCCTGGTCGCCGGCCCCTTGTTCCTTGTGCAGTCCGGCTCCTTCTGTTACGCCCTGTGAAATATCCGGGCTTTGCCGGCTTATCGAAACCAGCACCGCGCAGTTTTCGTAATGAAAACCAATTGCGGGGTCATCATAGCCGATTTCTTTAATCGCCTGGCGTGCAACCGCTGATATGTCAACTAAAGCTTTGGTGGTTATTTCGCCTGCCACAACCACCATATCGTTTTTGACCAGCGTTTCACAGGCGACCCTGCTTTTCTTGTCCTTGGCGAGGCAGGCATCCAAAACTGCGTCGGATATGCAATCCGCGACCTTGTCCGGGTGTCCCATTGTTACCGATTCGCTGGTGAAAAAATAAGTTTGGTTGCCGCTATTTTTTTTTGCCATTTTTGATTTATCCCAATTATTAAAAGGTTTTGTTCAATCCGGCTTATTGGCCGGCACGATCGTTAAGCGTCCAGTCGTATCTGAGAAACTCAACCGTATAGTTGCCTGTCTCAAGATAATCGACGTCCTGCGGAGAAACATATTTCGTCAAAAAGTTGAGGATTGCCCTTACAGCCGGCTCCTGCTGCTTGAATTTCAGGTCGGTGCCGTATTTGGCAACAAACTGGTTGCCATACCATGTGGGGCTTAATATCGACGACAGATATACCTTTTTATTCTCCCTGTCAATCTTGAAGGCGTGCTGGCCGGCGAGAAATTTCTTTACCTGGTCGTCAAACTGCGTCGAAAGATTTTGGCCGTGATATGCCTCGTTTCGCAAAGGCGGCCCTGAAACCGAAGCGTATGATATCGCAAAGAATGCCAGGGGCTCGCCGAATTCTTTTTGTAAGAACCGCTGGTCTATTTCCTGCAGCGTAAATTCCTCGTTCATTATGATAAACTTGTGCTCATTCCATATACCGTTTATGTGCCTGATGCTGTTGGGGGGCCAGAAAAGCCGAAGCATCCTGTTTGACTCTATCGGGTAATTGTCCACGATTATTTTTATGAAGTTCAGGTTATACCCGTTTATCCAGAATGCGAGCTTATCGTCTTTTGACCAGGAATTATATTCGTTGCGGTCAAGTTTCCTGAATTGCTCAAGCAGTTTAACCGTCTCCATTTTTTTGTGTGAAAGTGCCTTATAATCAACCAATCCATCCTTGTTCACATATTTTTTCAGAAACGCTGTAACTTGGTCGAACAAATGAGTCGCTGTGTTGCTTGTGGCAGGTGGTGTTGACTGCGATTTTGCAGAATCGGTCTCGGCCTTCGCCGGTTTCGGCGTAACGGCTCGCTGCGTATTTGGTTCAACAGGTTTTATTGCCTGCACAGTTGGCTCGGCTACAGGGGCTGCCGGCGTATTGGGTTCCTGTTGCACGGCCTGCTCGATTTTTACCGGTTCCGGCTTTACCTCAACCTTATTTGGCTCGATTGCCTTTGCAGGTGCTGTTGCCGGCTGCGGTGTAACGGCTGCGGCAGGGGGATTTGATGGTGCAGCGGCGTTTGTCGATTTCTGCTCGCAACCCCAGCTAACCAGCAATGTTACCGTTAATATTCCTGTCAAAACGATGTTTTTGCCCATATTACACATTCCATTATTAACACGCAATTATTTATATACGGACACCAGCCCAAAACGCCTAATGATAAAAGAATTGGCCAATAAATGCAATAGTCAAGTAACCGCTTTTTTTGTTGTTGGTGCCAAGAACCTTACCCTTTCAGCACCGCCAGCGGGGTCATCCTGGCCACGGGTTTTGCCCAGCCGCACTGGGTTACAATCCTGACTACCTCATCGATGTTCTTATACGCAGCCGGTGCCTCTTCCTTTATACGGCGTTTGTCGCCCGTAATCAGTGTTATCCCGGTCATACTCCTTTTGAATTCAGCGTCGCTAATCAGTGCTGCTCCGGCGTTTTTCCCGTGCCTGCCCATACCTGATGCGGCTGTCCTGCTCATAACCCGGCCTGCGCCATGATTCACCGAGCAAAGCGACTCCTCCGAATTGCCCGTTCCAACCATAAGATAGCTGGCGGTTCCCATTGAGCCGGGTGTAATTATCGGTTGGCCTACCTGTTCAAAGGGGGTTGATTTCATAAGGGCCGGTCCGAAGGCCCGCGTAGCGCCTTTGCGATGAACCCAAAGCGACTTACCCTCGTGTGTTTCCAATTTCGCCATATTATGAGGCACGTCATATACCAATGGCATAGGCGTCGGCCCGAACATCCGCGAAAAGCACCGCCTGACTAATAATGCCATAACGTGCCGATTCACGAATGCGAAATTTGCCGCGGCGCCCATCGCGGCAATGTATCTTTTGCCCTGTGGACTGTTTGTGTCGAGAAAACTGAGCATTTTGCGTCTGCCTTCCATCTGGGGCTGGTTAGCCGCGACGCTCATATACTCATCCGCGACCTCATACCCGAAACGCCGAGAGCCCGAATGTATCATCACTACTATCTGATTTTCGAAAAGCCCGAAGAACTTAGCTAATCGCTCATCGAAAATTTTCTGCACAAGCTGTATTTCGATAAAATGATTGCCGCCGCCAAGTGTTCCCAACTGGTCTGCGCCTTTTTCAATCGCCAGTTTCGGCGCCGCCCCCATATCCGCGGGCATTTGACCGTTGTCCTCAATTCTTCTTATGTCTTCAGCAAACTCCTGCTCGTCAAATGCCTCCCAGGCCCTGTGTTTGACTTTTTGAACAAGTTTCGGCAGCCCGGCGACGCCTTCGGTTATTGCGATTTCAAGCTGGTGCTTGTCCAATGACAAATTGCTCATCCCCTCGCCGAGCGGTATGTCTCTGGCAATCGAATTCGCAATATCATCGGTGTTTATCTGGCCTTTTGTGAAGGGTGTCCGCAATAGTCGCATTCCGCAGTTTATGTCGTAACCCACCGCGGGCGGCATTATCGCGTCTTCAAGGCCCAGAACCGCCCCGATAGGTATGCCGAACCCGACGTGAATATCCGCCGTTGCCAAAACCTTTCTGGCTGGAGGCAGACACGCCGAATCGTAAAGCTGCCTTATTGCCTCCTGCTCGATATTTATTTCATTCGATGCGAATACTGTGGCATCGACGACCATTTGGCCTGTTTGTTCTATTCGCAGCCGATACGGGTCTATCCGAACGAGTTGTGCTTCTGTTCCAGTCATAAATAAATAAATCCTAATGCTATATTATACGCCGGGCCTGTGGAACCAGTTAGCGTAAAACCTGCGAAAAAGGCCGGCCAAAGCGCGTTTAATTGGCTTGACAAGCAAACGTCTGCGTGTTACTCTATTGCATTGTGAACAAAGAGGTTGTAACCCTTTAGGGGCGTTTACGGATGACTATGAAATCATTATCACTTGTCGTCGGCATCATATCTGTTTTTTGTGTTTTTTCGGCATCTGTCAGGGCGGTTGACAGTTTGGCTATTGAGGCCGTTCGTGCAAAGTCGGTACTCAATGACGCCGATTTTAATGCCATCGATAACTTCGTCGCCAAGGCAGTCGCCGAGATACTGATTACCGAGGACTTCTCTTCGATTTCCAATACCCGTGCCATAATCGTTGCCAATAGCGCCAGCACCCAGCCGAATCAGACGCAGTTTGCCGAGCAGTTTTCCAAGTCCGCCCAGAACTATATTTCGGCGGCGCTGTTGAAGGCCGAAAGTATGACGCCGGCAGACCGTAGCTTTAAGCTTGTTACAAACCTGCTTATGCTTACGGATGCTCTTGCGGATATTCGCCTGACGGAGGTGGCTCTTAAATACGTTGATAGCAAAAATGAGGTGATTCGATACTGGGCCGTTCACTGCGTGACAAATCCGGAAATCACCGAAAAGCTGAACAACCCCACGGTGATTGATACTGCCCGGCAGGTAATTAAACGTCTCGATGAAGTCGTTGCGACAAGCAGTCCCGATACGCTGGAGCTTATCGCTTCTTTTGCCGGCTCGACTAAGATAGCGGAAGGCGAATCGCTTCTGCTGAAGGTAGCCGACCGGCGAATTGCGTCTTATGCGGACTGGACTGTTGAGCGGGAGCTTACGGACGGCAGGATTTTGCGGATACTCAGCGACAGGATGGCCTCTTCCAGCGCCAGTAAGGAGGCGGTCGGGAAAAGATTCGGGCAGCTGTTATCATACGTTTTTCAGCGATATATAAAAGGTGCTGACGTTCTTGATGCTGGTCAAAAAGAACAACTCGTTTCCGTTCTTGTTGAGACGGAACAGTCCTGCCTGAACAAAATTACAGGCAAGCCCCGGTTTGACATTAAAAGGGCTATTGAATCCGGAGACACAAGCGCCTTACAAAAAGAGTATAACAATATACTCGGTGATGGGACAAAAGCGGGGGAGCTGAACCTTAATTACGGCAATGCAGCTGACGGTTCCCCATTGAAATCGCCGTTGCCGCTGGCGGACCCGCCGAAAAACTGACAGTCAAATAAGTAAAATCAATAAGCGCTGACGGATGGCCAATATCTTATCGCAAAAGGATTTTGCGTCGCGGGTTTTTTACGCTGCCCTGGCGGCGGCGGTTGTCTTTATCATCGGCTGTGGTAAACGTCCCTCTCAATCCCCGGGTCCGAATGTTCTGCAGCATCGCCTCCAGGATAAAGTCAAAACGCTCGACCCAGCCGAGGTGGGCGATGTGCTCTCAGACGCGGTCACCAGCGAAATCTTCGAGACACTTTACGGCCACCATTACCTCAAAAGGCCTTATCAAATTGTTCCCGTCCTGGCCGAAGATATGCCTGATATAAGCGAAGATATGCTCACTTATACCATTAAAATAAAAAAAGGCGTTTACTTCGCCGACGACCGCTGCTTCAAAAACGGCAAAGGCAGAGAGCTTAAGGCGTCCGATTTTATCTTCGCCTGGAAAAGAATCGCTAATATCAAGATGTTGAGCAGAAGCTGGTGGATATTTGACGGCAAAGTCGTAGGATTAGATGAATTTCGGGAATATACAAAAACCTGTAGAACTCCCTCTGACGTCGATTATTCTCATCCTGTCGAGGGATTGATGGCACCTGATGATTGTACGCTTGTCATAAAATTGAAACGGCCCTGGCCCCAGATTCTCTTACTTCTTGCTTTTACTCCTACATCCCCGGTTGCCAGGGAGGCCGTCGATTGCTATGGCAAAGACGTAGACAGCCACCCCGTCGGCACTGGCGCATTTATGCTCAAAACCTGGGACCGCGGCTCATATATCGAGATGGTAAAAAATCCGACTTATCGCGGCGAACCATATCCTTCCGAAGGCGAACCGGGAGACCGTGAAGCCGGATTACTTGCCGATGCGGGCAAACCGATGCCGTTCGTTGATAGAATCGTCTGGCGTATCGTTCCGGAAGACCAGCCAAGGTGGCTGCTCTTCGAGCAGGGCGATATTGATATAACCAGCATCCCAAAGGACAACTTCGGCCAGGCAATCGCACCAGGCAGGGAACTTACCCCTGAAATGAAAGAAAGGAACATAAAGCTTTCCACAATACTGGAGGCCGACACATTTTATATCGCCTGCAATATGGAGCACCCGGTTCTCGGCAAAAACAAGCCGCTTCGACTGGCTATATCCTGCGCATTTGACAGGGAAAAATGGATTGAATTGTTCTACAACGGCAGGGGAGACGTCGCATACGGCTTCATACCACCCTGTATGTCCGGTTACGACCCCAATATCAGGCAAATCTCAAAAACTGAATATAATCCCGAAAAAGCCCGCCAACTGATTGCCGAGGCCGAAAAGCTCAATGGCGGCCCGTTACCCGGATTCAAGCTCACAATGCAGGGCACCGATACAACGTATCGTCAGATGGGTCAGTTTCTCAAAAGGTCTCTCGAAGAAATCGGCCTCAAAATCGATGCCGAGTACCTCGACTTTCCCACCTATCTCGAAAAATTACGTACAAAAGACCTGCAGATATATCAATCCGGTTGGATTGCTGATTACCCCGACGCAGAGAGCTTCCTCCAGATTTTTTACAGCAAACGTGCCCCCTGGCCCAACGAAACCTGTTATTCGAATCCGCAATACGACGCCATTTACGAGCAGGCTTCGCTGATGCCTGATTCTCCCGAGCGAACCGAACTCTACAGGAAAGCCGAACGTATCGTTGTCGAAGACGCGCCTGCCGCTTTTTTATATCACCGCATCTTTTACGTGATGTATCATGACTGGGTAAGCAATCTGAAACTGAACGCCTACAGGCCTGACTGCTTTGGTTATGGCTTTTCGAAGTACTATAGAATCGATGTTGCGAAACGTGCTGAGTATCAGAAAAAATACAGGTAAATTTGAGGTGCGACCATTATGCGGAAAAGATGCGTTATCCTGTTTATGACAATTCTTCCTGTTTTTGTATTTGCCGGCTGCAAAGGCAAAAATTCTGCCCATGACTCCAACGAAATGGTTCTTCACCAAATGCTCAACTCCAAGATAAAATGTCTCGACCCGGTTTTAATTCAGGATGAATACACCATTAATGTATGCAATCACATGTTCGAGACCCTTTATCAGTATCATTACCTCAAGCGTCCCTATCAACTTGTGCCTTTACTGGCCGACGGTATGCCCGAGTTCAACGGCGATGGATTGACTTGCACCGTAAGGATTAAAAAAGGCGTTCGCTTCCAGGATGACAAATGTTTCCCGAACGGCAAAGGCAGAGAGTTTAAATCAAGCGATTTCGCTTATGGCATCAGAAGGACGGCTGATATAAAGAGCTTAAGCCCCAACTGGGCTGTTATCGAAAATAAAATTGCAGGTCTCGATGAATTCAGGGAATACACGAAAACGTGTAAAACCGCTGCAGATGTAAACTATTCGCGTCCAATTGAAGGATTGCTTACCCCTGATGATTACACAATAATAATAAAACTAAAAAGGCCCTGGCCGCAATTGGTGGACAATCTTATGGCTGACGTTAGATGTGCGCCAATGGCCAAAGAGGCAGTTGATTATTACGGCAAAGATATTATCGCCCATCCCGTCGGCACGGGTCCTTTTAAGCTCAGCGTCTGGCAAAGGGGAAGCTATATTGAGCTTGTTCGAAATCCGAATTTCAGAGGCGAACCATACCCAACTGAAGGCGATCCCGGAGATAAGGAGGCCGGTCTTCTCGATGATGCCGGAAAGACGATGCCTTTTGCAGATAAGGTTGTCTGGACAATCATTGAAGAAGCCCAGCCGTCATGGCTTTTATTCATGCAAGGGAAGATTGACGCCAGGGCCATTCCCAAGGATAACTGGGACGAGGCAATGACAGCTACCAACGACCTGACTCCTAAAATGAAAGAATTGAAAATCCGCCTGTACGCTTTTAAAGACCCCTCAACGTTTTATCTCGGCTTCAATATGCTCGACCCGGTCCTCAGCAAAAACAAACCTTTGAGGCAGGCGATAAATCATGCCATTGATCGTGAGACGTTTATAAAGTTATTTTTTAATAACACATACGATATTGCTTACGGAGTCATACCTCCCGTGCTGGCATCATATAACCCTGATATTAAAAATATGGGATATTCGGATTATGACCCGAATAAAAGTAAAGAGCTGCTCGTCGAAGCCGAAAAAATCCAGGGCGGCAAAATACCTCCACTTAGAATCGCGATGCAGGGGACAGATACTTTTTACCGCCAATATGGGAGTTTTGTGCAGCGACAGCTTGAAGCGATTGGCTTAAATGTTGAAGTGGAATATATGGACTGGCCGACTTTCCAGGAAAAAGAAAATAAACGGCAGCATCAGATATTTGCAGGTGGAGGCGGAGCTGGTATTCCTGATGCTCAGGATTCGCTGTCGGAGTATTATAGTAAATATTGGTCTCCCGGGGTTAATCATTTCAATTATAAAAATCCTGAATTTGACCGATTATATGAACAAACTGAAGTGATGATGGATAGCCCCGAGCGAACAAAGCTTTATCAAAAGATGGAGCTTATCGTGCTGGAGGATTGCCCGGCAGCGTTTTTGGACCATCGTGTTCGATATGTTCTTGTTCACGACTGGAACAAAAACTATAAGCCCGATATTTTTGGCTATGGCTTGTCGAAATATTATAAAGTTGATTCGATAGAACGCGCAGAATATCCCGAACTTCTCAACAAGGTTAAGAATTGATATGGGTGCATATATAATAAGACGCCTGCTTTATACAATCCCGATTGTCTTTGGCGTTTTGCTGCTTACTTTTATTCTGTTTACCGTCGTTGGCGGCGATATATCTTTCGAAATCGCGGGCAAGAACGCCTCCCCTGAAACAATTAAGGAAATCCGCGAGGAATACGGCTTCAACAAGCCGTTGTTCCTTGCCTGGGACAGCCAGTTCGTCAGGCATTTCAAGGATGCGCTTACCTTCGATTTTGGCAGAGCGCTCGACCGTGAACCTGTCATCGACAAAATAAAAAGAGGCGTCGGGCCGTCACTGTCGCTTACTATCCCGATATTTTTCGGCGAGGTAATAATTTCTGTTTCAATTGCGCTTGTTATAGCTTTCCTTCGAGGCAGAATCTGGGACATCCTGGCAGTCATTTTATGCATTGCCGGTATGAGTATTCCCTATCTCAGTTTTATTCTTTTCGGCCAGTATTTCCTCGCCTACAAATTGCGGCTTTTCCCTGTCTTTTTCTCTCCGGACCTTTCCATACCCCAATATGTCGCCTTGCCTGTCCTTATCGGCATAGTCACGGGGCTTGGCGGCAGCGTGCGTTTTTATCGCACTGTTATGCTCGATGAGATGCGTGCGGATTACGTCCGCACCGCCTTTGCGAAAGGCCTTGACGTAAAAAGCGTCCTTTTCAAGCACGTCCTCAAAAACGCGATGATACCCATCCTGACCCAGGTTGTTCTGGCCATACCGTTTCTCTTTCTCGGTTCTCTTTTACTCGAACGGTTTTTTGGTATTCCGGGCGTGGGTTACCTTATGGTCGAGGCAATCGGTTCCCGTGATTATTTTGTTATTAACGCGATGACATATATCAGCGCCATTCTTTTTGTCATTTTTAATCTTATAACGGACGTTTGTTACGCACTTGTTGATCCGAGGATAACGCTTGACTGAAAATACTCGAAAACTTAAGCCGCCAAAGGGCGTCAGTTTCTGGCAGGATGGCCTTCATCGGCTCTTTAGGAGGCCTATCGCAATCGTTTGTTTAATTGTGATACTTCTATATTTTTTCCTCGCCGCATTCATTTATTTGGCCGAATTCTTTCACTGGCAAATAGGACCGGCGATTTGGAGCCAGGCAACGGGCCCATCGTATCAGCAGCCCTGTATGCAGAATATTCTAGGCACTGACATTTTCGGCCAGTCCGTCCTGCGAAAAATGCTCTACGGCGCAAAAATATCCATAACCGTTGCGTTTTCCGCCTCGCTCATTAGTATCGCTATCGGCCTTCCCCTCGGTGCAGTCGCCGGTTACTTTCGCGGAATAGTCGATGAAATAGTCGTCTGGATTTATTCGACTTTAAGCTCTGTCCCTTACATTCTCCTTATCCTTGCATTTGCGGTTGTCCTTCATGATAAGACCATCGCCGGAATCAAGCTGGCGGGCATAACCTCCGTATATCTTGCCATCGGCCTGACAAGCTGGGTTGATCTGTGCCGGCTCATTCGTGGTGAAGTCATCAAACATAAGGAAAGAGAATATATTCTCGCAGCCAAAAGCTACGGCTGCTCAAATTCCCGTATCATCTTCAAACACCTGCTTCCAAACGTTTTTCACATTGTCATTATCATTTTTTCCCTTCAATTCGTGTCCTTTATTCACGCGGAAATAATTTTGAGTTTCCTTGGTCTTGGTGAAGCAAACCGGCCAAGCTGGGGCGCTATGATAAACGACGCCAGAATCGAGCTTGCAAGGGGCGTCTGGTGGCAAATGGTCGCCGCAACCGTTGCGGTCTTCTTTATTTCACTGGCGCTTAATATTTTCGGCGACGCCTTACGCGATTCGCTTGACCCTAAATTGAGGGTGCAATAAATCTATGGCGGCCAATGATACATTGCTTTCGGTTGAGAACCTCTCATCGCACTTCTTCACGCAGCAGGGCGTCGTTCGAGCGGTGCAGGACGTCTCCTTCTATGTGAAAAAAAGCCGGACATTTGCTATCGTCGGTGAAAGCGGCTGCGGTAAAAGCATTACGGCTCTTTCTATTATGCGGCTCGTTCCAGAACCTCAGGGCAAAATTGTCGCCGGAAAAATAAATTTCAGCGGACGAAACTTGCTTAGCTTATCCGAAAAACGTATGCGGGCAATCCGCGGCAATCGAATCGCTATGATATTCCAGGAGCCGATGACCAGCTTGAACCCGGTCTTCACCGTCGGTTACCAAATCGAGGAGGCAATCCGCCTTCATCAGCATAAATCAAAATCCGATGCCCACGACCTTGCCATACAGGCGCTGCAGCAGGTTCGCATTCCCGATCCGAAGCAGCGCATAAAAGAATACCCGCACCAGATGTCCGGCGGTATGAGGCAACGTGTGATGATTGCTATGGCAATATCCTGCGAACCCGAATTGCTCATCGCCGACGAGCCAACCACTGCGCTTGATGTTACCATTCAGGCGCAGATACTCGATCTCCTTGACCAGCTCCAGGAACAAAGCCAAATGAGTGTTTTGCTGATAACCCATAACCTCGGCATAGTTGCCGAACGTGCCCAGGATGTTGCTGTGATGTATGCCTCAAGAATAGCGGAGCTGTCTGACTGTAAGTCCTTATTTGATAATCCTTTACATCCATATACTCAGGGCCTGCTCAAATCGCTTCCGCGCCTCGGCTTTACCGGCAAACGCCTTTACACAATTCCCGGCATCGTTCCGGAACCGCTGCGTTTTCCCGCGGGCTGCAAATTTCATCCCCGATGTCCCATCGGCTGCAACAATAAAAGATGCCAGACAGTCGAGCCGCAGTTACGCCAATTTGATAACGGCAGGGCGGTTGCCTGCTGGTTTGCTCCCGGCTATGAAAGGCCCGATGACCCGAAATGAATACTGATGCCAATACAAACGGTTTCCTGCTTAAGGTTGACGACCTCAAGACCTACTTTCCCGTCAAGAAGGGATTATTGCGGCGCACCGTCGGCTACGTCAAGGCTGTCGATGGCGTTTCGCTCGCTGTCAAACCGGCAACGTCTTTCGGCCTGGTCGGTGAAAGTGGCTGCGGCAAAACCACCGTAGCAAGAAGCATCCTTCGTCTGATACCAGTTACTTCCGGCAAAGTCGTCTTTGATAACACCGATATTCTTGCCGCGGATTCTGCTCGTATGCGTGATATTCGTGCGGGCATAACCCTTGTCTTTCAGGACCCGTTTGGCTCGCTCAATCCGCGTATGACCGTCGCCAACATCGTCGGCGAGCCGCTTAGAGTTCACAAAAAAATAACAGGCTCGGAGCTCACTGAGCAGGTTCGCCTTATTCTTTCCAAGGTAGGTCTCTCGGCGGACGCTATAAATCGTTACCCGCACGAGTTCTCAGGCGGCCAGAGACAGCGCATCGGCATCGCACGAGCGCTCATCCTCAAGCCCAAACTCGTCATTTGTGACGAGCCGGTCAGTGCCCTCGATGTCTCCATTCAGTCACAGATACTCAACCTTCTCAAGGACCTTCAGCAGGAGTTTTCTTTAACGTATCTGTTCATCGCGCATGACCTTGCCGTTGTCCAGTTTACCTGCGATATCGTGGCCGTAATGTATATGGGCAAAATTGTTGAGCAAGCGACCGTAAGCGAGCTTTATAATAATCCTCTTCATCCCTATACGGTTGCACTTATGGCCGCCATTCCCAAAATAACCGTATCTCCGCAGGCCTCGACGCATCGGCTTAAAGGCGAAATTCCAAGCATTTTCAATCCGCCTCCCGGCTGCCCGTTTAACCCAAGATGCCAATTTGCCGGCGACAACTGTTTTTCCCAAAACCCGCCACTTGTGCCTGTTTCCGGAAATAATGAACATCTCATTGCCTGCTGGCATATAAAAAAGTGAATTGTTTTGTATTGGTGATTGAAAAATCTGCCGAAATAAGGGAAAATGGAATTCGATAAAGTCATTTTAAGCGAATAAAGCGAGTAATTGGATTGCGGAGTTAATATGGTCGAGGAAACGCTTGGCCAAATTACAACTGAAGGCGATATTGCCATCGTTACTTTCAGGAAAAGCTCGATAAGTAACGTGGAGGATATTTCTATTACTGCGGAGCATGTCGCCAGGTTTGTCGCGGACAACCACCCGAACCGGGTCATCTTCGATTTTAACGGCGTCAAGTTTTTCTCATCGATGGTTCTTGGTCTGCTGCTCGAAACACGCGCCTCTTTGTCCTCTTATAACGGCGATGTGCTCATCAGCGGCATCAACCCGCAGCTTCACAGGGTATTCAAAATTACCAATCTCGACCGGGTATTTGAGTTTTTCCCGGATACCGAAAGTGCCTTAAAAGCAAAACATTCTACTTAGGTCTTTTTTTGCAGGAGGCAGCACTATGTTTGTAACGACGCAGTTCTCAGTGTTTATGGTCAACAAGCCGGGCATCCTCGCTCACATTCTCGCGGAATTTGCCAGGGCCAAAATCAATATCAATGCTATGACCGTGATGGATTCGGTTGAACACGGCGTGTTGCGGGTTGTGCTCGATAATCCTGAGCTGGCTGAAAAGATTCTGACTGCCGCCAATCTGCCCTTTAACAAGACAGAAGTGCTTTGCGTCAACCTCGATAACAGGTCGGGCGCTCTTGCCGGTGTCGCGGAAAAACTTGCCACCGCCCATATCAACATATCCTACGCATATTGCACCACCGGCGCAAAAGGCGGCAGAACCACGGGTATTCTCAAGGTCGCCGACGTCAAAAAGGCAATGAAAATTCTCCAGGAAGGCAAAAAGGCGTCCAAATCGCAGCCGATTATTCGACGTCATCAGGCCACTTCGAGAATGTAAAAATCCCGCGGGTAAAACGATTGACATATCTCGTTTAGGCCGTTATATTTACTGCCATTCGGGGCCGTAGCTCAATTGGCTAGAGCATCGGACTGTCGATCCGAAGGTTGAGGGTTCGAGCCCCTTCGGCCTCGTTGTTGCAATTTGAGGGCTGGCAAGCAGTTACGTTTGCCAGCTCTTTTGCATTTATGGTTCTTTGATTGGGTGCGTAACAAATCCCTTGCTATTCAAATTTAAAACGAGCAGTGGTTGGGAATTTTTTATACCCCCTCAAATCAAAGATGTCGGACCTTTTAGCCCATGCCGCGCCCACTTCGGAAAACAGTTTGCCGTTTTCATGAGCAACGCGCAAAATATGGTCAATGTCCTCGATTATCGTCTTAATAGTGCCGCCATTGGAATCGCTCTGTTCACGAAAGGTCAGATATTTTTTGTCAATCGAATGGGGAAGGCCGCACGATTCGAATGCGCCATTTACCACCAGAGTAAAAGGCCTGCAGGTCTCAAGACTCACAGGATAGGGCGACCCGTTTTCATAATGCTCAGCCAGTTTTGTAAGCATGTTGATGCGTTTTTCATTATCGTCGTTTATACGGTCAACTTCTCCGTTTTTAAGCATTATCGTTGCCTTACAAAAACCGGTATATTCGATTTTCGCCTTTTCGCATTCGATAATAACAAACGGGTCCATTTTCGCATCTGAACAAAGCGAGGCATTAAACAGTATCTCAACACCTTTATCGGTCATAATCCTCAAACTGCTGGTGTCCTCGCTCTCAATATCATGACCATGATACAGCTCCGCCTGGACACTTACCGGCTCTGCCATCTCGCTTGGCTTCATCGAAGCAAGATAAAGCTCGTCGCTGAGCATATGGGCCAAGGGATTATTTATCGTGCCGTCGAGAATCCATTCGCCGTTTATATGCAGCTTACCCGCCCAGTCACTGCGTTTGTAATACGTGTCGAACCTCGGCCAGCCGGCCATTCCCCGCACCCGCTTTACCTTGCCATAACGGCCCTCGACAATCCGTTTCTTTAACTCCTGTATAATCGTTGAATACAGATACTGGAATGCGACAGGGACCTTTTTGCCGCGATTCGATGCATATTTTGTCAGTTCATCAAGGTCCTGAATTGTGGCAACGGGCGGTTTTTCAAGAAAAATATCGAAGCCGGCGTCTATGCACTTGGTTGTCAAACTGAAATGTTTGTGAATTGGTACCGGAATATAAATCACATCAGCGATGCCCTTGACGTTCTTAATCATCGAGTCGGTATCATCATAAACCGCGATACCCTTGCTCTGACAAAACGACCTGCCCGACGAATCCCTCGTCGGATTGCTCGTCACTGCCACCAGCTTTATTTTGTCGGGCAAGTCCAAAATCCGCTTTATCAATTCATAAGCGTATCCGCCTGCACCTACCATCGCCAATTTAATCATCGCCTGTTCCATTACTATTCTATATTCAAAACCTTGTTCTTTTGGGCAGCCTTGCGGGCAATCAGGCATACTTTCGTAAGCATAAAAGATACCTGTGCGATTTCATCGTTGCTTTTGCCGTCAAGGATATTCAAAAGAAACCTGCTGAATATCTTATCTTTTCCGTCGGGCAAAGGATACTGAAAACTGCCTTTATCTTTACTAATAACAGAACATTCCTTTTTAGAGCCGCTTGCCTCGAGCACTCCTTTTGTCCCGACGATTCTTATCCAGTCATCCCCGTGAGTACTGGCAATTTCCGGGCGGCAATAATCAACGCTTATCGTAGCGTGTCCGCCGTTGCCAAGTTCCGCCACAAGAGCACAATTATCTTCACAGGCAGCCCGTTCGCTATGCGCAAAATTACTTTGCATCGCGGCAACTTTGGTAAAACCCAAACCCGTTATATAGTTGATATAATCAAAGGCGTGTATGCCGACCCACCCTATTGTGCCGCCGTATTTGTCCTTGTCTCCAAACCAGTCGGGTCTTGTGCCCCATTTGTAGCTTTTTCGGGCATTAACCAAAACGGCCTCTCCAATGGCGCCGCTGTCATAAACCTGCCGGGCGGCTACAAATTGAGGGTCACTGCGCATAGTCAGCATAGCCGTAAGGTTAATTTTATTCCGCTCCACTGTTCTGCGGACTTTTTCCAGCATTGCCAAATCCAAAGCAAGCGGTTTTTCAGCTATTACGTGACAGCCCGCATCGGCGGCATCCATTATCAGGAGCGGAATAAGGTCAAGTCTTGTGCTGACTATTGCCACATCAGGTTTTAATTCCTTGAGCATCTGTTTATAGTCATCATATACCTTCTTCCCGACAGCCGGCTGAAGTCCCAAGGGTTTCGAAATGTCTTCGCCCTGATACGCAGGAGCCAGCCCGATCAGTTCGGCTTTCTGCATTCCAACTAAATCGCGAAAAACCGCATCTGAATGGCCAAAGCCGCCTATGTTGACTACTGTTAGCTTATCCATCAAAATACTCTTCAAAATTTCCAAAAAAACTTAATCAACGCCTAATGCCAGTCCGCGAAACACTATTAGGGTCAACCACACGGACACTATTAACATTTGCCGATTTGCCCGGCATCGGCTTTCCCAGCGGTAGCCAGTTAATATATTCTTCAATATTGGTATAGCCGTCGCCATCGCGGTCACCGCGGGCATCGTTTGCATCGGAAGGATTAAGGCCAACAGCCAACTCCCACTTATCAGGCATCCCGTCGTGGTCGCTATCGACAAGTGGTGTGCCGGACTCCATCATCGGATAGCCGCCGACTTCGTCTATACGATTAATTATACCGCCCGTTTTTTTTGCCACGCTGTCCATAACACGTTTGTCCACTGCATCCCGGACAGGAAATACCGTGCCGGCACCCGCTAAAACACGCATATACGCTGTTGACGCATCCTCTTCGGCTACCGGTGCAACCGGTATCGGGACTGATTGTTTATACGCATCTTTCTGTGCCTCAGTAAAATCAAGAAATTCAACCAAACTCCATGGGTCTTTTGGACAATTGCCATCCATCCAGTTGCCGCTGAAATACGCTTTGCAGCCGACGGTCGATTCCCTGAAAGCGTAGCCGCCTGTGGAGTTGGGGCCTTTAATATAATAATTATTCACAAAGTCCATATGGGTAATACTATTGTCCTTGTTCCTGCCATCATCATTATAACCTGCAAATTTACCGCCCCAGTTATAAACGACATTATTGTGGAAATCAAAAATTAAGCCGCACGGGTCGCGCGTAGAGTCAATGTAATTACCCGGACGGGGACTTCGGCCTTCATGATGGGCATAAAGATTATGATGATAGGTAATACCATTGCCGTATCCGCCGCGGATTAAAGAACCATAGCCATGACAGCCCTTATGATGAACAGAACAATTCAGGCTCTCGGTAATCATACACCACTGGACAGTAACATTGCCCAGGGTAGGTTCCTTCGAAGCCGAGGAAGCCACCGAGACGACTTCATCTATTGCCCAGCTTGCCGAGCAATGGTCGATGATAATATTGTGGCCGGTAAAAACTGAGATAGCATCGAATTCTTCTTTTGCAATATCGCTGGGCCGCACACGCAAATAACGAATAATCACATTGTCAGCGTGTACAGCAAGATAGTAATTCCTCAGGCATATTCCGTCACCCGGAGCGGTCTGGCCGGCAATCGTGATATTCGGCTTGTTAATATCCAGCACCGACTTCAGCTCAATATAGCCCCCAACACGAAAAACGACAATTCTTGGGCCGTTGGCATCTACAGCCGCCCTTAAACTGCCCGGCCCGTTGTCATTGAGATTGGTAACTTCAATAACCTGGCCGCCTCTGCCGCCGACGGCATTCATCCCGAAACCTTCGGCACCCGGAAAGGCCGGTAATGATGCTGGAGCGGACCTAAAACTAAGCAATACAACCAAACAAAAAATCCCAATCTTAACGGTTTTCATAAATACTTAATTCTTAAGAGCAGTTGTTTTCCTAAAATCAAGAATTTCACGAAGCCACTGGTCAATAGTACGTCCGTCGAGTTTCATAAAGTTTTCCGGCAAAAATCTTTTGGCCTCAACATCGGTAAGCTGATGCGACCATTTCACGCGAGATAAAGGATTAGCGCCGGGGCCGGAGCTTTTATATTCGGCATAAAAAGCCGTTTTCTCTCTGTTGGGGTCGCGCCAGTTATCCCAACCCTCTGGCTTTATGCCTTTGTCAAGCCAGCAATCATAATAAACCACCTTTGCGTAAGGGCGCCACGGCCTGCCAAGGTCCGTCATAATACCATCGGCCGTAGTGACCCGGCAACTATAAAATACAAAGCCGGTGGGAAGATTCGGCTCGGTAGCTGCATGGGCAGTAATATGACTGCTCCCCTTGGAATGTACTATGCAGTTGTCAAAAACGGCCTGAGAATAACCATAAATAAAATCCGTGCCGCCTTCTATGTAACAATTCAGATAATATTGTCTGCCAAAATTAGCCATCAGCGTGTCCTGTCCGCCCAGAAAACGGCAATTAACGGCAATCGCACGTTCGCAAACCAGCTTTGCTGCCAGCGCCTGCGGATGAGGGCCGTAGGTATTTTCAATGGTAAGATTTTCCAATATAAGGTCATTGCTTTCGACAATTAGCGTCGCGCAATCAGCGAGGTATTTGCCTGAGCCGTCGGGCTTGTTCATATCATGATTGAGATTATAGCTTATAGTCGTTTTGAAAGGGTCGGCGCCCCGCAAGGTAATAAAAGGTTTATTTTTGGGTATCAGGACCCGCTGTTTATAAAAACCGGGTTTTATCAGCACGACGACTCTTTCTTTATTACCCTCGCCAATAGAATCAACAGCTTTTTGTATCGAATTAAAATCGGCATGGCCGTCTATACTTACTGCTATCTGGCGAGTTTTGCCGGACTCAAAAAGCTTGGCTATGCCGGATAGTTTTACATCCGGCTGCCAGGGCGCATTACTGTCCTGGGCTGCGAAACATGCGCAACTTGTCAGCAAAGATAAAACCGCCGACAACTTAAAAACTTTCCCTGTCATAAATAATTCCCTTCGAATTATGGGGCACTTGTTGATAAGATTAATGCTCCCGTTTGCCTGCTCAGGCGCATTTTTATCTGAAGTATTGCGATTCAGATTAACATTTTGGGCATCGCTTGGTCTGAATGATTCACTAATTTCCTCTCGCAGAACTAATATTCCTGGCCGCTTGTCAGCCAATCCTGCGCGATATAAAATAAATTATCCACTGATATCATACCATCATGGTTAAAATCATATCTTTTATCATAAAGCGCGCTGCCGGCAGAAGCATTCCAGTGGTTGGCAAATTCCGCAAAGTCATAAAAATCAACTATGCCATCATAAATAATGTCCGTTCTGACAGAAGACACCAGCCAGTCGAGATATACTTCCAGATTTGTATAGTTAGGGTCGAGATCATGCCCGTTACGGTCGTTGGCATCATTTGGATTCAAACCGTGCGAGGTTTCCCACAAATCCGGCATTCCATCATGGTCGCTGTCTGTCGGAGCGGGCAGTGAGTAAAGTGCAGGCCAGGCACCCTCAGGCTGCGCATTGGTATCCCAGATGGAGTGGCCTGTTTTGTTGAGTACGTCGTTAACGATACGGATATCTATTATGTCGCGCCTTGGGTAACTTGCGCCGCCATCGGACAGCACGTCTATTTTGGCCTGTATCGCCGAGGTTGTTGTTACCGATTCCATCGGCACCAGGAACGAACGTGCTTTATAGCTGGCCAATTGATCGGCCGTAAAATTATTAAAAATAACCAAAGACCATTGGCCCTGCCTTACCGGCACAACATCGTCCTTGGCATTGTCGGCAAAGTAACCGTTGGCGTCGGGAGAACTCTCGCGAAAGGCGTAACTGATGACGTCGGATTCCGGGCCTCTGATAAAGTCGTTACCGACGAAATTATAACAGCTGACAAACCCGGCGCCGTCATCATTGTACCCTGAATGGGATTGCCACCAATTGTAAGTCACATTGTTGCGAAAATCGAAATGCAATCCTTGAGAATCGGAACCAATAGGAAGATAATTGCCCGGTCTCGGATTTCGGCCCTGGTTGTGCGCATACAGATTATGGTGATATGTTTTTTCCTGCCCGTATTGGCCCCGGATAAGCGAACCATAACTGTGACTCTCAAAGGTCAACGCTTCACTCATTATGCACCACTGGACGGTAACATGATCAGAATTTTCCTCGCACGAAATAGTTTCGTCACGCGCATAAGAAGCGGTAACGTGGTCAATGATGATATTAGTGCCGGAGTCGATATCAATCGCGTCGCCGGCGGAATTAGCGGCTCCTGCATCCACGCGCACGCGAATATAGCGAATGATAATATCGTGCGCATTGTTCTTTATATGAATACGGCCCTTCAGACAGATACCGTCTCCGGGAGCGGTCTGGCCCGCGATTGTTATATTGGATTTAGGCTCGAGAACAACAGACCCCAGCGCAATAGTGCCGGACACTCTGAATACAATCGTTCTGTTGGGCTGGCTTACAGCATCGACGATAGAGCCCGCTCCGCTGTTATTGAAGTTGGTTACTTCGTAAACGGCGCCGCCTCGCCCGCCTGTAGCAAAACGACCGGAACCTTCCGCGCCGGGGAAGGCGTCAACCGCCAAAGCACTGCGAACCCCAGACAGCGCAAACAAACAAAAAATACAAATAGAAATATTTTTCATCACTCGCTTAGATAGTCCCCACCCAAACGCTGACGCTGGTTTCACCCCACTCCGTGGCCCGCTGTCCCGGAAGATACCTGTTTCGCACAGCAACCGGGACAGTATCATTATACTCCTCTGGCGATTCAACTCCGTTCCGCCAGAAATCATCAGGGCTGAATCATCTTGTATATAAAATAGTAAAGGACACTCGACTCCAAATGCGGATCTCTCGGTTGATTTGGAATGTCCCAGTAACTGTTCCAATATGCATTAAAGAAGACAGTCTCGTTTGTTACAACGGGCCCACCCCTTTTATCTCCATAGACATACGTAACGGCCTCATCTTTAACAAACCTGACATGCCCATCCTTAAACAAGGCATTGATACCGCCATTTTGCAGACGATTGGTTGCTTTGTCTATTCCTGATTTATGGTTAAAGCTAGTTCTTGACCACATTCTATCTGCCGCATACGGACAATTCTTATTAAGCTGACTATATCTTCTTGCCGTATATTTAGGTGTTTTCAGCGTGGAAACCGCATCCGGCACTAAAATAGCGCCATCATCAATCGGATAATAATCATATCCTACGCGCACCCACTCATTTGTAGTTCCTGTTGAAGAAGGTGTGGCGTTAATAGTCTGCGGCAGAGTGCCCCACTTGGTGGGGTCTGTATATGATTTATACTGGTATTGGGTGTCCTTATTGGACGGGCAATAAAACACTTTCGGGTCTGATATGTAGTTGCGAGCATAAAGACAAGCCAGCCTCATTGGGATTAACTGGCCGTCAGGCCATACTCTTGGGTCGTCAGTGCCGCCCCTGTACGCAACAAAAGGATGCGATTCAGTATCATCAGAATCTCCCATCCAATCGCCTCTATAGGTGGGGTCTCTGCCGCCAGAAAAAGGCAACAAATCAGTATCAGAGCTGTAGGCTATCATCGCAACACCAATTTGCTTACAGTTGTTGGAGCAAACTACACGCCTGGCAACCTCTCTGGCCCTGGTCAATGCAGGGATTAAAATCCCCATCAGAAGGGCGATAATCGCGATTACCACCAGCAATTCGACTAATGTAAAACCCTGTTTTCTTTTCATGGCTTCATTCCTAATCATCCTGAAAAGGCACTTGTTTATTGACCAAACGCACAATCCTTCATTCATATCTAAAAGCCGGCACAACCGCCGTTTGTCCTGTTAAAACACTGATGCCATTCCTCTGCTAACCGCTGAAAATCAATAAATTCGAGCACGTAATTATCATATGCTGGGCTTAGCCAATTATCCGCAAAATCCTCGAAATCTTCAATATCAAGGCCGCAGTCATGATTGAAATCCCACTCTGGTCCACCCACATGGAGAGGGTCGGTAGGGGCAACATCGGCTCCATCATACTGCCTGCATCTCCAGTTAACCGTCTTAAATGACCACGTATCACTGCTGACAGTGCCGTCAGTTACAACCTTCATATAGTAGGTATTTCCGGAAGAAACAGTCATAGTTACGCTGTGCTGACCGCGAGTCGCGGAAACCGAACCTCGCGAAGTGGTCGGATTCGGATTAGTATCGCAGAAAACCTCATCGGTTGTGCCGCCGTAACCGGAGTACCATTTCAACTGGAAATTAGTACAAGGGTCGGGATTACAATAAACCATCTTATTGCCGTTTGCAGGCGTGGGCGCTGAGGCCTTTTTGGGCGAACCGTTTGAGTCAAAGATAGTGCCATTCTGACCGTCTTTGGCAAGACCCAATGTTAGGTTATAAACGCCTCTCGTGCCGCCATTAGCTACAATTGTGCCGGTATTTGTGAAGGTGGTGCCATAGAAAATGGCCACCCGGCCACCGCCGCCGCCGCCGCCGCACTCATTAACCTGCTTATTGCTGTCGCCGCCTTTGCCGCCGTTTACATCGATAACACCCTTAGCGGTAACAGAGCCGCCGGCAATAATCCTTACCGAACCGCCGCTGCCGCCGCCGGACGGGTAGGCGACCGCCGAACACAATTGACCGCCGCCATGGGCAATGATTTGGGAATTGACGTCAAGGGTTACGTTACCGGTAGCGGCAATCTCAATACCGCCGCCGCCCGAGGCGCCACCGGGACCACTACTTCCCCATCCGCCGGCGCTGCCGCCAAACGGGACAGGCACTTCTTTATCGCCATAGGTAGGACCAGTGGTATCTACGCCAAAGAAGTAACCGCGTCCGCTGTCGCCGCCGATACCGCCGTAACCGCCGCCGCCGCCGCCTTTATATGGCGGGTTTGCGGGCTGCCCCGGACCCCATACACTTTTCGCAAGGGCCGTTGGAACCGATATTATTTTCGCTGAACCAATGGTACCAAAACGACCGTGGTAGCCGACGGGCATATTAAAATCAGTCCAGTAATTGGCATGTGTGGTGGTACGATCGGCAAAGGCACTTGAATCCTGATTGTACTTTGGTCCGGGGAAACCGCCCGAACGTGCGAAGAGATTATTGCCGGTTCCACTTGTAAGCACGTCATCATCTCCGGCTATCAGTACTCTGCCGTCAAAATAGAAATCGCCTGTTGCGTGAATAGCAAGCGGTGTGGGGAACCAATTGGGGTTAGTCGGAGAACAAATATCTGTCGCGCGATATTCCGGTGCTACAACAATGTCATACTTCTTGTCGTAATTAAAGCCATTCGGGAAATTAAAGACCACTACACCGTCTGAAGCCATGGTGCCTGTTGCGCAAGCATCTGACCAGCCATCCGAGTGGAGCATGCACGTATAAGCCGGGATATTATGATCCGCATAGGTTATATCGACACCTGCCGTGTTGAAAACAAGATCGTATGACTTGGTGCGGAAAGACCATATATCTCCCACTACCGTTCCTGCAGATGGATAAGTACTGTTTACGCGCCAATAAATGGTTGCGCCTCTGAGGCAGGGGTCATAACCGATAAAGTAGGGGTTTGCACTAGCGGCGATCCGGACGCTGATATCACTGGCCGCAACCAGCGATTGATTTGCTGACGCATAAACCTCATAGGTGGTTGCCGGAGAAGGAGTGCTCCATGATAAATTAACATCACAAACATCTATAGCTTGCGCACCGTTAATGGGAGACGGATTGAGCGCTTTGCCTGTCTCGGTTGTAAACGACCAGTGCGGGCCGTTAGAATCGACGCCATCGATGGTTGATTGAATATACCAATAATACTTGGTATTACGCGCGAGTGGTCCGCCAATGTCGGCACTTGTTGCCGAATTCATTGAGCCATCGCCTGACTTTTTAAGGAGCAGATTATTCGGATCTGTGCCAAAATATACGCTCTGTGCCGTAAGGTTGCCGGTTGCAGGCACCCAGGTCAAATCTGTTGACACAACCACATTTGAAGACCTCGGAATAGGAAGCAGGGCTCTCGGGATGGTTGCATCCGGCTGATTGAGAATACTGACCTCCAATGGGGTCAGGTCACCGCTAAAAAATCGTATATCGTCGAGCAAACCGTCATATTCGCGTTCCCCGGTTCCAATCCATAAAGGTGCAGGATCAGTTTCGAGGTCAACATTCATATTGTTACTATTAAGAGAAACTACTATTATAGGCACCTCAAGACCATCGATGTATATCTTGGAGCTTAACTGCGTTGTTGGATTGCCTGTCTCTATGCAATTAGTTCTGTCAATTACAACGGCTACATGATGCCACGTGTTGACTGTAAGCCCCAAGTCGCTAAGTGTTGATGCCGTCTGCATTATAAGGCAGTTATTCTTGTGATAAAACTGGAGTACGCCGCCATATATGCGTATTTCCCACATGTACTTACCATAAGTTGCTGGGTCACTATAATAGTTGAGCTCTGCATGCCTTAGCATAGTGCCATCGGAGACACTCGGCGCATTGAACCAGAATGTCCACGTATGCTTATCCGACACATCGCCAAGATCGAAGAGGGTGACGATTGGGTCTGCCACTTTCAGCTTAACATCATTACCTTCCGGTACGCCTTTGCCGGTGGCTGAGTCATGCATTGCCGCGAAATTACCGTCGAAGCCGAGACCGGTTATGCTTGCCTCCCCGCATATATTAGGATCACCAGTGTTATAATCCGCCACATTTCCAACAAGAGCAGTTGTACTATAAAGTGGACCGGGTTTTGTGCTATCGACCGTATGCGCCGAGTTGCTGTAAGTTTCAAAATTCACATAGAAGATCAGATTCGGATCCGTATCGGGATTCCATATCGCCCATGCACTCGTGGAAACCAATGCCACTACGACCAAAACCATCCATTTCAATCCACTCTTCATTGCTATGTCCTCCTCAATAAGACAAAAAAATGCCCCGATATACAAAAAGGTTTACAAAACATTCTAAATTTCAATCTGAAGTAACATTGCTTCAGACCCAAAACACCTGTTAGTTTATTATTACTATGTTTACGCAAGGCCCCCGGACTATAATAAATAAGACCTGCAAGAATTCCAGAATGATGCCTTGACAGCAGAAATGTTCACTTTGACTTGCAAAAGAGCATAGACCTATTTTGTACCGCCCAAATTTCCTCAGGGCCATACTCTTTTATTGAATATGGCCCTGAGTTTTAATTTTGATAAACTTTCCCTTTACTTCTTGTTACGTCTAATGGCCAGTAAGCCAAGACCGAGCAATGTGATTGTAGCCGGCTCAGGAGTATACGTCAGGCGAAGAGTATCTAACGAACCATCTGCGCTTGTATCCACCCAAGCAGCCGACCAGCCAGCCGGAAGGACGCCGAATGCGCCGCTGCCCGCCTTGGTCTTGTCGTTGAACGTCCACACATCAAAAGTGCTCCCCGCGGTCGGGACATAAGTGCCCAGCAGGTCAATCTTCAAGGTCGCCCCAGCTGTATTAGCAAGGGTTCCGTACTGGAGAACCGTATCATACGAGCTTATAGAAGCAATGTCAATATCCAGGGTGCCTGTGCCAACGGTATAATCCATTGAATTGGTGGCATTACCGACGTTTATCGCTTTGACAGTATTAATAGCGCCTATTTCCAACGTGGCCCCCCCCTGATTAAAGCCACCGCCTGCGCTATTAAGCCCAAACCGATAGATCATGTTACGGATGACCAACGTTCCGCCAGTAGCATTGAACTGGGCGTTACTGTTGGTGGCATTACCCTTGCTGAGCACCTCAGTATCAAGGGTACCCCCGGTCAGATTGTAAATTGCCGTCCCAGTTGTTGTACCGGCCGAAACAAGACGTAATTCGCCTGTTCCATTATAACCGGTATAATAGACGCTTACGGTACCGGCACTTTGGTTGACTGTCGTTGATGCGCCAGTAGACGTTCCGGCCTTTACGAGCGTAAAGAGCTCAGACGAACCCTTGGAAGCGGTCAGATTCGAGCCGTTGGTGATGTTTAACACAGTAGTATCCGTCGAAGCATAACCCATCAAAATCTGGCCAACCTGCTGACTTGAGTCAAGTGCCACTGTGCCGTTACTGATTTGTGCCGTCTCGGTCGTTGTGGGCAACGCGCCTCCGCTCCAGTTAGCCGTGTTGCTCCAATTGCCACTGTTACCACTGACCCAGGTCCTGGTTGCCTGGGCTGTCGAGCCAATCGACAATAACATAACACACACCATTAATACACCTACACATCTTCTCATTCTGTCTCCTCCTAAAACTAAAACAATAAAAAAAACACGCGCGCTTTACTTGTATTTACAAACAGACACCTGGCACACACCAGGCACCCTTCTTCACTATCGATTTTCACAAAAATTGACATTTTAAACAAGACCATTTTGCGCACATATAAAGTCGATTTCGCGCAAAGGCCGTAACTGCATCAAAATCAAGGGTTTAGCACCTAATTCTGCTCAGATATACAGTTTGTTTTCTTAAAATTACCCAATATTTTTAACGCGATAAAATTCAAGAATTTACAAAAAAACCGCATTTTATGCTTAGTCCCCAAAAAACGGCCAAATTGCTAATCTCGATGTTCCGGCGATATCCGTCGCCTGATACTCTGAATTCTTAATTTTTTGGAATCCTACCCCTGGTTTCACCCGCAAAGGCCGTATTATTCGCTCGTTCCTGGGGTTCGGTGCCCAAGAAAAAATGGAAATAAAAATATACTCTTCGCCAGATTATACTGCATACTTCGTTTCGGATATTGCCGCTGCGCCTGCGTAAAACCATTTAAAATTCACTGTCTCAAAAATGAAAATCGGCGTGCGATGTACGGCAGTCTCAGCTTATAAGTTGCAGCGTGTTGACAAATCTATTTAAATCGATATAATAATTCACCACTTCGGCTTTCTCGAAAGCAGTTTGTGTACACACAAAAACTAAAAAACAGACAAGGGTCGCGATGAGATGAAAGAAAAAATAAAAATAGCTTTCGCTCACAATAATATCACTCACAACACCGAAGGGTTGATGGCGGGCATCTCTCAATACATCCGTGACAGGGGAGACCGGCAGTTGATTATCTGGCCTGATTGCTCGCAAAAGTCACTGATGTTTCTCAAGGAAAGAGGCTGCAAAGGGGCTTTTGTAAGCATACAGACAACTATAAAGGCAGAAGAATTGCTCCGGATCGGCATACCCGTGATAGGAGTGGCCACAATACAAAATCTGCTCAATCTTCCCTTTATAAGCGCGAATTCCAAAGAGGTCGCACAAATGGCCTGCGAATATTTGCTGAAAAAGAAATTCGAAAATTTTGCATTTTTCGGCCTTACGCAGGCAAGGTGGTCCGCTGAAAGGCTGGAACACTTTTCCCAATACCTGGCCAAGAGCGGTTATAATGTCCATGCGTTCAAAGAAAAGCAGGCGATTCTTACAAACGATCCGATTCCATTTACCAGTCTATGGATTAAAACGGCTCTCAATACCGGCCAGCAGAAACTAATAGAATGGCTTCAACAATTACCCAAGCCGGTAGCCATACTGGCCAGCACCGACATATTTGCCTGCCATTTGATCAATGTGGCCAAAGAAGCCGGCCTCAGCATTCCGGACGAAATTGCCATCCTCGGTGTCAATAACGACAATGCCATCTGCAATATCTGTGACCCGCCGCTGTCAAGCATCGCGTTTAATTTCAAAAAAGCCGGTTACGATGCTGCCAAACTGCTCGATAAAATGATATCGGGACATGAAACCATGCAGGGACAGTGCATAGAAATTCAACCGACGCATGTCGAAACACGCGGCTCAACAGATGTCTATGCAATCGACGACCCTGCTATCGTACAAGCCATGAAGTACATCAGGCGAAACGGCAATACCCCGCTTCAGGTCAATGCAATCGCCAACCACGTTTATATGAGCAAGCGCCTGCTGCAGTTGAAGTTCCATAAGGTAATTGGGAAATCCGTACACGATGAAATCATTCAGGCCCACTTCGAAATCGCTAAAGCAATGCTCATTGAGACAAATCTTCCAGTCGATGAAATAGCCGTCCGCTCAGGTTTTCATTACACCTCGAATATGAGACGTGCGTTTAAAAAGGTCACCGGAATGCTGCCTCAGAAATACCGCCAGCTTTACCATGCTCATTAGTCGGCGTTGCTTTTACTGCTCGTTTTCGATATATGGTTTGCCGGCCTTATATAGAACCAGCCGACTTTCAAGTTCCTTTTTAAGCGTTTCCTGGTCGGAAGATTGGCATAATTCCAGGGCTTTTCCAGCTATTTCTATGGCTTTACCGAAGTTGCCTGCTGCCGCATAAGCAACAGCCAGGGTATCCAAATTTCCAGGGTCGCTGTAATGAGTAATTTTACAGGCCTCTTCGGCAAGCAGTATTGCCTTGTAAGGATTGTGCGCCGTAATTTTCGGGTCAACTGCTGAAAACCAGGCCAACTCATTCATCGCCATAAAATTATTCTTTGTCACATCAATGGCATGCTGAAACAAAGTCGAGGTATTTCGCCAGTAGCGAAGCTGATTATAAGTACATATCGATATGGTTGAAACAATCAGCAGCGCCAATGAAGCAAGTACTATTTTTTTATATCGCCATTTTGCCAACAGGTCAGGCATTGCCCATGCAATGATAATAAATAAACCCGTCAGTGTAATATAACTATAACGGTCGGCCATACCCTGGATGCCAACCTGAATAATGCCGATGACGGGCACAAGCGTTCCAATATACCAGAACCAGCCCGTAACCATGTATCGGTGATTTTTTGCAAATCGAATCACAAGAACAGTTGCGGCCAGCAGAATACCGGCGGATATTATGGCATACAGAATCGATATATTTCGGCCGACATGCGGATAGAATACGGCTAAGCGACTTGGCCAAAACATTTTCTCTATATATCCTATGTAAGAAACAAGAGCATTGAGAATGCGGAACTTTAAAGGGAGCATATTAAGCGATACTACCGCCATGCTGCTTCGCTGTACAAGAAATGCAACAACACTTGAAGCTGCCGAGAGAACAAAGAAAGGAATTTTTTCTCCAATCAAATAGAAAAGTGTGCGCCGCCTAAAACGCTCAAGCGGCCAATAATCAAGCAGAAGCAATACAAAAGGCAGCGTAACCAGCATAGGTTTTGCCATTAAACCGAGAGCGAGAAATATAACTATCCACAAATATCGGCTGATACCCGGCTTATTCACATAACGCAAATATGCCCACATTGTCAGCAGCCAGAAAAAAATGCTCAAAACATCTTTGCGTTCAGAGACCCACGCGACTGATTCGACGTGAAGCGGATGAAGTGCAAACAGTGCCGCTGCAAATGCGCTCTGCCAAAGTACCCCCGTCATTTGTTTCAGAACAATGAAAAGCAGCAGGGCGTTTACAATATGAAAAATCAGGTTAGTAATATGGTAGGCGCCTGCGTTTTCACCGAAAAGCTGCCGGTCCAGCATATACGACAGCCATGTTAATGGATGCCAGTTGGCCGTACAATCGGTAGTAAAGGCCCATTTGACGGATTCGAGCGTGATGCCGGATTGTATGTCCGGGTTTTTATAGACATAATAGGGGTCATCATAAGTAATAAACTTGAAACTGTGTACCTGGTAAAAAACGGCAAAGATAGTTAATCCTAATATCAGGCAAATTAGAAAAGACCGTCTGTTTGAGCTTGTGTCCATCTATTCCAAAATAAGCATTACAGTAAAACTTTCAAGATATTAATCGCTAAAGCAATGCTCATTAGACCGCGTTCATTTTATTGCCAACACTCGCTCGCAGGTTCCCGATTGCAGGTCAGCCAGTCCGCTGCGAATTGAGCTATATCCGTCAGGTTGCCTGCCCATGCGTCAGCCAGTTGAGCATAGTCGGGAAAATTCACCTGGCAGTCCTCATTGAGGTCAGAGGTGATTGAGCCGGTGCAGGTATATGGCAACGTAGTAAAGCTCCACACCGTGCCGGTCGTCACACCTGTCGAATCGTTTTCATCGACGCGCCAGTAATAAGTCGTATTCGGCAACATTGCCCCCGTCGCAAACGACGTGCCCGTTTGTTCGCCGACAAACTCCGGCGGGTTGGTCGTCCCGAAATATACCATATGTGATGTGGCTTCCGCACCCGCCGCCCATGTCAGCGATGCCCCGGCTGTGGTAACTCCCGTTGCCCCATCTGCCGGCTGAGGCTGCCATGCCGCGGTAGGAAATTCGCCAAGAGTTTTTGGATTCCACGTGCCGAAAACATGATTCACATCCCTCCACCACAATGCCTCGGCGTCACTAAGCTGTTTTGAATATTGGCGGGCTCTTGTGACAATCAAATTGCCGCACGGGTCAACCGATTTATACTCCCACCATCTAAGGTGGCTTGTGTCTGTATTAATGTCTGAATAAATTTTCCATCCTGCCGGCAAAATCAGCCCACTTTGCAGCGTGCAGTTTATATACACGCTCTGACAATATGGATAGCTATTGTTGGTCGTTCGCCCCAGATAGCAGCCCGTAAGCCCCGGCGGTGCGGTCAAATTGCAATCCACCATAAAAAAGCCGTTGACATCCTGTGCAGTCCTCGGCTGTGTTATATATGATTGTGTGCTCAGCGAATGCATCTCGCACTTATCGAAATACACCGTCCCTATTCCCCAGATATAGTCCGTATCTCCTTCGATGTAGCAGCTATTAAAATACATCTGTCCATTGAGACACAACGTATCCTGGTAGCTTTTGAACCTGCAGTTCTTTACAATAGATTGCAGCCCTGAATGTTTTACCGTTTCCGCCTGACTTCCGCCGTCCGGCGTCAGGTTATGATACGTCATATTATAAATTCTGAACCCGTCGGCAGAACCTCTTATCATCATCCGGGAGTCGCTGCCGGGATTGAAATTCTCGCAGTTGTACACTGCCAGTATTGTCGTATCCCGGTCCTCGCCGAGCCACGTAATATTGTTTTTGCCGCTGGGGATATTTATCAGCTCTCGATAATTACCTTTCTTTAGCTTTATAAGTGTCCGACAGGGATCACTGCTGCCCACTGCATCAACGGCGCCCTGTAATGTGCAGAAATCTCCGCTTCCATCCAGCGATACCGTATAATCATGGTATGACGCCGGCGCAGCCGTTTTGGTTGTAAACCGCCAGGTCGTGTTGTCATTTATTTCAGGTGAAGTATTACCGTTGGCGTCCGTGCAGAAACTCGCCGTCATCTTCACATAATATGCCGTGTTATAATCCAGACGTGCCGATGGATATATCTCTACCGTATTACCATTTACTACGAAGGGCTGGTAATTCAATATCTTTCCGTTAAGATTGATTTTATATTCTGATGGCCATCCTGATGATACAGGCGGATTAGGAAGAGAATACAAATTAAGCTGATAAACCATGTTGTCATCTGACACCTTACATATCTGCAAAGTTCCGCTGGTTGCTACTATCGGCACCGTGCCAAAAGTTATCCACAGCTTTGTGTCTGCGCATACTTCAACCGCATTATTTGCTGGCAAAAGACTCGTTATTGTCATATCGGCGGCCTTGGCACTTGAGTATCCAAGGAGTCCTGATGCGACAAGCAGCAACCAAATATATTGTCTCACGACCGACTTACACATAACCATAACGCCACCCTATCCAAAATCGGACTGTTCATTCATTATGGTTAACCGCCGGTCTGTAACGACCGGTGTTCTTCTTATTGCTGCCAGCACTCGCTCGCAGGGTCTCGATTGCAGGTCAGCCATTCTATTGCGAATTGAGCTATGTCCATCAGGTCGCCTGCCCATACGTCAGCCAGTTGAGCATAGTCGAGGAAATCCACCTCGCAGTCCTCATTGAGGTCAGAAGCGGCCGGGGTAGTACAGCCACCATACTCGAAGTATCCGAGGTCAGGTGCACTGCCGTGGTACGGCAGCCCGACATAAGTTCCACCATTAATGAGGTCGCTGCCGGCTGCAAGGTGCATAAAATTAATGTCCGGCAAACTGCCGTCAGCTTTTCGTGCGCCATAAGCCGCGGCAGGGTTAATATTGACAAAATCCGCACTTGTACAAACAAACGGACTCTGCCAGCTATTTGTGGTCTGCGTTGCGTAAGCAAGGTGAATCGCGCCTGATAGACTAACGCAATTGGTAACTGTTGCTGTATAGCCGCTTGACAATGCTTCCGAAATTTCAAAATTATTGGTCGTAGAACCATTGCCATTATAATATGCTGTGCAATTGTAGAGTGTCATTGAACCTTTATTGTGATTCTGGTCAAATCCTTCAGCTTTGTTGGAGAATGACAGACACCTCTTCAGAATGACATTATGATGATTGGTCGAAGAACCCATCTTGAATCCATTACCATTACCCTGACTGACAGTTCCATCTTTTAGATAACCGGCCTTAAAAGCCCAGCAGTTTTCAAATGTTGTAGTTACATTATCAGTCGGTGCGTTCAGATAGCAATCATACCCGTCATCTGAATTCTGCCATGACCTGCATCCATAAAAATAATTGCCAGTGCCGAGAGTAAGTTTTGGAGAAAAACCATCGGCATTTCCTCCCGGCGTAGGAGATGAAAGATAATCATAATTATAATATGAATCGCAATTTATAACTTGATTGTATGCAGCACCATTGGATAATTGCAAACCACTGTCACAATTCTCATAGAAAGAACAAAATTCAACGATGTTATATGTGCCTTGAATAATCATTCCATTGTCGCCGGCCTTGTAAACATCAAAACCCTTCATATACCAGTAACTGCCGCTCAAGGTTATCCCTCTATTTGAGCTGTCGTATGCCAGTGCGGAAAAATCAAGGATTGGACGTGGGTCGCCGGGATATGCTAATAAATAAAATTTGGAAGTGCTCGAACCGGCTTTCGATATCGAAACCCTGGAAGTATAAAGATATCTTCCTCCGCGAAGGTAAGTTGTATCTCCGGCTGCCATTGCTGTTACAGCTTTCGTAATTGTAAACCAGGGATTACCTATCGAACCGTCGCCGGTAGTATCATTTCCATTCGGGTCAAGATAATAAGTGCTGCAATACGCGGGACTCGCCGCAAAAAGCACGCAAAACATCAGCGGCAACACCCCCAGCCAAAATGCTCTTTTCATACCTGCTACTCCAAAAGACAATTGATTTGCATACCATTATACCATAAAACTTGGTAAAATTTCGGCCGGATTGGCATATTTGCGCGATATTATTCTTTTTTGTGCGCAAAAAGGTTATCTTAGAAACTTAGCGGCATATTAGAATGAATGTTCCTAAAGGCCGTATTCTTTGATAAAATTTTGGGAGTGTCCCGTATGAGAAAAAACCTCGTTCTATTCGTCGCCTTTTCAATATGGTTTGGTTGTGATGCCTTGCAAAAACAGGCCCAGAGTTCAACTATACCTGATTCCAACGCACCTAAAACGGCCATTAGCAAAGCTGCACCCGTTGCCACGCCTCAAAAATTGATGGTCCCCCCTATGGCTTATGATGATTCAAGCATTACGGCTATTTGGAGCAAACCGTCTGATTATTCAACCGTTGCCAGTTACAATGTCTATCAAAACGGGTCTTTGGCCGGCAATACAAAAAACCTTTTTTACAATATTACAGGATTGGAAGCTAATTCTCCTTATTCACTTATTGTGAAAGCCGTAGATGCATCCGGAAAAGAATCTGGGCCCAGCAATAAAGTCATGCAATCAACAGCTCCCGCAATGAAAGCGTTTAATATTACGACATACGGCGCAATTGGCGACGGCAAAACATTAAATACTGCCGCAATCCAAAAGGCAATTGATGAATGCACACCGGGCGGCAAAGTCCTGATTCCTTCCGGCACATTTGTCAGCGGCGCTCTTTTCTTAAAAAGCAACATGACGCTTCAAATCGACGGCACTTTGCGAGGCAGCGATAGCACCGCTGATTATCCGCTGACAAGCAAAAGATTCACCTATTATGCATCAGGCAATAATTATATGGGCCTGATAAACGCTTATACTGATAAGTATGGAAGCGTTACTAATGTCCGGATATGCGGTTCAGGCACGGTAAACGGCGGCTCTGATTCTGTCGGTTCTATAATCGGGCACAAGGATACAATACTGGGCAGTAACCAGGCAAAGGACGCCAATGAAGACAGCGCCAGGGCTGATATGATTACCGTAAAAGGAGTGGATGGCTTATATCTTGGCGGACTCACACTTGTAAACGCCCCGATGCACGTTATCTTTATCAGCTACTCCAAAAATATCACAGTAAACGGACTTACGGTTACTACTTACGATATTCATAATGCAGACGGCATTGACCTTGCAACAAGCGACACGGCATATATTTTCGATTCAAATTTCGACGCCGGCGATGATTGTATTAATTTTAATGCGGGTGTTGGGGCTGACGGCGTAAAAGAAAATTACCCTGATAACAACATCAGAGTGTTTAATTGCATAGCCAAACGAGGTCACGGCGGGGTGGTTTTCGGAAGTTTTACAGGGGCATGGATTCAGAATGTTTTAGTAGAGGACTGCATTTTTGACGGAACGGACATCGGCCTTCGGTTCAAAACCGGCACAAAACAAGGCGGCGGAGCCAGAAACGTTCTTTGCAGGGATATTGCAATCAAAAACATTGTAAAAAATTCCGCAATTTTCTTCGACAGTTCGTATAACTGTGATTACCCCTCGGGCGGCCCGGGGCAGTTTAAGGATATTACAGTAAAGAACATCACCTGCACCAATCTCAAAAAGTATGGTATTTATGTCAGCGGATTAGCCGGCACGCCGCATACTAATCTTTCTCTCAGTAATGTTTCCATTGATGGCGCCGCGTCCGGCGGAGCATATATCAAATATTGCACAAACAGCACGTTTGACACGATCACTATTACAAACAGCACACCAACCTGGGTAATCGATACTAATTCAACCTCCGGACTTACTTTCAAAAATTGCAGTCCGTCGCCAAAACCTGCAATTTCAGAATAATATTGGGGTTTCTAACATTACGGTTTTTATTGTTAAATTGGGGAATTTATTATGAAGTACAAAATGATTACAGGATTAGTTTTAACGGTTTGTATTTTTAATTTAATCGGATTCGTCGCCACCAATGCCTCTGGGGCCGGTACTGCACAGGACTCTAATTCGGCAAAGTTACCTGACCATAAGATTCGTTTCGTTATAGTTGGCGATACGACAGCCAAAGACAAGCAGGGCTGGGGGCCTGGTTTCAAGAGTTTTCTTACCGACCGTGCGGATTGCACTAATATGGCCGTCGGCGGGCGCAGCTCCAAAAAATTTATCGACGAGGGACGCTGGACCAAGGCACTGGCCCTTAAGGGCGATTACTATTTAATCCAGTTCGGCCACAATGACGAATCAGCCAAAGATGAAAGCAAAACGGACCCCAACACCACCTATCGTCAATTTCTAACGAGATACATAGACGAGGCCCGCGCAATCGGCGCAAAACCGGTACTTGTAACTTCGCTGGTGCGCCGTCAGTGGGATGCAGCTGACAGCAACAAAATAAAGTCAGATTTGGCACCTTACGCGGAAGCAATGAGGCAGCTTGCCAAGGAAAAGAACGTGCCGCTGGTTGACCTTCACGCCCGAAGCAAGGAATTGTGTGAACAGTTAGGCAAAGAAAAGTGCAATGAGCTCAGCCCGCTCAAGGGGGATAATCAAATTGACAATACGCACCTTAACGACAAAGGCAGTGTGGTGTTTGGCAAAATTGTTGTTGAGGAACTTGTCAAGGCCGCACCCGAACTAAAGCCGTGTTTCCGCAGCGAACCGGCAGCGGATGCGAACTCAGCGGCCAAAGTTCCTGCTGGTTCTGCGCATTGAGGGATTATTTTTTAACAAAAAAGAAAGATTTTTATGACCCGCAGAAAGATTATAGGATTAACTTTAACGGTTTGTATTTTTAATTTGATCGGATTAGCCGCAGGCAATACCGGGGGGGCCGGGACCGTGCAGGACCCCAACGGAGCAATCCGCAAGGTGCGGCTCGTTCTTGTGGGCGATTCGACAGTGACAGACAAGCAGGGGTGGGGACCCGGTTTCAAGAGTTTTCTTACCGACCGCGCAGAGTGCATAAATACGGCCAGAGGCGGCCGCAGCTCTAAAAGCTTTATTAACGAGGGACTCTGGACCGAGGCGTTGGCTCTCAAAGGCGATTATTATTTAATTCAGTTCGGCCACAACGATGAACCTAACAAAGGCGACCGCACCACGGACCCCAATACCACATATCGAGAGTTTATGTCGAAATACATAGACGAAACCCGCGCAATCGGCGCAAAGCCGATAATCGTAACCTCGATGGTGCGCCGCCAGTGGGACAAATCCGGCAACGGAAAGATTAACTCCAGTTTGATTCCCTACGTCGAAGCCGTCAAGGCGCTCGCGAAGGAAAAGAACGTGCCGCTTGTCGACCTTCACACCAGCAGCAAACAATTGTGCGAACAGTTAGGCAAAGAAAAATGCTGGGAGTTCAGCCCCGTCAAAGACAATAACGAGTTTGACAACACACATCTCAACGCCAAAGGCAGCGTGATGTTTGGCCGTCTTGTCGTTGAGGAACTGGTCAAGGCCGTGCCAGAATTAAAGCCGTGCTTCCGCAGCGAACCAGTAGCGGATGCGAACACACCGGCCAAAGTTTCTGCCGGTCCTTCGAAATAAGGTATTATTTTTTGCGCGGTTTTGCGTGAACATAAGCTCTGTCCCCGATATATATTCCGGGTCTAATTAGAAATTCGATATAAATGAAAGTGCTGGCGGCATGTATATTTTAGGTTTTCACCCGATAGATGTTTTATTAATCGTGGCTTATTTGGCAGCCATCACCTACGTTGGCAAAAGAACCTCGGGCAAAGTACGCAGCCAGGAAGACTTCTTTATGGCCGGTCGCTCCGTAGGCAAACTTCTCCAGTACTTTATGAACATGGCCACTATCATTGATGCCAGTAATGCCATAAGTACCGCCAGTTTCGTGTTAAGCAAAGGACTCGGAGGCGTATGGCTTTTGCTGGCGCCTATTTTTTCAGGGCCCTACTACTGGTTCATAGCCGGCTGGTTCAGACGAGTCCGGCTGATTACAATGGCTGAATTGTTCGATGAACGCTTCAAAAGTAAATTCCTTTCCGTTTTTTATGCCTGCGTCGGAATCTGGCTGACTGTAATTCTCGCCGGAATGAGTTACAAAATTACATTTCGCACTTTTGAGGCAATGACAATCAAACCCATCGAAAAATGTACCCTGGCCGAAAAACAGAGCATGGAGATGTTCCAGGAATACAACCAGCTCAATAAACTTTACAAAGCAAAACAGCTTCCGCCGGAAAAGACCGAAAGATATAAAGCCCTCGACAGTATGTACCTCCAAGAGCAAATCAAGGCTTCTATATCTTACACCCCGGTTTACTGGTTTTACGCCATCTATACAATCTTCGTAGGCGCGTATGTAATAATGGGAGGGCTTAAGGCAACGGTCTGGAACAATGTAATCCAGGGACTTCTGGTAATTGCATTTTCAATAATGATGATTCCGCTTGCGCTGATAAAACTTGGGGGCTGGAACGAGTTTACCGCGAGAGTACCTGAGCATATGCTGTCCTTTTTCGGCTCCGGTCTGGACGAATTCTCCTTAGGTTCAATCGCTGCATTTCTGCTGGCTAATTATATAATCGGCATTACCGGCCATCAGGGCAATATGGCCCACAACGGCTCAGCCAAAGATGAAATTACCGCAAGAGTCGGAGGCCTGGGCGGCAATTATACCAAAAGAATTCTTACTATTATGTGGGCGTTGTGCGGTCTGCTTGCTTTTGCTCTCTACCAGAACTCAATCTCCGACCCCGATACCGCCTGGGGCGTGATGAGCAATAATCTGCTCGGAGTCGGACTGCGAGGCATTATGATAGCAGGCATCCTGGCGGCTAATATGGCCGCTCTGGCCTGCAACTG